>ERZ773014.1377-NODE-1377-length-15527-cov-12.327366_pt1 | contig 15527 bp, 18 predicted proteins | sample MGYA00580841_ERZ773014 | MGnify/ENA primary metagenome ERZ773014 (study PRJEB29015, sample SAMEA2737989) | human oral metagenome | biome: human oral; feature: human-associated habitat; material: dental | place: China | collected 2067 ...
GAGGACGGCGGGCACGCGATGGCTTGGTGCATGAAGCGCATCTAAGCCGCGCCAAACAACCAAACAGCCCTTCGGGGCTGCTTCTCGTTTCAGATATTATGAGTCGCTGACGGCGGCTCTTTTTTGATGGGGGTGATTGCTTGCGGAAACTGACGGACTACACGCCAACGAAGTTCATGGCAGAGGACGCGCACTATGACAAAGCCGCTGCGGACTATGCTGTGGGATTCATTGAGTGCCTGTGTCATACAAAGGGGACGTGGGCAGGAAAGCCCTTCAAACTCATCGACTGGCAGGAGCGCATTATCCGAGACATCTTTGGAGTTTTGAAGCCGAACGGCTATCGCCAGTTCAACACGGCGTATGTGGAGATTCCCAAGAAAATGGGGAAGAGCGAACTCGCGGCCGCTGTCGCACTCCTCCTTTGCTGCGGCGATGGAGAGGAACGCGCCGAGGTGTACGGCTGCGCCGCTGACCGTCAGCAAGCAAGCATCGTGTTCGAGGTTGCTGCAGATATGGTGCGGATGTGTCCCGCACTCGGTAAGCGGGTGAAGATCCTTGCCTCCCAGAAGCGAATGGTCTACCTGCCGACGAACAGTTTTTACCAAGTGCTCTCGGCAGAGGCATACTCCAAACACGGATTCAACGTGCATGGCGTCGTATTCGACGAACTGCACACACAGCCGAACCGCAAGCTCTTTGACGTCATGACCAAGGGAAGCGGCGATGCGCGCGCACAGCCCCTGTACTTTCTCATTACAACGGCGGGGACGGATACCAACAGTATCTGCTATGAAACACACGCTAAGGCACAGGACATTCTCGAAGGACGCAAGCGTGATCCAACGTTCTATCCCGTTATTTACGGTGCGGGGATAGATGAGGACTGGACATCACCGAAGGTATGGAAGAAAGCGAATCCGAGTCTTGGCATCACGGTCGGCATTGATAAAGTAAAAGCCGCGTGCGAATCGGCACGGCAGAATCCTGGCGAAGAGAACAGCTTCCGTCAGCTGCGGCTCAATCAGTGGGTCAAGCAGAGCGTACGGTGGATGCCGATGGAGCGGTGGGATGCGTGCAGTCATCCGGTTCATGAAGACGAGCTTGAGGGGCGCGTCTGCTACGGCGGTCTTGATCTTTCCTCGACGATGGACATCACGGCGTTTATACTGGTGTTCCCGCCGCGTACGGAGGAGGAGACCTTTATCGTGCTTCCGTACTTTTGGATGCCGGAAGACAATATCGACCTTCGTGTACGGCGCGATCATGTTCCCTATGACGTATGGCAAAGGCAGGGATTTCTCGAAACAACAGAAGGCAACGTCGTTCACTACGGATACATCGAAAAGTTCATTGAGCGGCTCGGGGAGAAGTTCAATATCCGCGAGATTGCATTTGACCGATGGGGCGCGGTGCAGATGGTGCAGAACCTCGAAGGGATGGGATTTACCGTCGTTCCCTTTGGGCAAGGCTTTGCGTCGATGTCGCCGCCGACCAAGGAACTCATGAAACTCGTCCTCGAACAGCGTATCGCACACGGCGGGCATCCCGTTCTCCGGTGGAACATGGACAACATCTTCATCCGTACCGATCCTGCGGGGAACATCAAGGCGGACAAGGCAAAGTCCACCGAGAAGATCGACGGCGCCGTTGCGCTTATTATGGCGCTTGATAGAGCCGTGCGCTGCGGGAATGACGTGTCCGAGAGCGTGTATGACGAGAGGGGGATATTGATTTTGTGAGGGAAATAATTTTGTTTGTAGCAGGATTTTTCTATAGAAGTAGAGAAAAATATTAAAAATATGTAGATGTTTTTGACTTTGTGATTAGGAGTGGTGAGAATGAGAAGGACTGTTATTTTATTTTTAGCGATCGCAATATGTTCAATGGCGAGCTATGCGAATGCGTATATAGATGACGCCAAGGTGCTTGGAGGACTAAGTTCTAAGACGGATATGTATAAATACCTAAATTACTATGGGTATCGAATTTGGCTGTCAAATCATCGCTATTCTATACATGATATGTATATAAACCAAGATGATTCTGTCATCGTTGATACTTGGAATGGGCATTTAGGGCATGTTTATATCTTGAAACCAAATTATACTACGAATAAAGGGGTATCGGTTGGCATGACACTTCAGGATATATTTAATGCTTATGGCGAGTATTCTAGCGAAGGAGGCGTTCAAGAAATTCATTACAATGATTACTATAAAGACTACTCAGGGTATATTACGATAGAGTACGTCAGTGAGGCAAATGAAGGATTATTCTTTGTTTTAAATAAGTATACAAAAAAAATTGTCCTTATACGATATCAATCAAATCGACATGGAAATTCTACTGTTTTGGCGGATGTGAAAGAATATAACCTGTTGCCATACTTGAGATAATTAACCTCTTTTGGCAGTTAAAAATTTTTGTGGGAGAATATTACCGTGGCAATAAAAATGTTTTTGTGACACTGCATTAGGTAATGGAGGAGATTGGAATATATGGATTAAAAACGAGAGTGATACTCTTGGTGGTCATGGCTCTTACAATTTTTTCTGATTATACAGTGGAAGCACAGGAGAATATAAAAACAAATAGTAATGAAAATTTACATACCTATGATTATATTATTGATCCAGTTACGGCTGATCCCCTATGTACTTATGGCCTTTATGTAGGAATGACTGAAAAAGAGTTTGATAACCTTAGACATAATAAAGATAGCGAATGGCGAGGATTTACCTCAAGTTATCATAGTTGGCCTCGGGATCATTATGAAAACCACAGACGGTCTCCTCGAAATGGCGTATGGGAAGGTATTTCCGTAGATATTTATAAATTAGATGAGAACGAAAAAATACACATGTTAAATATGTATTTAAATATGAATGTTGCCCCATCAGAAGCATACGATGCTGTATTTAATCATGGGGATACTATCAGTAAGTACAGCATAAAGTTTTTTACACAGGATAGAGCTGTTGCAGTAGCCCTGTTCAAACGCGCAGTAAACAATCTTACATATTTGTTAGGGCAGCCAAGAGATAGGCAAACGGATTCTCTAGTAGGATGGTATGAAGTTAATGAACTGGAATTAGGCAATAGATTGTTGAATGGAGAGTCTGTGAGATGTATTTTTGCAACTCCTAGATCTAGAGATACCAATACAGTGGGAGTTTGGTTTTATAAATCAACAGGTAGAGGTACAGGGCTTGATGACTATTTAGGTGATATTTATTACAAAAAAACGGGAGAAGTAATACCTGGGTTGTATAGTAGTATAATACCTGGGCTTTCGGATCCATTTTCAGAGTTACCAGGGCTAGGGACAGAGTTGGAAAAATATCCAGGGTATGTTGTGGAAGTTAAAAGAAAGTAAAATATATCGTATAGATTGAACAGGTATAATGCATTGAGAAAAGTGTCTGCCATATGGTAGGCGCTTTTCTTATGTTCCAGTTTCAGAGGAGACCATATGAACATCTTCAGCAAAGTCTTTCGTTCGCGGGATAAGCCCCAGAATCATCTCGGCGGCTTGTCCTTTTTGTTTGGGCAGACGGCGGCGGGCAAGGCGGTCAACGAACGGACGGCCATACAGACAACGGCGGTCTATGCCTGTGTGCGTATTCTCGCCGAATCCATCGCAGGATTGCCGCTTCACGTCTACATCTACAAAGGACAGGGCAAGGAGCGCGTGCCGGAACATCCGTTGTACTTCCTGCTCCATGATGCACCGAATCCCGAGATGACCTCCTTTATATTTCGCGAAACAATGATGAGTCACCTTCTTTTGTGGGGGAATGCCTATGCACAAATTTTGCGGGATGGCAGAGGGCGTGTTCTCGGACTCTATCCGCTCCTCCCGGACAAGATGGATGTGAGCCGGGACAGTCGCACGGGGGAACTCTACTACACCTATACGAGAAGCACGGAGGAGAATCCGAATTTTGCGGACAAGGGGCAGATTCGTCTGCGGCGTGAAGATGTGCTGCATATTCCGGGACTCGGCTTTGACGGTCTTGTGGGATATTCACCTATTGCTATGGCAAAGAACGCCATCGGGATTGCGCTTGCGACGGAGGAGTACGGCGCGGCATTCTTCAAGAACGGTGCGCGTCCGGGCGGCGTTCTGGAACATCCGGGCGTTCTCAAAGACCCGTCAAAGCTCCGTGAGAGTTGGCACGCCGTCTACGGCGGTACGATGAACACGGGCAGGATTGCCGTCCTTGAAGAAGGTGTAAAGTATCAGCAGATTGCCATACCGCCCGAGGAGGCACAGTTTCTTGAGACGAGGAAGTTCCAGATCGACGAGATTGCACGTCTCTACCGTGTGCCGCTGCATATGGTCGGTGATCTGGAAAAGTCGAGTTTCTCGAATATCGAGCAACAGTCCTTGGAGTTCGTTAAATACACTTTGAATCCGTGGGTGGTGCGGTGGGAGCAGTCCCTGCAGAAAGCACTTCTGACAGATAAGGAGCGGAAGGACTACTTCATCCGCTTCAACGTAGACGGCCTGCTGCGCGGGGACTACAAGAGCCGTATGGAGGGATACGCCATCGGGCGGCAGAACGGATGGCTCTCGGCGAACGATATACGAAGTCTTGAGGACATGAATCCCATCGAAGCGGAGGAGGGCGGCGATCTGTACCTTATCAATGGGAATATGACAAAACTGAGGGATGCAGGGCTGTTTGCCGGCAGTCAGAAGGGAGTAAGTGATGAAACGTAAATTTTGGAACTGGGTACGCAACGAGGGGGAGAAGCGTATCTTGCTTTTGGATGGTGAAATCTCGGACGAAACGTGGTGGGGCGATGAAGTCACGCCTCAGATATTCCGCTCTGAGCTGAATGCCGCCGAGGGAGATATTGACCTCTGGATCAACTCACCGGGCGGCGACTGCTATGCAGCGGCACAGATCTACAATATGCTCATGGAGTATAAGGGAAATGTCAATGTCAAGATTGACGGGATTGCAGCCTCTGCCGCATCCGTTGTTGCAATGGCAGGAGCGACCGTTGAGATTTCACCCCTAGGGATGTTGATGATCCACAATCCGATGACCATCTCCATCGGGGATACACACGAGATGGAGCGGACAATCACGTTCCTTGCCGAAATCAAGGAGAGCATCATCAACGCATACGAAATCAAGACGGGGCTGTCCCGTGCAGAGATTTCACGGCTTATGGATGCCGAGACGTGGATGAACGCAAAGAAGGCGGTGGAGCTTGGATTTGCTGATTCCGTTCTCTATGCGGACGCACAGCGTCCTGTTACAGATGCGGCAGACGGATTGATCTTCTCCCGTGCCGCTGTCACGAACTCCCTGCTCTCGAAATTCGGGCAGGGGACACAAGCAAACAATGTCGATGCAGAGCCGCTCAAAAGACGGCTCTTTTCTATTTCACATTAAGGAATTAACGGAGGTACAAGAACATGGATAAGATCATGGCAATGCGCGAGAAGCGTGCAGGAATGTGGGAACAGGCGAAGCAGTTCCTCGACGAACACGAAAAGGACGGCCGCCTTACGGCAGAGGAGGCAAAGGCATACGAGCAGATGGAGAATGAGGTGCTCGCACTCGGAAAGGACATCGAGCGCATGGAGCGTCAGGCGATTCTCGATGCCCAGCTTGCAAAGCCCGTGACGGCGGCAATCACCAACATTCCGGGCGCAGGATTCGCCGCTGAAAAGACGGGACGCGCGAGTGAAGCATACCGCACTGCGATGCTGAAGGCACTCCGCACGAACTTCCGGCAGGTGGAGAACGTCCTGCAGGAGGGCACAGATGCCAGCGGCGGCTATCTCGTTCCCGAGGAATATGACAAGCGCCTTATCGACGTACTCAGCGAGGAGAACGTCCTGCGTCCGCTTGCGACGGTTATCACAACGAGCGGCGAGCACAAGATCAACATCGCCGCCACGAAACCTGCGGCATCGTGGATTGAGGAAGGTGCGCCGCTCACCTTCGGGGACGCGACCTTTGCCCAGATCGTTCTCGATGCACATAAGCTCCATGTTGCAGTCAAGGTGACGGAGGAACTGCTCTATGACAACGCCTTCAACCTTGAGAGCTATCTCATCGAGCAGTTCGGCAAGGCACTCGGCAACGCAGAGGAGGATGCTTTCCTGAATGGCGATGGGACGCACAAGCCGAAGGGCCTTCTCACATCGGCAAAGACATCCGTCACCACGGCGGCAGCAGACATCAAGGCAGATGAACTTGTGACACTCGTTTACAGCCTCAAGCGCCCCTACCGCAAGAATGCGGCGTTCATCGTCAATGACCAGACGCTTGCAAGCATCCGTAAACTCAAGGATGCCAACGGTGCGTATTTCTGGCAGCCGTCCTACCAGATGGGGGAGCCCGACCGTCTGCTCGGCTATCCCGTCTATTCCTCGGCGTATATGCCTGCTGTCGAGGCGGGCAAGACCGTCATCGCGTTCGGCGATTACTCCTACTACAACATTGGGGATCGCGGCACGCGCTCTCTGCAGGAACTCAAGGAACTGTTTGCGGGCAACGGCATGGTCGGATATGTCATGAAGGAGCGTGTGGACGGCAAGCTTGTACTCGAGGAAGCGGTGCAGACGCTCAAGATGAAGGGCTGATGAAATCTGCGGCAAAGAGGGGAGGTGGTTCTATGCTTGTGCCGCTTGCAGCAGTCAAGCAGTATCTGCGGATTGACTGTGATGAGGAGGATGATCTCCTCACACACTTTATGGAAACGGCAGAACAGATTTGTACTGCATTGTTGCGCGTGAAGAAGCTGTCCAAGGTCGAAGATCAGGCGATTGTGCGCGTTGCAATCCTCTACGCTGTGTCCTATCTGTACGAACATAGGGAGGAAGCAGATCATAGAGGGCTTGCGCTGACACTGCGGTCGCTTCTCTTCGGTGTGCGGAAGGAGGGTTTTTAATGGACGTATCCATGAGCGAACTGCGCCATCGAATCACCTTTCTTCGTCCTGTATCGGATACGGACGATGAGGGAAATATTCTTGCACAAACAACGCAGGAAGTCGGAAAAGCATGGGCTCTCGTTCTGCCCTTTGCCGCAAAAATCTCGGACGGGTATGCGGAGAAGGTGCAGGAGGTGGATTACCGCATCGTTATTCGTTACCGTGCGGATGTGCGCGTGACGGATCGTATCCGTTGGGGAGATAAAACGCTCACGCTCATTGCGCCGCCCTATCTGCTCGGCGGGAAGAAACAATGGCTCGTGATGGAATGCAGGGAGTTGGTGGAGGATGGCTAGATACCGAGGTTTTGTCTCTGCCGAGAAGATCCTCTCGGAACACGGTGCGGAGGCAACTGCGGCGGCAAAGGAAGCCCTCGCACACGGTGCGGACGATGTGGTCGCAGAGGCAAAGAACCGCTGTCCCGTCTATACGGGAACAGATAAGCGTGTCATCAAGGGCGCACTCCGTGACTCCATCCACAAGCGACTGCGCAGAAAAGACGGCTCTGTTTGGAGGATTGCGGCGGATGCAGAATCGCAGGATGGCGTATTCTACGGCGTGCTCGTTGAGTTCAGCCCGCGCATCAATCGTCCGTTTCTCTATCCCGCGCTCGATGCCAAGAAGGACGGCATTCGTTCTGCCATCGTCGATGCCGTGCGTACGACGATTCGGAGGAGAGGGAAATGAGTGTTGCCAAGATGGTGTATCAGGCACTTGTGCGCTCACGGGAGCTGACGCAGCTTCTCGCTCACGGGAAGAAGGGCATCTACCACGGGCGTAGTCCCGATGCAGGGACATATCCTATCATCGTCTATTCGGTGATCTCGGATGTTCCCGCACTCTCGGCAGACGGCGCGGAACTGGAACGGTGTGTAACGGTGCGCAGCCACATTCTGACGAAGGACGGACGGTTTCGGGAGATCCATCGAGCCGTGCAGAATGCGCTCCTGCCGCTCGGCTTTGTCCGTGCACAGACACAGGAACTGACAGAGAAAGATATATTCGTAGAAATCACAGATTACAGAACAGCAGTGGAGGGAGAATAATATGCCAAGTCCAACACCAACAGGAAAGCCTGCCGCAAATCTTACGAGCGGGCAGTTCATCAACATCCAGAAACTTCATATCGCTAAGATGCTCACTGATGTGGCAGGAGGAGCGGCGACATATGAGGCTCCAATTCCGCTTGGGAAATTGCTCCGCAAGGTGGACATCAAGCCGCAGACGAATCAGGCGGAGCTTTTTGCCGACGGTCAGTCCGTGGATACGGCGTCGAATACCGCATCCTATGACCTTACCTTCGATACTGCCGCGCTTCCTCTGGAATACACGGCTTACCTTCTGGGACACAGTATTGAGAATGGCGTGATGAAAGCGGGCAAGGACGATGTCGCTCCGTACTTCGCCGTGCTCTTTCAGTCGGATAAGCGCAACGGCAAGAAGAGATATACCAAATTCTACAAAGTCCAATTCACGGAACCCTCGGAATCTGGCAACTCGAAGCAGGAGAGCATTCAGTTCGACACGCCGACACTGACGGCAAAAGCGATCTACCGCCTCTCGGACGGGCTGTCCTACGCCAAGGCTGACGAGGAGGCAGCGGGCTTTGCCGCAGAGACAGGCTCGAAGTGGTACGAGCAGGTCTGAGGGAGGACATGATGGATACACCGAAACTGCATATTGCGGGCAGGGAAATCACGCCGCATCCTCCGAAGATGAAGGTCTGGCGCGAATTCCTTGCCTTTTTTGATGCCGACAAAGAAGGTCTGAGCCTTGAAGATTTTCTGGACGAGCACGTCCGTCTGATCGTCCTCGGATTCGGTCGGGAGGAAGTTACGAAGGAATCCGTGGAGGAGTATGTCGATGTAGCGGACATTGTACCACTGACACGTGCGCTTTTCCGTTGGATTCAGTCATTGACGTTCTCCAAACTGGTAAACCTCCCAAACGGCGAGACGGGGAAAGAGGCGTAGTTCTTTCTCCGTACCAGAATCTACTGCGTTACTACGAGCGACTGCAGTCCGCCTACGGGTGGACGATGCAGGAAATCGACAGGCACGAGATTGCGTTCCTGCTCGATCAGCTTGTGGTAACGGCGATCTGCGAAGAAAGATCGTCCGAGCGATTTATTGACGACGTGATGTAGGGAGGGGATAGGGTGGCAAAGCGCGGACAAAAGATTGATGAACTCTATCTCGACATCGGTCTCAACATCGCACAGCTGCAGTTGGACTTTGACACGGCGGGCAAAACCGTCTCAGACTCCATCGCACGGCTGAACAGCAAGGCAAACAACATCCATCTGAAACTCGATGCCGATCTTGCCAAACTCGACGGTGTGGGGACGGAACTGGACAAGATCAAGGTTCGTCATCAGGCGATCAACCGTGAGTTGGATATTCAACGGCAAAAGGAACAGATTCTTGCTGCTGTTTTGCAGTCTGCCAAGAAGAATGACGGCGTGGATAGTGCGTCCTATCGGCGTGCTGAAAGTAACCTGTTACGTCAGCAACGGACAGTTGCGCAGACCGAAGCCGAGGTGCGAAAGCTGAATAACCGCCTCAAGGAGAGTGCCGTTCTCTCCGGTACGCTCGGTGGGCGTATCTCAGCGGGCATGACGGCGGCACAGGCGGGGGTCAAGAATCTAACGAGCGGGTTCAACGTGCTGTCTGCAAAGATGGCCGCCGTTATGGCTGTTGCGGCGACGGGCGCGGGACTGTTCAATATCACGAAAGACGCGATGCTTGCGGGCGAGAACGTCTACAAGCTCACGCAGCGTCTTCATGTGTCCGCAGGTGAGGCGGCGACACTCAATCAGGTGTTTCAGCTTGCAGATACGGACATCAAGAGTGTCATTCCTCTGATTGCACGTCTGGACAAGCAGGTATCTGCTACGGGGGAGAGCGGGAATGACACCTCTCGCGCCCTCTCTCGTTTCGGGATTGCCCTCAAAGACCAACAGGGGAATCTCCTGCCACTCAATGAGCAGCTGGCGCAGCTTGCCAAGGGATACAAGACCGCAAGCGAAGCGGGGATGGAGGAAGCGTATACCGCAGAAGTGCTCGGTGCGCGTGGTACGGCGCTCATTCCGATTCTCGAACAGTATGACGATCTGATGACCATTTCCTCGCAGGTCAAGACCACGGGATTGCTTGACCCGGCACAGGCGCACGAGACGTATCTCAAATGGCGCGAAATGGAGATGGAGGCGGGACAGCTGAAACTTGCCCTCGGCGCGGCACTCCTTCCTGCCGCCGAAGAACTCATGCCGGAGATCAATGACGGCTTCGAGTCTCTTGTTGAAACGATTCGCGACAACAAGGACGAGATCAAAGATGCCGTGCTCGGATGGGGCGAAGCTCTCAAGACCGTTGCAGAACTTGCGGGCTTTGTTGGGGAACAGATTCATACGGTCAATGAACACGCAGAAGCGAATTCGTGGCTCATGAAGAATCATCCTGTGGCATCTCCGCTGATTGCTGTTCCGTTCCTCGGCGGTACGGTTCTCGACGCTCTCTATGGGGACGAATACAAGCAATATCTGGAACAGCAGAAACTCGCAAAAGAAAAGGCTGCGGCAGAGGAGAAGGCGCGTGCCGAAGCGGAGAAGAACGCCAAAGCGCAGGAGCAGAATGCCAAAGCTGCGAAAATCCGTGCGGCAGCTGAGAAGGATGCCGCAAAGACGGTCAGTGAATCTGCAAAGGCGACCGCACAGCTGACGGACAATTTATATACACTGACACACACGGACATCCAAAATAGTCTTCATGCACTGGATCGTGAATCCTTTGAGTTCTTCCGGAAGGGCGCAGATCCGCATCTCATCGACGAATACCGCTTGGCAAAGGAAGCGAAGATTTACGTTGACTTTCAGCGCGATGTTGTGGATAAGGCGAATGCGCTCTATAAGACCGACCTGCAGAACAAGTTGGACTCCATCGCTCGTGAAGCCGATGCCTTCCGTCAGAAGGGCTTGGACGAACTCCAAACACAGGCGTGGCTCAGTGAGAGCAAGGCACGTGTCATGGAGCAGTGGGAGCGTGATGTCGCTTCCAATATTGACTCGATCTGGAAGACCGAACTCGAAAATCGTCTTGCTGAGATTGAGCGCGAGAAGGAAGCGTGGGTACAGAAGGGACTGGACGAGGTCGAAGCGACACGCTGGGCGGAGAAGGAAAAACTCGATGCCAAGCGTAATGCCGCCTTGGAAGTCCTGCGCTCCCAGAAAGAGGAACTGAAGGTGTTCAAGAAATCCGGGCAGGTCGGGCTGATGGAGTATCTTCGCAAAAAGAACAAGTTCACAGCGGAGGATTTGGGGCTGACACCGGAACTCTTGCAGCAGTTCCAATCGGGACGGAAATGGGCGATGGAAAACCTCCTGCCGAATTTTGCTCCCGAAAAGCGTGAGGACAGTTCCCGCATCCGTGTCAATGGGCAGGAGTTCTCGTATGCACAGATGATGGCAGGGCTTGGACAACAGGCGCAGAGCATCCAAACTGCGGGGCAGAATGTGCCGTCCTCTCATAATCAAGCACAAGGTTCTCCCTCCATGACGGACAATCGCCAGATTCACATACAGGTGCAAATCGAGAACGCCGTCACGGAGGACAACGAGGGAATGCGTATGCTCGCCGATCATGTCGCCGACCGCATCCGTCCTGCCGTTGAAAATGCCCTAGGGGGTGATTCCAATTCATATTCACATTGGTGAGGTACGGACATTATCCGTTGAAAACTGGCAGACCATTCCCGACGACCGTCAGCAGCTTTTGGAAATTGTCGGCGGAGCGGTCGTGCAGGACTTCGGACACATCACGGAGGGCGACCGTATTTCCTGTTCGGTCACGGTCACTGCTGCTGATTGGGAGAAAATCAAGGCATATTGGGATAGTCGGGCAATGGTGTCCGTGACCGACGAGGGCGGGAATATCCTGCCCTCCATGCGCGTCGTGGTGAAATCCTACGAGTATATGGCGCATTTCCCGAAGGTCTATAAGATTTCACTGGAATTTTGGAGGGTGTGAAAATGGCTGAGAAGCTGCATATCTATACGAATAATCCAACCGAGGGCAGCAAAGATGGGACGGAGGTCAGCTCTGGCACGGAACTCGCGCCTATTTCCGTCCTCCTCGATGCGGGCAAGTCAGAGGAGAAAGCCGTCAAATGCGCCGTGCGCTGCGAGAGTGGCTTCCACATTGACGAAGCCTTGACGATCAAATTCGTCGGCGATCATGCGGACAAGTGGAAGGTGGCGATGGATCACAATTATACGACTGATACCGTTTTGACTGCTGCGGACTGGAAGGATGAGATTGCACTTTCCGGTGTCGGCACTGTGAATGTCATCTTCTGGGTGAAAGCAACGAGTTCTTCCGATGAGCAGCCACAAAGCGATGTGAGTGTCGATCTTCAAGCAGAAGGGCTGCTTGTTTCGGACTAGGAGGTGTGTCATGTCGTTCAAGTACATCAATCCGGGCTATGCGGAGTTGCTTTCGACCAGCGGCGGTACAACGGTGACGGGTGAGCAGTACAGCAAGACGGGTGTATCTTTTTGGCAGCCGAATGATGAAAAGGGAATTTCTCTTTCCGAGTCACCCACCGAGTTTTACGCGAAATTCGATTTGTATATCCAAGGAGTAACAGGGCGTGATGATGTCTATTTTTCATTCGGCATCGGGTATCAGAACGGCATCTATCTGAGAGGTTATCGCAGTTTGACCTTTTCCGGACTCGCAGGAACCAGCTCGCTTTTTTACCAGTCCGACATCGCTGAGATCATTCCCATGTACGCAATGAGTACCGTATGGCTTCACATCAAGCAGGGGAATGAGAACAATGGCATCCTGCATGTCGTCGTCAACGATCATGAATTTTGCAATAAGAGGGATATAAACCTCTCGTATGATTCGCGAACCATCAAGATATTCAGTGACAACAACCGCGCCCTTATCTCGAATCTCATCCTATCGGATGCCCCGATTGATCCCCGCGAGCAGATCGCTTTGCTGCAGGTTGCGGCAACACAAACAAACATGACCGACTGCAGCGATGGCAGCTATGAGGCGACGGCGGCAGGACAGGAGCTTCTGCAGACGGTTGATGTTTCGTCGCTTATCTCGCAGTACGGAGGGAACTCCCGTGTGGTCAGTATTGCGCCCTTTGCAAAGCCCGCCTATCGGACAGCAGAGGGGCTGTGCGCTCTGACAGCGATTGAAAAGAGCGGCGGCATAATTACGGAACACGGCAGACATATCGCAGGGCAAGATACGGCGGGGTACGTTATGGGAGCATACGACACGTCTTTGAGAATTGCAGAGCTTGCAGAGCGGCAGTTTGGATGGAGAGCGGGGACATGAGTATCAAGCTGAAGCCCGGTGTTCTCATCTCGTGGTTTCCTTTTGGGCGCATCCATCTCCACCCTGCCGTTTACATCACGTTTATCCCGATGATTCGAGAACCGGTAAAACTGACGTGTGATCTAAGGCGGGAACTTCATGCATCCTGCGTGGTTCACGCCGACACACGGCGGCTTCTACAAACAGGAGTGAAAGTATCAATTAGAGGAAAGCTGCTCCGCCGGATTGGACGGACGGAATCGGTAAATACAGATACGTTGCGGCGTACCGGACAATTCTGCTCCGTTGGAACAGATACAGCACGTCAGCTTATCAAGTCTCTGCATATATTGGCAGACACGAGGATTGAGATCCCGCATACGCTTACCTACGCTGCGTTCAGAGAGCGGGGCATTCGCTCCTTCTCCGTGACACTCGGGGAGCTTACGCTGTCCGATACGATTCAGATTGAAACTGTGCATCCGCTCTCCATCGGCGACAGCGTTCAGGGGCGCGTACTGGATTATGCCTTTCGCTTTCTCGTGGAGGAGACCAGTCAGCGGAGCATCGTGCAGTCCGTCAAGGGAACGTATAGCAGGGATTCTCTCCTCTATACGGCAATCCACATCTATGTCGAGCGGGCAAAGGTGTCACGTTATGTCGCCGAGATCGCGGGGGCACTTGGCTTGAAACTGCATCGTCTGACCGATGATTTCACCCCATCCCAGAACTTCGAGGGCAGTGGGATGACCTACCATGATTTCATCGTGGCACTTTTCGGATGGACAGCGAAATTGCCCCAGAGGCAGATCAACGTGTTCATACGGGGAGATACGCTTCATATCATCCAGCGCGGGATGGAGGAATCCGTCATCGACATCACGGACTGGCCGTATGCGCAGCCGACCATTGAGCGGAAACTCCTGCGCTCTATCTGGCACAGCGCGAACAACAATCATGAGAGCGGAGCGCACAATGAGGAGGATACCACGCCTGTTCCTTTCACGGGCACGATTTCGTTCAAAGAGATCAGCCGCACTTACTCCAATGGATTTCTCGTCCGCGAGACGAATGAGAACGGCTACAGCACCTATTCCTATGATGGGGAGTATCTTGCCGAAAAGCGCACGCATAATGTGGATGGCTCGACAAGCCGCACGGATTACGCCTACGCCTCTACAGGGCGCGACATTTATCTCTTCAAGGAGTGGGAGCGTACTACGGAGGCGGTCAATGACGGGAAGAAACACACAGAATACGATTGGGAGGACTGGAACAGAGAGAAGGGCACGGAGCGCATTACCTACCACGCGCCGCTCGGCTACGGATGGTATGCGACCACTGTCTATGTGGACGGCGTATTGGAGGGCAGCAGCTTGTCGCAGGGAAAGCCCGGCGGCAAGGCGAGTCAGTTCACCGTCGAGCAGTCGAATCTCAGCCTTGGTGCAAGTTACGCGAGCGATGATGAGCTTCCGTATTCTTCCCTCATCGACACGGAGTTTCCCGTTGTGGGCGCAGATTATCTGGGGGTCTTGACGCAGGGAATCGAATGGCTCAATCGCAAAACACAGGAGACAATCACGGTGGAGATTCGCGCACGGATTCGTAGCGGTGTTCCCGACATTGACCACATCGTCGATTTTACCGAGCGCATCCGCTTCGAGGGGCACGAATACTTCCTTCAGTCCAATACGGTGGAACTCACGCCGCGACTTCTGCGGCAGACGATCAAGATGGTGAGGTGGTACGGATGAATGGTGTTCTTGGACTTGCGGCGGCAATCCGAGCAGGACTGAGAAAAGGAAGTACTCAGGAATCTCGCGCACAGCGCGGCAGGATTCAGAATGGACGCGTCCATATTGGCGAGCGATCCTACCCCTTTCGTGCCGCAGTGGATTGCAATACATCAGATGGCAGTTTGGTGTGGGTACAGATTTCAAAGAGCGGTACCGCCGTTATCGTGGGAGCGTGAGACGATGCACAGGACGAGAGTGAGAGAGGTGCGAGGGAATAAGGTGCTTGCGGATGGGGTGTGGCTTACCTGCATTGGGAATCGAACGGTTCGTGAGGGAGAGTGGATCTGGACGGACGGTCGCTGTGTCTACGGACACGAATCCGAGGGTGGCATCAGTTATGTTCCGACGAATGTCCTTTCCGGCATACCGCTCCTCCAGATAAAGTGGAAGGATCAAAAAAACCAGATGCTCCATTCGTACTATGCAAAAGGAA
>ERZ773014.1378-NODE-1378-length-15519-cov-17.709196_pt1 | contig 15519 bp, 14 predicted proteins | sample MGYA00580841_ERZ773014 | MGnify/ENA primary metagenome ERZ773014 (study PRJEB29015, sample SAMEA2737989) | human oral metagenome | biome: human oral; feature: human-associated habitat; material: dental | place: China | collected 2067 ...
GTGAACTCATTCAGTTTCCTTTTCAGGAGGGTCTTGTGCAGATTACCGGGAAGGAACACAAGGTGCCATGGCGCCCGTACCTCCAACGCCGAGCCCCGGGGTGAAAGTTCCACCGCGAACTCACGCCCGCTCACCCCCGGCAGCCGCCGACACCCCGTCGCCAAGCCCACTTTCCAGCCTACCGTTTGCTGTCCGCATCGCAGAAGCGGGATTGACGAGATGACGTGATCCGTTGGGCGTGGGATGATACCTCCGGCACTCAGTTCACCGGCGCGTGGTTTGTGCAATCCACAACCACAACCTATCCTGAGAGAAGTTCAGGCAATTCTAAGAAATGAGGGGACCCATGGTAAAGGCACGACGCGCCTTCCTGGAGGAGGACGACCAAGACGTCCTCGACATCACCCCTCCCGCCGTCACTTCCCCGCGACGGGAGGCAAAACGCCCGCGCATCCTCGGCAAACTGCTGGCCCCCATCGCACTGTCCGGCCTGGTGGTGGCAGGCTCCTTCGCAATCGCGAGCAGAGGCAATACCGATCAGACCGCCGACCCGAGCTACCAGAACACGGACCTCGGCGTGAGCCGTGGTGGCGAGCGCGCCCCGCTGCCCTCCGTATCCCCGTCCGGTGACGCCGAGACCAGCAGCCCGGATCCGCTACCGACCCCCACTGAAACCCCCGAGGCGACGCCGAGCGAAACCGCCACCCCCACCGAGGAACCCACCACGGCCGCCCCGACCAACACCTTCGACCCCTCCAAGCTCGGTGAGAAGACCGGCGAGAAGTACATCGCGTCCTCGGCCAACGTCCGGACCGGTCCCGGTTCCGACTACGACGTGCGCACCACGCTCGACGCGGGCATCGCGGTGACCGTGACGAACGTCACCTCGAACGGCTGGCAGCAGATCTCCTACAAGGGCCGCGCGGGTTGGGTGAAGTCCGACCTGCTCACTGACAAGAAACCCGAGAGCCCGTCCTCCTCCGGCTCCGGTTCTGGTTCCGGCGGATCGGGTTCCGGCGGTTCCTCCAGCGGCACCTGTTCGTCCTCTTCCGCGAAGAGCATCGAATCCGGACTGACCTCGAAGACGATCTCCGTGCTGCACACGGTCTGCGCGACCTTCCCGGACGTGAAGTCCTACGGCGGCTACCGCAACGAGTCCGGGTATCACGGTCAAGGTCGCGCCATCGATGTGATGATCTCCGGCGACCGCGCCTGGGAGATCGCCAAATGGCTGAGGGAGAACGCCAAGAGCCTCGGTGTGATCGAGGTCATCCACGCCCAGAAGATCTGGACCACTCAGCGCGCCTCCGAGGGCTGGCGCTCCATGTCGGATCGAGGGTCGGCCACGGCGAACCACTACGACCACGTCCACATCTCGGTGGGCGGCTGAGCCAGGCACGAAACGCCCCCACCGACCCGGACCGCACGCCCTGCCCCTCCCCGTTCACGAATCGTGCCGTCCCCCGGCCAGGCCCCTCCTCCCCGCTCACGAATCGCGGGTGATGCCCGCGAACCCGGAACGAGTAATCCGGCCCTTCTCCCCGCTCACGAATCGCGGGGAATCGACGGTTCAACGTCGCCACACGACGTTGAACCGTTTTTCTTCCGCGATTCGTGAACAAGGAAGGGGGTCCTCTCCCGGAAGTTGGTTGAGCCGGGCTGCGACGAAGGAGCGGCCCGTGTCGAAACCATCCGGCAGCCGAATAACAGACCTGACCGTGAGTTCTCGGATGTGCGCACGGTGGTTTCGACTCGACCGGCTCGCTGGCGCTCGCTGGTCGGCTCAACCAACTTCGGACAGGACAAAGCTGGTTGAGCCAGCACGTGAGCGTCAGCGAACGGCTGTGTCGAAACCACTTCTGGCGCCCGGTAGAAGGTCCCGACCCGCGGGTGGGGCTGACCTGTCCGGGTCCGTCGGCGGTTCTGTCCGCCAGTAGGGTTCATAAGGATCACCCAGCGAGCTCAGAAGGATGCCATGTCGACACCCCCAACGAACCCTGAGAGCCCCACACCCCCTGAGAACCCCACACCGTCTCGTAGGTATTCGGTGTTCGTCAGCTACTCCCGCCGGGATGACGCCGGGAAGTGGGTGACACGCCTGGTGGAGGCACTGCGGGATGCGGCCAAGGATGATTTCGAGGTGCGTTGCGACCTTGGCAAGGAGGTTTTCTTCGACCGTGACGACCTGAAGCTGGGAGAGGAATGGAAAACCCAGCTGGCCCGGGCGATCCGCGAGGCTGAGGTGTTGCTGGTATGCGTGTCCAAGCCCTATTTCGAGAGCAAATTCTGCCTGTGGGAGTTCCAGGCACACGAAACCAAACCAAAAGGCCCCGACGACCCATCCGGCATAGTGCCGCTGCTGTTGGAAGACACCTCCCGGGACGATCAGCCTGATGAGAAGCATGGACGTTGGCATGATAGAATTTATCGAATGCATGGCCATGACCTGCGGAATGTGTTCACGCGCCTGACCGTGACAGCTGTCCCGGATGAACTGGCAGCTCAAGCTCTGCTTTTGAGCGACGAGCTGTACCAGCAGAAACAAGAGTTCCGTCGACGGGACACGGTTACCGGAAATCTGGAGCGCGGCACTTCTCGGTTTGTAGGGCGCAGCCAAGAACTCACTAAACTCGGCGATGCCTTGGAATCCCCTTCAACAGTAGGCATAGTGACAGCCGTACGAGGTCTCGGCGGCATAGGGAAAACCGAACTGGTCAGGCACTACGGAAACCAAAACCAAGGCCACTATGCAGGAGGCATCTGGCAGATCCCTTCCGAAGGGGCGAAGGAGATGCTGCCCCTGCTGGCCCGGCTCGCTCCCGAACTGCTCGAATTCGAGCTCCCTGAGGACATCAGAAACAATCCGGAACTCGCGGGCCGCAGCGTATTGAAAGAACTACGACGCCGAACCACCAGTGGCCATGTACTGCTGATAGTCGACAACGTATCCGAATCGGCCCTGCTGACCGACCCTCAACTGGGCGTGTTGCCGAAAGACAACAGTTTGCATGTGGCAGTCACCACCCGTCTCGGGTCAGAAGATTTCGCAGGTTCAACCCGTTTGAAGCAGATTCACCTTCAGGGACTCAGCATCGAAGAATCTGTTTCTCTGTTGCGGGCTTTCCAACCGGATCGCGACGGGGACAACAGCCCCGACTTCCGCAATGAGGATGACTTGGCCGCCGCCCGAGAACTGGCGGAACTGCTCGACGGCTTCACCCTGGCCGTTGAACAGGCCGGAGTCTACCTGTCCACCCACCCAGAGAGCACCGTCCGCGACTACCTGACCTACCTGCGCTCACAGAACCTGACCGCAAGCGACGCAATGTTGGAGGACAGGGAGAAAACCCAGATCAAGCATCGCGAAAAACTTCTGTCGGTGATCCTCGACCAGTCACTCACCGACCTCGAACAAACCCTCCCCAGCTCCCTACCGGTCCTTCGACTGGCCGCCGCCATGCCACCAGACACCATCCCCTGGCCCTGGCTGAAGAAGTTGACACAGGAAACCATCCCCGAAGTTTTCAAGCCTACCCCGCAACATTTGAAAGGAAGATGGCTTCAGATCCGCCGCACCCTGGAGAGCCGCGACTTGATAACTGAAGGAAAACACACCGGACTCACGGGACGTATGCACCGCCTCATCGCCGATCATCTCAGGAAACAAGGGACACTGGAAACCAGTCTGGTGGATGATTTCGTCATCCGGAGGGCCCGCGAACTCAGCAAATACTCCAACAAGGCGCCGGAGTTGTGGGAAGTCGACACCATCATGGACACCCTGCCTCAAACCTTGACTCGCAACCCGAAATTCCTCGAACAGATTTCGGATTTCATCCGTAAAATTGCACTGACGTATCTGACTGACACCCGTACCGCCGTCATGCTGCAAGACTTGACCAAGCAACTGACAGGCACCAACACGCGGGCCAGCTTCTTGGCTCACATGCTGCTGGGAGCCTCCCTCCGGAACACCAAACCCAAAGAAGCCATCGCGAACTATGAAAAATCTCTCACGGCAATCCGAAGTATCACCGAAGCCCAACCTGACGATTCTCAAAACCGACGGGATCTCGCTCTCTCACTGAACTTTCTTGGCGGTATGCTGTGCTACACCGAACCCTCAAGGGCCTTGGGAAACTACCAAGAATCCCTTGATATCAGGCGCGGCCTCGCTCAAAACCATCCTGACGACCGCCGAATCTTGAGAGACCTCACCAGCTCCATGCACAGTGTTGCCAACGTGTTGCGCAACACTGATCACGAGCAAGCCTTGAAGCTTTACCAGGAGTCCCTAACCATCCGGCGCGAACTCGCCAAGCAACTACCCGACAACCTCCAGACCCAACGGGACCTCACCCTCTCGCTGATCAATGTTGCCGGCATGCTGCGCGACACCGAGCCCGGGAAGTCTCTGGAACGCTACCAAGAGTCACTTGACATCAGACGCAACCTCGTCGAAAAACTGCCTGGCGATCTCTTGGCTCTGAGAGATCTCGCCGCTTCCCTGAACGGGGTTGCCCATGTGGATCCCGAGCAGGCTCCTGAGCTTTACCAAGAATCCATCACCATAACCCGCGACCTCAACAAACAACAGCCCGGGAATCTTCAAATCTTGTGGCATCTGGGAGAATCAGCAGCAGGACTGGCCCGACTGATGCCCATCGAGAATCCCGAGAAATTTTCCCTACTGGAGGAATCGGCGTTCAGTTTCCGTGAAGCGCTGAGTATTCAGCAAGAACACCAAGAGCTGGGGCGCCTGTCCTACGATTCTGCCCTCTCCTACGCCGACTGCGACCCCGACGATCGGGACGAGTGGCTCGCATACGCCGCCGGGCTGGCCGAGCGCTTCGGATTCGGAAAGGAATGACTCAGGCGTTTTCCTGAAGGGCCGGTGGCCGACCTCGACGACTGTGCGCCGGATGTGAAAATCCCCCGGCCCGTTCGGGGGCCGGGGGATCCGCAGGTGTTCAGGACCGGGGCGTCACTTCATGGAGCCGGTCTCCAGGAAACGCACGTGCCAGTTGAGGGCCGTCGCCAGGTCGTGCGGGGTCTGCTGCCCGTTGGCCTTCGTCGCCGCCAGCTTCACGTACTCGCGCAGCGGCTCCTTGAAGTCCGGGTGGGCGCAGTTCTCGATGATCGCTTGGGCGCGCTGACGCGGGGCCAGGCCACGCAGATCCGCGAGCCCCTGCTCGGTGATGATGACGTCCACGTCGTGTTCGGTGTGGTCGACGTGGCTGACCATCGGGACGATCGCGGAGATTGCGCCGCCCTTCGCCGTCGACGGGGTCACGAACGAGGAGAAGTAGCCGTTGCGGGTGAAGTCACCGGAACCACCGATGCCGTTCATCATGCGCGAACCCATGACGTGGGTGGAGTTCACGTTGCCGTAGATGTCGGCCTCGATCATGCCGTTGCAGGCGATGACACCCATGCGGCGGATCACCTCGGGATGGTTGGAGACATCCATCGGGCGCAAGATGATGTGGTCGCGGTAGAACCCGGCCTTCTCGTTCATCCGTTCCGCGGCCTCCGGGGACAGCGAGAACGCGGTACCGGAAGCGACGGTGACCTTACCGGCGTCGATCAGGTCGACCATGCCGTCCTGGATCACCTCGGTGTAGGAGGTGAGGTTCTCGAACGGACCCTCCAGCAGACCCGCGAGCACCGCGTTGGCGATGTTGCCCACACCCGACTGCAACGGCAGCAGGTTCTCGGGCAGCCGACCGTGCTTGACCTCGTTGGTCAGGAAATCCAGGAGGTAGCCCGCGATCGCCCGGGAATCGTCATCGAGGGGCTTGAACGGGGTGTTGCGGTCCGCGGCATTGGTTTCGATGACCGCCACCACCTTGTCGGCGTCCACCTTGAGCACCTTGTCGCCGATCCGGTCGCCCGTGCTGGTGATGGGAAGCGCGCCACGGTTCGGAGGCAGGACACCGATGGGGTAGTAGACGTCGTGCATGCCGAACAGGTCCTCGGACTGCCACGAGTTGACCTCGATGATGACCTTGTCGGCCTGTTCGAGATAGGTGCGGTTCAGACCGACCGAGGAGGAAGGCACGATGTCGCCGTCCTCGGTGATCGCGGTGGCCTCGACGACGGCGAGGTGCAGCGGACCCAGGAAGCCCTGCGACACCTGCATCCCCATGTGCGAGAGATGGATGTCGCAGTAATTCGTGATGCCCTTGTTGATCGCGGTGCGCATCTCGGGATCAGACTGGTAGGGCGCACGGAACGCGACGCCACCCGTGCGGGCCAGCGCACCATCGAGCTCAGGTGCTGTCGAGGCCCCGGTCCACATGCCGATGCGGAATTCCTCACCCTTCTCGTGCGCGGCATCGATGCGCGCGGCGAGGGCCTTGGGGAACTCCTTGGGGTACCCGGCACCGGTGAAGCCCGAGAAACCGATGTTCCAACCGTTCTCGACCAGAGCGGCTGCGTCCTCAGCGGACATCAACTTGGAGCGGAAACCCTCGTTGTGAATCCGACCTGACATATTCCCTCCTTGGAAAACCTGCACTTGGATGCACAGCAAGCGTATCGGCTTTGCCGGAGGGCAGCCCAGCCAGGTGCCACCTTGCCCGCGACGCTCCTCACGGCAGGGCCAGGGCCGTCACCGCGTCGAGTCGGGGAAAGGCGATCACCGCATCGGCCCGGGCGGCAGTCACCGGCTTCGCCCGGTAGGCCACACCGAGCCCAGCAGCGGCGAGCATCCCCAGGTCGTTGGCGCCGTCACCCACCGCCACCGCATACTCCAGCGGTACCTGCGACGTCGCGGCGAACCTGGTGAGGTCGCGGGCCTTCTGGTCGCGATCCACCACCGTTCCAATCACCCGGCCCGTGAGCGTCTTGTCGCGGATCTCCAACTCGTTGGCGTTGAAGAAATCAAGGCCCAACTCCTCGGCCAGGGGAGCCACGAGCGCAGTGAACCCGCCCGAGGTGACCCCCACCTTCACCCCGGCCCCGTGCAGAGCGGCGACGAGCTCCCGCGCGCCCGGCGATAAGGTGATGCGGGGCAGGACCTCGTCGAAAACCCGCACCGGCAGGCCCTCCAGCGTCGCGACCCGCTCCCGCAGCGACTCCGCGAAATCCAACTCACCGCGCATCGCACGTTCCGTGATCGAGGCGACGAGCTCCCCGGTGCCGGCGTGCTCCGCCAGCAGGTCGATGGCCTCCGTCGTGGTCAAGGTGGAATCCACATCCATCATCACCAGACGCGCCGGCTCCTCGGCGAGGGGACCCGTGACCACCCCGCCCGAAGCGACCTCCAGGAGTCGCAGACGCAGCTGTTCCGGATCGTCGGTTTCGACGACGGCGCTGGCGACGTGACCGAAGGGCCGAGGCTGCCAGGCGGCGTCGAAGGGCAGGTCGACGGGCTCCGGGTTCAGGGCGATCAGGCGGGCGCGCATGGCGTCGAGGGTATCCGAATCACAGCGCGACGGGTCGTTTCAACCCGAAGCCGGTTGAACCGAGCCCCACGACCCGGCTCAACCGGTTTTCAGGGTCAGGACAGCAGATCCTGCCACCAGTCCGCGAACGTGGGGCAGCGGTTCAGGACCGCGCCGAGCCCCACTTCGGCGATCAGCAAAGGGCCGGTGACGGTCTTGATGTAGTTCGGGTCCGCCTTCCTGAGCCGCTTCGATGGCGAGGTGGCAGGGCCGTGGTCGACCTGCTCGGGCCCGCCGGCCCGGGTGATGTCGTATTGCCTCCAACCCCCGCCTCCGCGATGAACGCCGGTGGGAGTGGCCGAGGTGATGACCACGGTAGGCGTGAGTGCGAAACCACGGGCCCGGGCAGACGGGGCGAGTACGTTATTGACGATGACCTCCTCCGTCTGGCCCTCGACGAGGATGAAGACCTGTTTCACGGGATTCACCCCTCCTTCGTGGGGCGTCCCCCGAGGAGATTCATCTCCCACAGGTTGCCCGTGGAGTAGTTCTCCAGGAAAGCCGTGAGGAACGCCTCGTCGGGACGCGATGCCTCCGTGGCGCCGTCGACCCTGTCGAGGACGACGATCTCGCCCAGGTCGAAGTGCGACACCAACGGCACCGACTGGGTGGCCAGGAGGACCCTGTGGCCGTTGCGTCCCGCGACGCGGGCCATCTCTGCGAGCAGGTCGATCGCTGCTGGGTGAAGCCCGAGCTCGGGCTCGTCCAGGACCACCGTCGCGGGAAGATCCGGTCCTAGCAGCAGGGTGGCCAGGCAGATGAAACGCAGCGTGCCATCGCTGGCTTCACGTGCCAGGAAGGTGCGGTCCAGGCCCCGCTGCTTCCAACGCAGCCGGATTCGTTCCGAGGGATCGGGTTGGAGAATGAAGTCGTCGAAGAAAGGAGTGACGCGCCGGATGGCCGCCACGATCCGTCTGTAGTGCCCGGGGTGTTCCCGGCTGACCCTGTGGAGATAGGCAGCGATGTTCTCTGCATCGGAACGCAGGGTCAGGTCGTCACCGACCGTCGACCATCCCTTCACGGGTGCGTTACCGGAGACGTCGTCGAAGTGAAAAACGCGACAACCTTCCAGGATGGGACGCACATACCTGGCGAACTTCTGCAACTTCCCGGAGCCCGCCGACTCGGTGATGTCGCGAACCTGGCTCCGGGAACCGAAACCCAGGTTTTTCTCGTAAGGGCGGTGCCGCTCGTGTCCCGCCTGGAAGAGCAACCATTCGTGCAGCTCTGCCAGACCCGAACCGGTCATCTCGTCGGGGCTGAGTTCCACCCGGTAACCATTCCGGGTGTCCCGCTCATCGAACCCGGACATGAGGGTGATGAGAATGCGATCCGTTCGGGTCTGCTCATCCTCGAAGAGGAGATTGTCCACGCCCCCGCGGCGGCGCAGGTACTCCTGGAAGGAGTCATCCCAGATGCGCGATACCAACTCCAGGGCGCTGACGAGATTCGACTTGCCCGATCCGTTGGCCCCGATGAACACCGTGACGTCGGTGCTCAGGTCCAATTCGACGCGTCGAATCGATCCCAGCCCCTCCACGACAAGGTGCCCCAGCGCGGTAGTCATGCGACGAGCCTAGGCCATGTTGCGGACGCGTCGGTCACGTCACCGGGAAAAGCTGGCCGGCGCCGCGGCCTTCCCGAGTGGGACGGGACACCACGGCGCCGGATCGGCAGCGATTGTCGGAAGACCTCTCAGTTCGCAGCTCCAAGAGTCACTTTCAGTTCAAGGGTTTCGCTGCCTCGAAGCACACTCAGGGTCACCTCCTTCCCTACCTCGTGGCTGCGCACCTGCGCCACGAGGGATTCGGAACCAACCACGGGGGTGCCGTCGATCGCTGTGATGAGATCACCCTTCTGCAGCCCTGCCTGTGCGGCTGCCGAACCCTGGGTGATGTCCTCCACCTGGGCGCCGAGTTGGGTGCCGGAGGTGCCGTTGCTGGCCCGGATGCCCAGCTGCGGGTGCTTGACGGTGCCGTTGGCGATGAGCTGCTCCACCACCGATTTGACCTGGGCAGACGGGATCGCGAAACCGATCCCGATGTTGCCGGACTGGCCGGAGGACGAGCCGTTGGAGGTCAGCGACGCGATGGAGGACGTGATGCCCACCAGGGCGCCGGACGAATCCACCAGCGCGCCACCGGAGTTGCCGGGGTTGATGGCGGCGTTGGTCTGGATGGCGGAGGTGACCACCACGTCGCTGTCCTGTTGGCTGTTGATGTTGTTGTCGAGATCGTTGTTGTCGGTGACGGCTTGGGTCGTGACGGGCCGGTTCAGGGCGGAGACGATGCCGGTGGTCACCGTGTCGGACAACCCCAGCGGGTTGCCGACCGCCATCACCGGTTGCCCCACTTTGAGCTTGGAGGAATCCCCCCAGGACGCGACCGTCAGGTTCGACGGCGGGTTCTCGAGCTTCAGCACCGCCAGGTCGGTGGAGGGATCGGTTCCGACGACCTTGGCCGAGTAGGTCTTGTCGCCGATCGTGACGCTGAGTTTGGCTCCCTGTCCCGCGCCGGAGACCACGTGGTTGTTGGTCACGATGTGGCCCTGGGCGTCGATGATCACACCGGAACCCTGCCCTTGCTTGTTGCTGCCCTCCACCTTGATCGCCACCACGGCGTTCTTGATGGCGGCCGCCGTCGCGGTCCAGTCGGGGCTGTTCTCGGAGGGTTGTGCCACCTGGGTGGTGGTGGCCGTCGAGATGGCGCTGGGTTGGTTGCCCCCCAGGTAGTGGTTCGCGACGATCGCGCTGCCCCCACCCACCCCGGCTGACAGCAGGGCGACGGCGACGAAGGCCGCCAAGGTTTTCCGGGCCTTCCGGGGTTTCTTCGTTGCGGTCTGCGCCTCCACCGGAGCCGAGGCGGAGTAGGGGCCTGCCGTGTGGCTCGCGCCGGAGGGGAGTGGGGGTGTGGTGGGGGCAGGTCCGTGGGTCGCTTGGGGGTTGTGGGCCATGTGGGGGCCTTGAATGGGCTGGGGACCGTGAGGACCTTGGGACATGGGGGCTCCCGCGGGCTGGAAGGTGGGGGTGCCCTGGCCGGGCTGCTTGGGCCCGGAGGCCGCCTGACCGGTTTGGGGGCTGGTCTGGTCGGCTTGGGGATTGGCCTGGCCGGGCTGTGAAGCGGACTGATGGGAGCCGGCTGCGTTCCGGAAGGGATTCCCGGGCAGACCCTCCTGGGTGTTGTGGGCCGGGTGGATGTTCTCCTGGTTCGTCATGAGGCTCTCCTGTTCGCTTCGTTGGCTACAGGAGATAGAAAACTCCAGGAATCTGTGTGTTACCTGTGTGGTGCGTGCGTGCTTCCTGTGTGCAGGTCACAGGTGTGTAAACGTCAGTTGATAGTTCCGGTCCTGGGCTACGACCCTGGTCCGACCCACCCGGGCGGCGAGCTCCCTGCGCCACGGCAGATGGGAGTTGAACACGCACCACAGCTGTCCTCCGGGCCGCAGCACCCGGGCGGCCTCGTCGAACATTCGCAGGGTGGGTTCCGACTCCTTCGCGTGCCCTTGGTGGAACGGGGGATTGGTGGCGATCACGTCAAAGCTGTGGTCGGGGAAACCGGATAGGCCATCGGCCCAGCGGACGTCGATGTCGAGACCATTTGCCTGAGCGGTGGCGCGAGTGGCGGCCACCGCCGACCAGGAGACGTCGATCGCGGTCGTCTCGAGTCCCCGGCGGGCCAGGACAGCGGCGATCACTCCGTTGCCGCACCCCAGATCCAGCGCGGTCCCCTCCCCGGGATCCAGGTGTTTCAGGAGGAGTCGGGTGCCGTCGTCGATCCGGTTGCCGTTGAAGGTGGCGCCGTGGGCGACGAGGGTCAGGTCAAGATCGGGGTGGTTGCGGGCCTTGGGCCATTCGGAGTCGAGCTGGTTCGGTCCCCAGGCCCGCAGCACACGGCACTTGGAACGCCCGAGGCTGGCGTTGACGGCTGTGAAGTGGCGGGCCAGCACCTGGTTCATGGAGCGGTTCATGTGCTTGACCCTCGCCCCGCTGAGGAACATCACGTCCGGGGCTCCCTGGACGCTGGCGCAGTGCTCGTCCAGGGCGGCCAGGGACTTTGGCAGATGCCCCCACACCAGATCCACTCCGCGCAGCTCACCCGGATGGGAGACGAGCAGGCCGGGATCGATCTCGGACACGACCTGCGCGTCACGCAGGTCGTCGCACCACACCCGCACGTCGCTGCTGCGTTCCAGGGCGGTCGTGACGAGTCCCGGGGCGTCGATGACGGCGATGGCCCCGGCCCGCTCGGGTGATTCGTCCAGGATCAATGGGTCGACGGGATGCATGAAGAAATCCTCCCACGGCGAGGAGAAAGCGATGTGGATTCGGTGCCACTGTGCAGGGTGGTTGTGCGCGTCCCGGGCCGCCACCGGATGGCCGCGGTGGAGGGCCATCACTCGCGGGACCTTCTTCAACGGGACCCTGTTGCCTCGGCTGTTCCTGCGGAGCGCCGGATCGTGTCCTTTCCCCGGGCACGCACAGATCCGGATGATGTCCGTAGCGCGGCCAGGGCATGGTGGCTCCGCTCCCGTTGCTGGCCTAGACTCGTGGGCGTGATCCGTTTCTGACACCGTCCACCAACCCACCCGGCCAGTCCCGTCACGAAATGGATTTCATCATGCCCTCCGACCTGCTCACCGCTGATCTGTCCCTCCTCCCGGCCCGTACCCTCCCCGAACCGTTGCCGCGGCTCCTCAGAACCGACGATCTCAATCCGCTGGCCTGGCTCTACCTGATCATCTATCCCTCGAGGATCGGGTCCGGGAAATACAGCGAGGTCCTTTCGGAGATCGCCGCTACCTTTGAGGGCGACTACGGTGTTCTCTGTCCCGGGGCCAGTCTCGTGGCCGAGGCTGGTGGCCGGCTCGCAGGGGCCGTGCTGACGGTGGAGCGTTCCATCTGGGACGAGGGCCTCGAAGGGCCCTTCATCATTGACCTGTTCGTCGATCCGCAACTCCGTAGCCGGGGAATCGGGCGGGCACTGATGACCGGCGTGATGCTCGCGTGCCGGAATGCGGGCGATGCCCAGCTGTCCCTGCGGGTAGGGAAGGGACTCAGTGTTGAATTGGAACAGCGTGTGGCAGGGCCAGCTGTCCCTGCGGGTAGGGAAGGGACCTCGGATGCGGCCCACCTTCTCTATGAGTCGCTGGGATTCCGGAGGTCCGGTTCCCCGGCGCCACGGGAGTGGTCCTGATGCGGGCTCGCGTTCCCCGGGTGGTGTGGCATGCTTCCTGTGCGGTGACGGGGTCGTCGCCGAGGGAGCACCTGGGAGCCATTGATGAAGAAACCATCCACCGACCTCAGCCGCGTGCTCTCCCACGCCCTGCGGCTCGATCTCGGTCACTATGGGCTGGAACTCGATTCCGGGCGTGGGTGGGTCTCGGGGAGGTCGTCGCGACGCTGTGGAGCAGGCCGGGTTGGGAGCCGGTGGGAGTTGCCGACGTTGAGGAGGCCCTGGCGGTGGCCAGCAAACAGCGATACGAGATCCGCGACGCCCAAACCCGAACGAATTGAGGGGGAGCTGCGTGGTTGCGCATCAACTGGCTGCCAACCCTCGAGATCTCGGCCACAACCCCTCACCAGAGGAACGCGCTGGCTGGTGCCCCACCTGTGAATAAGCCTCATAGGGTGTAGGCGAAGGCGAGCCTCGTGACGGCTCGTGTTGTGGTTTCGAAGGTGTTGTAGGGGCGGCGGTAGTCGGTGTGTAGGACACAGGACTGTCAGCGAGTGGAGGCGGATGACCTTGCTGGCTTGAGGTTCCCGTTGACCGCAGACACTGGCGCTCTTGAGAGCCGTGGGGTGCGTTCTGACAAGCAACTTGGGCTGATGCAAGCATTGGTGCAGGAGTCCCGCGACACTCTGCTGTCGGCGCCGATGGATGGCGCCCTGTGCGTGAAGGAGGCCATCGCTTGAATTGAGGAGGCCCTTTGGACGTGCTTGCAAATGTATGTAAAAATTTCTTCCAGTAGATCGGAGTGTGGGTATGGGACCAGTTGCGGAGCTTGTGCTCGACAGAGTGGGCGCGATCGCCCCGCTTCTTGACGAGGCCATGGCGAGTGCGATCCTGCAGGCGGAGAAACGGGCCCATGGCCTGGCGCATGAGCGCTACCCCCATCTGCGTCCGCTCACGATCCGAGCGGATGTTCGGGAGGCACTCATGGTTGAGTCCCTGCCGAAGGGGTGGCACATCGATGGTGACTCGCGGAAGATGGCTCAGCTGATCCTCGTCGATGAGGTCTCGGGGATGTCGCTGAGGATGCTCAAGGCGCCTTACACCCAGCAGGATCGAGTGCCGTATGCTGGTGCCAGCCGAGCTCGTCGCGAGGTGTGGGCCCAGCAACCTCTGCCCGATGTCTCCGCTCAGAGCACATTAGCCGATGCTGAGACACTGACGGGACACGTTTTCCTGCTGCTCTGGGCCTATGTGGATCCGGCTGATCGTGTCGCCGGATACATTCTTCGTGTCGTACACACTCTCGTGCCAGGTGCGTTCGGAAAGTCGACTCCGTGCGATCTTGACCTGATTATTCCGCGTGGCGGACGCATCGATGTGGGCGACCTGGCTTTTTCCGGCTCGGATGGTGAGGAGGACCTCTTCCTATTCGATCTGCCAGCTGATGTCGAGGAGGACATGGCGTGATCCCTCAGGACCAACTGGTCGGGGGGCGAATCAAGGCGCTCTGCGAGCTGCTCGGGGTCTCACGCGTCCGGCTGGCTGAAATGGTCGGCATGAGCCCAGCTCAGGTCTCCAAGATTGAGAACGGCAGCCAGCGTATGAGTCCTGACATAGCCGCTACCCTCGCCAGGCGCTACAACGTCCCGCTGGACTTCTTTGTCCACCACGACCCCTTGACCGAGGCCGTCGTCCCCACCTTCCGCAGGAAAGCCCGCGCTCGGGTAGCTGAGCAGAAACGGGCCGCTCGCCTAGTCCGTGAAGCGGCGCGGGTGTTTTCCCGTGCCTCGACCGAGAGCAACTACCGCCCTTTCGAATTCACCCGGGACCCCGACCTTCTCGACGACGTCGAGCAAGTGGCCACTGAAGTGCGCCGCGCCGGTGGCATCGGGCCGGAAGACCCGGTGCCCAACGTCACCCGAATCCTCGAGCGCCAAGGAATCGCGGTGATCAACGGGCTCGATCCTGAGGGCGGCGATGCCGATGCCGTGACCGGTATCAGCCTGCCCACCACTCACAGCCAGCGCCCGCTGGTGGCCATCGTTAACTCAGCCCCTGGAGCTGTCGCCCGGTTCACCCTGGCACACGAGGCCGCCCACCACATTTGGGACAACGACCTTGCCAGCCCCATGACCAGCACCAAGGACTACCGTGAAAAGAGGGCTCACCGGTTTGCTGGGACGCTGTTGCTGCCGGAGAAGGTGGTCAGGAAACGTATCACGGAAGGCACCACCCTGCGGAGCTACCTCCCCATCAAAGCCGACTATGGCCTCAGCGTCGGTTCCATCATCTTCAGAGCCCGCGACCTAGGTGTGATCTCTCCCGATCGGGCCAGGAGCCTGCAAATCCAGCTGTCTTCGCTTGGCTGGCGAGACCCCGAAACCGAACCCGTCGAAGTGGCAAGTGAACGGCCGCTGCTGCTCAAGCAGGCACTCAGTCGGGTCACCCAGTTGAACGGTATGGCTTTGGCCCGGTACACCGGGCTGCCCGCCCACCTGGTGCGCTACTGGATGCAGCTCGACCCAGAACCACATGATGCTCCAGCAGCAGAGATCATCGAACTTTCGGCCCTCCGGCGCCGCAAACTCGGTGTGGCGTCGTCCCCGAAGGAGGAAGGCTAAGGATCGACGAGTCCGAGCGGGAGGGCAACATGATAGACGGTCGGCCGAGCTGCTGTGGCACAGCACATCCCTTCAGATAGCGTGTCACAGTCATTACTTCCCAGGCAAAGGTTCCGTGAGGAGTCGGAAGCAGTCAATGAGACGATACGTGCACTGGAAGGACTGAACCATGCAGATCAGCCATGTCACTGCCCACAACTGGCGCAATTTCAAGAACCTCGACGTCGCAGTGGCGGATCGCCTGCTGATTGTCGGACCAAACGCAGCGGGTAAGTCGAA
>ERZ773014.1379-NODE-1379-length-15518-cov-19.642566_pt1 | contig 15518 bp, 13 predicted proteins | sample MGYA00580841_ERZ773014 | MGnify/ENA primary metagenome ERZ773014 (study PRJEB29015, sample SAMEA2737989) | human oral metagenome | biome: human oral; feature: human-associated habitat; material: dental | place: China | collected 2067 ...
GTTCAGAGTTCGACTATTTGTTGCTGAGAATAAGCGGGCAGAAAATTCCGATTAAAAAGAAAATAAGCAAGGGTGCGACAAAGGGCGATTAGAATGATAACACGCAACATTACCTACATCGGCTGCGACCTGCACAACAACTCCCAGCGCATACAGTTTGTCAACGGCAACGTAACGCAATACGCCTATTTGTAGATATGATTAACCTATCAACAGAAAAGAATAGTATATGTGAGTTTGCGGGGCATGCCGCCCCAAAAACAGATGCAGGAACTGATACGGGGAATGCAATTGATAATGAGAATAAGATACGGAAAGAATTGGGAAAACCATTAAGAAAAAGGAGCGAGAAACATGTTGAATAGTGTATATCTAATGCTAGTGGCCATGCTTTTGCCTGGTGTTTCTAGCAAGTACCAGCTTATGAGGGATTATACATGGACTTACCAGTATACCTTAATTATGAATGTAGACAAAAGACCAGTGAAGAAGTCTGAGAAAAGGCTGATAAGTACACAAATTATGTGCGGAAACGGTGGATGTAGGACAATAGCTTTTAAGGATTCAAGCATAGCTTTATCTTGGAAAGAAACTGGGCCTATAGATACATTGAAGTGGAGTATCAAGGGTGACACCTTGACGTTGTTCACGCATTCTGAGTACATGGAGTTTATGCGAAAGGATACGTATGGGAAGTTTATAGTGCGAGTGAATAAGGAAAAACAAAAGGGGGATTTGGTGTCATTTGAATGCCCGAATATTTCATATCATTTTGCCTTAACGCCAACTGATGTACAGACACAAGGGAAATAGAAGGAGAAAGCCTACACGGAGAAACCCGCCTAGTGGCCAACGAAATCGTTGCTCACACCCTGAAAAAGAGGTTAAGCCCTATGCCTTCAAAAAAGAAGATTAAGCACCTACAAATGTAACATCAATGATATGAAAGCAAAAGTTATCGCATTTCTCCTTTCATTCTGTCTGCCATGCTTTGGGCAAGTGGTGATTTTACTTGTTGTTACTTGCAAAGAAACGGATGGTAGCAAGGAGTATTACCCACAGTTACCCGTAACCTCCTATACGCTTAAAACCAACGGGGACACGTTGAATGTTGTAGAAATGGATGCCAAAGGGGGGAATGGACGTGTGTGGAAACTGTATCTTAAAGGTGATGAATACTATATGGAGTGGCTTGGTGTGGAGATGCTGATGATGTCTACCCATCAATTAATCGATTCCTTATATACAAACTCGATGAAGTATCAGCAGTATCGCGTGTGTATAGAGCGTATTAACGACTCGCTTTTTGCCTGTTCGTTCTATCAAGACATACCCACAAAATGGCTTTTGCTTAGAATGTATTATGACAAGGACTATAAGCTTACTGCGATACAACGAGAAGAGGCTTTTGTTGATTATGAATGTGAGCGTTGAATTTAAAGTTTTGTTTCTGAAGAGTTTTACCATTGCAGCTATGCGTTCAAGCCGGTGTGTGTAGAAACGATTACGGTACAGGTAAATGCCATACGACGAGTAATTTGAAAGTTTAACAACCGAGAAACATGGAAAGGAAAGGTTTAATAAAGCTATTGATGGCTATTGCCATGATTGTCGTTGTGCTTGTTTCTTTTATGCGATACATGAAAAAAGGTGATGAGCTGAAATTCCACTTTTCTTCTGGAATTAAATCATACACATTGAAAAGGCAAGGAGATACATTGAAGCTTATAGAGAACAATGGTGAACAAGCACGAAACAGGGTGTTTGTTATGTATCGTAAAGGCAACGATTTCTATTCGGCTTTGCTCGGCCGCGAACGGCTGGTTTTGTCTAACCGATTAACGCTCGACACCATATATAAGGACTCTCTCGTGGGTGCGGAAGTAGCTCTTGCGGTAAAGCAAGAAAAAGATTCACTTCGTTCCTCTTTTGTTTTTGTGTCGGGTAAATGCAATTTTCCTCGGATAAAGCTGTTTTATGACAAAGAATACAACATAAGGAAAATACAAAGCTACGAACTCCTTTTAAACTATGCGCCAGATTAAGGCTTCATGTCGTTCAACTGGGTGGAATGCCTTGTTATTGTCTGGGGCAACGTTCGCGAGGTGGTTTCAGAGCCGGGCGAGGCAAAGCTGGTAAATGCCTACTATCCTTTCGGTACGCCCATCTATGCCCTTGATGCCAACGAATGTCGACAGTAGAGTGCCTGTATGAAGAAAACGTTTGAAGATGTAAGAGATGATTATGAGAAAATTTATTAGCTTAAAACAGTGGGCGCTTTTCACTTCAAGCGCTCTGTCCTTGTTCGTTCTTATCTCTTGCAAGACGAGAACAGACAGCAAGATTTTTTATCCCTCTTGGGGAATAAAGTCGTACGTGGTAAAAATGAAGAAGGACACAATTGAGATAACAGAGAATAACTTTGATGAGAAATTCAGTTGTGTAATGACCTTTTATCGTAAGGGAGGTGATTACTTCACGAACCATGTTGGCCAAGAAGAACTTGTCATGTCTAATCACCAAGTTATTGATACGGCGTATGTATATCGAAAGAATTATCATGTCCGCAGGGTGCGTATTGAGCGGGTGAACGACACGCTCTTTTCTACTTCAATCTATACTAAGATTATTTTGGAAGGGCTTACATTAAGATTGTTGTACGATAAGAATTATAAAATAAAGAAGATACAAACGTACACCGTAGTAAAAAACTATTCCCCTCAATCTCCGTGAAAGGGAGAATGGGTTTATAAAGGCAATTTGCACTGGAGTAATGTTGTATTTGTGGGCATGGATGTGATGATAAAGCCACATTGCTTGGTAAGAAGTAGAGTGGTGAACCGATGTGTTATTAAATTAAATTCATGTAATGAGAATAAGAAGTTTTAAATTTGTATTGGCATCCGTTATCGCTGCTGTGGCCGTTCTCTTCTTCATCATCAGGAATGTAGAGAAAGACGATGGCGTTACGTATTGCTCATCCACGGGTGTAAAGTCTTACACGTTGAAGATGTTGGGAGATACGCTTCAAATTATAGAGAACAATTTAGACAATACGCTTGGCTATTCGATGACCATGTATCGTAAAGGCAATGGTTATTATGCAAAGTTGCTTGGGAAGGAACGATTGGTTATGTCTTTATCGGACACAGTGTGCAGGGCTAAACCTAACTCAGGGGACATCACCGTTCTGATACATCAAGCGACTGATACGACATTCTCTTCTATTATCACCAACTCGCAATCAGGTAAGCATCCCCAAATAATGTTGCGATATGATTGCAAATATCGTATTTTGACGATTGGAAAACTTATGCTCGACGAAAGCTTTATGCCCCAATAAAAGGCATAACCTGTTGTTGGTTTAGGCTAAAAACTCACAGCAGTTGCTTGTTAAGGGATAAAAAAGAGAATGGATAGGATGCAAGGGTGGCGTTTGTCGTTACCACTGCCTATCGTTTTGTGAGCAAGAGCTGTGCTTAACGGTGGCAAGAAATAAAGAGTTGGAGTTATGGATGAAATTTTAAACATATATACGAAATGCAAAATATATCGATATATAACGAGAAACTCTTAAGTAGAGTTTTTAATAGGAAAACGAGGAAGGGAATAGTGCGGATTTCATACGACTTGGATTGGTTGCCGTTGAATCGTAAAATTGATTTTACGGTCAACAAGTTATGCAGCTATCGTTTTCATAAAGCACGGCTAACTTTGCACTTTTGGGAGCGAAACGAAGTGTTAGAGCGGATGCTTAAAGAATGTGCCGTAGATGACTATGAAATGACAAGAGAATACAAACCTATGCGGATGAGACCAGGTGTTGTTCATATTAATTTCGTCAACGAGTTTAATACGAGGTTTTTAAAAGTTCTCATAACCAAGCATTATGGCTTTGAAAATGCGCGCCCCGGTACATTAAACGTAACGCCTTTTATTGCTATGGATACAGATAAGGAGGTTATTGCAATTAAGTTGTATGACGATAGGGGCTTTTATGAGTATGTTATCGAAAAGCGGTGAAAGGGTGGAAAGATGAAAGATGGTTGTTTCTGCTGATGACGGTTGGAGCTATTCATTTTGATGGAAAACCTGTTCCTGATAGGGCAAAGCAGCATTAAGAGGTGTGGTATTTGGTTTTTCTTCTGTCCAAATTGTTTCTGCCCAATTGGAGGTAATCGTCAAGTGCCTTGTTGTAATGCCCAAATAAAGAGGGCCGATAACGCCATATCGACCCTCTTTGCATAGGTAAAGAAATTTAAAAAAGTTTTTTCGGGCGGCTTAAAGAAACGTTGCTAGGCAACGTTTTGCCACAACAAGTGGCGTTGTGCGCCGCGGCTCATTTTTTGCGTTTAAACAGATAAGCGTCGTTTCCGTAAAGCAGGTAGCTCTTGTAAGTTTTGTTTTCAAAAACCTTTGACGAGAATCTGCCCAATACGAAGGCGGGCTCCGTACCGAAATGTAAGAATGTTCCCTCCAATGAACTGACTTTGGCGGGTAACTCTGCACTGTAACCGAACTGACCATAAATGGTGACGTTGGGGCTTACAGACAATTGTCCGTCCATCGGACCTACAATAGTGGCAACATAATCGTTGTCGTACATGCCCGCATATTGACCACCGGCAATAGACAGCGTGCCCTCCTTGGCCGAGAAAGTAACGGGAAATGCAAAGGGATTGGCCGTGAAGGTGAGCATCAGCTTCTTGTCTTCCTTGTGCAATTTCACCGCGTAAACGCGTTTAACGGGCTTGCGATTCTCGTCTGTTTCGGTAAGTTGCAGATAATACTCGCCTAGCACGTCGCGGTCCAAGTCTATTTGCATAACGCTGATGGTGTCTTTACCCATCGTGGTTTCAACTACAAATTGGCCCGTGCGCACGTGCCCTTCGTTGTTCTCGGTGGTGATGATGGTTACCACGTCATTTTGATAAGTTGTAGTTAACCAGCTGTCTAGCGATTTTATGCTGACATCGAACGTGCTTTTAACCTTATATGTAAGGGTATCAGCCGCATCGCCCAAGACGATCTGTTCGGGTAGGTCGATTTGCGTAACGGGACCTTGCTGGTCGATGGCAACGATGGTCGAGTCGCCGTCGGCCGATTTAATGATCACCGTGGTGTGCCTCGACTGCATTTCTTTGTTCACATCGGCCGTCACGGTTATCAGTTTTCCCTTTGCTTCTGCCTTAGCCCAGGGTGCCATTGCATAGGCCTTGGCGGCATCTACGTTCACAAAGATGCTGTCTGTGCCGCCCAACGCGTCGAAAGATGTGTTTGCCGACACCACTTTCAGCGTGTGCTGACTTACCTCGTTGGTTATGTCGTCGTTGCCGCAGGCTGCCAATAGGCAGAGAAGGGCACAGGCAATTATCGTGGTGAATTTAACTTTCTTCATTTCCATTTGTCCTTAGTCGTTATTAATCTTGGTCATACCCTTAATCATTAATATCTGGGCGCTGCCGTTTACCAGTACGGTGGTCGACTCTCCCACTTTCTTCGAACCGTTATATTCGATGATAATCATCGAGTCGAGGTCGAGGTAGCCCGCAAGAGTGGATGTGAAGGTGAGGAAGACGCCTGGCTTGTTGAAGTCTTTGTTTACTACAAAACCCAGAAATGCGTACCTGAATATCTGGCCCGTATCTCCGGCATCCCACGAGCACATCCAGTGTTCGTGCTTGTTTGGGTCGGTGTATATCTTCTCCGGGCTCCATGTCAGCGTTCCTGTTTTCTTGTCGTAGACGAACGTGAGCTTGAAGTCGGGCGACAAGCCTTCTAGCCAATAGGTCTTTTCATCGCCTGCGGGAACCATCCTTACCTTTATCGATGCATTCTTGTATTCAAAGTTATACGTGCCCGCATAGTCGGCATATCGCATATAGTTGGTGGTAAACACCATGTCGCCAGTGCCTGTGTCGCTGCCCGTGAAGGCGAGTTTGTCGATGTCGTAAGCGAAGTGTTGCACCTGCTTTCCGCCAACCGTTACAGGGGCTTGCAGTTCGATGCCGTTCTCGGTGTAGCAGAAGGGTACGTAAACCACGCTGTCTTTGAAAGTGAACCTGGCACGTCTAGCTGAGGAGAGGTACAGCTTGGTGGTGTCGTTGCCTGCAATGTACTTATAGTTAAACTTCACATTGTCGGCCACATCTTTCATTTTCCCGATGTGGTCCTTCCAGTTTACGTTGTCGTTCAGTCGCGTCATCACCATCTTGTTGTGGAACTTCTTGCCCTCGATGAAGATGGAGTCGTTGGTTACGCGCTGAATGATAAACTCGTAGTCTTGTCCCTTTCCGTCGTCGTCTCTTTGCGAGGGGTTAGCCAGGCTGTGGAAAATCTCGTTGTACGTGTTGACGGTGAGCACTGGCCCCATGTCTTTCTTGATGTCGTAACTCGATGTGGCTACCTTGTCTGCGTCGGTCAGTTCGCTTGCAACTGTTACTTTTCCGTCCTTGAACTTCATCAGATATGTGTATCCGCCGCCAGAGTAGCGCGGCTCGGTCCAAAGGTTGAGCTTCCATCCGTTGGGCGCCGACTCCAACACTTGCTTGTAATTCTCCACGGCTTTGTCGAGCCTTTGTGCGGCAGGCTCGTCAAACACCTCGTTATCGTCGTGCAGACACGCGGCGAGCAGCATTGTTGCCACAAGTGCCTGCATGCAAATCAATATCTTTTTCATAAGCTACGTTCCTTTTTTTTAGTTTAGTTGGTTCAAGTCCAGGTGGCCAATCTCCGATGCTCTGCGAAGCACAATGCTGCGCAATTGGTCGATGTCCAGTTTCCACGAGTCTCTCATGTACGCCCTAATCAAGTCTAGTTTGGCTTTTATGTATGGCGCACCAGTGGTTCCTGCCGTGGTCATCATCTTTTCCCAGTCGGCCGGCGAAGTGGTAACATATACCGATAGCATCTCAGCAAAGTCTTCAATGGGTTCGCTCATGGCGTAAGGCGTTACGAAACCCTTTTTGTTTGCTGCCGCTTTGCGTATAAGATACCAGTCGCCGCTTACGTAATTTCCCTCGGATATGTGTTGGAAATTCTCGTCGTAGGGTATCTTTTGGTTCAAGATGTGCGTAAACTCGTGGTGCATGGTGTGGAAGTAGTACTCGTTAACGGTGGCATAATCGGTGAGCATCTTGTCGGTTAGGTTGTTCACCATGTAGAGTGTTATCACCAATCCGCCTTCGGCCGTGCCGAGAATCATCGTGCCTTGTCCGCTGTTGTATGCGGGCGAGCCAATCAAGTGGATAATTCGGGGTACGTTGGCCTTGACGAAGTTTGGCCCCACACACTCTGCATAGGCATCGAACCAGAGGTATTTGGCGATGATGGCCAGCTTGGCCGACTTGGCCGAATCGGCCGGAACGAGATGATATTTCATGTCGCTATATATGTCCTCCATCTTGTATTTCACGTCGATGTTGTAAGGATAGGTATAGTTAGCGAGCAACCACTTGTCGAAATTGTCGCGATGTACGGTTTTTCCTCCAAAGATGCTGTCGCTCGATGGATTGTCTTCCGAGCAAGAATTGAAGCCCAACGACAATATTGCCGCCAAGGCAAATAAGCAAATCTTCTTCATATTCTACGCGTTTTTGTTTTACTTGTTTCTGGGATTTGCCGTAAGTCCGGCTGTGATAACGTCTTGTGGCAGCTGTATTGCACGGCGTAGGTCGTTTACGGTAAGCGAGTCTTTAACGTCTGTTACGCTGCTGCTTGCGTTCAGCGTGCGGCGGTAAATAACTATTCCGTAGCGTTTAACGTCTTGCAGTCGCCAGCCTTCGCCCAGGGTCATGATGCGCCTAAGGTGCAAGATGGCGTGTAGCAGGGGTTCTTGCGTGGTGGGCTCGATGCTGAAAGCGGTGTTGAATTTCTTTTTTGGCGTTGGTGCAGTTGGCTTGTAATAGCCTATTCCGTTGTAGAAATTCTTGATGCCTTCCAGCGTAACGCTCAGTGCGCCGCTCGAGTAGGCCTTCACTTCGGTGTTCAAATCTGCTACTGCTGCATCGTAGTTGCCCAGCATGGCGTTGGCTTCGGCGCGCACAAGCAGGGTGAGGTCGGTTGTAAGCACGGCGTAGGCCGAGTGTGCATACCCTATTCCTGCCTGCACATCGGTGTATTCGAAGGCGTAAGGAACCTTGTTGATGAAGTACTTAGACAGGCTGTTGTTGCTCCAGACGGTGTAGCCGAAGTTGCTGCTGCGTCCCCACGGACCTTGCGATTGCAGGTCTTCTTTTTCTGAAATGAGCTGCCCGTGCGCATACTTGTTGCCCATGCGGTAAGGGCCTAGGAGGGCACCTGCCTGCGAATGAACCGTCTGTAACAGCAGGTTGGCTTGGCTGGATACGCTCACATAGGCATTCGGAGCTATCTGTCCATTTACCGAAAGTGCGTTGAACGCCTTCCAATCGCGTAATTTCGAAGAGGCGTCTGCGCCCAATACGCGTGTGGCATAGGCCACGGCCTTGGCGTACTTTTGGTAATATAGGTTGAAAAGTGCCGCGAAGGCATAGGCTGCATTGCGGGTGAAGTGATACTTGGGACGTGCATAGTTGTCGGTTACCAGTGGCAGTCCCTCTTCAATGTCGCGGTTTATCTGCTCGTAAAAGGCTGCCAGTGTGCCGCGTTCGTACTTGGTTCCAACCGTCGTTTCGGGGCGTGTGGGGTAGGGCAGTCCCAGGTTTTTGCTGGCCGTCGTTGGGTCGTAGGCCATGCAAAAGGTGTTGGCAAGGGTCAGTGCAGCGTATGCGCGGCACAGCAAAGCTTCGCCTTTCGAGGGCATCAGTTCGCTGTTGTTGCCCTGCTGTTCTATCGTTTGGAGGGCCGTGTTGGCCGTAGACATGGCCATGTACAGACTGTTCCACAGCTCTTGCGGCGATTCAGACTCTTGTGTCTCGGTGATGTCGCTCCACGAGTAGGCCTGGTCGTAAAATCGTCCGTCGCTTCCCCAGCCCGTTACGTCGAACTCGTCGGCATTGTCCGAATACAGTTCTGCCAGATAGGCAGGGTTGTGGTCGGGGTAGGCCGAAACGAGGTATTTCTGTATTTTCTCTTTATTGTTCAGCTCCATGCGGTTGTCGGGCAGCTTGTCGAGGAACTTGTCGCACGAGGTGAAGCCCAATGTTGTTGCGGCCAACAACACATATATGTAGATGTTTCGCTTATTCATAACTTATTCTTTTATTTGTTTATAAACCGAATTTGAGGGTCATTGTAAACTGGCGTGGTATGGGGGCGGCCACGCCTCCTGCGTTAACGAACTCTGGGTCTTGGCCGTTCAACTTCTTGTCTGCATAGATGAGGAACAGGTTTGTGGCTTGGAGTTTCAGCGAGAGATTGGTGAAGGGCGTCGACCTAAGCATTGCTTTGGGGAAATCGTAGCCCAGCGAAATCTCTTTCATGCGTACGAAGTCGCCTTTTGCCGTGCGGTTGCTCGTGTAGTTATAGGCGTTGTAGGCTATGCGGAGGTTCCTGTCCGAGGCATAGCTGCGGTAGGGCAGTATGGTAGGAACCGAGGTGGTCTCTTCGTCGCCGGCTTGCATCCAGCGGTTCTTAAACTCCTTGGTCATCGAGGTGAGGTCGTTGTATTGTGCGCTGAAGATGCGGTCTAGGCGCACATAGCTGCCGAACGAGTAGGTAAGGAATACGTTCAGTCGCCAGTTCTTCCACTTGATTTCGTTGCCTAACGACCCCGTTATCGTGGGTTCCGTCGGCCCTTCGTAAACCAGGTAGCCGTTGCTGTTGCGGTTTTGGAAGTCGAGGTCGGTAGAGGTAAGCTCGCCTTTCTCGTTGAGATAGGTGGGTATGCCCTTATCGGTTAGCCCCTGGAAAGGCATCGAGAAGATGGCGCGATGCGGATAACCCTCCATCGTAAAGCCGCTGCTAGCCTCGCCGTTCACAAGGTCGATGGTTCGGGCTTGGCTCATCAGCGAGGTTACCTCTGTTGTTACGTGCGAAAATATCACGTTGGTAACCCATGTTAGGTTGTTGTTCTTGATGTTTGTTGTTTGCACCGAGAGCTCTTGGCCTTGCGACTTCATCGTAGCGGTGTTGGCATACCTAATCACTTGTCCGCCTACGCCCTGTGTGGCTATGGGGCCGATGAGGTCGAAGTTGTTGCGCCAGAAGAAGTCGAACGTTACGTTGATGCGGTTGTTGAGGAAACCCAATTCCGAACCGATGTTGAATTCGTGTTTCTTCTCGTACGTTAGTTGGGCGTTTTCCAGCTCGCTGGTCATGATACCCGACTCCTTGTCGGTTCCCACAATCCTGTACGGCGTGTACGATTTGAGTATCTGTGTGGAATTGGTGTAGGTTGCCGGGCCTGGGTCGGCCGTAAGCGAGTAAGAGGCGCGCACCATGGCATGCGTCAGTGCGTTGTTGAACGTGTTTTTAAACCACGGCTCTTCGCTGGCGTTCCAACTTCCCGACACGTTCCATGTGGGCAACCAACGTGCGCTTCGGCTCCGTCCAAGGCGGTTTGTGCCTTCGTAGCGGTAGGTACCCGTAAGGTTGTAGCGTTGCTTATACGAATAGGTGCCCGTTGCAAAGAAGGCCGCCGTGCGGTTGTGGGTGTTGTTGAGCGAGTAGTAAACGGCGTTGTCGTCTATGTTCTTCTTAAAGAACTGGTAGACGTAGAAGGGTATTTCGCCCCCGTCGTACTGCATGCCAACGCCGTTGAAGTACGTGCGCCTGCGGTCTACGTTAGAAACGTCGATGCCGCCCAGCACGTTCACGGCGTGCGCATTGTCGAACGTGTGGTTGTAATTGGCCGTGGCGCGCACGTCCCAGCTCACCTTCTGCAAGTCGGTCTTTTGGTAGAAACCGCCGTTAGGCAGCACCGTTATCGGCAATGCGTAGGCGTTTGTGGGGTCTGTGTACAGGTAGTTGTTGGCGTCGCGTATCAGCGCGTTGTCCATAGCCCTGTAAGCTAGGGCTTGGTTGGCGTACTCGGTAATCTGGTGCTCTTGTGTAGAGGTGTCGTATTGCACGGCGCCGATGATGGCCAATCGCAAGTCGTCGATGGGCTTGTAGGCCAGCTCGGCTTGGAATTTCGTGTTCAGCACGTTCATGTCTATCTTGTTGTTCTCCAGCTCTTTCAAGATGTTGAAGGGTGCATAGTTGGCATGGTAGTACGTGTTGGGGTCGAGCGCGCGCGACGTGTTCAATGCGTACGAGTAGGGGTTGATGTCGAAATCGCGCTTCACTTGTCCGCTTATCACGTCCACATCCTGCCCCAGCGTGCCCGGTGCTTGCTGTTTGCGGTACGAAACCGAGGCCAGCAGCGTGAGCGAGAGATTGTCGAGCAGGTGATGGGTGGCGTTTACGTTGGCCGTGTAACGCCTCACGGCAGAAGTCTTGTACCAGCCTGGGTCGGCCATGAACGACATCGACACGTAATAGTTGGACTTGCCCGTGCCGCCGCTCAGACTTACCGAGTGGTTTTGCATGAGTGCGCTCGAGAATAGCTGCTTAAACCAGTTGGTGTTGCGCATTTCGGCACTGTACAAGTAGGCGTCGCGGGCCTCTTGGGTGTTCTCCAAGAAGAATTGGCCCGTCTTGGGGTTGTAGGTGTTAATCAGTTCGTACATCTTTCCGTAAACGCCATAGTCGCTGCCGTTAAGCACGCTCGAGAGGTTGAGCCAGCCCTTGTTTTCCATTTCCCTATAGATGCCCATCTGCTCTTGCGAGTTAAGGATGTTGAACTGGCTGTAAGAGGGCACCAAACGCGAGGTGAACTCGCCCGTATAATTAACGTGTGCCTGCCCCGAACGGCCTTTCTTGGTGGTGACGACGATAACGCCACTCATGGCGCGCGCGCCGTATATGGACGTTGCCGAGCCGTCTTTCAGTATCTGAAAGCTCTCGATGTCGTCTGAGTTGAGGCCGGCAATGGCCGAAGAGATAAGCGTTTCGGCATCTCCCGACGACAGTGCATCGGCACTAATGTCGGTAATGTCTTCCTGTACAACGCCGTCAACAACCCACAATGGCTTTGAGTTTCCATAGATAGAGGTGGCTCCGCGCACGTGTATCTTAGGCGCTGTGCCGAACGTTCCCGACACGTTTTGCACGCTCACGCCGGCCGAACGGCCTTCCAACGAGCGGCTAATGTCTGCCATGCCGCTTATCAAGGCATCGTTGGCCTTAATCTTGTCGGCAGCACCGGTAAACATTCTGCGGTCCATGTTCGACACGCCCGTTACCACAACCTCGGTCAAAGTCTCGTTGTTTGGCGACAACGTGATTTTCATTGTTGGCTTGGGGCTAAGTGTTTGGGGGCGCATGCCGATGTAACTTGCAACAATTTTCTTGCCTTTTGGCACCGATAGGGTGAAGTTACCGTTTTGGTCTGTCACGGCTCCTGTTTTAGAACCCTCCACAATGACGGACGCTCCAATGATGGGTTCGTTGTCTTCCGACGAGATAACTGTTCCGGAAACTTGTGTTTGCGCCGTCGCTATCCCTGCGCTTATGAATAGCGAGACTAAAAACATCATCAGTCTTTTTTCCATAAATTCTCTCAATTAATTAATAATTCATACAACAAGTATATTTAGCAATCTTAATAGCTAATGAACTGGGGAGCAAACAATTGTTCTATTTCTTAATTTCGATGGTGGTGTTGCGTGTAATGTTTTTTTTGCTTTTTTAATCGTTATTTCTTGTTCAAATAGGGCTAAGTTGCCCTCAAAGTTATACGTACAATGGGGCGATAGCACATCAATACTGGATGCTTTTGTGTTGGCAAAAGTAACAAATCATAATTTAAAATCCAAATTTAGTTACAAATTTATTTCAATTTTGGGCTATTTTGTTTGTTTATGTTATTTTTATGCTGTTTTTAGTTTGGTTTTGTATTCGTGTTATGCTTGTAGGTGGGCTGCGTTGGTTGTTTGTTTGTGCATGGGTTTAACGATGTTTTGTATGTGGTTTTATTTGTTCTCTTTTACTACTTTTAAGGATCTGCCTTTGCTATTGCGCCAAGTGCCATGCCTGTTTGTGGTTTTGCGTGTGAGGCTTTGAGCAAATTGTTCGGTGGGTATGATTGCGGCAAGGCGGGTAAAAAATGGCTGTAAAGTGCGATTGGTAAATCGTTAAGTCGTTCGTTGGGCAATTTAAACCCAAATCGGTAGCTAGAGCCTGTGCAGATTTTGTGTATTGTTGAGCATATTGCCTGTCTTATTCTTGAAGGGGTAGCGGGCTAGGTAGAGAGAATAAGGCAGGCAATATGCTCAACAAGCAAACGAAAGATGAACAGGAAGCGATGGAAAAAATAAAATAACTGATAAGCGTTCTAACGACCGATTGGGGTTAATATGCCATACTTAACACCTGGATTAAAATGTTAAGCGCACTCTTTTAATTTTACAAAACATATTCTTCTTGCCGCCCCATTCTAGCCCCAAAACACCGCTAAAAGCATGCTTTTAGCTGCGAGTCGTCCTTTTACACACCCCATTTTCTGTCAAAATATGATGGTCCGAAGTGCGTTTTGCATCACTTTACCCTTCTAGATTGTTGTCCAACCGTAGAATTTACCGTCCAATTTTTCTGCATTTAGCACCAAAACGGCAGTGGTTAAAGCATCATTTTGCCCCTTTTTGCACGCTATTTCAGTCTGTTGAAGCACTTTTTAGGCTCTTTTATGCTCTGCATATTATTGCATTCGCCCTGTGTTTTGCTACATTTCGCCCTGCGTTTTGGTGCATTTTACCCTGCGTTTTGCTGCATTTTGCATTGCGTTTTGGTGCATTTTGCATTGCGTTTTGGTGCTAAACGGAGTGTGTTTTGGTGCATTTTACCCTGCATTTTGGTACATTTTGCCCCAAATTATGCTGCAAAAGGCGTGGTGTGGCGCATAAAATGTATATTTAAACAGAGGCAAGCGATTATTTATCCACCTCTAAACGCACCTTGTTTTGCCCCAAACAAGTTGGCGCAATACTCGCAAAAATGTGGGCGAGCAGAGGATTGGCTGGAAATATCGCAGCCATAATGTTAAATTCCGTGCGCAAAACGTTACATTGCCTTGTCGGTGCTTTCGTCAACATCATATAACTTCGCAGTGAGCAAATCTTATCCGCGAACCCCTTTAACCTCAATCGGCCATTATGCCGCTGATAAATTGTTTTAGGTTGTTTTCATCCCTTCCTGTCCATCTTTCGTTTGACTGTCGGCATCATGCCTGTCTCATTCTCTTTGACTAGCCCACAATGCCTTCAAGAATATCACTGGTAAGATGCCGACAAGCAAGCAGAGACCTTACATGCTCTATTGGGCGATTGGGGTTGAATGCCGTGGTACCCATAACTTCTTACCGCTACATCTTTTTCACGAAGCCAACCAATACGCTTTCACACACTTTTATTAGCTTTGTCCCACAAGCCTTCTCTTGTTTCCCCTGCATATTATAAAAGGTAAAGGCTGCATAGCCTTAGATTTGTGGCGGGTTAGAACCGCTTTTACTCCGCCTTGTTAGAAAAGTCTCTTGTGTCATGTCACTAGATGCTTGTCCCACTCGTTCGGTATTGTTATTATTTCATATCGTGTTAAAAGCCAGTTGCACAATAAGCACCAACCTGCCTGCCTCTAAGAGCCAGAGTATGCTGCATATAAACAGGTGAAAGTAGATTCTATTATCCAATTTGCTTATTGAAAACTGAATTAAGGAGATTGAAAGCGTTCAATTGTCTGTCAGACCAGAAAGCATTCATGCAAAGCGGCAGATCACCATGCGGCTGTTCGTTCTAAACCGATACGCGCAAACTGTTTCTGTTGGCGGGCAGTGCGTTCTTGATTTCCACACAGCAAACGGCGGATGGAAACGGTACGAAGAGAAACTGACAGGTGGAACTGTTGTTTTGTATAATGCCATCGGTTATGATGTTTTGCCGCGAGAAACGCTTACAAAGGTCTACACAGTAGCTATTGATGCCGAAGTTGTAGAAGGCCGAAATGCAAGTCGCCCATACCATATATCATAAATGGCAAGCAATTTATGGCCAACTTGGCATTGAAGTTCCGATAATTTGTTTGCCTGCCATGCCCATATTAGACGTGTTTAGTTTAAGGCTTGTGCCGTTCCAAGACTAAGTCCACAGGCTTCTTACTAGCCATTCCTCTACCGCTTGCAATAATGCCCATACGCAGCTTTACACTGCAACACGCTCCTTGTGACGAAGGATGATACAGGAAATATGTGCCATTGACAGCCTGTTTTCAACTTGTAGGGCATACACTGAATACCCTACAACAGCTTACTTTTCAAGACAGAATCGAATTTTACTCCAGAAAAAGGGATTGGTCTTCAAATTTTATTGTAAATTTGTTCAGTACTTTGTATATGAAAGGTGTGTTTGTCTTGCTTTATTTTTTCGCAACACAAGGCTAATCAACGCCCCTCAATTTATAAGAGTAAAGACGGATTCGGTAAATAAAACATACAATATGAAGGTGAAGGTTTTAGCAATGTTTTTCTTACTGCCTCTATTCTGTTCGGCACAAATCACTATGGA
>ERZ773014.1382-NODE-1382-length-15506-cov-10.727008_pt1 | contig 15506 bp, 15 predicted proteins | sample MGYA00580841_ERZ773014 | MGnify/ENA primary metagenome ERZ773014 (study PRJEB29015, sample SAMEA2737989) | human oral metagenome | biome: human oral; feature: human-associated habitat; material: dental | place: China | collected 2067 ...
TAGAGCATTAGCCTTCCAAGCTGAGGGTCGCGGGTTTGAGCCCCGTCTTCCGCTCCAAGTTTTCAGACCTGACAATACTGCGATAGCAGTACTGTCAGGCAGAAAACTGAAAAGTGAAAAAATAAAAGTAATATTAACTAATAAAGAAAAGTGATTATAATCTCATATTTACCAATAAATAAGTTAAGGATATGAAAAAAATATTATTATCTACACTAATCCTTGCTTTTGCATTGCATGCACAGGCACAGTTCGTTAATGAAGATATATCTATTAACGACCAACGCACAACAAACGCAAATTACCTAAATAGCAATATTAACGATAATCTTTCGCCTTTTGGCAGCGATGTCTTTGGTAGTAGCAGCATACTTGCCGATGAGCCTATATATAGAAGCGATGGTGGTGGCGACACAGGTGGAGACCCGAAAACTCCGATACCATTAGGTGGCGGTGCTTACATACTGACTATACTGGCAGGGGCTTATGTGGCTATAATAGGAAAGAGAAAAAATAAAAAAAAGGGTAATTGATTTGCCCTTTTTTTATACCGTATTTGTAAAACTATAACATATTATTAAAATAATAATTTAAGTAAAAAAAATACACTGCATCACTTAATATGCAATGTATTTTTTGTTAATAACAAGTATTTAGAGATCAAGTTTATCTTTCGTTTCTTATTCTATCGTCGAATGCTGTGAGCGACGCTTTGGCTCCCTCGCCCATAGCAATGACTATCTGTTTGTAAGGCACTGTCGTACAGTCGCCTGCGGCGTATACGCCCGCTTTCGACGTGCGGCAACGTTCGTCGACGACAATCTCTCCGACGCGGTTTGTCTCTACCATCGATGCGAACACGGCACTATTGGCGGCAAGCCCTATCTGCACGAATACGCCATCGAGGTCGATTGTGCGGGTTTGGTCGGTATTACGGTCTTTTACCCTGATGCCCGTAACTTTCGAACCGTCTCCGACGATCTCTTCGGTAGCTACATTGGTAAAGACCTCTACATTAGGCAGTGAACGGACTTTCTGCTGCAGTACCACATCGGCTTTGAGTTCGGGCATAAACTCGAGCACCGTTACATGCGAGCATATCCCTGCGAGGTCTATTGCCGCCTCGATACCCGAATTGCCGCCTCCCACGACAGCCACACGGCGGTCTTTAAAAAACGGTCCGTCGCAGTGAGGGCAGAACGCCACTCCGCGTCCGATATATCGGTCTTCGCCTTCGACACCGAGTTTACGCCATTTGGCTCCGGTGGCTATTATTGCCTGAGACGTCTTCAACTCTTCTCCAAGCGAAGTAGAGAGCACAAAACCGCCGTCTTCTTCGCGTATCGCCTCTACCAAACGCTGTTCGAGCAGAGTTATGTTATATGTTTGTGCGTGTGTTTTTAGTGCTGCTGCAAGTTCGGCACCTGTGGTTTGGGGTACCGACGGCAGGTTTTCGATACCTACGGTTTCGTTGACCTGTCCTCCGATACGTTCGGCTACGACTGCCACATTAAGCCCTTTGCGGGCAGAGTATATGGCTGCCGATGTGCCTGCCGGTCCACCTCCGACCACGACCAAGTCGTATTGCTTCGCTGCCGAAGGCAGTGTGTCTATCTTGCCTGCTCCTATCTTCTCTTCGAGTTTTGCAAGTAGTTCGCCGAGAGTAGATTTGCCGACGTGCAGCAATTCGCCGTTGGCATATACGGTAGGTACTGCGCTGATATCGAGGCGTTCAACCTCTTCCTTATATATAGCACCATCTACCATCTCGTGAGTAATACCTTGGTTGTAAAGAGCCATCAGGTTGAGGCTTTGTACAACGTCGGGGCAGTTGGTGCAGGTAAGCGATGCGTATGTGGTTAGCTTCAGAGGCGTATTCAATGCTCCGATACGTGCCGCAAGCAATTCGTCGGGTAGATTTTTTCCTTTACCATCGGCATTAAGTATGGCAAGCAACAAACTTGTAAACTCGTGTCCGCCGGGGATACCGCGGAATACGATACCAAGTTCTTTGCCATCTTTGAGTAATGTCAGGCTCAGTCTATCCGCAGTATGTACTTCTGCTACGATATGCTCCGATACCGAAGCCATCTGACGACACATTGTAGCAAGATCGTTACCGTTTTTGTCGTTTGTGGTTGCAGCCGATAGTGTATACTTGCCCGTAAGCTGAGCAAAAATACCTTTAAGGCTGTCTAACATAGATTGATCCAACATAATATGTTTGTATTTTTTAAGTTATTAAATAAAATCAGGAATTGAACGGAGGAACTATTTGGGAATTTGTATGAAAAAAAAAATTATATACCGCCCAATTCCTGATTTTACACTATCTTTCTATTAAATCTTACCTACGAGATCGATACTTGGTTTGAGAACTTCGTCGCCTTCTCTCCACTTGGCAGGGCAAGCTGCATCGGGGTGAGCGGCTACGAATTGAGCGGCTTTTACCTTGCGTAGAAGTTCCGAAGCGTCACGACCTATTCCGTTGTCGTGTATTTCTACTACTTTCACCTCTCCCTGCGGGTTGAACAAGAATGTGCCTCTGTAAGCCACACCCTCTTCCTCTATCATAACACCCATAGCACGGCAGAGGTTACCCGTTGGGTCTGCCAACATAGTGTATTGGATGTTGTTGATTTTTTCGGAAGCATCTGCCCACGCTTTGTGTACAAAATGAGTATCGGTAGATACGGAATATACCTCTACACCGAGTTTTTTGAACTCTTCGTAATGGTCTGCCATATCGGCCAACTCGGTGGGACATACGAACGTAAAGTCGGCAGGATAGAATAACAGTACTGCCCATTTACCTTTGAGGTCTTCGTTGGAAACGGTTACAAAACCTTCGCCTTTGCGATATGCCTGCAGTTTGAAGCTCGGCATGATTGAATTGATGATTGTCTGTGCCATAAAAATTATATTTTATTTATATTTATAATTAATCTGTTGTTTTATTTTTTTTTGCAAAGGTACAGCCATCTCCGCAACCCCACAACAGATGAATTTTATAAACATATTGAAAAAAGTTATATGAAAGACAGAGGAATATCTATACTTGAGAAAACTATTTTTTCTCCTTTTCAATTAGTGAGTAGCTTATATGCTTTTACCGAGTATACCGAGTACTATTCCCGCTATCGATAAGACAATCAGTACACCTCCGGTGATAAAATTGAGTATACGCAACCCGCGTTTTTTGAATTTTTTACGCAGCGAACCCACTATCATAGTGAGTGTTACCCACCAAGACAAAGCTCCCACGAAGATAGACGACAGGGCAAGTAACACCTGATATACATTTGATTTTGAAGAGAAAAAATTGAATCTTGCAAAAAGAGCTATAAATAAAAATATTATTATAGGGTTGCTGAAACATAATCCAAAAGCGGAAGTATAGGTACTCAGTAGATTTCTGTTGGTAGTGCCTATTTTTTCGTCATCAATGCTCTTTTCGGTCTCTTTGGTGAATATTTTATAACCGAAGAAAAACAGTATTATACTACCAACTATCTGTATGACAAAACGATACTGCTCTACAAAATCGATTACAAAGTTCATCGAAAACCCGACCAAAACAGCATAAACCAAATCCGACGTAGTAGCTCCAAGTCCAGTTACTATTCCGTTAAGCCGCCCTTTATGCAGAGTTCGTTGTATGCACAGTATTCCCAGAGGACCTGTGGGAGCAGATACCAGAACTCCTATAATCATCCCTGTAATAAACGTGTTTATCATCGTTTTTTTGTCGTTTTTTTAGTTTTTCCGTTTTGTTTTTCCTCCATACGCAACACCACTGCACTACGGCTCGGTATATATAATTTCAACCACTCTTTACCTTCGTATTCGGAAGGCTGTGTCGTATGTACAACACTATCGTCCGCCAACCCAAAGCCTCCGAAGCGTATACTGTCTGTGTTTAGTACGGTTCTATAATCTCCGCCATCGGTCAAGATGCCGTAATCCGAGAACGATTCGGAGGGATTGAAGTTGAATACAAAAACCCAATCGCCTCGTCTGTAAGCAAGCACTTGATCGAACTCTTTATCCCACAGCTTCTCGATAGGCATCAGGTTGAACTCTTTGACACCTGCTATCAAGTGTATCATCTCGTTGTCGAACAGATTCAGATTGTAGTACAAGTAATCTTTATTGTCTACAAGCGACCATTGGCGACGGGCATATTTGTAGCTCCAGTCATTGCCCTGTCGGGGAAAATCTATCCACTCGGGATGACCGAATTCGTTACCCATAAAGTTCAGATAACCACCGTCTATTGTAGTTGCCGTTATAAGTCTTATCATCTTATGCAGTGCGACGCTACGAGAGACACAGAGATTTCTGTTTTTTGTCTCAAAATGCCAATACATATCCGAATCGGCAAGTCGGAATATTATCGTCTTGTCACCTACGAGAGCTTGGTCGTGGCTTTCGGCGTAAGATACGGTCATCTCTCCCTGTCGACGATTGGTCAGTTGCCAGAATATATGCCCTACTTTCCAATACTCGTCGGGGACTTCTTTTATATATTTTATGAAAAAATCAGGAATGCCCATCGCCAAACGATAGTCGAAGCCTACGCCGCCATCGCTGTACTTCAAGGCAATACCCGGCAATCCGCTCATATCTTCGACTATAGTAATAGCCTCATTATTAACCTCGTGTATCAACTCGTTCGCAAGCGTCAGATAGCAGATGGCATCTATATCCTGATTGCCGTCGTAGTAGTCGGCATACGACGTAAAATCCTTCTCCAATCCGTGGTTCAGATATATCATCGATGTAACGCCATCGAAACGAAATCCGTCGAATTTATACTCTTCGAGCCAAAATTTACAGTTCGACAGCAAGAAGTGCATCACATTGTCTTTGCCATAATCGAAACACAATGAGTCCCAAGCCTTGTGTTCGCGTCTGTCGCCTTGGTGGAAGTAGAGCGACGGGGTACCGTCGAACCAGCCGAGCCCTTCGACTTCGTTTTTCACCGAGTGCGAGTGGACAATGTCCATCACTACGGCTATTCCTCTGCTATGAGCCTCGTCTATAAGCTCTTTCAGGTCTTCGGGCGTACCAAATCTCGATGAGACGGCAAAGAAATTCGACACGTGGTAGCCAAACGAGCCGTAGTAAGGGTGTTCCTGTATTGCCATTAGCTGAATACAATTGTATCCGTCACGTACTATTCGTGGCAATACATTTTCCCTAAATTCGGCAAAAGAGCCCACCCTCTCTTCTTCGGTAGCCATTCCGATATGACATTCGTAGATTAGCAGCGGATTTTTTTGTGGGGAGAACTGTTCATTCTTCCATACGAAAGGTCTATCGGGCTGCCATACTTGTGCACTGAAAATCTTTGTATTGTCATCTTGTACTACACGACGGGCATACGAGGGGATTCTCTGCCCCGAACCTCCCTGCCACTCGACCAACAGCTTGTACAGGTCGCCGTGCTTCATTGCTCCGCTGTCGAAGGTACCTTCCCAATTGCCGCCACCAGTCGAATGCAACCGATATTTTTCATCTTTTGTCCAATTATTGAATTCACCCAGAATATAGATTGCCGTTGCATTAGGGGCATATTCTCTGAATACCCATTGCGAGCCGCTTTGGTGTAGTCCGTAGTATAGATACCCGTTGGCAAAGTCGGAGAGCGACCGCATGTCGGCAGTCAGTTTTTGCCGTTTTCGCGATATATAGTTATGTCTTTGTTCTATTACCGATTGGTACTGAGTTAGCAATGTATCGAGCTCTATGATTTTTGGTAACGTCGTTTCTCTTTTTTCCTTCATATTCTTAAAATTCATAAGCCATACCACCCAATACCGAAAAACCCAATACGGAATTATAATCCGCTGCAATATCGAACTTAAAACTATCTAATCTAAGTCCTGCTCCCAATGTAGGGCGAAAGTCTTCGTAACCGTATGCTCCGACTCTTACAATAAGCTCTTTGACAAGTATATATTCGAACCCCGTAGCCCAACGAAACGGAGAGGATACCTCTTTATCGAACTGTACCAGCCAATTAACTACATCACGTATCTTGTACAACGACCCAATAGAGAATATTGTCGGTAAACGTTTCTCTGCATAGTCGCCTTTGATTTTTGAGAAGACGGGATTGAATACGCTGAGAGCCAACGAAAACTCATCGGTTAAGTCTACCTGTGTGCCTACCTGTGCCGTAAAAACTCCCTTGTAGCGTTCGCTCGGCGAAAGGAAAACCGTGTAATATATCATATCCACACCGAGCGAAAAGTTGTCGCCAAACTGACGTCCAAAACTCAGAGAGGCAATCATCTCGTTGTACTCAGAGTATCCGAAATGCGAGAAACACAATCCCGTATTTATCAGCTTCGTCGGCAACCAGAAGTTAATTGCTTTGTTGGCAAGTTCACGAGTGATATAGCGGTTTTCGTAGATTATCGATACTCCCATACTGCTCCTCCTGCCCAGAGCTGCGGGATTACCAAATGGCAACCAAGCCATATCGTATGCAACTGATGCATTACCAGCCACATACGACGAAGGAATAGCCGTCGTCTGTTGAGCAAAAAACGCACCTATTCCGCACCAAAATAGCATAAAGAGTAGTATGTATCTCATCTGTACGCCTATTTTTTGCAAAGATAATAATTTTTGTTCCAACAACGTTTACCGTCTACAAAATATCAGACAATATCATATTTATCAAACAATTAAACAAATACGTCTCTCATAAAAACATTTCATTGTAAATATAAGATTTCAAGATGAAGATACAACGCATAGCTGACATACATTTTATATTGACAATATAGTCTTTTTTTGTCTATCCGATTATTTTTTTGTAATTTTGCAAATTTATTTTTCTACATCATTAAACAATGAGACAACTTAAAATCGCACCTTCTATTACTAATCGTGAGAGCGATTCTCTCGACAAGTATCTACAAGAGATTGGCAGAGAAGAACTTATCACGATTGAGCAAGAAGTTGAGTTGGCACAAAGAATTCGTAAAGGCGACCACGCCGCTCTTGACAAACTTGTTCGTGCAAATTTACGTTTTGTTGTATCTGTTGCCAAACAGTATCAGAATCAGGGGCTTTCGCTTCCTGACCTGATAGACGAAGGCAATCTTGGCTTGATTAAAGCTGCCGAAAAATTTGACGAAACAAGGGGGTTCAAGTTCATCTCGTATGCCGTGTGGTGGATACGGCAATCTATTTTACAAGCATTGGCAGAACAGTCGCGAATAGTACGACTGCCTCTGAATCAGGTCGGTGCGTTGAACAAGATAAACAAAGCTTTTCAACGTTTCGAACAGGAACACGAGCGACTGCCGTCTGTAGAAGAGATTGCAACAGATTTGGAGATATCTCTCGACAAAATCACTGACACGATGAAGGTATCGGGCAGACATATCTCGGTAGACGCTCCGTTTGTAGACGGCGAAGACAATACGTTGCTCGATGTACTTATGAACGACAGTTCGCCCGCAACAGACCAGAAACTAATGAGCGAGTCGCTCCTTACGGAGATAGAACGAGCTCTGGACGCCCTGTTGCAAGAGAGAGAAAGAGACATCGTCAAAATGTTCTTCGGAATAGGTTGTGCCGAGATGACACTCGAAGAGATAGGCGACCAATTCGGTCTTACTCGCGAACGAGTACGTCAAATTAAAGAAAAAGCCATCCGCAGGCTACGTGGCAACTCCAAAAACAAACTGCTCAAAGTATATTTGGGTTAAGGTAACAGAAAAAAAAATCGAAAAAACAGACATCTATCTATTATGCAAAAAAGGTGTCTGTTTTTTTCTACGGTTAGGCTTGAGAATGTTCACACCTCGCCGTAAAAATATTTTACCCAATTGGTATATTGTTCTTGCCCTTCGGCACAGAGCTTCGATAAATAAGGCAGATACGATATATCGTCCCGAAAACCGAGATAATACTCCTTACGTTGAGTTTGCTTTATTATAAAGGGCATAATATTGTTTCTCAGGCATTCTCTGAACATCAGCAGTCGCCCTACTCTGCCGCTGCCTGCCTGAAAAGGATGTATCTTCTCGAAACGATAATGATACTCTATTATATGCTCCGTACCGATTTCCGGCAGCGAATTGTACCACTCATTGAGTGAATTTATCTTTGTATTTACGCTCTTGGGCGGCGTGGTCTCCGCCTCCTCGACTTTGTTGGACAGCCTCTTCCACTGACCAAGGATAAGCCACCCGCGAGCCACAGGCGTAGTATTCATTTTAAGTATACGATGCAACTCTCTGATAATCTGAACAGAAAGTGGCTCATTCACACTATCCAACACATAATCGAAAGCCGTGAAATGATTCGATATTTCTATCATATCGTCGAAATCTACTGCCACATCTTCCTCTTTGTCTGTTATAAAGCGGGAGTCGAAGATGTGCTGTACTTGTTGTTCGTTAACACGCTCTTTTGCAATATTATGCGAGTTCAAAGCAAAGGCAACCTGCGTGGTCTGATACAGCCCACCTGTAAGAGTCAACTTCTTCTCTTCCGTTAGATATTTCAGGATATTATTCATATCGTTATGTATCAATATATTTCGTTTACCTTTGCGTATACGATAGTCTGTTTATACGACTATTTATCATTGGGTTTGGCTTATTTTATCGTTTTATATAAATAGACAAAACAAACAATATTATTTATTTACAACTTATGTAGAAACAAAAAGCTCTTACAATCAGAGCTTTTGTTTTGTTTTCGTCAATAGCAACGGCTATTTTTTTATCCTCGAATTCAAGAATTCCAACACTTCATTCGTAATATTCAAAGTATCATCTACATATAGAACATTATCTGTCAGAGAACTGGTCGAAAGCACCATCGAGAATCGTTTATCTTTGTTTATCTCTCTGATAGCCATATTGATACTATCTTTTAGCTGTAATGAGAGTTTTTGCTGCTCTGCAAGGAATTCGTTTTCGAGAGTTTCGCCGTGCATCTGGATTTCGGCTTGCTTTTTCTGCAACCTACTTGCCTCTTGTTCAGCTCGTTCACGACTGAGAAAAGCATTGTTGTTTATCTTGTTCTGAAAATCGGCAAGCTCTTTTTGCAACTGTTTGGCTTTTGTATTGAGCGACAGACGTGCGTCTTCGGCTTTTTTTGTCATCGTCTCACGTGCCTGAATAGCAAATGTATATTTTTCTAAAATAGAATCCGAATTGACAACCCCTATCGTAGCCGATACACTCAAAGCCACCGTGCCGGCAGGGGCAGCTGTCTTTTTAACCTCTTTCGAGGCTTTGTTGCCACAAGCAACCAAACATACCGTAACAAGAACAAATACAAAGTGTTTCATTTATCTATAATTTTTTAAAAAACAGGCAAAGATACAAAATTATTCTTACCTGTAGGCTTGTACAAAGGTTAAATAATGTTGTTTAGGCAAGTAAAACAAATGTTTTCGCCAAATTGCTGCTCTGCAACCGGCTCTAAATCAATCATAGACGGAGCAGGCACTCCATTTCGGATAATTTGCTTGGATACCTCCGTATGACATTCGTCCCAGATACCGTATTCTATGAATGACACGAGAAGCCGTCGCCCTCCCTCCACTATAACAGACTGAATATTACGAGCATACAACTCGGTTAAAATCTGAGGTATAATGTTATGTCCGAAATCCAATTTCACAAATTCGATATTATCGTTTATATCATTTCTGATACTATTGAAAACAAGTGTCTTGGCTTTATCATCAAAGATATTGTATTCGATAGGGACGGATAGCGTTCTGTCTATCAAGATTCTTATGGGATTCCTTCCGTTCCATTTACTTGCAGTTAGACGTGGATTATCCAAAATAGCCGTCCGAGTAGCTACCATAATACTCATTTCGTGCGTCCTCATACAGTGGTTGAGCGTTTTAGTCGTTGGGTTAGATATTTTCAACGGTTTACGGGCAGGCGTATCTCTTAGCTCATCGATAAATCCATCGGCGGTTTGAGCCCATTTGAGTATTATGTAAGGACGTTTTTTTTGCATAAAGGTAATGAAACGGCGATTAAGAAACCTGCATTCATCTTCGAGAACACCCTCTACAACGCCGATACCTGCCTCCAGTAGTTTACGTATTCCATTACCGCATACTTCAGGATTCACATCCCGCATACCGACAACAACATTTGGAATGCCACTACGGATGATAAGGTCGACACAGGGAGGCGTTTTGCCGTAGTGCGAGCAGGGTTCGAGATTGACATACAGCGTAGAACGCTTTAATAAATCTTTGTTTACCACAGAGTTAATAGCGTTTACCTCCGCGTGTGCCTCTCCGTATCTACGGTGATAACCCTCTCCGATAATCTTACCGTCGCATACAATCACTGCCCCTACCATAGGATTTGGAGCGGCATATCCCTCAGCATAACGAGCCAAAGTTATACACCGTCTCATATATTGTTTGTCAATTATCATTAATACAGCCGATTATGTGGTTTCACAATATTGTTTGCAAAGTTATACAAAAAACAATCATCTGTCTACATTTTTGTCTTAATACTGACAAACAGCTTATTACATATTTATAGATTGTTTTTTCGAATAGTATCTGTTGTTGCATCTTCAATTATTGGTTCGTAGTTCACAACTATTTTTGTACTTTTGTGCGTTGAAATAATTTAATAGGCATACGAAGAATGACAAACATTGCACCGGAACAAGACAAAAAGTCGCTGAATTTTATAGAGCAGATTGTAGAAAACGACCTGAAAGCAGGTCTCAACGACGGACGGATACAGACGCGTTTCCCGCCCGAGCCTAACGGATACCTGCATATCGGGCACGCCAAAGCTATTTGTATCGACTTCGGCATAGCTAATCGCTACGGAGGTATCTGCAACCTGCGTTTCGACGACACGAATCCTACCAAAGAGGACGTCGAATACGTCGACTCCATCAAAGAAGACATTCAGTGGCTCGGGTTTCAGTGGGCTAATGTGTATTATGCCTCAGACTATTTCGAAAAGCTACATAATCTCGCCATTCGTTTCATCAAAGACGGTAAGGCTTATGTAGACGAACAGACATCGGAAGAGATAGCACGCCAAAAGGGTACTCCGACGACACCGGGTGTCGAAAGCCCGTTCCGTAACCGTTCGGTAGAGGAGAACCTCGATATATTCGCCCGTATGAGTAGCGGCGAAATAGCCGAAGGCAAGATGGTATTACGTGCAAAAATAGATATGGCACACCCCAATATGCACTTCCGCGACCCGATAATGTACCGCATTATCACCTCGCACCCTCACCACCGAACAGGTTACAAGTGGAAAGTGTATCCTATGTACGATTTCGCACACGGACAGAGCGATTACTTCGAAGGGGTAACGCACTCGATATGCACTCTCGAGTTCGAGGTGCACCGTCCGCTGTACGACTGGTATATCGACCAGTTTGCCGATAGCAGTTATCGCCCGAAGCAGCGCGAATTCAACCGCTTGAACCTCACGTATACCGTTATGAGCAAACGTAAACTGCTGCAACTCGTCGAAGAGGGATTGGTATCGGGCTGGGACGACCCGCGTATGCCTACGCTCTGCGGATTGCGTCGCAGAGGCTATACTCCGAAGTCTATCCGCGATTTTATCGATAAAATAGGATATACCAAGTTCGAGGCATTGAACGATATTTCATTGCTGGAGTCGGCCATCAGAGACGATCTCAACAAGAGTGCCGTGCGTGTATCGGCAGTGCTCAATCCAGTAAAGCTGGTTATCGTCAATTACCCCGAGAACCAAACGGAGGCGCTCGTTGCCGAAAACAACCCCGAAGACCCGCAGGCAGGCACACGGCAGATAGAGTTCTCACGCGAGATATACATAGAGCGAGACGATTTTATGGAAAATCCGCCGAAAGATTACTTCCGCCTATCGCCAGGCAAAGAGGTGAGGTTAAAGAACGCCTACATAATAAAATGCGATGAGGTCAAAAAAGACTCGCAAGGCAATATCACCGAGATACTCTGTACCTACGCCCCCGAGACGAAAAGCGGTATGCCGCAAGCCAACCGTAAGGTGAAAGGTACACTGCATTGGGTATCGGCACACGACTGTATCGACGCCGAAGTGCGTCTGTACGACAGGCTGTTTATGGTCGAAAATCCGTCGGACGACGAACGCGACTTCCGCACGCTGATAAACCCCGACTCGAAGCGTGTGCTTACGGGCTGTAAGTTAGAGCCTTGTCTACAAAATGCCAAAGTAGGCGACAAATTTCAATTCACTCGCTTGGGTTACTTCTGTGTCGATAAAGACAGCCGCGACGGCAATCTTGTATTCAACCGCACGGTAACACTCAAAGACGGGTGGAAAAAGAAATAAACCCGACGACAACGCTACTTTCAACATCTGTCGTCGGCGACAAAGAACGATATTTCGAAACAATCACTCTATGGTACGTTATGCAGAAAAAATATGATTTCGTGGTAGTAGGCAGCGGTATCGCAGGCATGAGTTTTGCTCTGAAAGTAGCTCATAAAGGCAGCGTAGCACTGCTGTGCAAGACAGAGCTTACCGAAGCCAATACGATGTTGGCACAAGGAGGCATTTCGTCGGTTACCAACTACATACTCGATAATTACGAGAAACATATAGAAGACACTCTCATTGCGGGCGACGGTATCTGCGACCGTCATGCGGTAGAGAAGGTAGTAACCAACGCTCCCGAACAGATAAAACAGCTCCTCGAGTGGGGCGTCGATTTCGATAAAACACCCGACGGCTCGTTCGACCTGCACAAGGAGGGCGGACACTCCGAATTTCGGATACTGCACCACAAAGACTCTACCGGTGCCGAGATACAGAACTCGTTGATAAAACGCATAAAACAACACCGCAATATAGACGTATTCGAGCACTGTTTCGTCGTAGAACTACTTACCCAACACCATCTGGGTAAACTTGTTACCCGACATGCTCCCAATATCGAATGTTTCGGGGTCTATGTACTCGATATGAACAGTGGCAGGATAGATACCATCTTGGGTAAGGTAACAATGCTTGCCACAGGCGGTATAGGCAACGTTTACCAGACCACTACCAACCCGCTCGTTGCCACGGGCGACGGCATAGCAATGGTACACAGGGCAAGAGGCAAGGTAAGAGATATGGAGTTCGTACAGTTTCACCCTACGGCGTTCTACCACGCAGCCGACCGTCCTTCGTTCCTGATAACCGAAGCTATGCGGGGGTACGGTGCGGTACTCAGGAATATCAAAGGCGAAGAGTTTATGCACAAATACGATAGTCGCCTCTCGCTTGCACCGCGAGATATAGTGGCTCGTGCCATCGACAGCGAGATGAAGCTCGCCGGCAGCGACTACGTATACCTCGACGTTACGGCAAAAGATGCCGAAGAGACCAAGCAGCATTTCCCCACGATATACGAAAAACTGCTTGCCTACGGCATAGACTTCACCAAACAGTATATCCCCGTAGCTCCCGCAGCCCACTATCTGTGCGGAGGAATAGCCGTCGACCTCAATGCACACACATCTATCGATCGTCTGTATGCCTGCGGCGAATGTTCGTGTACCGGACTTCACGGAGCCAACCGCCTTGCATCGAATTCGTTAATAGAGGCAATCGTATATGCCGACGCCGCTGCCAGAGACGCTTTGGATAAGATAGAGTCGCTTCGATGGCAAGACGACATCCCCGATTGGAGCGACGAGGGCACTACCCTTACCGAAGAGATGGTACTCATAACACAATCGCTCAAAGAGGTACAGCAGATAATGACGTCGTATGTGGGTATAGTACGTTCGAACCTACGATTGCAGCGTGCCTTAGACCGCCTCGAAATACTCTACGAAGAGACCGAAAGCCTATTCAAGCGTTCGGTCGTATCGCGGCAAATATGCGAACTCAGGAATTGCATCAATGTGGCATATTTGGTCATAAAGCAAGCAATGGCACGTCACGAGAGCCGCGGCTTGCACTACACACTCGACTATCCGCATAAATCGAATTAAAACGAAGGTAACGACACCACTCTATCGTTCAAATACTTGCGGCTTATCAACGCCGTCCAAGATATGACGAATAAAAAAGCTACTATCGCGATGATTAGTAGCTTTTCATATTATATCCCTTTTATATAAGCTCTTCGGCGTTTATGCTGTATGTTGTCGAAATACTCCCAGTTCGACTGGTTTTTTACGTTCGTCTCAAGTATCGACGTAGTCTCGGAATACTCCACTCCATACTTAATGAAGTATTTTATCTGGTCGTAGAAAAACAGCGAATTGATGCCTTTGTTCTGATAGTCGGGACGTACGGCGATTAGTAATAAGTCGAAGTATTTGAACTTTTTCGCCTTCAACGCCCTCAAAATCCAATACCAGCCCAGAGGGAAAAGCCGCCCCTGACATCGACGGAGAGCCTCCGAGATATTAGGCATACCGACTCCGACTCCGACAATTTCGTCTTTTTCGTTTACGACGATTGTAGCAAAGTCGTAGTTGAGGAGCGGAAAATACATCTTGCAATAATACTCCTTTTGCCTTTCTGTCAGCGGCTGGAAGTTGTAGAGCGGCTTGTAAGCGGCATTGATGACATCGAAAAACGAATATCCAAAACGCGAAACCACCTCTTTGGCACTACGAACTTTTGCTATTTTCAGGTTGTATTTTTCGGTTACTATCTTTGCGATACGTTCCATCTTCTCGGGTACTCCGTCGGGGATGAAAACACGGTTTTCGATCCAATCGACCTCTTTCCGTAGTCCGTAATCGTCGAAATGACGCTCATAATAGGGATAGTTATACAGAGAAGCCATCGGCGAATCGTACTCGAAACCAACGATCAACAGCCCTTGGTGGTCGAAATCGGTAAATCCGACAGGTCCGTTCATCTCGTTCATTCCTCTGGATTTACCCCAGTCGCAGACAGCATCGAGCAGTGTTCTCGATACCTCCAAGTCGTCGACAAAATCGAACCATCCGAACCGTAGGCGTTTCTTATTCCAAGTTTCGTTGGCTATATTGTTGATAATGCCCGCTATACGCCCCACAAGACGATTATCTTTGTATGCCAGATACAGCACAGAATCGGAGAAGTCGTAGGCGGGGTTTTTCTTTCTGTTGAATGTGTTCTTTTCGTCGAATATCAATGGCGGGCAGAAGTATTTATTACCCTTGTACAAATCGATACCGAATTTTATAAATCGGTTCAAGTCCGACTTGCTTTTTACCTCTTTTATTGTAACCATAAGCTATATGTTTTTCGATAAATTGAAAGAATAATTTTATAGCGGAAGTTTCGGCTGCAAAGATAATATTTTTTTGTGCAAACGACAATTTCGCCCTGCTATTCTACCAAAAAATCGACATTGAAGAGTGTTTTTCAGATACAAAAAAGGCATAGAAGCCATCGACATCGGCAAGTGTCGCAACCTCTATGCCTCATATATAACTTTGCCGAGACCTTATTTTCTACGGTTCATCTCCTCTTGTGAGCGGATGCGGAAACGGTCTTTGT
>ERZ773014.1390-NODE-1390-length-15443-cov-23.376462_pt1 | contig 15443 bp, 14 predicted proteins | sample MGYA00580841_ERZ773014 | MGnify/ENA primary metagenome ERZ773014 (study PRJEB29015, sample SAMEA2737989) | human oral metagenome | biome: human oral; feature: human-associated habitat; material: dental | place: China | collected 2067 ...
CCAGCTGCTCGCCGGCCCAGCCCTTGAGATGCTCCGGGGCGGTGGCGAGGAAGGCCTCGAGCTCCTCGCGGTCCGTTCCGCTTCCCTCAGGCGTCATCGCCTCGCACCACTCCCCTGCGCGCCCGCTCCCATCACTTCTCACCACGCGGCAGGTGCTGTTCCTGGACGGCGGGGGCGACGCCGTTGTCGACCTCGACCCCGCGCAGCACCAGCTGGCCGGAGCGCGCCCAGTCGGTCGCCTGGTTGAGGATCGAGATCGAGTACGCCGGGGCGTGGAACCCGCGCCCGTTCTCGGAGAAGGAGTAGTCAACGACGAACTGGGCCTTGCGCTGGTAGTCGCGGGCCGACGTCAGCTGCTCCTCGGTGGCCGTGCCGTTATCGGCAGCCGCGGTGATGTCGGTGATCAGCGCATCGAGCGCCGTGAAGCTCACGTCCAGCGAGCTCTGCCAACGGCTCTGAATGCCCTCGACACGTTCTCTCATCTCAGAGGCGCTCGAGTGGTGGCAGGTGAGGCAGGAGGCGTTGATCGTGTCGTCGTCGGCCATCGGGCTCATGATCTGGTGATTCGAGACCTTCGCCGCACCCTCGCGGTTGTACGGCATGTGGCAGTCGGCGCAGGTGACGCCGTTGGCCGCGTGGATGCCCTGCGACCAGGTCTCGAAGTCGGGGTGCTGCGCCTTGAGCGCCGGAGCGCCGCTCTCCTCGTGGGTGAAGTCGGTCCAGCCGACCTCGTCGTAATAGTTCATCGCGTCGTAGACGGTCAGGCCGTTCTTCCACGGGAAGGTCAGGGTCTTGCCCTCGCCGGCGAAGTAGTACTCGACGTGGCACTGCGCGCACACGTAGGTGCGCATCTCCTGGTTGGTGGCGTCGCGGTTGACGTCGTAGTCGGGGACGCCCTCGGCGGCCTTGGCCTGCTTGATGCCCTCCACGAACGCCGGGCGGGTGATCGTCAGCTCCATGGTCTGGGGGTCGTGGCAGTCGATGCAGGCGATGGACGAGGAGGCGTGCTGGACGGCCTCGTCGTAGCTCATCGCGTTCATGGCATCGAACCCGGCCTCGCGGTCGCCGTTGCCCAGCGCGTCGTAGACCTCGGGCATCGAGGCGTGGCAGTTCAGACAGGTGCCGGGCTGCTTGAAGGGGGGCTTGTTGCGCTTGGTGTTCTTCTGGTCCTCGAGCGCCCACTCGTGGCCGCGGGGCTCGGTGTAGTCGATCGCGAAGGCGTAGCCGCGCCACATCCGCTGCGCCCTGGTCTCCATGTCGATGCGGGAGGTCGTGTGGTAGTCGCGCGGGTCGTCGTCGGTCGGCTCGACCTCGACGAAGTCGCCGTCGGTGTCCTCGCGGGTCTTCTTGTACTGCTCGTACTGGATGGGGAAGTTCTGCCCCCACACGGCCGGGTCATAGGTCGTGTCGGTCAGCTGAACGACCTGGGTAAAGGGGGACTTCGCCTCCTGCTTGTGCTCGAAGATCGTGGTCAGCAGCCAGGTCAGTGCCGCCGACCCGATGGCGACGACGACGAGGACGGCGATCGGCACCCACCGCTTGCGCGGCCCGACCCACCGGGTACGACTCCTGCGCTTCCCGCGCCTCCCGGCACGGCGAGCGCCCTCCTCGGCGTCGTCGGGGTCGTCGGGGTCCTTGATGTCGTCGAGGTCCTCCAAGTCCTCCACGTCGATGGCGAGTTCCTCGCGATCAGCACCGTTCTTGGCGTTCTGATCGTTCTTACCACTCATCGCACATCACCTCTCGTGCCCGACGCCGTCGTGGCAGTGGATGCACGACACCGTCTCTCCCTTGTGAGTCGAGCTGTTCACGGCCTGGTCCACGTAGTCGGCGTGGCAGTAGAGACAGGCGGCCTCGGTGATCTCGCGATTGTGCTCGCGGATCTGGATGTTCTCCGGGTAGTTCTGGAACGTGAACTTCAACGAGTGCCAGAAACCGTTGTCCGCCTTGTTGATGTACTTGTGGACGATGCCGTCGTGCGGCGCGTGACAGGAGTTGCAAGTGGCGACGTCATGGTGGCTGCCCTTCTGCCAGCCCTCGTACTGCTCGCGCATGGCGTGGCAGTTCGCGCAGGTGGCGGGGTCGTCGCCGAGGTAGTCGGTGACGCCCGAGTACTGCACCGTGAACAGGCCTACTCCCAGGACGACGCCCAGCAGCGCCGCCAGGACGATCCCCGACCATCCGGAGAAGGCATGCGTGAAGTCGCGCCACAGCGACATGATGAGACGTCTCATGCGGCCCTCCTTCGCACCGGCTCCCGCCACGGTCGTGCCGCGCATCGTCATTGAGAGCACGCAGACCGGACACTCCAAGGATAACACAAAGCGTCATTAAAACCGAGAAAACATGCGACCCACATCACTCCCGCCTGCGCGTCGAGCAGGGCACCCGGATCAGCTGCAGCCGGCCATCGCGAGACCCCTCGCCCGCGCGTCGAGCAGGGGCCGGCGCAAGGGGCGCAAGGGACGCGCAGCGGCACCGGCTCCTGTGGCGAAGGTGGAGATCGCGCGTCCGAAGCACATCAAGCTGCCGGAGATGATTGCGGTCAAGGATCTCGCGTCCAAGATGAGCTACACGGCATCGGACATCATCAAGAAGCTCATGCTCATGGGCGTCATGGCGAGCATCAACCAGGAGATCGACTACGATACGGCGAGTCTCGTTGCGGCAGAGTTCGGCGTGACGACGGAGGAGCTGCCGCCGGATGTTGATCCGACGCTGATCCCGGAGATCGAGGACGATCCGAAGACGCTCAAGGATCGCCCGCCGGTCGTCACCGTCATGGGGCACGTCGACCACGGCAAGACATCACTCCTCGATGCGATCCGCAACACCTCCGTCAGCACGCATGAGGCAGGCGGCATCACGCAGCACATCGGCGCCTATCAGGTCGTCTGTCAGGGCAAGAAGATCGTCTTCCTCGACACACCTGGTCATGAGGCGTTCACGGCGATGCGTGCGCGCGGTGCACAGATCACGGACGTTGCAATTCTCGTTGTCGCAGCCGATGACGGTGTCATGCCGCAGACGGTCGAGGCAATCGACCACGCAAAGTCGGCAGGGGTGCCCATCATCATTGCGATCAACAAGATCGACAAGCCGGGCGCGAATCCCGAGCGCGTCAAGCAGGAGCTCATGGAGTATGGACTTGTCTCCGAGGAATACGGCGGCGATACGATCATGGTACCTGTTTCCGCAAAGCAGCGCATGGGCATCGACGACCTGCTCGAGAACATTCTGCTCGTCGCCGAGGTTGAGGAGCTCAAGGCAAACCCGAACCGTGAGGCGCGCGGCGTCATCATCGAGGCAAAGCTTGACAAGGGGCGCGGCTCCGTTGCGACGGTGCTCGTTCAAAGCGGCACGCTGCGCATCGGTGATTCCATTGTTGTCGGTACAGCGTACGGTCACGTACGCGCGATGATCAACGATCGCGGTGACAACGTGAAGAAGGCAGGACCCTCCATGCCGGTTGAGATCTTGGGCCTCAATGACGTACCGTCGGCGGGCGACATCCTCGCCGTCGTTGATGAGAAGCAGGCGCGTTCGATTGCAGAGGCACGCCTCGGCAATCAGCGCCGCGACCTCATCAAGTCGAAGAGTGTTTCGCTCGATGCACTTTTCCAGCAGATTCAGCAGGGCGACATCAAGGATCTCAACATCGTCGTCAAGGCAGACGTGCAGGGCTCTGTCGAGGCGCTGAACTCCGCACTTCTCGGGCTCAACAAGAACGACGAGGTGCGCGTAAATATCGTACACTCAGGTGTCGGCGCCGTCAGCGAGTCGGATATCATGCTCGCGACGGCATCGAAAGCGATCGTGATCGCCTTCAACGTCCGTCCGGACGCCAATGCGCGGCGCCTCGCCGACACGGAGGATGTGGACATCCGCACCTACCGCGTCATCTACGATGCGCTGAACGATGTCAAGGACGCGATGAGCGGCATGTTGAAGCCCAAGTACAAGGAAGTCATTCAGGGACGCGTCGAGATCCGTCAGGTCATGCGCTTCTCCAAGGCACTTGTTGCCGGCTCGTATGTGCTTGAGGGCAAGATCCACAACAACTCGAAGATCCGCATCCTGCGCGACAACGTCGAACTCTTCGACGGAGAGATCGACTCCCTGCGCCGCTTCAAGGATGAGGTGAAGGAGGTCGCTGCAGGCTATGAGTGCGGCATCTCCATCATCGACTTCCGCGACTTTGCGGAGGGTGATATCATCGAGGCATATACGATGGAGGAGATCGAGACATCCATTGCCGAGGCGAACAAGGCGGCAGAGCAGAAGCGCGAAGCGCAGGCTGCGGCCGCTGCAGCCGCTGCGGCAGAAGAAAACGCAGAATAATTTATGTATATGGTGCAGTCCTTTGGTGCATTTTTGCGCGGAGGGCTGTGCCAATTTCTATAGAGAAATGAGAGGAGGCGCACCTTGGCAAAGGTTCGCGTTGAAAAACTACAGGAACTGATCAAGCAGGAGGTCAGCGACATCATCTTCAATGAACTGAAGGACCCGCGCATCGGATTTGTGACGGTAACGTCCGTTGCCTGCACCGAGGATCTGCGCGAGGCGAAGATCTACGTCAGCGTCATGGGCGATGAGAAGAAGGCGCGGGACAGCCTGTACGGTCTGAGCAGTTCGCTCGGCTTTGTACGCCGTGAGATCGGAAAGCGCATTCGTCTGCGCTTTACGCCTGAGATCAGCTTTGCGCTCGATACCTCGCTGAACTACAGCGACCACATTCAGCGGCTGCTCAACGAGATTCACGAGGATCGTCCAATGACAGAGAAGGGGGAGAATGAATGAAGATTACACTCGATGACGCGGCGCGGATGGTCGCCGATGCGCAGACCATCATCCTCACCTCGCATATCCGCCCCGATGGGGACAGCATCGGCTCAACGCTCGGGTTGATGCACTATCTCAGATCCTTGGGAAAGAACGCACGCGTGTTGATCGATGATGAGATTCCCCGTATTTTTAACGTCCTGCCGGGGATTGAGCAAATTGAGCGTCCCGCAGAGGGGCAACGCTACACGGCAGACCTCCTCATCGTCTGCGATGTGGAGCTGAAGCGTACGGGCGCGGTGATCGATGCCGTGGACGCCGTGCGCGTGCTCAACATCGACCATCATGTGACGAACGATGAGGCGGCGGAATATCTCTATCTGAATGCGGACTATGCCGCGACCTGCGAGATCATGCACGATCTGATTCTCGCGATGGGCGGCACATTCGCGCTCGATGTCGCGACCTGCCTCTATACGGGGATGGCGACGGATACGGGCTTTTTCCGCTTCTCGAACACCACGCCGCATACAATGCGCGCGGCGGCGGATCTCGTCGAAGTCGGTGTGAAACCGAACATCATCTCGGTCGCAATGGAGATGAAGTCCTACGACGAGGTCATGGCGCAGGTACGCGCGATCAAGAGTCTTGAGATGTTCTGTGATGGAAAAGTGGCGGCGGTCTTTATCGACGAGGAACGGGCGAAGGAAGTCACCACGACGGAGGGACTCCTCGACAAACTGCGCGTCATCGAGGGAACACAGGTCGTCTTCTTTATGAAGTGGCTTGAAAAGGATACCTACCGCATCAGTATGCGCTCGAAGGGCACGAACGTCTCGCGCATTGCGCAGGGCTTCGGCGGCGGCGGGCATATCCGCGCGGCGGGCTGTACCCTGCACGGCTCCTTTGACGAGGCGAAGAAAACCATCCTCGCGGCGATTGGGGAGGAGCTGAACCGTTAGGACATGGACGGATTTATCAACGTATTGAAACCCACGGGGCTTTCGTCGCACGATGTCATTGACATCGTGCGACGTATTTTTAAGCAGAAACGCGTCGGACACGCGGGTACGCTCGACCCTGCTGCGGCGGGCATCCTGCCGATTGCGCTCGGACGCGCCGCGCGTCTTGTGGAGTATATGGAGGGTGCGGACAAATCCTACCGCGCGGAGATCGCATTCGGCTATGCGACAGACACGGGGGATGTGTACGGCGATGTGATCGAGAGCGTGCGGCATCCCGTACTCCCCTCCGTGGAGGAACTGCGCTCCGTGCTTGCGCGCTTCGTTGGAGACATCGAACAGCAGCCGCCCGCCTACTCCGCCATCAAGGTCGGCGGGCAGCGCGCCTATGATCTTGTGCGGCAGGGGGCAGAGGTGGAGATGCCGATGCGCACGGTTACGATTCATCGCTTGGAACTCGTTCATGTGGACGCGGTGCACGCGCGTATTCTCGTCGATGTGGACTGCGCAAAGGGGACCTACATCCGCTCGCTCTGCATGGACATCGGTGCGGCGATGCGGCTGCCCGCGACCATGCGCTTTCTCCTGCGCACGCGTGTCGGCGGCTTCACGCTCGCGGACTCCTACACGATCGAGGAATTGACGGAGGCAGGGGAGGCGGCGCTTCGTGCACCGGATACCGCGCTTGATCTGCCGTGCTATGAACTCGACTCCTCGCGCATCAAGGCGTTTTACAGTGGTCTTTCGACCTCGGAGCGCCGCATGGAGCTTGCCGAGGGATTTTACCGCGTGTATGCCGAGGGGGGCTTTCTCGGCGTCGGGCGCTATGATGCGGCATCGCGGGAGATGTACCCTGCAAAAGCATTTCCGCCGGTGTGAATGAAATATTGGACTGTTGCTTCGTCGGCAGTCCTTTTGTTTTGCGAAAACGCTGCTCTGTGCTATAATGAAATCCATTGTATGAAGGAGGACAACTCACATGAAGATAGATGACGTGATTCACGGGTTTCGACTGATCTGCTCGGAGGAGATTGCGGAGGCGGACGGGCACGGGCATACCTTCGTCCACGAGAAGACGGGCGCACGGCTCTTCTTTCTCGAAACCGAGGATGATAATAAGGTCTTTTCGATCAGCTTCCGCACGCCGCCCGTGGATGATACGGGGGTGGCGCACATCGTGGAGCACTCCGTGCTCTGCGGCTCGCGCAAGTATCCGCTGAAGGAGCCGTTCGTGGAGCTCGTGAAGGGCTCACTCAATACTTTTCTCAATGCAATGACCTTTTCCGACAAGACGATGTACCCCGTCGCGAGCCGCAACGACCGTGATTTTCAGAATCTCATGGACGTGTACCTCGACGCGGTCTTCTATCCCGCGATGCGTGAGAACCCGCAGATACTCATGCAGGAGGGCTGGCACTATGAGATGGATGATGCAGATGCACCTCTGCGTTACAGCGGCGTCGTTTACAATGAGATGAAGGGGGCCCTCTCTGCGCCCGATGATCTTCTTGGCAGCCGCATCATGGCGGCACTCTATCCCGATACGACGTATGGCTATGAGTCGGGCGGCGATCCCGAGGCGATCCCGACGCTCACGCAGGAGATGTTTCTCGATTTTCATGCGCGCTACTACCATCCATCGAACAGCTACATCTACCTTTACGGCGACATGGATATCGCGGAGAAACTCGCCTATCTCGACCGTGCGTACCTCTCGCATTTTGAGCGGATCCCTGTTCCATCACGCATTGACCGTCAGCAGGTGTTTGCGGGGCAAGTGGTCAAGGAGCATTTCTATCCGATCGGAGCAGATGAGCCGCTCGAGGAAAATGCGTTTCTCTCGCTGAACTGGGTGATCGGCGACACAACAGATCGAAAGCGCGTGATGGCGCTGCAAATCCTCGATCACGCGCTCCTCCGGATGCAGGGTGCACCGCTGCGTCAGGCACTCATCGATGCGGGGCTCGGGCGCGATGTCGACTCGAATTATGAGAGTGATATTCTGCAGCCGCTCTTCAGTATCATTGTCAGCAAATCAGAGACGGCACGCGCGGATGAATTCGTGCGGATTGTCAAAGATACGCTGCGGAAACTCGCGGACGGGGAACTCGATCACACGCTCGTGCAGGCGTCGCTCAATACGCTTGAGTTCCGTCTGCGCGAGTCGGATTTCGGCTCCTCACCGAAGGGGCTGATCTACGGCATCCGCATGATGAAGACGTGGCTCTACGATGGCGCACCTGCGGACTATCTGCGCTATGAGGACGTGCTTGCCGAACTCAAAGCAGGACTCGAAAGCGGCTATTTTGAGCAGGTGATTCGGGAATCCTTCCTTGAGAATCCGCATGAGGCGCTTGTGACACTCGCGCCGAGCCGTACGCTCGGGCAGGAGCGCGAGGCGGCGCAGGAGACGATTCTCGCGGAGAAGAAGGCGGCGATGAGCGCCGATGAGATCGCGAAGGTCATGGACGACTGTGCGGCGCTGAAGGCGGCACAAGAGGCGCCGGACACGGAGGAGGCACTTGCGTCCATTCCGATTCTTGCACGCTCCGATATTCGAAAAGAGGCAGAGCATCTGCCGCTCGAGATTCGTGACTGTGCGGGCACCCGGGTACTCTACTCCGACATCGAGACGAACGGCATTGTCTATCTGAATTTCTACTTTCCGATGGCGGCGGTCGCGCAGGAGGATCTGCAATATGCGTATCTCCTCGCGGAGATGTTCGGTGCGGTCGATACCGCGCGGCACACCTACGCGGAACTCGCGATGCTCCGCAGTCTCTATACGGGCGGTTTCGGTGCGGATATTGTCGCCTATACACGTGCGGGCGAGCCGGATTCGCTCGCACCTCGCTTCAAGCTGCGCGCGAAGGTGTTGCGTGAGAATCTGCCGCGCCTCTTTGACCTCCTCGCCGAGATCATGACGGAGAGTGACTTCACGGGCGCAAAGCGTGTGCGTGAGCTGATTGACGAGGAAAAGACGGGCATGGAGCTTTCGCTGCAGCGTGCGGCAAATCAGGTCGTCGCCGCGCGGATCGCCGCCGATCTGACACCCTCGGGGCGCTATGCCGAGGTCGGCGGACTGCCGTTTCACGACTTCCTGCGCGCATTCAAGGACGATTTTGATGCACGTCATACGGAGATGCAGGCGGCATTTGCACGCATCCTGCCGCAGATCTTCAATCAAAATGATCTTATGGTCAGCGTCACGGCAGCGGCGGAGGACTATGACGGGATTGCAGCGGGGCTGGCGGCGTTTCAGCAGAAGCTCTCGTCCGTATCGTTCCCGGCGGCGCCGTACACATGGGAGATTGCGCCGAAGAACGAGGGGCTGATGACGCAGAGCCGTGTGCAGTATGTGGCAAAGGGCGCGAACTTTATCAAGCTGGGCTACGAATATACGGGCGTTCTGCGCGTGCTTGAGACGCTGCTCCGTTACGACTATTTCTGGACACGTATTCGCGTGCAGGGCGGCGCGTACGGGGCGATGACGCAGTTCAACCGCAACGGCTTCATGATCTTCTCCTCCTACCGTGATCCGAATCTCGCGGAGACGTTTACGGTACTTGATGAGACGGCAGACTATGTGCGCGCGTTCGATGTGTCCGACCGTGAGATGGACAAGTTTATCATCGGCACGATGAGCAGCGTGGACACGCCGCTCACGCCGCAGATGAAGGGCGATATCGCGGCGACGTTCCACCTGCGCAATATTACGTGGGAGGATCGCCAGCGTGCGCGCGAGGAGATCCTGACGGCGCAGCAGGAGGATGTGCGTGCGCTTGCACCGATGATTGAGGCAGCGATGCGCGAAAACGTGTGCTGCGTTCTCGGCGGCGAGGAGAAGATTCGCGCGAATGCGGCGCTCTTCGATGAGATTCGTCCTGCGCTGCGGACGTGAATATTCTATAAAATTTTTGACTTTTCATGTCGTGCGTGGGATAATATGAACAGAGAATTTTGAAGGGGGAGCTTGCCATGAAAAAGACAGTTTTCCGTGGTGCGGGCGTTGCCATCATTACGCCGTTTACAGAGACCGGTGTGAACTATCCCGAACTCGGACGTATCATCGACGATCAGATTGCGGGCGGAACGGATGCGATCATCATCACGGGAACGACGGGAGAGTCCGCGACGATGACCGATGCAGAGCATCGCGAGGCGATTCGGTTTGCGGTGGAGAAGGTGGCGGGGCGCATTCCCGTCGTGGCGGGTACGGGCTCGAATGAGACATCCTATGCGATCGAGCTTTCGAAGTACGCGGAGCAGGTCGGTGCGGACGCGCTTCTGCTTGTAACGCCGTACTACAACAAATGCACGCAGAACGGGCTGATCGCGCACTATACAGCGATTGCGGACAGCGTGAATATCCCCGCGATCCTCTATACGGTGCCTTCGCGCACGGGTGTGAGCATCAAGACGGAAACCTACGTCGCGCTTGCAAAGCATCCGCGCATCGTCGCCGTGAAGGAGGCGAGCGGGGATCTCTCGGCGATCCTGCGTCTGCGCGCGGCGGTTGGCGATGAGCTCGCGGTCTACTCCGGCAACGACGATCAGATTGTGCCCATCCTCTCGCTCGGCGGCGCAGGCGTCATCTCCGTGCTTTCGAATGTTGCGCCAAAGGTGACGCACGACATCTGTCAGAACTATTTCGACGGGAACGTTGCGGAGGCAGCACGCCTCCAGATTGCGTACGCCGATCTCATCGACGCGCTCTTCTGCGAGGTCAACCCCATCCCTGTCAAGACGGCGATGCGCCGCCTCGGCTATGAGACGGGTCCGCTGCGTATGCCGCTCTCGGAGATGGAGCCCGCGCATGCGGCACAGCTCGACGCGGCTCTGCGCGCGCACAATCTTATCTGAATAAAATATTTGACAGACGCCCTCATTTCATGTAAGATGTGTAAAACATATGAAATGGGGGTTGTTTAGTATGAATTTGAAAAAATATGTTATAGGGGCTGCTCTTATCGGCATTACAGTGCTCGGGCTTGTGGGCTGTGGTGCTTCAAATACGGGGGCTGCAGAGAATGTATGGCGGGTTGGAACAGACGCGAGCTATACGCCGTTTGGTTTTCAGGATGAGAAGTCGCATGAGTACGTTGGCTTTGACATCGACATCATACGCGCAATTGCAGAGACGCAGGGGCGTGAGGTGACGATCAAGAACCTCAATTTTGACGGTCTGATTCCAGCGCTTCAGACAGGTGATCTCGACATCGCCATCTCGGACATGACGATCAACGAAGAACGGGCAAGGACGGTGGATTTCACAGATTCCTACTACAAGGCAGGTCTAAGCATGGTCGTCCGCGCGGATGAGACGCGCATTAACAGCTTTGATGATCTGAAGGGACTGCGTGTCGGCGTGACGATCGGCTCGACGGGCGCAGAGGTTGCACGCGGCATTCCGAATGCCGATCTGCACGAGTTCAGCACGATCTCGGATGCCTTCCTCGATCTCTATAACGGCGGCGTTGATGTCGTTGTGAATGATACGCCCGTCGATGAGTACTATGTTGAGAACAAGGGCAAGGGAATTGCAAAGGTTGTGCCTGCGCAGATCAATCAGGAGGATCTCGGCATCGCAGTCAAGAAGGGAAACGCAGAGTTGTTGGGGCAGTTGAATGCAGGGCTGCGTAAGATCAAGGAGAATGGAAAGTATGACGAAATCTACCGTAAGTGGTTCGGCAAGGAACCACCGAAAGAATAACAACGGATGAAGAAGGAGGGGACGGATGAATGTGATCGAGGAGCGCCTTGCGGTGCAGGATGTGATTGTATTGGATGGTGCGTTTGCAACGGAGCTTGAGGCGCGCGGATTTTCCGTGAACGATGCACTCTGGTCGGCGAAGGCGCTCTTTGAGCGTCCCGATCTTGTGCGTGAGGTTCACATGGACTACCTGCGCGCAGGAGCGGATGTCGTGACGAGTGCGAGTTATCAGGCGACGGTGGAGGGCTTTATGAAGCGCGGCTTCTCTAAAGAGGAGGCTGCTGCACTCATACAGAAGTCCATTCAGTTGGCGCAGGAGGCGCGTGATCTGTATCTTGCAGAGCGCGAGGGAAACGGGCGGGTGCCGTTCGTGGCGGCATCGGTTGGACCATACGGAGCATATCTTGCTGACGGCTCTGAGTATCGTGGCGACTATGGTATCGACGAGGATGCACTTGTCGCATTCCATGCGGAGCGACTTGCACTGCTTGCAGCGGAAAAGCCTGACCTGCTCGCATGTGAGACGCTGCCGTGTCTGGTGGAGGCACGTGCGATTGTGCGCGCGCTGCGCGAAAGAGAGATACGGATTCCCGCGTGGTTCTCGTTTTCGTGTCGTGATGCGGCGCATATCAGTGACGGCATGGAGATTGCGGTATGTGCGCGGTGGCTGGACACTGTGCCGGAGGCTGCGGCGATCGGGCTGAACTGTACGGCACCGCAGTACGTAGAATCGTTGATTGGCGAGATCCGAAGAGAAACGACAAAGCCCATCGTCGTTTATCCGAACTCCGGTGAGACGTATGATGCCTCAGATAAATCATGGCATGGTGCGGCAGAGGATTTCGGTACGATAGCCCGCCGCTGGCGCACGGCAGGAGCGCGCCTCATCGGCGGCTGCTGCAGGACGACGCCGCGCGAGATCGCAGACATAGCTGCATGGGCAAAGAATTGAACAAGGTGAGGTGACGGAGCGATGGAGGAAGCATGCACGACGGTCGACCTCGCGCGTGCAGAGCGCGCCATGCGCGAATTTCTCACGGCGGTCGGGGTTAATCTCGCTGCACGGGGGATGGAGGAAACACCCACGCGCGTGGCACAGCTCTATGGGGAACTGTTCGCGGGGCTCCATGCGGATACAAGCAAGCTCTGGGCAGATGTGCTGACGGAGAAGACGGATGGTCTGATTGCCGTGCGTGCGATTCCCGTTTATTCCATCTGCGAACATCATTTGCTTCCGTTCTTCGGGACGGTACATATTGTCTATCGCCCGCACGCAGGACGCGTGGCGGGTTTTGGCGTTTTCACGCGGCTGGTCGAATGTATGGCGCGCCGCCCGCAGCTGCAGGAGCGACTGACGGCAGACATTGCCTCTGAAATCGAGCAGGGGCTTGGCGCGGAGGGCGTGCTTGTCGTTCTTGACGCACAGCAGCTCTGTATGACGATGCGCGGCGCACGCGCGCATGGAACGCGGACAACGACCTCGGCGTGTAGGGGAATCTTTCGCGAAGATAAGGCAATGGAACTGCAGGCATGGAAAATGTTAGGTGAATGGGATGACGGCAGAGAGAACATATCGCTTTCGTGACGGGAAAAAGCTGACGCTCGGCGGGCGAACGCTCGTCATGGGCATTCTGAATGTGACGCCCGATTCGTTTTCAGACGGCGGCAGGTGGAACACGCGCGATAGCGCGCTGCGCCATATGGAGGAGATAGTGCGGGACGGTGCGGACATCATCGATATCGGTGCGGAGTCGAGCCGTCCCGGATTCGTTCCCATGAGCGCGGCGGAGGAGATGGAGCGGCTGCTGCCGTTTCTTGAAACGATTCTGGCAGAATGTCCCGTGCCCGTTTCTGTGGACACGTTTAAGGCAGAGACGGCACGCGCGGCGCTTGACGCAGGCACGCATATGCTGAATGATATCTGGGGACTGCAATATGCGGAGGAGCCGGGTGCGATGGCGCGTGTCGCGGCGGAGGCGGATGCGCCCGTTGTCGTGATGCACAATCAGAACGGGACGGCATACAGCGGAGACATCATCGGCGAAATGCGCACGTTCTTTGCATGCGCGTTTGCGCACGCGGATGCGGCGGGGCTTGCACGCGAAAATCTCATCCTCGACCCCGGCATTGGTTTCGGTAAGACGGCGGAGCAGAATATGCATGTTCTGCGGCGCATGGATGAACTTATCTCATACGATGGCACGGACTATCCCGTGCTCCTCGGGGCGAGCCGCAAGAGCTTTATCGGGGCGGCACTCGATCTGCCCGTAGAGGAACGCATGGAGGCGACGGGGGCGGCGTGCGTCATGGGGATTGAGCGCGGCGCATCGATTGTGCGCGTGCATGATGTGAAGCCGATTGTGCGTATGTGTCGCATGACGGATGCGATTCTGGGAGCATAAGTATGGATCGGATTTTTCTGTGCGGGATGCGCTTTATGGCTTGTCACGGTGTCCTACCACACGAGCGGGAGATTCCGCAGCCGTTCGAGGCGGATGTGGAGCTCGGGCTTGATCTGCGTGCGGCGGGGGAGAGCGATAACATCGAGGATACGGTGAACTATGCTAAGGTCTATGATATTGTATCCACAGATCTGACCGTCACATCGAAGAAGCTGATCGAAGCTCTTGCAGAGGAGATTGCAGAGGATCTGCTGAACGCCTTCGCACGGGTTCGTTGGGTGCGCGTTACCCTGCATAAGCCTGCCGCGCCGATTGACGGCATATTCTCGGATGTTGGCGTGACGATCCTGCGCCGCAGGAAAGACCTCGTATGCTGACGGCATATATCGGACTTGGGGCAAATCTCGGGGCGCGTGGAGAGACGATGCGTGCGGCACTGCGACAGTTATCAGAAACGCGCAGCGTGCGTGTGGAGCAGGTGTCGCACTTCTATGAAACGCCGCCGTGGGGCAAGACCGATCAGCCTGCGTTTCTGAATGCAGCAGCGCGTATCTCGTTTGATGGTGCTCCCTATGACTTGCTGCGAGATCTCCAACGGATTGAACATGCGCTTGGGCGTGTACGCCATGAACACTGGGGACCACGGACGATAGACCTCGATATTCTGTATGTTGAGGATGTGACACTGTCGGATAAGGCGTTGACTCTGCCGCATCCCTATCTCACGGAGCGTGCCTTTGTGCTCGTGCCGCTCGCTGAGATTGCATCCGCTCTGATGGTGGACGGAAAGCGTATTGATGAATGGCTCTCTGAAATTGATGCGGCGGGCATTGTGCATGCGCCCGAAATCTCTGCTCCATACCCGCTCGAACTCATCGCCGCCTGTGACGAGGCGGGTGGCATCGGGCGTGATGGTCAGTTGCTTGCATATGTGCCGGAGGATCTGGCGCATTTTCGCTGGACGACGATGGGCGGGATCGTTGTCATGGGGCGGCGCACGATGGAAAGCCTGCCCGCACGTCGACCACTCGCGGGACGTGAAAATGTTGTCCTTTCGCAGACGGTGGAGCGCGCCGAGGGCTTTCATATCGTGCATGATCTTGCGGCGCTGTGGGCGCTGCTCGGTGAGATGACGCAGGATGCGCCGCGCCCGATCTTCACCATCGGCGGCGCGGCGTGTTACCGCCTCCTCCTGCCCTATGTGCGGCGTGCCCATGTGACACGTCTCACGGGCACGTATGGAGCAGATGTGTTCTTGCCGCCGCTGGAAGGCTTTGCGTTGACAAACAGTCGGCGCGGAGAAAACGGTATGTTTGAAATTTACGAGAGAGTTTAGCATGGCAAAGGAAATCTTTCACAACGATTGGCAGGAGCTCCTTGCGGATGAGATGGCACAGCCCTACTATCGCGAGTTGCGCGCGTTTCTCATCGAGGAGTATCGTACGAAGCGCATCTATCCGGATATGTTTGCGATCTTCAACGCGCTCCACTATACGAGCTTTGCGGATACGAAGGTCGTGATTCTCGGGCAGGATCCGTATCACGGCGACGGGCAGGCGCACGGGCTCTCGTTCTCCGTGCAGG
>ERZ773014.1391-NODE-1391-length-15416-cov-81.089903_pt1 | contig 15416 bp, 9 predicted proteins | sample MGYA00580841_ERZ773014 | MGnify/ENA primary metagenome ERZ773014 (study PRJEB29015, sample SAMEA2737989) | human oral metagenome | biome: human oral; feature: human-associated habitat; material: dental | place: China | collected 2067 ...
ACATGCTCATCGCCCGCTCCACGGGCGGCGAGATCGGCATCCTGCCGAAGCACATTCCCCTCGTCACGGGACTTCAGCCGCATGCCATGAAGATTCATGTCGACGGCGGGGAGAAGCTCTTTGCTGTGGCCGGCGGCTTTATGGAGGTCGAACCCGAGAAGATCACGGTCCTCGCGACGGCTGCAGAGGAGCCGATCGACATCGACGTCAACCGTGCCCAGCGCGCCTATGAGCGCGCACAGGAGCGGCTGAAGCGCCTGCGTGAGCTGCCCGAGCAGGAGCGTGCTGATATTGATGAGGCACGCGCCACACTCGCCCTCAAGCGCGCCATTGCGCGCCTGCAGACGGCGAAGGCAGCGATGCCCGGAGCGTAAAATAAAGTTTTGTGAGATTGGCGTACGAAAGCACATGCATTTTCGTACGCCAATCTTTTTTTGTGCAATACCCCATATAGACGCCGCGCACCGAATGTGCTATCATGTGCTCCATACGGAACGAACGAAAGAAAGGAGGCTGCTGTGAATCTCTGGAACTACCGCACATCGATTATCCTCGCAATCACCTGCGCTATCCTCCTTTCGTCCTTTTGGCTCTTTCAGGATCTCGCCTTCATCATCTTCCTCTCGCTCCTCCTGCACCTTTTGTTAAAGCCTGCCGTTGACTTTATGGAGCGCAGGAATAAGCCCCGCTCCATCGCAGCTGTGCTCGCTATTTTCCTCTTTGTTCTCGTCGTCGTCGGCATCATCACGCTCCTCTCGCGCTCCGTCGTTCCGTCGCTGCAGCGCTTTGTCACAGAACTCCCGAACATCAGCGCGAGCATCCAGCAGCTGCCGCTGCTCTCGGACTCCGTCTTCGTTCAGAACGAACTCTTGAACCTGCTCGATCGCCTGCGCAGCCTCGGCAGCGAGGCTCTGCGCGCCTCGCTCTCCTTCCTGTTCGGTGCATTCGGCAAGGTCATCGACTTCGTCATTATCATCTTTGTCTCCTTTTATCTTCTCAAGGACGGCGAGGAGATCAAAGTATGGCTGACCGACCTCTTTCCGGACAGCGCCCGTGCGCGCATCATCCGTCTCTTTGACAATTTGCTGAGCGCCCTGCGCACCTACATCTGCAGTCAGCTGGTTATGTGCGCCACGACGGGAATCCTCGTCTTCGCCTTCTTTCAGCTTATGGGGCTGCCCTACGCCTCCGTCTTTGCCCTGCTCTCGGCCGTCAGCGAGTTCATCCCTGTGCTCGGGCCGACCATCGCCTCCGCGCTAGGCATCATTATGACCGCCTCGACGGTACCGGAGCTCGCGATCCAGACCTTCATCTTCTACGTTATCCTTACCCAGGCCAACCACAATATCATCTACCCGGCGCTCATCGGCAAATCGCTTCACCTGCACCCCGTCGCCGTCATCCTCGGCGTCGTCTTCGGCGGCGAGATTCTCGGTCCTGCCGGCATGTTCCTCGCAGTGCCCTTCATCGTCATCCTCAAGATCGTTATTTCCGATATTTACCGGGACCGCAAAGAACAGCACGGGGACAGAGAGCCGTAATCTCCGCCGGAAAAGGGAGCGCATACAAAAAACCGCCGTGCACTGCGCGGCGGTTTCGTATTATCCGGGGAGAGACGATTAGGCGAGCATCGAACGGAGGAACCAGATCTGCTTTGCGTAGTTCGCAATGTGATCCTCCATGAGATTCGCGATGCCGAAGACGTCGCCCTTGTCTGCGATGGCGCGGACAGAGGCCGCCTGGTCGCGGAGAAGCTCGAGGTCATCCAGCGTAAGCTGAAGCGCCTTCTTCTGATCAATCTTCTTGTCCGGGAGCTCCTTGATGGTTGCGAGCGAGAGATAGCCCTTGAGGCTGGCAACCGGCTGCTCGCCGCACATCTTGAGAATTTCGGCGCTCTCGTCAAGCACGTCCGCGAAGGAGTCGTAAAGCGACTCGAGATACTCGTGAACGGCCTTGAACTGCGAGCCGACAACGTTCCAATGGAGGTTGTGCAGCTTGATGTAGCCGACACCGATGTTGGCGATATAGGCGTTAAGCGCCTTCGTAAGATCCTTCTGACTCATAATTTATTACCCCTTTCGTTATTCCCACTGCAGATATCTATTCGGTTGGTATCTGTTTATGATGCCATTATAGTCCTTGTATTTTTATTTGTCAATAGTAATTATTAAATACGGAGATAAAATTTCTGCATATCTGCATTTTGCTTGACAAAATTCTTGTTTTCGATATAATACACAGCCATAAAATATGATATGGAAGTTTGCTGAAGAGAGGAATCGTTATGAGCGACAAGAAGTATCGTTTTGAAACGCTGCAGGTGCGCGTCGGGCAGGAGCAGCCCGATCCGGTGACGGACGCGCGGGCCGTGCCGATCTATCAGACAACGTCCTACGTGTTTCATAACGCGCAGCACGCCGCCGACCGTTTTGCGCTCAAGGATCCGGGCAACATCTACGGTCGTCTCATGAATCCGACGCAGGATGTGTTCGAGCAGCGCATCGCAGCACTCGAGGGCGGTGCGGCGGCGCTTGCCTTTGCCTCGGGAGCGGCGGCGGTCACAGCGACGATTCAGGCACTCGCCCATATGGGCGATCATGTTGTCGCGCAGCAGACCATCTATGGCGGCACCTACAATCTCCTTGCACATACGGCAAAGGACTGGGGCATCGACGTGACCTTTGTCGATCCGAAGGCGGGTGCACAGGGCTTTGCGGATGCGATTCGGCCGAATACCAAGTGCGTTTTCATCGAGACCGTCGGCAACCCGAATGCCGATCTCATCGACATCGAGGCGGTCGCGGCGGCGGCGCATGCGCAGGGCGTGCCCGTCGTCATCGACAATACCTTCGCGACGCCGTATCTCCTGCGGCCGATTGAGCACGGCGCAGACATCGTCGTGCACTCGGCGACGAAGTTCATCGGCGGGCATGGGTCCAGTCTCGGCGGCGTCATTGTCGACGGCGGCACGTTTGACTGGAAGGCATCGGGGCGTTTCCCGCACCTCACCGAACCGAATGCAAGCTACCATGGTGTGAGCTTTGTCGATGCGCTTGGTCCCATCGCATTCATCGTCTACATCCGCGCGCTCATTCTGCGCGATACGGGCGCGGCGATCTCGCCGTTCAACGCGTTCCTCTTCCTTCAGGGGATCGAGACACTCTCGCTGCGCGTCGAGCGCCACGTGGAGAACGCCCTGAAGATCGTGGACTTTCTCAGCAAGCATCCGAAGGTCGCAAAGGTCAACCATCCCGCCCTCCCGCACCACCCCGACCATGCGATCTACAAGCGTTACTTCCCGCACGGCGGCATCTCCATCTTTACCTTTGACATCAAGGGCGGACGTGCAGAGGCGTTCCGCTTCATCGACCATCTGAAGCTCTTTTCCCTCCTTGCGAACGTCGCAGATGTGAAGTCGCTCGTCATTCACCCCGCGACGACCACGCATTCGCAGATGAGTGATGCCGAACTCGAAGCGTCAGGCATCGGTCAGGGCACCGTCCGCCTCTCCGTCGGCATCGAGCACGCTGATGATCTGCTCGAGGACATCGCGGAGGCCCTTGCCGCCGTATGAGCTGCGCAGTATATTTTAACAGGATTAGGGCTGTTGTACGAAGTTTAGCTTCGTGCAGCAGCCCCGTTTTTGTGTTATAATCATCTTAAGATATACAGAAATATTTTCGATCACCGTCACGGAAGGATGAATCATACGATGGCGAAGAAGAAAGCGGCGGCAAAGGTGTTGAACCTTGATAACATTCTGTTCAACTGCAGAGATTACCTGCGTGCCGCACGAAACTCCGGGTCGTTCTTCGAGAAGCGGGATATGATGCTCACACTCGTATTCCTGCGCTTCATTGGCGAAAAATACGAGGATGGCATCGAAAAGCTTTGCCAGACCCTGCGTGAACGGGGGCTTGATCCCGCCGATGAGAACATCCGCGCGGCGTTCTTTGATGACGCGACGTTTACGGATGGGACGTATAACCTGCCGCCGGAGGCGCGGTGGACGACCATCATCAACACGCCCGCGCCCGGGTTGAATGTTGCTCTCGATACAGCACTCGTACGGCTGGAGGAAGAGGATCCCCAGCTCAGGGGATGCTTTATCAAGGGGATATTTACGACGCGCAACCTTGCCGCAAACGACATCAAGAAAATCGTGGATGAGGTCAATAAAATCAGCCACAAGCAGTTCGGCGCGGAAAAAGATCTCATCGGGCGCGTCTATGAATACTTCCTCAAAGAATTTGCCGTGAATGCGACGAAGGAGGAAGGGGAGTTCTACACGCCGCATGACGTGGTACAGCTGATCGCTGCCATGATTGAGCCGTATGAGGGACGCCTGTACGATCCTGCGTGCGGATCGGGCGGCATGTTCATCCAGAGCGCGGAGCTTGTCCGTGTGCGTCAGGGCGACGTGAACCGCATCAACATCTATGGGCAGGAAAAGGATGCGGCGACCTATCGCCTTGCAAAGATGAACCTTGCCCTGCGTGGCCTCAGTCATCACCTCGGCGAGATGAACGACTCGTCCTTTACGCATGACCTCCATGCGGGGATGCACTTCCACTACATCATGGCAAATCCGCCGTTCAATCTGAAGGGGTGGTACAGCCCTGAGCTTGAACATGATGCGCGATGGACGGACTACGGCCTGCCGCCCGCGAGCAACGCCAACTATGCGTGGATCCTGCATATCCTCTCCCATCTAAAGCCAGCGGATGGTGTCGCGGGATTCCTGCTGGCGAACGGCGCACTGAACGACAGCGATACCATAGAGATCCGTAGGAATCTCATCCAAAAGGATAAGGTCGAGGCGATTGTTGTCCTTCCGCGTGAGCTGTTCATCACGACGGACATCAGTGTGACGCTCTGGATCCTGAACCAAAACAAGAAGGGCGGCGCATACCACGGGAGAACGCTGCGCGACCGCACGCACGAGATCCTGTTCATAGATCTGCGCGCATGGGGGGAGAACGCTGTAAAGGGGGAGAACAAGAAGAAGGTGCGTCTGGAGGCGGCGCAGATCGCGCGCGCTGCGGCGATCTATCACACATGGCAGAGCGTGGGGACGGACGGCATGGCCTACGCCGTGCCGGAGCTGTACCGCAGTGTGGGCATGGACGAGATCGCGCGAAATGGATGGGCGCTCACGCCAAGCAAATATATCGAGTTCATCGATCACGATTTGGATATCGACTATGCCGCAGAAATGACGCGCATCCAAGGAGAGATGCGGGATATCATGCAGCAGGAAAAGAAATCTCGGCAAATGCTGGAAGATGCATTTCGGGGGATCGGCTATGGGATTGACTAAATGTAAACTTGGGGAATTAGTTGAGCTAAGTAACAACCGAAACTCAGATGAAGTACTATCGGTTGATTATGTAAGAGGAATTTCTACAGAAAAAGCTTTTATTGCAACAAAAGCTAGCATGGATGGCGTTAATGCAAAATCATATAAGATAGTGAATAAAGAAGGATTTGCTTATGTAGCTGACACTTCAAGACGTGGAGATAAAATTGCTATTTCTTATAATAGAGGTGAAAACAAAATCCTTGTTTCTCCTATATATACTGTGTTTTTCGTAAAAAGAAAGGATTTGCTTTCATCGGAATATCTCTTTATGTATTTCAATCGTTCCGAATTTGATCGGCTTGCAAGATTTCATTCTTGGGGCTCTGCAAGGGAGACCTTTGATTGGAACGATTTCTGTGATATTGAAGTTGAGTTGCCACCACTTCCCGTCCAGCAGAAATATGTCGCGGTCTATCATGCCATGCTTGAAAATCAGAAAAGCTATGAGCGCGGTTTGGAGGATTTGAAACTGGTCTGCGATGCGTACATTGAGGATTTGAGAAGGAATATGCCCTGTGAGGCGATCGGAAAATATGTTCATCCATATAATGTGAAAAATACAGAAGGAGAAATCACCTTAGAGCAAGGAATCAATATTGAAAAGAAATTCATTACACCACAGCGCTCGAATGATAATTTCTATGGCAGAAAAATAGTTAAAACAGGTCATATAGCATATTGTACACAGCTAAACAATGAAAATGTTGCCATTGCCCTGCGAACAGGGGCGGATTGTATTGTATCGGGAGTTTATGATGTTATAGAATTAAATGAGGGCAATAAAATTTTACCTAGCTATTTGATGCTTTGGTTGGTTCGCTCTGAATTTGGACGGTTTGTTTATTGGGCTTCACAAGGCACCTCATATGAATTTCTAACATATGACAATTTAGCGAATTACCAAATCCCGGTTCCCGGCATAGATCTTCAAAGGGCGATTGCTGATATTTATGAAGTATATCTTGAACGAAAAGAAATCAACGAAAAATTAAAGGCGCAGATCAAGGCGATCTGTCCTGTTCTCATCAAGGGCTCGATCGAAGAGGCAGAAAGGGCATCATAGGAGGTGTATAGAGCGTGGCGACGCGGAACACATACATCGGGCGCTACTGTGAATCCGACTACGAGGATGCTTTCATTGGCTTTTTGGAGGCGGTGGGATGGCGGTATACATGCGGTAATGCCATCGCCCGTGTCCATACACGCGATGTGCTCATTGCGGATGACTTCAAACGCTTTATTGCGGCGGCAAATCATGATCTGACCGCGGATGAGGTGACGGAGATTTTCGATCGTGTCCGTCTGGTCGGCGCGGAGAGTGAGTTCGCTGTGCTGCACAGGGTCTATGGGTGGATGGTAGACGGTGTCCCATTTACCCCGCAGGATGGATGCGCGCGGATGATCACGCTCATCGACTTTGATGATCCGGCGCGCAATATCTTTCGTGTGGTGAATCAGCTGACGGTGGAGTACACGAGCGGTGGGCAGAAGGAGAACCGCAGGCCGGATGTCCTGCTGTACGTCAACGGGATGCCGTTGTGCGTGATCGAGCTGAAGAATCCTGCCGATGCGCGTGCTACGATCTATGACGCGTGGGAGCAGATCCATAATCGCTATTGGCGGGATATTCCGCATCTCCTGCACTACTGCCCGCTCGCGTGTATCTCGGACGGGGTGAAGACGCGGCTGGGGACGGTGCGCACGCCCTATGAGCATTTCTACGCGTGGCGGAGGGTGAATGACGGCGATGCGGTGTCGACACTTCCCTTTGCCCAGATGGAGACGATGATTTACGGCGTGTATGCACCGACGCGTTTTTTGGAGATCTTCCGCGACTATATCTATTTTCAGGACAGCATCCATGACCGTGCCGAGATGGAGATCGTCTGTCGGTATCCGCAGTTCTTTGCGGCACGGCTGCTGCGCCGGAGCATTGTGAACTCTGTTATGACGGGCAGCGGGAGGGGCGGGACGTACTTCGGCGCGACCGGCTGCGGAAAGACGTATACGATGGCGTTTCTTGCCCGTCAGCTGGCGCTGCGATGCACGGACATCCCCGCGCTCGGTTCGCCGACGATTATTTTGATCGTTGACCGTGAGGAGCTGCAAAAGCAGGGGGCACAGCTGTTTCTGCGGAGCACCGAGTTCCTGAGCCTCGGAGCGGTGTCTGTGGTACAGAGTCGTGCAGAGCTGCGGCAGGAACTAGGGAGCCGCCAGAGCGGCGGTTTTTACATCTGTACGATTCAGAAGTTCTGCGACCGCGCAGATGACGCAATCGGTCTCATCAACGACCGCCGAAATATTATATGTTTTTCAGATGAGGCTCACCGCACACAACTCGAACGCTCTCGGGCGATACAGTTCAGCAAGGATGCTGATGCCAATATGAAGGCGATGGTATCGAGACCCTATGCCAAGGTGCTGAAGGAGGCATTCCCACAGGCGACGTTTGTCGGATTCACAGGGACGCCGATTGCCGAGACCTATCAGACATTTGGCGATGAGATTGATCGGTATACGATGGATCAGGCGGTTGCCGACGGGTTGACGGTCTCGATCAAGTACCATCCGCGCATCGCACGGGTGCTGCTGGATCAGCAGCGGGCAAAGGAGATCGAGGACTACTATCGGCGGTGTGCCGATGATGGGGCAAGCCGGGAGGATGTTGAGGCGAGCAAGAGGGCAATGAGTTCGATGGAGGTGATCCTAGGCGAGCCATCTCGTCTGGAGCGGCTTGCTGCGGATATCCACGATCACTATACTGCCGCTTGCGCTGCGGATCCGAACCGCATCCAAAAGGCGATGGTGATATGCTCCAATCGAAAGATTGCCTATGCGCTGCTTCAAAAATTCAAAGAGAGGTATCCTGCATGGTTTGACGAGAAGAAGTCGCCGGATGACATGGTGGTGACCGAGGAGGAACGAAATGCACTGACACCGATGCCGTTCATTGCGATGGTCGCCAGTGTCGGTGCGAATGATGCACCTGAGATGTATGATTATCTCGGCGGTGTTCGAAATGACCGGCGTTCGGAGGCTCTGGATGCGGCGTTCAAGCAGGAGAAGTCGAACTTCTGCATTGCCATCGTTGTTGATATGTGGATTACGGGGTTCGATGTTCCCTGCCTGACGTATCTCTACAATGACAAGCCGCTCAAAAAGCATCAGCTGATCCAGACGATCAGCCGCGTGAATCGGAAATACCCGGGCAAGGACTACGGTATGGTCATCGACTATATCGGGATCCGCGACAATATGCGAGAGGCGATGAAGCTTTATGGCGGAGATTCCTCGGTTGCGCCGACGGCGGATGATGTAGAGCAGGCGACATCTGTTTTTCGTGAGGAGCTCGAGATCCTCAAAACCCTGTTTGCGGGGGATGATCTCGCGCCGTTTCTCGATCCGCACGGCGACCCCGTGGAGCGTTACCGGCTTTTGGCAAAGGCTGCAGAGTTTGTCTTTGCATCGGCGCAGGGGCTTCGCATCGAGGGGACGCACGGGGTTCAAACCGTATCGTTCCAGACGTATTTTTTGCAGACCGTCCGGCGGATGCGGCTGGCATACGATATCTGTCAGCCGTCCGGGGAGCTTGGTGCGGAGGAGTCTGCTCTCTCTCAGTGCTTTATGGCAATTGCGGGATTCGTGCGCAAGATGAGCGGGACGAGCGATGTGGATGCCGATACGATGAATCGTGCGGTGGCGAAGATGGTCGAGGAGGCGCTTCGCTACAATCAAGTTGAGAGTGTGATTGGGAGTGGCACGGAGGAAGACCTCTTTTCCCCGGAGTTTTTTGAAACCCTGTCGGATGTCAAGATGCCTGCGACGAAGCTGGAGCTTCTCGTCAAGATGCTGCGCAGAGAGATTCGGGAATACGGCAAAGTGAACCGTCTTGCGGCAAAGTCGTTTCAAGAAATGCTGGAAAAGACCATCGCAGCATATCACGAACGGCGCAGTCACCTCGCAGCAGAGGAGGCAGGTGAGGCGCAGGAGCGTGCATCGGAGGATTTGATTCGGGCGGCGACGGAGCAGGCGCTGTCGATCCTGCGTCAGATGAATGAGAGCCGCGCGAGTTTTCGGCGGATCGGTCTGACGTTCGAGGAGAAGGCGTTCTATGACATTCTGATTGCCCTGCGCGATCAGTACAATTTTGTGTATGGGACGGATGAAACGGTTGACGGCGTTCTCATTAATGAGGCATGTAAGACGCTCGCCCAAAAGGTCAAGGAGATCATTGATACGAAGTCTTCGTTTGCCGACTGGCTGAACAATCGGAATATCCGCGAGCAGCTGAAGCTGGAGATCAAAATTTGCCTGGTGGAAAGTGGCTATCCTCCGCAGTACAGCCCGGAGGTCTTTCAAAAGGTGATGGACCAGGTCGAGAACTTTGCAGCGTATGCGGATGCAGTCCCAGCGTCGCCGCCCGCAGCGCATCCCTATGCGTTCACCGCGCCAGAGGAACCGCTCATGGCGGCGGAGGAGGGGCCGCCTCCGCACGTGCTGCGCTGAAAAAATCCTTGCCAACGCCGCCCCGCCTGTGCTATAATGCGTCATGTCGCGCAAGCGCATGGAGAGGTGTCCGAGTGGTCGAAGGTGCTTGACTCGAAATCAAGTGTGGTGATGAGCCACCGTGGGTTCGAATCCCACCCTCTCTGCCAGTAAAATCAAGGCCTCCAAGGTTTTTACCTTGGAGGCCTTTTCTGTTCTATTTTTGTTTTTGACATCATTTTTGACAGCATGGATGTCAAAAATGATGGTCTCGGCGATCGTTTTTTGGAGATGTTGCTTTTATCAATGCTTTTTGCGGAACTCCGCCATAAACGCCGCGAGCTTCTCCACGCCGGCGAGAGGCATGGCGTTGTAGATGGAGGCGCGCATGCCGCCGACGCTGCGGTGTCCCTTGATGCCGGCGAGACCGAGCTCCTTGGCCTCGGCGACGAAAGTCTTTTCGAGGTCCTCGCTCGGCAGGCGGAAGGTGACGTTCATGCGCGAGCGGCTGCCCTTCTCCGCGTGCCCGCGGTAGAACCCGTCCGAGCTGTCGATGGCGTCGTAGAGGAGTGCGGCCTTCTTTGCATTTGCCTCGCCCATGGCGGCAAGGCCCCCGTGCTCCTTGATCCAGCGGACGGTCTTGCCGACCATGTAGATGGCGAAGACGGGCGGTGTGTTGTAGAGGGAGTCGTTCTTCTGAAAGGTTGCATAGCGGAACATGGTCGGGAGCTCCACGGGGGTTGCGGCGAGGAGTTCCTTCTTTGCGACATTGAGGACGACGCCCGCAGGGCCGAGGTTCTTCTGCACGCCCGCATAGATGAAGTCATAGGAGGAGAAATCCCACGGGCGCGAGAGGATGTCGGAGGACATATCGGCAAAGAGAGGGACGCCGCCCGTCTCGGGCGTGTAGTGGTACTCGGTGCCGTAGATGGTGTTGTTGAGGCAGAGGTGGAGGTAGGCGGCACTGGGGGCGATGTTCAGCTCGTCCTGACGCGGGACGCGGACGTAGTTCTCCTCCTTCGTCGATGCGGCGACGGTGCCGACACCGAGCTTGACGGCCTCCTCGTATGCCTTTTGGGAGAAGCTGCCCGAGAGCATATAGCTGCCGGGGTGTGACTCGGTGGCGAAGTTCAGCGGGATGAGTGCGAAGGTCTGGCTCGCGCCGCCGGCGGTGAAGACGACGTCGTAGTCATCGCCGAGCCCCATGAGCTCCTTGATGTCCGCCTTTGCCTGCTGGTGGACTTCGTCGTAGGCAGGGGCGCGGTGGCTGATCTCGAGGATGGACATGCCTGTGCCGTTAAAGTTCAGGAGCTCCGCCTGTACCTCTCTCAGAACGTCCTCGGGCAGGACGGCGGGACCAGGGTTGAAGTTATAAATGCGTTCATTCATCATGTTTCTCTCTCTCTATCGTTCCATTATTCTTCGGGCGGTGCTTCCGTCCGTGTCATGCGGATCTGGGCGACGCGCGCACGATCCATGCGCAGCACCTCAAAGGTGTAGTCGTCCCATACGCAGGTCTCGCCGACGGTCGGTATGCGCCCAATCTGGGCAGTGACGAAGCCGCCGAGCGTGTGAAAGTGGTCGTGATCCTCGTCGGGGAGCTCGTCAATGCCGAACTCCTCCTTGAACTCGTCGATGGGGAACAGCCCGTCAAAGACCCAGTTTGCCGTCTCCTCCGCGCCGGTACGCGTGCCGGTGGGGGCATCCTCGTCCGCGCTGCCGATGATCTCGTCCACGATGTCACCCATGGTGATAAAGCCGACGACACCGCCGTACTCGTCGAGGACGACCGCCTCGTGAATCGCACCCGTGCGGAATTTTTCGAGAACGCGCAGCCCCTCCATGGTGCGCGGCACGAAGAGCGGGCGCCGAATGTAGTCTGCGAGGTTGAGCTGCGCGCCGTCCAAGACCGCGTCGAGGAGCTCCTTTGCGTAGACGACGCCGCGAAAGTCATCGAGGTTCTCGTACGCGACGGGGAATACGTCGTGCTCTGCCGCGCGGATGACGCGCAGCTGCTCAGCGCGTGTCTCGGCGAGGTCGATCCACGCGATCTGCGTGCGCGGGGTCATAAGGGCGGAGGCGGTCTGGTCGCTCATGTGAAAGATGCGGTCGACCATGTCCTGCTCCGCCTTTTCAAACGTGCCGTCCTCCGTGCCCTGCTCCATGAGATCCTTGACGGCATCCTCCGTGACGGAGGCGCGGTTCTCGGGATTGATGCCAACGAGGAGCAGCAGTCCGCGCGAGACGGAGACGAGCGCGGCGCTCGGCAGCGCCGTCAGGCGCGTGAGCAGACGGATTGTTCGGTGGCTGCGCATGAGAATTCCCTCGGGATCCTGCAGGGCAATCTGCTTTGGCAGGAAGTCACCGAAGAGCAGGGTGAGTGCTGTCATGACGAGAATGCTGAGGACGAGTGCGGCGGCAAAGACCTCCATGCCGGGCAGGAGCTTCGCAAGAAACCTACCGAAGGTGGGAGCCGCCAACAGTCCAATACCAAGCCCCATGAGGAGGCTGGTGCAGGTGACGCCCGCCTGTGCCATGGCAAGCGGCGGCGCAGGATGCTCAAGGATGCCGAGTGCCGCCGCTGCGTCCCTGTCGCCGTCATCGGCGAGGCGCTCAAGCCGGCCGCGGTGCGAGGCGGTGAGTGCGGCCTCAATCTGTGCAAAGTAGGCGTTTGCCAAGAGGCAGACGATGAGCAGGATGAGTGCAAGCAGGTCGGATAGGGAACTGTCCAAGGATGTATGCCGCTCCTTTCCATAAAGATACGGAAGCACTGATAAATTCAGCCGCGCCATCTTAGCGTATCTTTTTTGCCCGCTTTTTGTCGGCAAATCCTCCACATAGCTTTGGCTATGCGTCCGGTTTGCCTCCTCAATCGGACAGAAAATCTACGCCAATCTGCAGGACTGTTTTATCAGCGATTCCATAAAAATTGCTTCTACTCCAAAACTAGTGGAAAAGTTATTTTTTAGAACAGAACAGATGTAGCTAAATCTAAGGAAGCACTGATCCATAATCCCGCCATGAACACATCCATACATCCACAATGCCTATATCGTTCAAAACGCCCCTTCCACCGCAAGCGGTCCCCCTTCCCCGCTCTGGCGGGGCAGGCATTTAAGTCACGGCATATAAGCCTCCCCCGCCGCTGCGGGGGAGGTGGCACGCGGCAGCGTGACGGTAGGGGCGCCGGCAGCTTATGCGCATGGATACCGATTGAAAGGCGACCGAAAACATAAGCTGAATGGAATCTTGCTTCTCTAGATAATGATACTATTTCCACTACTTCGGGAGTAGAGCCTAAAAATTCCGCTTGTATTGTAGCACAGATGCGATGAAATGTCATTTTTCCACGACAATATCCGTCAGCCCAAAATACTCCTTTGCGCCGTCGCTGGTCACCCTGTTGTCCCAGTCCTCGTAGAAGACGTGGCGCAGGGCGCGGTTCGTGTTCGCGATGGGGGTGAAATGTACGACGGTCTCACCGCGGGCGCGTGCCGCCTCGATCTGTGCGATGCGTGCCGCATCCTCTGCACGCATCTCATGCGTGATGAGGAGTGCCGCTGCCGCCGTGTAGGCGACGAGCACGCTTGCCGCCGTGCGCAAGAGCAGCCCCCCGCGCGGCAGAAGTGTAGCACGGATGGTGCTGTCATGCAGGAGGGCAAGCGCCGCCGTGATGAACATGGTCGCCGAGCTGAATGTCGCACGCCCCGGAAAGGTCGGCGCGGCGAACATGACGAGGTTGTTGCAGATGGCAAGTCCCATCAGGAACGTCGCATAGCGTGCGGCGGGATAGGCGCGCAGCACTGCGGCAGTGGAGATCTCGGCTGCCGCAGTGCGCATGAAGGCGCGTGTCAGTCCAAGCTGCTGCTTCAGCCGCGCGTAGCAGAGCAGGATGAGGAACCAGTAGATCGCCATCTCCTCAAAGCCGTTCATGACATTCGTGAATAGGTGGATCGTCTTGGGCTTGGTCAGCCCCAGCGGTGTCAGCACGCCCCCGATCAGAGCGTCGCGGAGCGCGGCGGCGAACCAGCCGCCCGTGAAGTAGGAGACGGTGAGCAGCGCAAGCACGGCGGTGAGGAGGATCATGCCCTTGCCCACCGGTGCGGCGGGCGGCGCCTCTTTGCCTGCAAGGCTGCGGCGGTAGAGGCGGAATGCGGTCAGGATGAGGAGCAGGACGGGCAGAAGATAGAGGATCATCTCCCCCTGTCCCGCAAACTGATTGCCGAAGTGCAGGAGGATTCCCTTGCCCGCGCCCTGCTCATCGTAGCGCACATAGTTGCCGGGGGCGGCGACAAGTCCGACGAGTCCCATGAGCGCACCGAGCGCGCCCACTGCCATCCACGGCGGCAGAAAGGCGTAGTGCCGCCACGCGTAGAGAGAAGCGCCGCAGGTCACCATGACCACCGTCACCGCGAGGTTTTCAATCGACCAGCCGCCGAGGATCCCAAGCAGGAACATGGGGAGCACAGCCCACCTGCGGCGCAGACGATGCCCCTCCCCCAGCTCCCGCAGACCGATGTTGTACGGCAGGAGACTGAGCAGCCCGAGCACGGCAGACCAGAGGTAGACCGTCGCGCCGCATTTCCATATCGTCACCTCGGCGAAATGCGGGATGCAGAGCCATGCGAGCGCAAAGGCGGCAGCAAACAGCCCCGGCGCCTGCCAAAAGGACGTGCTGCGCCGCGCGTGCATCGCGAGGAGCACGACGAGCAGCAGGAATACGAACGCGTTTGCAGCATCGAAAGGCACCTTGCCGGCGAGCAGCAGCGCGTCGAGGAAAAAGAAGGTCACCATGCGTCCGCCGTGCTCGTAGTAGTGATGCAGGAGAGAGTCAATCACATCGGGGAACGTCGTGATATGTACCCCCGTGTGCCAGATCATCGAGTAGTCATAGTCGTCGCGGTGCAGCGGCATAAAATAATTGAGCGCGAACATCAGGGCGAAAATGAGGAGCGCCGTGAGCACCGTCAACATCGTATTTCTATTCATGCAATCCTCTCTCTCTTGGTGAGTATGCGCGGAAATTTGCGATCTGTGCGCCGTTTACCGCAAGTGCCGCAGCGACCTCCGGCGCGCAGACGGCAGCAAGTTCCGCCTCGAAGTCGTGATCCCAGAGGCAGTCGCGCACGAGCACGGCATTGTCCGTACCGGGGTGGAGCATGACCTCCGTCGTACCCTCTCTGAGATTTTCCGCGACCGCGGAGAGGGCAGACGTATCGACTGCCTCGCCCGCGACGATGCCGGCGAAGTGATCGGGCACGCAGATGCCGCGCCGCCGTGCTTTCGCTGCTGCACGCCGTGCAAGTACGGCGAGTCCCATGCGTCCGACGAGCTGTCCGACGCCGCCGAAGGTGCCTGCAAAGAGGGGGGCGCGCGGTGCACGCATGGCGGGAATCTGCGCCGCTGCACAGAGGTCGAGTGCGACATCAATGATGCCCGGCAGGACGTGCATATGCTGATGGCTGTCCGCGTGCGTCGGGGAAATCCCAGCTGCCTCCACGCGCCGCAGCTGCGCCGCAAGCTCCGCGCGCACCTCATCGAGGTTCACACTGCCGCACAGGAGACGTAC
>ERZ773014.1392-NODE-1392-length-15410-cov-3.889026_pt1 | contig 15410 bp, 10 predicted proteins | sample MGYA00580841_ERZ773014 | MGnify/ENA primary metagenome ERZ773014 (study PRJEB29015, sample SAMEA2737989) | human oral metagenome | biome: human oral; feature: human-associated habitat; material: dental | place: China | collected 2067 ...
CATTCATTCTGCATAATTCCCAGGAAGTTTACCATTTGGTTACAAAGCGTTGTAAGATGCTTTGCCGGTGCTGAAGTGATTCTATCCGGAACTCCGCCTAAACCCTCCTGGATAAGCTGCTTAAGACTCCATCCTGCACAGTACCCGGTCAGCATAGAGAGGTCGTGAATGTGCATGAAGCAATTTCTGTGAGCTTCTGCAACATCCTCGTCATAAACCTCTGAAAGCCAATAGTTAGCTGTTACTGCACCTGAGTTTGAAAGGATAAGACCACCGACGCTAAGAGTTACAGTAGAGTTCTCCTTAACACGCCAATCCTTCTCCGTTCCAATATATCCATCAATCAGCTTCTTGTAGTCGAGAAGCGTATCCTTTGTCTCACGCACATTAGCATGCTGGCGTCTATATAGAATATATGCTTTTGCTGTCTTGGCATATCCGCAGTTCATCAAAGCGGACTCGACTTCGTCTTGGATTTCCTCTACCGTTGCAGCATCGAGCTTGCGTCCGTTAAGCGTAGTTGTAACGATTAAACAAATAGCTCTCGATACCGACGAAATATCTCTAGCGTCAAGTTCATCCGTCGCCATAAAAGCCTTCGCGACCGCATTTTCGATTTTGGTTGGATCAAAAGCAACCGCCGTTCCATCTCTTCTAATTACATTGTTCATCCTATCCCTCCGCTTAACTTCTGCATAGATTAAATAAATTGATAAGGGCCTCTCGGCCAATTCTAAAGTACAAATTCATCGTCAAAGCTTATGATTTTGTCGGCATCCAGACTCTTTTTCACATCTATGAGCCTCTGATTGCTGCTGCCTCTCCAGATATGATCTTCGCTCAGTAAGGGCTCCACGAATCTTCCGTCGACCATCACATCTATAAAGTTCAAAACCTCTCGCGCCGCCTCACCGGCCTTGCCTTCAATCACCTCATCAAAGGTAAAACCACTGTATAGCCAAATGTTTAAGCCCTTGGATTTAAGAGCCTCCGCTATATCTCTACACTGCTCGGCCTGCAAAAGAGGATCTCCGCCTGAAAGCGTAACTCCGTCGATATACTTAGTTGCCAAAATGTCATCAATGAGCTCTTTAACCGGAATTGTCTTGCCGCCATCAGGATCATGCGTCTCCGGATTGTGACAGCCCTTACAGCCGTGCTCACATCCCTGCATAAAAACAGTGTACCTAACTCCGGGTCCGTTTACCGTGGTATGCTTCTTAACTCCGGCTATAGAAACGCTCTCTTTTTTCCCATTCATAGAAAGCCCCCTCTTTTGCTTGCTCATTCATTATAATATCTATATATAGTATAGTCAAGACTAATTTGTTCCAATATATTGTTTATTTTATAGTCCAAAGCCTATTATCTTCCGCAGAGGATTTTGTCATCTTCATTTAGCCCAATCATACTAACTCCATCTTTAAGCAGTCTTTCAATTACATTAAGTTTCCGCGTATCTATTCGTTCTCCCGGAACAATAATCGGAATCCCCGGAGGATATGGGATTACCGCTCGTACTGAAATCCTTCCTTCGCACTCACTCGGCTTGATCCACTCGGATTCGGTCGGCACATCAAAAATTTTTTCATGCCTATATAGTTCTTTCATCAAAGCCTTATTATCTTTCTTAGGCTTAACGCACATATCAAGGCCTTCACAGGCCTTCTCATCGGCTATTTTTCTAAGTGCCGAAATTAGAATTTCATAGTCAGATCTTTCACTGCCTATTCCTGTCATCGCCATCACAAATCGACTGTCTGAAAGCTCACAGAATATGCCCTTCTCCCTCAAAAGTCCATCGAGTTCATATCCACTTATTCCTAAGTTATGAAAACTGAACACCAGCTTTGTTCTATCCATGAGGGGCATCTCAAGAAGTTCTAAGCCATTGATTTTCCTGAGTTCCTCATAAACATAGTCCAAATCCGCCTGCCACTTATCAAACAGTTTTCTTCCATGCTCCTCTATTATTCTCGCGTTCATATCCAGCGAAGCCATCAAAATATATGAGGGGCTGCTGCTCTGCAAAATCTGTAGATTATTTGCAATAGCATCCACATCTACTCTATCGGTGCAAACTAGAAGTATAGCTGTCTGTGTAAATGAAGCAAGCGTTTTGTGCGTGCTGATTACGACTATATCTGCACCTCTGTTTTCAGCAGCAAGACTCCGGACTGTGCCTTCCTGAAATTTTTCACCATCGAAACTCGAATCCGCATACTCATCCATAAAAGCAAGATGTGCCCCATGTGCCTCGTCGACTATTAGTATTTTTCCTTGTGCATGCACTGTCTCGGCAATCTTATCTATATCACTGCAAACTCCGTAGTAGCTTGGACTGGTTATAATAACAGCCTTAGCCTCAGCTTGCTTTTCTAAAGCCTCAGCAATACTATCCGCACTGATCTCGCTTGCAATTCCATATTCATCCAGCATTTCAGGCGCTACAAAGACCGCCTTCCCTTCGCTCAGCATAAGAGCATTGTAGACAGACTTGTGGCAGTTTGAGGCCATAATCAAAGTATCCCCCCTCGATATTAGGCTCATCACAGATGCCATGATTCCCGCGCTGCTTCCGCCTACCAACATAAATGCCTGTTTTGCACCATACATCGTCTTATATCGATTCATCGTTTCGCGTAAAATTCCCTCTGCCTTAAAGAGATTGTCCGCTCCCTCTATTTCGGTAAGGTCACCGTCTATCATAAGGTCTGTAAAGTCTGCGTAACCGTTTTTTGTAAAGAACGCTTTGCCCTTATGTCCGGGCATGTGAAAACTCGCACGCTCTCTATCTTGGTGTGCTTTGATGAATTCTATTAAACCCGATCCCTTTGTTTCATTTTGCTTATCCATTTTATCTCCTATAAAAGCAAGGACCTACAGCCCAAGCAATTCCATACTTAAGCCATAGGTCATATGAAATGTTCAAGGCTTTAAAGTTAGAGCAGCGGACTGAATGCTCGCAAAATCCCATCGAAAAGCAGTCCGAAAAAGTTTGTCTTACAGTTCTCCTCGCGTATCTGCGTACATCTTTCTATAGTCCTGACAAAGTCTTCTTTAATATCCCTCAATGAACTGCATCCCACCATAAGAGTTCCACATTCGAAGTGAAGGTATAGGCTCCTGTAGTCTAGGTTTATGGTTCCGACCACCGCCAGCTTGTCGTCTGAAAGAAAATTCTTTGCATGCACAAATCCATCCTTGTACTCGTAGATTTTAACGCCTGCCCTAATCAAAGGCAGATAGTATGAACGTGTCAGTCTGAATATTATTTTCTTGTCCGGAATTCCGGGCGTTACCAGCCTTATATCTACACCTCGCTTTGATGCGAGCTTTAGCGCTGAAAGCATTTCGTTATCAAGTATCAAGTATGGCGTGTAGATATATAAATAGTCCTCTGCCTGATTGATTATCTCAAGATAAATGTTTTCACCCAGGTTTTCATCATCCAAAGGCGTATCTGAAAATGGCTGCAATATTCCGTCGCTATCAAATGCTTGTGGATGATTCACATGTGGTCTAAACTTGCTGTAGTCCTCCTCGGTTGGCACAAATGAGTTCCATATGTTTAGGAACATTACTGTGAAGTTCCAGACCGCCATGCCCTCAAGCCTTATACCGGTGTCCTTCCAGTGTCCGAAGTACTGAACTTTGTTTATATATTCGTCTGCTATATTAAAACCGCCGGAGTATGCGACATATCCATCTATAATCATGATTTTTCGATGATTACGGTTGTTATATACTAGCGACAGCACCGGGCGAAGCGGATTGAATACATGCACTCTTATACCTGCGTTTTCTAACTTTGATGTGAAGTTTAGCGGCAGTTTATCTATGCAGCCGATGTCATCGTACATGATTCTTACATCGACACCCTCCGCGACCTTTTCCTGAAGTACATCAAAGATGGAATCCCACATGTATCCCTCATCAATTATGAAATACTCCATAAAGATGCAATGTTTAGCACGTTTTAGATCATCCAGCATATCGACAAAAGCCTTATCTCCCAAATCGTAGTATTTGGATTTTGTTCCTGTCCACGCAGGGTACGGACCATAATCAGCTATGTATTTAATTGTTTCAAGAATCCTATCGCTATATACCTCTGACAGGCAGTTTTCCTGCCTTACATCATCTCTATGCCTTGCCCTGGTCGGTTCTATCTTGTTTTTTATTCTCTTTGACGGTCTCTTATTACCAAAGAACCAGTACATCGCAGTTCCCAGAATTGGCACAAGACATATTATCATGACCCAACCGAGTTTATATGCCGAACTTTCATCCCTATATATTATAAAGAGCGCGGCAACTATGGCAAGAAAGTTGAACATTATGGTGATACTTCGGGAGTAGTCTCCCAGTCTCATCACCATCAAAGCCATCCACGCAAACTGTATAATTATTAAGATGCCCATTATGGTAAAACGACTGAATATCCTACCAAATAGACTTTTCACAAATCTCATATGTACTATTACCTCGTATTCAAAAACTAAAAGTCCGGAAAGTACGGACTTTTAGAAAGAAAACTATTTTTCGATAATGTCAACACCCATGTATTTTCTCAACGCTTCCGGTATTACTACGCTTCCGTCAGCCTGCTGGAAGTTTTCCATAATAGCTGCCACAGTTCTGCCTACTGCAAGGCCCGAGCCGTTTAGCGTATGAACGAACTGCGGCTTATCCTTAGCTCTGCGGAATCTGATATTCGCACGTCTTGCCTGATAGTCCTCAAAGTTGCTGCATGAAGAAATCTCGACGTATCTTCCATAGCTTGGCATCCAAACCTCAATGTCATAAGTCATAGCAGCTGAAAATCCTAAATCTCCCGAGCTTAATCTTACAACCCTATATGGAATTTTAAGTCGTTTTAAAACTTCCTCTGCATCAGCAGTAAGTTTTTCCAGTTCATCATATGAGTTCTCCGGCTCTACGAATTTAACCAGCTCAACTTTATTGAACTGGTGCTGGCGTATCAAACCTCTGGTGTCTCTGCCCGCGGAACCCGCCTCAGCTCTAAAGCAAGGAGTATACGCCGTATAGTATACCGGAAGCTCCGCCTCGTCCATTATCTCATTCGCTCTTAAATTTGTGACCGGAACCTCTGCAGTCGGAATTAGGAAGAAGTCTTTCTGTGGAATATAGAACATGTCTTCCTCAAACTTAGGAAGCTGTCCCGTTCCTGTCATAGCATCTCTGTTTACCATGAAAGGAGGAAGAATCTCCGTGTATGGCTGCTCCATTGTGTGAAGATCAAGCATGAACTGAATGCACGCTCTCTCAAGTCTGGCACCAAGACCCTTGTAAACAGTAAATCTTGTTCCACTGATCTTGCTTGCACGAGCAAAGTCCAAAATATCCAGATCCTCACCTATATCCCAGTGTGCCTTAGGCTCAAAATCAAATTCCTTAGGCTCCATGAATTTTCTAATTTCAACATTGTCGCTATCATCGTTTCCGAATTGAACATCCTTATATGGAGTGTTTGGAACGTTAAGGAGAGCATTCTTTAGCTCTGCTTCAATTTCCGAAAGCTCTGAATCTAAAGCTTTGATTTCCTCTGAAAGAGCCTTCATCTCAGCCATTATCTCAGCTGTATCCTCACCGGCCTTCTTTAGCTTGGGAATTTCTCTTGAAACAGTGTTTTGCTTGCTTTTCTTCGCCTCAACATCAGCTAAAAGACTTCTTCTCTTCTCGTCCAGTTCCTTAACCTTTGAAATCCCAAAGTCGCCCTTGCCTCTAAACTCAACGCGGCTCTTAATCCCTTCGTAGTCTTCTCTTATCTTCTTAATATCCAGCATCTATCTCACCTCTATAAAATATTCTTCTTGTACCTTGTATATAATGATATCAAAGTTGCAACCTTTTTCTGTATCAGCTTCTGCATCTCAGATGCCTCACTGTAGTTTCCATCATCAAGTGCGTCCTTTGCTCTTGTGAGAATGGATTTCTCGGTAATGGTGTCTTTTCCCAGCTCATGTCTAAGCTTATCTATCTCTATCCAGTTCTTCACATCAAAATCAGAGAAGTCGTCCTCTGAGTGAAGCTTTACGCAACCCCTGATTAAAGCCATGTTCTGCGGAATAACTCTATCGTGAAGTTCCGTCTTCCACTGTGAGATAACCTGCTCCCTGTAGGAATCTAGGACCTGCTGCTTCATCACATCGCCTTCTTTGAAGATTCCCAGCTTCTCCGGATAGCGATCAAAGGCCTGCATGTTCTCCCAAACCGTAGCCGGCGCATGTCCGAAAAGCTTTACCCTTTCCTCTTCAGTATAGTCCTCAAAGACTTCCTTCTCACCTCGATACTCTCTATCCGTATCCAAGTAGAAATCCTTATCCCCATATGCCTTTGATATGGATCTTTCGAGCTCCGCAGGAGTTTTCTCATGTTCTAATGCATGCTTTATTCCGTCTATCATAGCCATTTGGCTTGCCGCAAGCACCAGATATGTATTGCTCTTGGGATTCGGGGCTCTAAGCTCAAATCTCGTCGCCAACGGATTGTTCATATCCCTGATAAGTCCTACAAGTACTGTTCTATTTCTTGAAGGCTCCATTGGAGATCGTCCCAGCGAAGTAACTATACAAACAGGAGCTTCATATCCCGGTTTTAGTCTGTTCAGAGAATCTATACTTGAACTTACGAAAGGATTTACAACCTCGTAATTCTTTAGCAAGCCCATCAAAGCACCATATCCGATAGGATTTAGGAAATCAGTCCTCATGTCCTTAGGTGCAAATACGCTTGTCATCTTTCCGTTCTTGAGCTTTGCTGCAAGTCCCAGGTGAGTATGCTCACCGCTTCCGGCTACCCCATCAAAAGGCTTCGCCATAAATGTCACATCAAGCCCATGCAAGGTGAAAATATCTCTAACAATATACTTCACATGGTTTTCGTTATCCGCAGCCTGCATTGCGTCTGTGTAGGCCCAGTCTATCTCAAGCTGCTCCATAACATGGTCATAATGTCCGGAGTGACCCATCTGAGCCTTTACTCCGCCGACCTCCTTATGACCCATCTCTACTCCAAAACCGTACTTGTCGAGAATCATCAAAGTGTCCTCAAGTGCGGTTCTAACCTCGCCGTAGGTCCTCTTCCAGTACTGCTCCTTGAGCACCTGTGCTGTAAAGAGTTGCTCTCTATCACCCTTATCGTCCGGTGTCTTTACCCAAAACTCCAGCTCAGTCGCGCTCGTTATAATGAATTCTTCGATATCATCCATGCTGTCTGCACCATCAATGTACTCGAATACATAAGGGTGCTCAATCAAAGCTTTCTCGAGCTCTGACTTAAAATGCGTCAGTGCATCTCTCAGCATTACCCTCGAACCGCACTCGAAATTTTCATTATGCAGCAGGTAGGACGGAATTCTCAGAGTACCTATAGGGAGCTCCAGCTTTCTGTCAATATTTCTGAAGTTATAGTCTACGTACCAGTTGCAATTAAGATCCGGAATGATATCGACCTTTGCGTTGTTCAACACTGCTATGTGCGGAAGCGCTACCGATGAACCGTCGGTTTGCACACCGTGCTTCAGCAGCTTGTCCATATTCTTAATAAAAAGCTCTACTGGTATTTTCTCGTCTGTATCGTGTCCACCGATATCAATACCTACGAGCGATACGAATTGAACCTCAGGATGGGCATTCAAGACTTTAATAATATTTTCCTTTGAGTGTTCGCCCTTTGGGATCGTAAAGAGCATTTTATCCACATCGAATCCCAGCATATATTTCCTCCTGAATTTTCAAATTGTTTGGTATATCAAAGTAATTATTTGTTTTTCTTGCTCTCGTTAGCATTGGCACCTGAGCTGTCCTGAAGTCCCTTTAGGGCTTTCTCCAGCTCTGTCATCTTTTCTCCGTAAGTCTTCCAGTCTCCGCTCTTCAAAGCTTCCTGAGCCTCCTGATATGCACCGTTTGCCTTTTTGATGTAGTCCTTTACGCTCTGCTTTTCACTGCCGGTCTTAGTATCAGGCTTATCATTTTTGACATTCTCTCCGCCGAAGAGACTTTCAAGCGCCGCTTCAAGTGTAGGTTCATAAGCAATCTTATCCTCATATGCTACGATAACACGCTTAACTTCCGGAATAGCGGAATTTGATGCCTCTAGATATATAGGCTCTATGTATAACAAAGAGTCGTTAATAGGAACCACAAACAGGCTTCCTCTACTGTATCTTGAACCGGCCTGACTCCACAGTGAAAAATCCTGAGAAATCTTGGTGTTCTGGTCTATCTGTGCCTCTATCTGCATAGGTCCGTAGATGGTCCTATTCTTAGGAAATCTGTACAGCATAAGCTTTCCGTAGTTCTCACCATCGTTTCTCGTCATCAGAATACCGGTCATATTTTGCTTGGATTTAGGCGAATACGGGAGCATGCTCACAAACTCGGCCTTCTCCTCACCGGGAATTTTGGTAACCAGGTAGTTAGGCTCTGTCTTCCTCTCGCGAGTTCCATAGATTTCGTGAGAAACTTCCCAAAGATCCTCGTTTTGATAGAATACCTTGACATCGTTCATGTGATACCTGCCATAGACATCCGCCTGAATCTTAAATAGCGAATGTGGATATCTGATATGCGACTTAAGTGACGCAGGCATCTCCTCAATATCCCTAAAGAGTTTAGGGAATATCTTCTTATATGTCATTGCCATCGGATCCTTTTTATCAGTGATATAATATTTTACATCTCCGTTATAAGCATCTACAACAACCTTTATTGAATTTCTAATATAGTTTGTTTTTCCGACATCCTTGCTATAAGGCTCTGAGTATGGATATAAGGAACTGGTTGTGTAGGCATCTATCATCCAATAAATCTTTCCGTCAACAACTACTCCGTACGGATCATCCTCGTATCTCAGATAAGGCATTATCTTCTTTACCCTCTCCTCGATATTTCTGTTGATGATGATTCTTGACTCACTGTTTACATTTGAGGAGACCAAAAGCTTAAAACTTCCTTCCCTTACCGCAAACATCAGCCTTTTAAGCGGAGTTAGCTTGATTCCGGCACTTCCCTTATATCTCGTATACTTATTTGCCTGTCCATCCGGATAGTCGAACTCATCCTCGTTCGTATTTACAACTATATAGTCACTGGACAGCTCACCGAAATATATCTCCGGTCTTTTGATATTGATTTCCTTAGCACTGCTCTTAGGTGGAATATCCTTAACTACAACGTCCGGCTGCCCACTGGCTGTAATCTTATCAACTCTGGAAACCGCAAGACCGTATCCGTGAGTATACTTGATATGCCTATTAAGCCAAGTGTCATTTATCTTATTCTCATCAATCTCCCTAATCGAAAGATAGGTCTGAGTGTACTCTCCGTTTAGATAGTATCTATCAACGTCTGTATCATTGAACTTGTAGTACTGCCTGATGCTCTGAGTCTGGTTATAGAACTTCTCAACAGGCTCATAGTCGTTGATTCTTATATTTCCGACCGTCTCATCGTTATTGGCTATCGCATTTGCATCAAGATTATTTGAGGCTGCAAAATCTCTTATATCAACCTTATCCGTTGCATATGCCGACTGAGTGAACTTAATATTTCTTGCAAGGTACTTGGACTCCTTATTAATCTCGTCAGGTGCAACAATCACATTCTGAACTAGAATTTCCGCACCGCTTCCAATCAAAACCACTGCTAACATAATTATAGGAATCAGAACAATCTGCTTCATTTTCTTCCTTGCTATGAAAAAAGCTATTGTAACTGCCCCTATAACGCAAAGCACTATCAAAATTCTATAAATCCAAAGCGTCACATTGACATCTGTGTATCCGGCGCCATATACAACCCCCGTGTGCTTATGAAGCAAGTCAAACTGCTTTAGAAGAAAATGGAACGCTAACATTACATAGAAGATAATTCCAAGAATTGATAGCTTCCCGGACGCTATATGAAGCAGCTGGTCCATATTTGACTTTGAGACCCTGCGGTCAGTCTTATTTCTGACCTTCTTCATCCTTGCATCCCTCTTGTTCGGATCAAAGATGTTTGCAAATATCCTACCTGCTTGCGTATTCTCACCAAATGGGTTAACAAAAGGTCTGCCGTAATAGCCTGATTCGGTACCGTTCGTCTCGCCCGTCTCTGCTCCCGAGTACCTTCCGTCCTCTATTGGCTCAGCCTCATCTTCTTCTAAGGAATCCGGGCTGTGCATTATTAGCAAAACTGCATAGTAGAAAACAGTCGCAATCACAAATAGTACGACTATACCTAAAAGCATTGCATTGAATCCATTTAGAAATTCATACTTAAAAACGTAAAACGATATATCAAAGCCAAAGAGCGGATCTTTCTTACCGAAGCTGCTACTCTTTAGGAACTTTAAAAATTCAAACCAAAGTCCGCCAACAACATAAGCCGTAACCCATCCTGAAAACAGAACAGAAACAAGCATTGTAATTAGACCTAATCTTTTTTGATTGGTTTCCTCATGTGAAATAATCTTCTTGAAATAACCTCTGCGGAGTCCTGTCAAATACAGATACATAAGACCTGTTAGTACCACAAACATAGGTATACCGAACTTCAGCTGAGTGGTCAGCTTCTTCAAAAAAACACTAAGATACCCAAGCTCATCGAACCACATCCAGTCGGTGAAGAAGTTAATCAGTGAAAAAAATCCCCACAAAACTAACGCTAGTATGATTACAGCGATTATAATCCTGACTTTCTTATCTTTCTTAGGCTTTACATATACTACGTTCTTTGGTTTTGCTGCCATCAGAAGTCACTCCCATAAAATTATCAAAATATAATTATTTTCTATCACAAGCAAAGCTGATGAATACCTCTAAGCTCAAAATATTGCTCCATGTATCAAAGCCATTACTCTACGTCTGTAACAGCAGTAACCTTGACTTTCTTCCCCTTACTTGAGATTGAAAGAATCTTTGTCTCCTTAGTTGTGCTTGAAGAATCGGCTTTCCCTTCTGTAACCTGCATAATTACATAGTATTTATCGTCACTGCCCTTTATCTCACCTATTTTTATCTCTTTAATCTTATGTTCTTCATCACCCTCAGTGATGGCCTTCACATGTCCGTATAGCTCTGAATCCTCATCAATTAGCTTGAGTACATCGTCTGAACCGCTGTTTATCTTATCTGTAAGTCCGGAATAGTAACCAAGTGAAAGGTTAACAATTGCCTCACTGAGCATCTTCCCTTCAGAAAATTCTCCGTCCTTAAACTTCTTAGCACTCTTAAGTTCGCTGATTCCATAGTCTTTTGATTTATCAAACTTAAGGCTACTGTCATACTGCGCCTTGCCTATGTTCACATAATTTTTCTTTGCTGCTGCAACTACATCTTCCATGGACTTAGTCTGCTTGCCTTCATTGTCCGATTTATTGGTGGCCTTATCCTTGGAACTGTCATTACTACCTGAGAACTTCTCTGTCACCCATGAGATTCCCTGTGAAATCTTATTAGCCGGCGCCGAACCCTTGGCGAATACTAGTATGCCCGAACAAATTACAGCTATTGCAAGTATTAATATAACTATATCCAAAACGATTATCTTCCATCGTCCTGTCTTCTGTTCATCCCCCGAATCACCACCATTGACATCGTCGTTAGCAAAGATATCGCGGTAATGAAGCTTAGCTGCTTTACTATCTTCATCTCCAGACTTCTCTTCCTTCTCCTTCTCCTCGTCACTGGGGGGATTCCCGCTTTCTGGTGTATTGGAAATTTCTTCTTCAGCGTGAAGTTTTTTGCTATTGTCAATGATTTCTTCAGATTCAGCCTCAGCTACATCTTCAGGCTCATTGTCAACTACATCTTCAGTCTCGGGTTCAACCGAAGCTGCTGAAGATGCCTCTTCATCATGAGCTTCATTGCTGTCCGGCTCGCACGCACTCTCTTCCTCAGGTTCACAAGCTGCAGTTTCATCTTCCGTTTCACCTTCCGTAACTGATTCTTCCAGCTCTTCAGCAACATCTTCAGCTTCTTCCTCAGAAGCATCATCAAGTTCAGACTGCGTTTCTGCTTCCGTCTCTACTTCATCGGTCTCAGCTGTTTCTGTTTCTTCACCGACCTCATCTTTTGCTTCTGTCTCCGTATCTTCTATATCCTCAAGTGGATCAGGCTCTTCCTCATTATGCTCATCAAGAGGTTCTTTTGACCATGTTGCTCTTGCTTGCTCAAGCTTTTCTTCCTTGTCAGCGATTATTGCTTCAGCCTCGCTATCTTCACGGATTCTGTTGCGAAGTCTCTCATACTCCTGGTCAAGCAGTGCCTGAAACTCCTCATTTTTCTGATTGAATGTATAGAATTTATCTATGCTCTTTCTTGGCGATGACGCAGCAGCAAGACCGGCTGCAAGTGCATCATCTACATCTACTATATCTTGAGCTTCATCATGCCCCTCTGAAACCTCAACAGGAACATCAAGCTCAGTCTTTTCCTCAGACTTAGGTATAATGCTCTCGAATCTATTAGCCCTATCTACCCTCGTAGTGCTTCCGAGCTCCCAATTAAAAGACAGCTCAGAAGCATCTTTAGCGCTATTTTCATTCCCGATTCTATCAAAGAGCTCATTCTCAGTCATTATCGTCTCTGTAAATGACTTCTCCTCAATCTCCTTACGCTTTTTCTCTTCTAGAACGGTGTTCCAGTTGAAGTCAACGTCCTCCGTCTTAGCCTTTTCTTCATCCGGATAACCGTCGAGATCCCAATTAAAAGCACCAAATTCAAAATTCTTTTTAGGCTTAGTCTCTTCTTCTGCAAAACCTATGTTTATGTCTGAAACATCTATTTTGGTTCCGCAATTTCCACAGAACCTATCTCCATCAGCTAACTTTTTCCCACACTTTTTGCAATACATCATTACCTCCCGCACCTTGGCAGTTTACTTTATTTGCTTGCTCAAAAACTCTTCGGTATACACATTGCCATGTTTGTCCGTTCCACATTCTCTGCTTACGAATTTCTTGGATAATTCGCCTTCCTCTGCACAGTGCACATCTCCGTTCCCGCTATTTATCAAAAGATTTTCAAGTACATTTTCAAACCGTTTATCCTCACTAAAGCCGGTCTCAAGCTTCGGATCATCTTCTTGAGTGTCTTCTTCCATCAAAACGGACTCAAAAGATTTCGCCTCAGGGGTAGCCTTACTTTCCGGTTCAAGCCCGGCCTCGGTAGTTTCCGCCTTTTCTTCCAACTTTGTCACTTCACAGCTTTGGTTAGATTTCGCCTTCTTTACTACCTCGCCACTCGAAGCTATACTTCCCTCAATCAGAACTTCTTGCTTTTGGTTAATTTCTTTAACTGTGCTGTCGATATCTGTAACCGTGCTGTCGATATCTGTCACAGTTACTTTAATCTCGGATAGTACATCCTTTCGCCTCAATGCGCTTATTATCAACTTGATTAACCCAATCAATACAATCAATGCCAAAAGTGAGAGAAGTGCGATCTCAATTTGGTACTGATACTTAATAATTATTGCACCAATTTTTCCTATAGCATTCATGTGCTATCCTCCTAAAGATATTCTGTTCTATTATACTATAAATAGAGCTTTGTTGCAATTCTGAATGCGATGTTTTGACAAGATATTTGTACGCTTTTAGAAAGACATTTCCTATTAGAAACGCCAAATTAAACTCGTCACAAAAACGAGAAAATCGCCTGTTTTGTAGGCGATTTTCTCTAGATTGAATTTTATATGATTTGATATTATATTAGAGGATTAAGCGAGTCCAAGATTTGCGCCTAATTCCTTGCATGTCTCAAGACCTGCATCATCCGGAGCGTCATTTATCATCAGACCTTCTCCACCTATAATCTGTGCTCCTGCAGCTTCCATTCTATCCTTCCAGTCACGCATCCACTGACCGTCTCCCCAGCCGTATGAACCAAAGATAACAATCTTCTTTCCACCTACAAACTGCTCAACTTCTTCAATAAATGGTTCAAATTCTGTTTCTTCAAGAACTTCGTCTCCCATAGCAGGACAGCCAAGTGCAAATCCTTCAAGGTCTTTTAAATCACTAGCTGATACCTCTGAAACGGTCTTTACACATGAGTCTTCGCATGTGCTCTTAAGACCTTCGCCTATAGCCTTTGCCATTGCTTCTGTGTTTCCAGTCTGTGACCAGTATACTACCATTGACTTCTTCATAATTTTCCTCCTACTGTACAATTTGAAGTTTATTCATGTTTTGTTTTTTTATATCTGAAGCGGAATTGAGGAGCTCAAGTATGTCTCGTTTTCCGAAAATCAGTCTTATCGCGTCTTCCTTTGCTCTATCAAATTTCTTAAACTGTCTGTCAGCTCTTTCTATATCGCTATAAACCTTCCAATATCCACAAAGCAGAAAATTTCTACCGTCGTTTTCAATAAAGCCGACAACGTCCTCAGTCGGAAAGCCTAACAGCAATCCCAACTCATGCGGAAAATCAGCTTCATCGCGACAGTACCTCCGATAGCGTTTGCTGACCTTGCATAAAATATCTTTGATATCTAAATCGGAATATCCGAATTTCTCAAGGAGCATGCTGACATCCTTTTGATTTAGCCAATTCATAAGTTCCTCTTCCCTGTATATCAAAGCGTAGCTATTTTCATTAAAGCTACAGAACACGAATATTTCCAGTCCTGTACCTGCAAAGATTTTCTTTACTTGGGGAATCATTGCCTTCTTAACGACAATCAGATTTGACATCTTTACTCCGGCAATGACCGGCGAACACTGAAGCGCTAACTTCGTCATAATGTCATTCATGTCAAGTCCGAACAACATTCTCTTGACTTCTTCGCACATATGCCCTCCTGGTTGAATTCATTTTAATAGCTTTTCTTAATAAACTGTTTTCACAATACCCCAATTATGCTCATCGGTTAGTTCAGGCTAACCATTATGGGGTTATTAGCCCGCTTCTTTGCGGAAGCGGGCAATAATAAATGAAATATAGAGAAATCATGCAAAAACACCGGAGAAACGCTATCGCCGCCGGCATAACGGCCTTGCGCGCTGAACCCTGCTTACTTGGTCCAGCATGTGTAATTGCTTATCTGTGGTTAGTTTATACTAACTAACCTACAATGTCAACACTTTTTTAAATATTTTTTTCTTTCCTGTTTGATTTGGCTCATTTACAATCGGACCAAGAGGCAAAGAAATATTGCATTCTTATAATTCCAAATACCGCAGGCCTTGTTTTGGAATTTTTGACATCCGTTACAGCAATGTAAACAACATGTCTTTGGATTTTTTGCACCTCTCTTATTTTACCCTAATTTTTATACTTTTACTCAAAGGCTCTAAGTATTGACATCGCGTACATCTATGGTATACTTGTTTTTATATAAAAGAAGTTAGTTAAAACTATCTATTGGGTGGAGGTAATATATGAAATCTAACGAATC
>ERZ773014.1395-NODE-1395-length-15403-cov-8.529320_pt1 | contig 15403 bp, 14 predicted proteins | sample MGYA00580841_ERZ773014 | MGnify/ENA primary metagenome ERZ773014 (study PRJEB29015, sample SAMEA2737989) | human oral metagenome | biome: human oral; feature: human-associated habitat; material: dental | place: China | collected 2067 ...
CCAAATAAATGGCATAAAAAGATGCAAAGAATTTTGAATTTCTTTGCAACGTCTGTATGCTATATGTAACCGACTTTACGTTCATGGGCGCAAAGGTATAAACTTTTCGGGAAAAAGGCAAATGATAGATGGAAAAATGTGATTAGAACTGGAAATAAATGAAGGGTTGGATGGTGGAGCTCTTCACCTGAATGACCATATAAATGGCAGCAGTGAGCAGCAGCGCATAGACCACCACATTGCAGCGGCGCAACTGCGCAATGATGCCTTCCTGCCAGGCGTCGGGCAAGAAATGGGTGAGATAGCCAAAGGCCATGAAGGCCAACACATATTGATAGCCCGCACACACCTGCTGCCACAACTCGGCATGAAAGTTGAAGAAGATTTGTCGCAGCATGGTCCAGCCGGCAGTGAAGGTCTTTTGACGAAAGAAAATCCACGTGAAGCAAACGAAATGGAAGGTGAGCACAATGGCCATCCACTTGCGCACGCCATGGGATTGAAAGCCGCGCCCATGATGTAGCACCTCTTGACTGAAGAATTTATGCACAGCGAGTGCGATGCCATGTGCCCCACCCCATGCCACAAAGTTGAGACTTGCGCCATGCCACAAACCGCCCAAGAGCATCGTGATGACGAGGTTGACATATTGCCGCAGCTTGCCTTTGCGGTTGCCGCCCAAGGAGATATAAATGTAGTCGCGAATCCAAGTGGAGAGCGAGATGTGCCAGCGCCGCCAAAAGTCGGTGATGCTCACCGAGCGATAAGGTGCGTTGAAGTTGATGGGGAAATGGAAGCCCAGCAGCAAAGCAATGCCGATGGCCATGTCGCTATAGCCGCTGAAGTCGCAATAAATCTGCAGCGCGTAGCCATAAACACCGAGCAGATTTTCTAACCCGCTATAGAGCGTGGGGTTGTCGAAGATGCGGTCGACGAAGTTCAGACTGATGTAATCGCTGATGACGGCCTTTTTAAACAGCCCGATGAGAATGAAATAAACGCCACGCGCAAACATGTCGTTGGTGATGACGAGTGGGCGGCGTATCTGTGGTGCGAAATCGGCTGCACGCACAATAGGCCCTGCTACTAATTGTGGAAAGAACGACACGTAGAAAGCATAGTCGAGCAGATGGGGCAATGGTTTCAAATTGCCCCGATAGACATCGATGGTGTAGCTCAGACTTTGGAACGTGAAAAAGCTGATGCCCACCGGCAGGAAGATGTCCCATGGTTGGAAATTGTGTTCCAATAGCTGACTCACCATGCCCGCGAAGAAGTTGGTGTATTTGAAATAGCCCAACAGTCCCAAATCGATGAGCAGACTCAGTACGACCAAGGCTTTGCGCCAACGCCGTGCACGGCTTGCTCGCGTTGCATCGGCCGCAGCCCCATCGGCCAAGCGTTGAATGCCGCGCGCAATGAAGAAATCGCTCACGGTGACCACAGCCAACAGCCAAAAATAGAGGCCACTACTCTTGTAATAAAAATAATAGGAGAAGAGCGTCACGAACACCAAGCGTGCATTCAGCCGCTGTTGCAGCAACATATAGATGAACGAGAAGCCCAGGAAGAGAAACAGAAACAACCCGCTCGAGAAGATGAGCGGCTCTTGCGGATGATACGCAAGCAAATGAATCAAACGGTCTATCATTGCAATTCCAATGCCTTGCGGCGTTTATAGTTTTCAAATCCGGCCATGAACGACGGAAATACCTTTCCGGCCACCTGCTTGCCGCCGCCGAAACTCAGATGGGTGTAGTCTTTGTTGGCCAAGTTGCGGTCGACAAGCCGCTTCATACTGCTTTCGCCCCCCATGGCCTGATAGAGGTTGAGAAAGCCCACCCCACAATCGGCGGCCAACTGTGCCTGCAGGCTCACCAACGCTTTTACCTCCTTCATGGTAGTGATGCCGTCGGCCGTGCGCTGATCGCGGTCGGGCACGCTCACCACCAAGATGCTGGCCATGGGATAGGATGCCCGCAAGTGCTCAATGGCGCGCTTCATGCGCTTCATATAGCTTCGCATCAGCGGCAGCGTGTTGCCCTGCACGGCAGCATTGATGCCATAGTGCACCACGATGAGGTCGTAGGGGCGCAAGCGCGCAAAACTCGAGAGCGTGGGCTGCGGAATTTGCCCTAACTGCACGCCCGACGAACCACGCATGGAGAAATTGTCGAGAATGACGCCTTTGTTCGACTCCAACGCCATGCCAAAGAGCGTGGTGCGCGGTGTGACATCGGAGAAGGCATAGCGCACGCTGCGCATCAGGCCGCGCGTCTCAATCATCTGCACCCCATCCGACGGCTGTGTCAGATGCACCGAGGCTGGCTGGTCGTTGGCTTCGACGGTGACGCGAATGGGTTGCGGACTGCGCAGAAACAACCGCGCACACTGCCACGAGGCCACATATGGAAGCGCTCCTGAACCTTGTGTGGTGACCTGCGCACCCTCTGAGGGCACATAATAGCGCTGCGCAATGCCCTGCCGCTGCTTATCGAAGGGCTTTTTCACCACGCTGAACTCCCTCACACCACGATATTGCTGTTTCACCGTGCGGCGGAAAGCCGACAAGGGCGTGCCACAGTCGACCCAGCCGACGCCCGAACCGCCAAAGCGCTGCTGAAACAGCTCGCGCAGGTTACTCGTAAGGATGTCGCCTTCGATGAACGAGTCGCCGAAATAGGCAATGCGCACCGGCCGGTCGAGTTGTTTCACCTCGCTGAGCTTGGCATAGAACGCATCCATGCCGCCCGCCTTGCCGGCCGAGAAATCGGCAATCGGCTCCACGCCTTTGGGCCACACCTCTTTAAATGCCACCGCCTTGCCTTGCTTATTCTTCGCCACAACGGGCTTGGGCACCTTGGGTGCCGGCACCACATCAGGCTGCTCGCTCATGCGCTCGGGCAACAACTGGCTCAAGATGTTCACATGGCGCAACGCCGTGCCACCAATGCTCAACGGCGGCAGCTCGTGCATCAACAGCAACCCAGCAGCCACCAATCCCGTTAGTGTGAAAGTCCTTACCGACTGATTCATTCGCTTCCTCTTTTTCTCCGCTCTAAAAATTTATGCGCGTGTGCTATCCTGCTCAAAAGAAACTACCGAGCCCACGCATCGCCCAGTAGCCAAACCGCTGCCGGCACTCTCGGGGGTTGCGCCACAGCACGTTTTTTGCAGTCTTCTTTAATGGGTGGCAAAGGTAGAAAGAAATTCTGGATTTCAATGCGCCTCGGCGGCATAGTTTTCGTTAAATTTTGAGTGCGTGGCCAAAGAGCGAATGTGTTTTGTGACGCGAAGCACTGCACTTTAATCTCCGTGCAGTGATTCGTGCTATCGTTTGCACTGCATTTTGCCTCCGCGCAGTGGTTCGTGCTATCGATTGCACTGCATTTTACCTCCGTGCAGTGGTTCGTGCTATCGTTTACACTGCATTTTGCCTCCGTGCAGTGGTTTGTGCTATCGTTTACACTGCATTTCACCTCCGTGCAGTGGTTCGTGCTATCGATTGCACTGCATTTCGCCTCCGCGCAGTGGTTTGCGCTATCGTTTGCACTGCATTTTGCCTCCGCGACGTACTCTCGGTTAGAAAAAGCCGCGGTAGACCTCGACAGCAGCCGAGAGTTGCTGCAGTTGGGTATCGATGCGCTCCATTTGGCAATCGAGCTGGTCGCGCTCACTATCCAACACGTCAAGATAGGAGGCGCGGTTGTTGAAATAGAGCTGTTGTGCGGCTGAGACAGCACGTTGCAACGCCGAGTCTTGCTGCTGTTTCAGCTGGGCATAGTGTGCCAGGTTCCGCAATTTGGCCTGCAATGTGTGGGTTTCGCCACACGCCGTGAGCAGCGCCTTGTCGTAATTATAGAGCGCCTCAATCTGCAAGGCATTGGCCTGGTCGAAATCGGCCTGAATGGCACGCCGGTTGATGAGCGGCGCCGTGAAAGACCCCAGCACGCTGAAGGCCACCGACTCGGGCGTGCGCACCAGGTATCTTGGGTTGAAAGCGTCAAAGCCCAAGGTCGCCAAGAGGTTGAGCGAGGGCAAAAAAGCCTTGCGCGCCAACTCGACATCCCATTTGGCTGCACGCAATTGGTGCTCGGCCTGCTGCACATCGGCCCGCTGCAACAACAGCTGCGTGGGCATGATGCGCACGGTGGCAGGCAACGCGAGCTGCAAGAAGTCGCCGGCATGGCGCACAATCGGCGTGGGGAAACGCCCTAAGAGCAAGTTGAGATGGGCCTCGGTCTCCACTACGGCCTGCCGCAACTGCCATTCGTCGGCCTGTGCCTTGGCCAACTCGGCCTCGAACTTCTCTACGCCCAACTGCGTTTCGGCATCAGCCTCCTTCTGTATGCGCGCCAGCTTGACGGCCTTTTGCTGCAAGGAGATGTATTGCGTCACCACGGCCAACTTGCTGTCTAAAGCCAGGAGAGTGTAGTAGTTTTCGGCCACATCGGCCACCAACTGCCCGCGCAACGCCCGCTGTCCAGCCTGCGAAGCCAAGAAGCGCTCCACGGCCGCCCGTTTGCCGCTGTTGAGTTTCTGCCACAGGTCAATGGTCCAATCCACCTGCAGCGACGGCGCCAAGTCGGGGATGACGGTGGGGATGTTGTGCCCGGGCGTGAGCTCTGTGCCCACGTTGCCTGCTCCTTCGGCCGTGTAGCGTCCCACCTTCGACACACCGGCGCCAATATTGGCCGTCACAGTAGGCAGCAAAGTGCCGCGCTTGGCAGCAATGGCGCTCTTGGCAATGACCAACTCTTGCAGCATGATTTTGAGGTCGCGGTTGTTGTGTAGCGCCGTGTCGATGAGGTTGCGCAACGTGGCGTCTTGAAAGAAGTCGCGCCAGGCGGGCAAGGGTGTGAGTGTGTCGGTGGGCGTTGGCGGCAATTTAGCCAACGTGTCTTTGGGTTGCGTAGCTTGCGGTGTCTTGCAGGCTGTGAATGCCAGTACCAACAAGGCTGCAAGCGCCGTTGCAATGCGGGGACTTTGATGAAGAGTCATGCGAATTACTTTTGTTCTAAATCCTTTGTATAACGTTTGTCTTTCTCTTCGCTCAGCGGCTTCTCCTTTTGGTAGTTCACCAGTTTGTCGGCCATGTTGGCGAAGATGTAATAGAGGCCGGGAATGAGCAGCAGTCCGCCCAACGTGCCGATTACCATGCCGCCCACGGCAGCTGTACCAATCGTGCGGTTGCCAATGGCGCCGGCTCCAGAGGCCAACACCAAGGGAATGAGGCCTGCGATGAAGGCGATGCTCGTCATGAGGATGGGGCGGAAACGTGCGACAGCAGCAGCAATAGCGGCTTCGGCAATCGGTGTGCCAAGGTTCTTGCGCTGCACTGCATATTCAACCATCAGCACCGCGTTTTTACCCAGCAGGCCGATGAGCATCACCAAGGCGATTTGCGCATAGATGTTGTTCTCTAAGCCACAGAGCTTGAGCAGCAGGAAGGCACCGAAGATGCCCACGGGCAAGAAGATGATGACAGGCAATGGGAGGAGGAAGTTCTCGTATTGTGCAGCCAAAATGAGGTAGACAAACACCAAGCAGACGATGAAGATGATAATGGCAGTGTTGCCTTGGTCGGCCTCATCCTTCGAGATGCCTGCCCAGTCGTAGTCAAATCCTTTCGGCAAGTTCTGCTGCGCCACTTCTTGTATGGCGCGCATGGCCTGCCCACTGGAATAACCTGCAGCTGGTGCACCCGTCACTTCCGACGAATTGTAGAGGTTGTGGCGCGTGATTTCGCTCATGCCATAAACCTTATTCAGCGACATGAAAGCGGCATAGGGCACCATCTGTCCATCGTTGTTCTTGGCATAGAGGTTGAGCAAATCTGCCGGGAAGGCGCGATATTGCGGCGCCGCTTGCACAATCACTTTATAGGGTTTACCAAAACGAATGAAGCCCGTTTGATAGTCCGAGCCCACCAGCACCGAGAGATTGTTGAGCGCCTTGCCGGGCTCCACCCCTTTTTGCAGTGCCAAAGCGTCGTCGACATGGAGCATATATTGCGGATAGCTGGCCGAATAGAACGTGAAGGCATTGCCTATTTCGGGACGTTTGTTGAGTGCAGCCACAAAGTTTTTACTTACGCGCTCCATCTCATGATAATCGTTGTTGCCGGTCTTGTCCAACAGGCGCAGCTCAAAACCGCTGGCCGCGCCATAACCCGGTATCGAAGGTGGCTCGAAGAAGTCGATATTGGCTTGCGTGATACGCTTGCACTTCTCTTCCAAATCGGCAATAATCTGCTTGGCAGTGCGCTTGCGGTACTTCCAATCTTTCAGATTAATCAAGCAGCTGCCCGAGTTGGCACTCGTTCCTTCAGAAAGAATTTCGAAGCCGGCCAACGACGAGACGCTCTCCACGCCATCCTCTTGTTCGGCAATCTTCAACAGCTGCTGTGCCACTTTGTTGGTGCGCTCGATGGTTGCACCGGGTGGCGTTTCAATCACAGCGTAGATCATGCCCTGGTCTTCCTGCGGAATGAAGCCCGACGGAAGCCCCATGTTCACCCAATAGGCCAGTAGGCAGAACAGCAGAATGGCACCCATGGTGAAGGCTTTGTGTGTGACGGTGCGACGAATGAGTCGCTCGTATTTGAGACTGCCCAAATTAAACTGCTCGTTGAAACGTTGCAGTGCACGCCCGATGAAGCCCTTCTGCACATGGTTCTCTTGCTCTTTGGTAAGGATGAGTGCGCAGAGTGCAGGCGTCAGCGTCAGTGCTACGAAGCCTGAAAACAGGATGCTCGAAGCCATCGTGATGGAGAACTGCCGATAGAACATGCCTTCGGGGCCGCCCATGAACGCCACGGGGATGAATACTGAAGCCATGACCAGCGAGATGGCTATGATGGCACCACTAATCTCTTTCATCGCTTTCTCGGTAGCCTCGACCGGCGACAGCTTGTTGCGCGACATTTCCACATTCACGGCTTCAATCACCACAATGGCATCGTCGACCACAATACCAATGGCCATGACCAACGCAAAGAGCGAAATCATGTTGAGCGTGATGTTGAAGGCTAACATGGCGATGAAACTGCCCAACAACGACACCGGAACGGCCATGACGGGAATGATGGATGCACGCCAGTCGCCCAAGAAGATGAACACCACAATGGCTACCAGCACAAAGGCTTCGAACAGCGTGTGCACCACCTTCTCGATGCTGGCATCTAAGAAGCGGCTGATATCATAACTAATCTCATAGTGCATGCCCTTGGGCATATCTTTTTGCAAACGCGCCATGGCTGCTTTCACTTGCGTGATGACGTTGCGCGCATTGCTGCCATAGGCTTGCTTCAACGTCACAGCCGCCGATGGGCGCCGATTGAGCGTGGAATAAATGTCGTAGACTTCGCTGCCTAAATGCACGTCGGCAATGTCTTTCAAACGCACCATCTGTCCATCGCTATTGCTCTTGATAATGATATTGCCATATTCGGCCGCGGTGGTGTAACGTCCCGGATATTTCAACACAAACTCCTTGGCCTGTGGACGCAAGCCTCCACTCTCGCCCAACTTTCCGGGAGAAACCTCAATGTTTTGGTCTTCTAAAGCGTCGCTCACATCGTCGGTCGACAAACCATAGGCCATCATCTTGTCGGGATGCAGCCAAACACGCATGGCATAGTCGCGCGTGCCAAGAATATCGAGGTCGCCCACACCATCAACGCGCAGCAACTCGGGCGAAATATTAATATCGAAATAGTTGAAGAGGAACTCTTGATCAACCTTGGGATCATCGCTGTAGAGGTTGATATACATGAGGATATTGGGCTCCTCGCGCGAAATCTTCACCCCCTCACGAATCACTTCGGGTGGCAATTTATTGGTGGCCGCCGACACACGGTTTTGCACATTCACGGCATCCACATTGGGGTCGGTGCCCAATTTAAACACCACATTGATTTCGGCCTCGCCATCGTTGCCCGCATCGCTCTCAATATATTTCATGCCTGGAACGCCATTCAAAGCCTGCTCCAACGGAATGATGACCGATTTCACCAACAATTCGTTATTGGCACCGGGATAATCGGCCACCACATTCACCTTTGGCGGCGATATTGATGGGAACTGTGTGATGGGAAGATTGAACAGCGACAGCACGCCAACGAAAGCAATGACCAGCGAGACAACAATGGAAAGCACCGGCCGGCGTATAAAGATTTTAAACATCCTATTCTGCGTTTAATTGACCCAACTTCATTGCTTCCTTTGGCGATACCACCCGCAGGCGCACCTTATCGCCTTCGTTCACCTTCTGAATGCCATCCACAAGAAAACGATCGGTGGGGTGCAAGCCCGACGAAACAAGATAGAAACCTGTAGCCTCGGCTGCAATTTTGATGGCTCGCTGGTGCACCACGTTGTGCTGATCAACCACAAACACATATTTGCGGTCCTGCTGTTCGTAAACGGCAATCTGCGGTATCAGCAAGGCTTGTTTCTTATGCACAAAGAGTTTCACGGTGCCGGTTTCGCCATCGCGCAGCAGATTTTGCGGATTGGCGAAGAGGGCGCACAACGAAATGGTGCCGGTAGCACGGTCGAACTGCCCCGAGATGTCCAGCACCTTGCCCCGGGCAGGAAACACATCGCCATTGGCCAACACCAACTGAAGCGGCGACTGCGTATAGCGTTCGGGATGGAGCCGATAATCTAAATAATCGGTTTCTGAGATATTAAAATAAACCAACATCTTGCTGTTGTCCGACAGGTTGGTGAGCAACGTCCCCTGCTCCACCAAACTGCCGGGCTTGTTGGGAATGCGCCCCAGCACACTGGCAAAAGGTGCCCGAACGAGCGAGAGTCGCTTGTGCAACAAAGCCAATCGGTAGTCGGCCGCGGCACTATGATATTTGGCCTGAGCCATGCGCTGCGCATTGGTCGAAACAATTTTATTCTCGGTGAGCGTCGTAGCGTTCTGCAATTCAATCTTCGCCTGTTCAGCCTCAGCCTTGGCCTTCGCAATCTCTTCGTTGGCACCCAAAATGGCAATGCGAAACAGCAGTTGACCGGCCTTCACAGCTTGCCCCTCGCCCACATAAACATCTTGCAAAATGCCATCCTGCTGCGAACGCACATCGATGTTGCGCAGCGAAACAATGTTACCCACATAAGACTGCGGCAACGAGACATCGTCTACTAACGGCGTGGTGGCCGTGTAGACAGGAACCACTTCTTCATTCTTCTTGGAATGGCAGCCCCACAACGCTAATAAAGCCACGAAGCATGCTAAACTGAATACGCTCTTCATAAACCTCTTTCAAAAATTTTTGCAAAGATAACAATAATATAAATAGGTTGTAAAAATGGCGCTTAAAACTTTGTAACCAAAGTTTATTGTGTGCTAAAAGTGGAGCAAACAGTGCAAAGATGCTGTTGCCCGCGTCGCATGCTTCGAATAAACACCTGTTGCGCCTTGCAACAAACGATTCGGCGGTCAATATGAGCTGTTGCGCCTTGCAACAAACGATTCGGCGGTCAGAATGAGTTGTTGCGCCTTGCAACAAACGATTCGGGGGTCAGTATGAGCTGTTGCGCCTTGCAACAATCGATTCGGTGGGCAATATGAGCTGTTGCGCCTTGCAACAAACGATTCGGGGGGCAATATGAGCTGTTGCGCCTTGCAACAAACGATTCGGTGGTCAATATGAGCTGTTGCGCCTTGCAACAACTCATTCGGTGGTCAGAATGGGCTTTTACATCGTTGCAACAACGCATTCGGTGGTCAGAACGGGCTTTTTTAAAAGGGTTAAGGGTTGGCAAAGACCACTTTCACGTGTTTGGCACCCATGCTGTGCAGCAGTCCGCCCATTTGCTGCTGGGCATTCTGCTGTGCGAGTTGCAGGTTTTGGCGTGAAAGTGCGCGTTTCAGCATCACGGCGTAGGCCTTGTCATACATGCGCTTGCGGTCGGTTTCTGTCCAGCTACCCTTTTCGTAGAAAGGCATTGTGCGCGCTTCGTCAATGAAATGAAGATCCAATAGCTTGATGGGTGGCAGCGTGGCGATGAGCGTATCGCGCTTTTGTGTGAGCCAACCTTCGGGCGTTTCCTTGAGGTTGATGCCCAGACGGAGCGTGCCATAATAGATGCGTGCCAGCTCGCTATCGCCGAAGAAGCCATGCTTGACGGTGTCGATGAGCTCTTCGTCGTTCACTTGAAGAAATTCCCATTCACCGATAGCTTCAATGCGTTTCACTTGCGTGGGCGTAAGGTCGATGTTGCGATTTTCCACGATGGCGAGGCCGGTTCCCTTTAATAACCGGCTAATGCCCCATAGGATGAGGGCTGCAAGGAGCACAACAGCCAAGACGATATAAACTTTGTTGACGAGCCATCGTTGTACGAAATAGGCGATGCCGCGCGACTTTTTCTTATCTTCCATGTTCGTTGGTTTTATCAATCAGTTGCGGAATGTCTTTGGGTTGCAAATTGTTGCTGAAGGTGATGGTAATATCTTTCTCTTCGTAGCCTAATTGTTGCAGCATGGGAACGAGCGTGCGGGTGGCGCTGATGCGCGCATATTCTAAGATGTCAGACTTCGCAAGGTCTTGAAGAATCTGCTGCCGCCCTTGCTGTTCGAAATGGGCCAACTCTGCATCGGTGAAGTCAGCGCGCATGAAACTCACGTATTCGCGCACGCTTTTGTGATCGATTTCGGTGCTGGTGATGACGAGATGTGGATTGGGCAACTTGATGGTGATGCGTTTTCCGTGGCGCTCGATGTTGTCTTCGTTAAAACCTTCGAAGTTGATATAGGCTTTGATGGTGGCGTCCATGGGGATGGCCACCTTTCGTTTGCTGAAGGGTAGGTTGATGTTGATGTCGGCGTTGAACAATGAACCCTTGATGGTTTTCTGGTCGTTATGCGTCACAATCTTGTGCACCTGATAGGCCATGGTGTAGAGTCTGGAGCATTGTTGAATGCGGTGCACCAGCATGGGTATCGTGTCGAAAGCCTGTTGTGTAGGAGCCGTCTCACGTTTGCATCCCGCGATAAATGCTGCCAAGAGTGCTATCGACAAACAAATGATGTTTCTTTTCTTCATTGATTGACTTGAAATAATGTGCTGCAAAGTTACTAAAAAAGCTGAAAGCGTGCAATGTTCGCAGCAAAACGGCATGGGTTGCGCGCTAAACCAGCATGGATTGCGGCAATAAAGCGTATGAATTACTTTGTTTTTTCTACCATTTGCCGTACCTTTGCAGCTGCATTGATACATGAGATGAAAATGAAACACTTGACGGTATGTATTTCCATTGCCCTGTTCATGGGGAGCCTTGTTGGTTGTGGTGGAAAGAAAGACAACGGCGACATTATCACGAAGAAGCCCGTATTGGTGGTGCATCGCACCATTCAAAAGACGGGCGACTACGTGCAGCGTCGGGAAGTGAGTTGGCTGGGCAGCCATTACACGGTGGAGGTGAAGCGCATGGCCGACCCTTCTTTGCCTGTTATCAACGAGGGCAGCAGCAGATATTACGACAATCGCATCACCATCACGGTAATTCGTGCCGATGGAAGTAAGTTCTTCTCGCGTTCTTTTACGAAAAAAGATTTCTTAGCCTATGTGGATAAAGCCTATGCCGACGAAGCCTTGGTGGGCATTGTGCTCGACCATGTCGAAGGCGATCACTTGCGTTTTGCGGCCAGCGTGGGCTCACCCGACAAGCTGAGCGACGAATATGTGCCGCTGAAGATGACGCTCTCACGCACCGGTGGCGTGTCGATTGCGCGTGATACGCAATTAGACACGGGTAGCAGCGAACCTTCAGAAGCTGATTTGAGCGACGAAGAAGACATTTAACAGCGTCACTTGGCCGACCGATGCCTTTTATGATTTGGCGGCCGGCATTTGACAGGCATTTCGGGACAAGTATTGGTTTCTTATGTATTTTTTTGTACCTTTGCCGACAGATTTACACTTTAAAATAAAAGGTTTTATGATATCAAGTTCATTAGAAAAGGCTCTTAACGAGCAGATTGTTTGCGAGATTTATTCCGCAAATCTTTATCTTTCCATGTCGTTCTATTTCGAGAAGGAAGGTTTTAATGGTTTCTCTACCTGGATGAAGAAGCAGAGTGCAGAAGAGATGGATCATGCTTATCAAATGGCTAATTTCATTATCAAGCGTGGAGGCACAGCCGAAGTCAACACGATTGATGCAGTGAAAAAGACCTGGACAAGCCCCCTCAATGCTTTCGAGGATGCTTATGCGCATGAATGCAAAATCAGTGCACGCATCAACGAGCTGCTGAGCCAAGCACAAAAGGAAGGCGACAATGCCACACAAGATTTCTTGTGGCAGTTTGTGCGTGAGCAAGTCGACGAAGAAGCTACAGCCAGTGGCATTGTGGACCGCATCAAGCGCATGGGCGACAGCTCACTCTTCAATTTGGATGAGCAGTATGGCCGTCGTCAGGGCTAATCACAGCAAAGTTGTTTTTTTCATGTAATAAAACGAACTGGTGCATGCTCATGGTGGCATGTGCCAGTTTTTCATTCCAACCATGCCGGATAACGATTTGTACACAACCGTAGTGAGCGATGCTGTAGGCGAAGGCTTTTACAGCGAGAAGCGCAGCAAGTTCTACGCTTTTGCCCACCATGTGGCGACGCTCGACGAAGTGAAAACGCTGGTGGCATCCTATCGGCAGAAATATTACGATGCGCGCCATTGTTGCTATGCTTATGTGTTGGGGCCTGACGGAGCGCTTTTCCGTGCCAATGACGATGGGGAGCCGAGTTCAACGGCTGGCAAACCCATTTTAGGGCAGATTCATGCCCGGCAACTTACGGATGTTCTTGTGGTGGTGGTGCGCTATTATGGCGGCATCAATCTCGGCACGGGCGGGTTGATTGTGGCCTATCGTGAGGCAGCGGCCGATGCCCTTTCGCATATCGCATGGGTTGAAAAGCAGGTGGAAGAGACCATCGACTATGAGTTCACCTATCCGATGATGAATGGCGTGATGCATTTAATCAAAGAACTCAATGCCACAATCGTCAGTCAGGAATTTGACAATGTTTGTAAAGTCTCGTTGCGCATTCGCCAACGCGATGCCCAATTACTGCGCAACCGTTTGGCCCAGCTGTCATTCCAATGACGCAACCTATAATGTCTGTTAAATATCCATGTTTGCCGTGGCCTTTTGGGATAGGTTCTCGTGCTTTTTTATTAAATTTGCATTCGCGAAAAGGAAGATTGGCAGAGTGACCGAATGCGCTGGACTCGAAATCCGGTATACGCCTTTCGCGTATCGGGGGTTTGAATCCCTCATCTTCCGCCACAGATTAATATAAATTGCGACCTACAGTGAATTGGCTTTCCGATGCTGTAGGTCTTTTTTAAATCAAACAGGATACGAAAATGGCAACAGAACAGTTAAAGTTGAGCAATCAGGTTTGTTTCCGTCTGTACAGTGTGAGCAGGCTCGTCATTCAGGCCTATCGCCCGTTGTTAGACCGCTTGGGCATCACCTATCCGCAATATCTGGTGCTCATGGTGCTGTGGGAAAACGACCATCTGTTGGTGAACGACATTGCGCACCGCCTGATGTTGGAAACCAACACGGTGACACCGTTGATGCAACGCATGGAACGGATGGGCTTGCTGGTGCGCAGACGCGGAAAGAGCGATGGCCGGCAGCGCATTGTTTCGTTGACCAAAAAGGGTAGGGAGATGGAGCATGCGGCGCGCGACATTCCGCAACAGTTAGCCGCCGGCTTGAGCAGTTGTGGCATTCCGGTGGAACATGTGTTGGGACTCGTGCCCGTTTTAGACCAGATTATTGAGGGGTTGTATCCCCACGAAGCACCGAAAGCAGAGTAGCTTTTCCTCGGTGCAGCCTTGAAGGCAGATGCGTGTAGGGCACAATGGCAGTTGATTGTCGTTGTGCCCTTTGCTTTTGTTCCTGCTTTTCTTTTGGATGCAGCAAACGGCACTGCCTGCTTGCATCAGCCTCTTGCCATTGGTAGAAGCATCCGTTTTTGCCGTCACTTTGCATTTTTGTCCGTCGGCGAACTGTTTTTCACGACTATACTATTATATTTGTGATGCAGAAAACTATTCGCCACGACTATACACTCATGTTTGTGATACAGCGAACTATTCTCCGCAACTATACACTTATGTTTGTGACGCGGCGAGCTATTCGCCACGATTATACACTCATGTTTATGATGCGGCGAACTATTCGCTACGACTATACATTTATATTTGTGACGCGGCGAGCACCTCGCCACGACTATTCACTCATGTTTGTGACGCGGCGAACTGTTCGCCACGACTATACATTTATGTTTGTGATGCGGCAAACTATTCGCCACGACTATGCACTTATGTTTGTGATGCGGCGAACTATTCTCCGGCAATTTTATGACACGGAACCACATGAGAAATGGTAGGGGCGGTGCCTGTGTGCCCGCCCGAACGTCCGCGCAGCGGCGTTTCCATCCGCAAAGGGCACATCCTACCCGCAATGGCGGCGTTTCCATCCGCAAAGAGTACGTCCCCACCCGCAAAGGAGCCGTTTCCATCCGCAAAAGACACATCCCCACCCGCAAAGGAGGCGTTTCTATTCATAAACGATGCATGTTCACACCAAAATATGTTTGTGCATTGCGCCGATGGATGCGCCCTTGCAGGGCGACGCGGGCGGGCACATAGGCACCGCCCCTACCAGCCTCCATCAAACCCCTCTACCACGCAACCTCCCTCGTTTTAGTCCGTCGGCGAGCACCTCGCCGGCAAGGTTGTGTAATTTCAACTGTGTCATGCTACAATAAGATTAGTTTTATACAGTTTATTTATTATGGACAACAAAGAAATTGATTACAAGCGAGCTGCGGAACAGCTTCGTAAGGGAGAACCGTTATTTGGTAAGGATGGTGCTTTGGCACCAATGTTGGAGCACATTTTAAATGCTGCCCTTGAAGGTGAGATGGATGCCCATCTCACTTCTGAAGAGCGTTCACAAGGCAACCGCCGTAATGGTAAGCTGCCTAAGCAAGTGCAAACTTGTTATGGTGAGGTCACGGTAGAAACTCCTCGTGACCGTGACGGTTCCTTTGAGCCTCAGACCGTCAGAAAGCGCGAAACGATCCTTGCAGAAGGTATGGCAGATCAGATTATAAACATGTATGCTTTTGGTACAAGTACTCGCGATATGAGCAAGTATTTTGAGCGTGAGTTTGATACCAAACTATCTGCAGAGACCATCAGTTCCATCACAGACAGAGTGCTGCCTGAAATCAAGTCATGGCGTTCACGAATGCTTGATCCTGTATACGCAATATGCTGGCTGGATGCCATCCATTATAAGGTGAAGGCTGAAACCGGACGTGCGGTCTCACGTGCCATTTACAACGTCTTAGGTATCAACAAGG
>ERZ773014.1397-NODE-1397-length-15394-cov-4.040289_pt1 | contig 15394 bp, 9 predicted proteins | sample MGYA00580841_ERZ773014 | MGnify/ENA primary metagenome ERZ773014 (study PRJEB29015, sample SAMEA2737989) | human oral metagenome | biome: human oral; feature: human-associated habitat; material: dental | place: China | collected 2067 ...
CCGCCTCTCCGGCGTCGGACTGCCCGGGGTCCTTCTCGATACCGTCGTCAGCGGACCCCTTCGGGTGGTGCTTGCGACGGCGGATGTCCTGCTCCAGGTCGCGCAGGAAGTCCGGGTCGTCGTCGGGTGCCATGGGCCGGGCGCGCTGCGGGCGGCGGAAGGTCGTGCCCTCCTTGGAGGACCACACGGTGGGCTCGACGTAGCCGCCGCGCTCAGCGGGCAACTAACCAGTACAGCCCCCACGCACCTACGGCAGTTTCCCCTGCCGCTGTGTCTCCGTCAGCTGTTTCTGCCCCCACCCCGGCCCCTAGCCCGGCCGTAACCCCCGGCTACCGCCAGTCTGCCCCCTCGCGTAACGGCCAGCCGATGCGTGCCACCCGGGTACGGGCCCGGGTGACTGGTCAGGGGCGTCTATCACGACGCGACTCAGGCCAGTCCACGGTTTCGCGTTCGCACCCCAGTGGTGAGGACTCGCGTCTAGCTTTGAATGCCCTGGCCTCTATTTTGAGTGAGCCGGTGCAGATCACCTGGCAGTCAGTAAATGAAGGAATCTTCCACACCGCTCAGCTGCGTCCAGACGGCATGATTAGGGTTTCTGATGGGACCAGCTTTGACGAGCCCGGCCAGGCGGCCCGTCACTGTGAGCCGGCCAAGTCGGTTGATGGCTGGGATGTGTGGCGTTTTGGTGCCGACGGCCCCAGCCTGTATGAGTCGCTAGAAGAACTGATCGCCGCCGCTGAGCGCAGCCCGCGCCGGCCGGGACGCCCAGTGCGTTCACGGCGCCAGGGCCACTGAGCTATTTGGCCGGATTGATTAGAGCCTGCCAGCTAGCTAGCAGCCGTGCGGTAAAGTGCGGTGGGCGGCTGGACTCGCTAACTGGGGCACTAGCCGGGGTGAAATCTATAGCCGTGTAACTGGCTAACCAGTGATCTACCTGGGCCACCACCTGGTTGCGAACGCTGGGGCGTGAAAGATAAATGTCATGCACCGCGTCAGCAATGCGCAGCTGGGTGATGCATTGGCCCAGCTCATTGGCGCGTGAGCGGGTGTGGCGCACGTCAATAACCGTGTCCTTGTCACGTTCAGGCAGGTCCCCATAGCCAAGCGTGAGGTGTGAGCGCTTAGAAGTGAGCACTAGCAGTGGGCAGTCAATGTTTAAGCCGCGACGTACATGCTTGTGGCCGGCCATGATGGCACTAGCCCAACCGGCTTGAATATTGGGTAGTTTGCGCCATTTCCAGTCCCAGTTAGTTTGCCAGCCGCTGTAGTAAGGATCAGTCGGGTCAGCCCCTGCAGGTAGCGGGCCTTCTTTAGCTTGATCCCAGCCGTCATAAAGTTTAAAAAATGAGTCACCTTCAACCGGGCTTAAATCATTAGCTACCTGGGTAGGAATGATTACAGCGTGCGGTGTGGCCTGGGCTAGGCGATGAATAACCGGTGCAGAAACTGAGCGGAACTGGGCTGTGGTTTGCAGTTCCAACCAGGGAGAGTTCAAAATCAGGCCAGCTAACTGCCTCGGGTGGTGATGCGCCCACAGGCAGGCAATTAGGCCACCGGTTGAATGGCCCAGCATTAGCACCGGCAGTTGGGGGTGCGCCTGCCTAATAATCTCTAGACTGGCGGCTATTTCCTCGTCATAAGTTTCTAGCCGGGTGCACCAAAATGGGATCTGGTTTGGGCGTAGTGAACGCCCATAGCGGCGCAGATCAAGCGCGTAGAAAGCGCCGCCCAGACGCGCATATGAGCGAGCCATACCAGGGTTTAAAAAATAGTCATTCCAGCCGTGCAAGCTGAGTACCACAAAGCGGGTTTTATCCGGCAGCTGATGCATATGTGGGTCGGCGCCCGGTTCATGGCGTACCAGGGTGGCTACGGGGCTGTCACCTTCGCCGTCGTCGGCTAAAGGCAAAGTGTAGGCGCTAAAACCGGGGCCAAACATATCCGGGCCCCACTGGTTGGCCGGTGGGGGAGTATAAGGGGTTACCTGTAGCTGCCAGTCGATAGCAGTAGGGGAGGCGAAGGTTTCCACGACACTATTTTGCAATATCTGCCCCCCAAGCCCGGTCAGCTTGTGAAAACTGGACGGCCAGTGTTTGCCGCGTTGCGGGTATTTGGCACAGAGTGACGGTGCGAATCAGCAACTAGCTCCTAAAACGCTGTTCTGCCTCGTGCGGCGGTAAAGCTTTTAACCTAAAACCGCTGGTAACAAGCAGCAAACAGGCTAGCGATGGATAATAGTAGCGACAATTGTTGCTTCTAAAAGAATAAAGGAGGCTTCATGCGATCGCTGGTTTCCCTAGCGCTAGCAGGGGCCCTCGCCTTAAGCGCTTTAGTTCCATCCGCTTTAACCCCCAAGGTGCAGGCGGCGGAACAAACCCCTGAGCAGATCCTGGCCAAAATGAACCTGGACCAAAAAGTGGGTCAGCTACTGTGGACCCACGTTTACGGTGACAGCGCAGATGACACTACTTACGCTAGCGACAACCAAGCCATTTTTGGCCCTGGCGTATCCACCCCGGCCCAGGCGGTTAAGAAATACCACTTAGGTGGCGTGCTTTACTTCAACTGGGCCCACAACTTCAGCTCTGAAAACACTGATGTAACCAAGGTGGCGGCCCTATCCAACGGTTTGCAGGCTGCCGCTAAAGCTGACGGCAACGTGCCGCTAGGCATCACTATCGATCAAGAAGGTGGCATGGTTTCGCGCGTAGGCGCCCCGGCCACAATCTTCCCCGGCAATATGGCGCTCGGTGCCACCGGCAACCAATCGCTGGCCTACGCTCAAGGCCAGGTGCTGGGCTGTGAAATGCGTTCGCTGGGGATTAACGCTGATTTCGCCCCGGTTTTGGACGTTAACACCAACCCCAACAACCCGGTTATTGGTTTGCGGGCTATCAGTGATGACCCCAACCTGGTAGCCCAGCTAGGTGGTGCCCAAATCCAAGGCATCCAAAGCCAGGGAGTCTCGGCTACCGCCAAGCATTTCCCTGGGCATGGAGACGCCGACACCGACTCTCACCTGGGCCTGCCGCGTGTAACCTACTCGCGTCAGGTGCTAAATCAGCATTTAGTGCCCTTCAAAACGGCTATTAATGGCGGCGTCGACATGATCATGACGGCCCACATCGTCGTCGACGCTATTGACCCAAACCTGCCGGCCACCCTATCTAAGCCGGTACTTACGGGGCTGCTGCGCCAAGAGCTGGGCTTTACCGGGGTGATCACCACTGACGCCCTAGACATGGAAGGGGCCCAACTGGCCGTAATGACCCCCGCTGAGCAGGCTAAATACAAGGAGCTCAAGAACAAGGAAGACAGCGCCAAACAAAAAGCCGATAAAGACCCAACTCAGGCGGACTCGGCGCGTGAGGCCTCAACGGAGTTTAAAAACTTCCTGGCTCCTATTCGCGCAAGGGTAGCAGTCAAAGCCCTGCAAGCTGGCAGTGACATTTTGCTAAATACTAAGGACGCTGCTGCAGTAGTTGACGGGGTTAAAGCTGCAGTTAAAGACGGATCGCTCACTAGCGCGCAAATTGACCAATCAGTTTTGCGCATTTTGAAGTGGAAACAAAAGCGCGGAGTGCTCAAAACTGAGCCGATCGACGCCGCTAGCGTGCAAGCCAAGCTGGGCACTGCGGCTAGTAGGGACGTGGCCAGCCAGATTGCGCGTAACTCGGTTACTTTGCTGCGCAATGACGCTAACAAGGCACCCTTGGATGCAACTAAGGGCTCGCGTGTGTTGGTGGCTGGCAGCTCCTGGGCTAACCCCGAGCTATTGCCTGAGCCCCTTAAAGCTGCTGGTTTCAGTGTGGTTTTTACTCGGGACCCTGACGCTAAAGAAGATCCTTCCGACAGTGAGATTTCTGCTTGGGTGCGCCAAGCAGCCAATGTGGATACGGTGATTTTTGCTAGCTACGCCCCTGGCGCCCAGCAGTTCAAAGCCATTGACGCGCTGGTGGCCACCGGCAAGCAGGTGATCGTCATTAACACCAGCTTGCCCTACCCTCTGGCCCGTTACAGCGGTGGGGGAGCAGGTCCGCAGGTGGTGGCGGAGATTTACGCCAACAACTCGGTGGCCTTGGCGGCTGCGGTAGATGTGCTTAGTGGCAAGGCTAATGCGGTCGGTAAGTTGCCAGTTAGCGTGCCCGGGGCTAGCGGGGTGGCTTATGCGCGTGGTTTCGGCCTGGGTTATGGTTCTGCCTCTGCTACCGCAACGGCGACGACGCCCGTGGCCACAGCTCTGGCTACGCCGGCTTTGGCTGCTACTTGCGGGGCGATTCCCACCGCAAAGTCCACTACTAAACCCAGTGCCAGCCTCAAAGTGACGACTAGTTCCTCCCAAAGTCCCAAACGTGGCTTAGCTCATAGTGGGGTGGAAACGGGACTGTTTGTAGCCTTTGCGCTGGCACTGTTGGGTGGTGGTCTGGCGCTGCGTAGCCGCACCAGGCAGTACTAGCAGCCATTTTGGGCTGTAACTAGAAAAATTGAGGGGTGATCCGATTTTTGGGTCACCCCTCAAATTGTGCGAAACAACACTAAATAATAATTGAATCTTGAAGGAATGTTAAAACTGGTAACAATGGTGATTATGTGAATTGTGATGAAACTGTTTCCTTTGGGGCTCCAGGGCATTAATCTAGGGCTAAATAAACCGGGGCTGTACCCCGCAGCCATCGCTCAATATCCCTAGTCATTGGAGTCCTCGTGAGTCAGAACAAACGATCATGCGCCTTCCGCAGCACGGTTGCTGTGGTGCTGGCGTCGATGGTGTTGTCCGCAAACCCCGTGGCCTTCGCAGATGGTCCCAGCCAAGACGACATCAACAAGTCAAAGCAGAAGGAAGCTAGCACTTCTGCTTCTATCGCTTCCCTGGAGGCGCGTTTGGCCACACTCAAGGCCAACACTGAAAACGCCACCATGAAGGCACAGATCGCCACCGAGGACTATCTGCAATCCCTTGATGCACTAAACAAAGCCAAGGCAGCCACCGCTGCTGCGCGAGCCAAGGCCACGGCTGCCACCAAGCAGACGCACCAAGCCCGCAAAAGCCTCTCCGACGTCGTCGTACAGACCTACCAGGACGGCGGCAACCCCTTCGACATAGTCTCCCCCTACCTGACCGGGCGCTCGCTGGGAGACATTGCCAGCCAGAAGGCCGCGCTGGACCGTGCGGGTGAAAACACTGACGCAAAACTGCAAAAAGTGCAGGCTCTGCAATCGGTAGCCACCACCATGGAAGGCATTGCCGCGCAGAAAGAATCAGCTCAGCGCACCGCTACGCAAAAAACTGAAGCAACCAAGAACGCTGCCCAAGCTGCTGCTAACGCCGCTCAGGCCGCCCAAAGCCAGGCCACCAGCCAGCGTGCCAACCTGATCAGCCAACTGGCAGCTCAGCGCAACACCACAGTGGCCCTGGAAACCCAGCGTCAAGAACAGCTTGAGCAGGCTGAGCAAAACCGCAAGAACGAGGAAGCTCGCAAGCAGGCTCAGCAGGCCGCAGCTCAGGCCAAGGCTAAGGAAGAGCAGGAAAAGCAGAACGAGGCTAAGGCCAAGGAAACCGCTTCGCCTACCCCCAGCCAGCCTGACCCTCAGCCCAGCCAAACTGCCGCGCCTGAGCCGGCCCCAAGCCAGACCACTACCCCTGAGCCGGCCCCCAGCCCCAGCGAAACCAGCCAGCCAGCTCCCGCTCCGGCCCCTGAGCCCGAACCTGCCCCCGCACCCACCCCTGAGCCGGATCCGGAACCTGAACCCGCCCCGACTCCTGCCCCTTCCGGTGGCGCGGATGTGGCTATCGCCAAGGCTTACACCTTCATCGGTGTGGACTATGTGTGGGGCGGCGAGTCCTACTCTGGCGTGGACTGCTCTGGTCTGGCCATGCTCTCCTGGGCAGCGGCCGGGGTGAGTCTGACCCACTCCTCACGCGCCCAATACTGGGAGGGCACCCACGTCTCACTGGACTCCGCCCAGCCCGGTGACCTGATCTTCTGGTCCTCTGACGGCTCTGCTGGCTCTATCTATCACGTGGCCATCTACCTGGGTAATGACCAGATGATTGAGGCGCCCACCTTTGGTGTGCCGGTGCGGGTAACCGGCGTGCGCTACTCGGGCATCATGCCCTACGCTGTGCGCCTGTGAGTCTACAAACGCTGACCGCGCCGCGCGCGTAACCATAAACTTGTAGGCGGTACATGAGACCTGCAACCTTAAATCGCGCGTCTACAAAGTAAAAGCACTGTCCCCCTGGCGCAGCCAGGGGGACAGTTTTATTTACAAGCTCAAGGAAAATGGGATTGGGGTGGGGATCAGTGGCCTTCGTGCTCACGCAGGCGGGCGAAGGAGCGGCGAATTTCTGCCTCAGCTTCTTCACGGCCTACCCAGTGGGCGCCTTCTACGCTTTTGCCCGGCTCTAGATCCTTGTAGACCTCGAAGAAATGCTGAATTTCCAGGCGGTGGAACTCGCTGACGTCCTCAATGTCGGTACGCCAAGAAGCACGCTGGTCAGCTGCAGGCACGCACAGAACCTTGTCGTCACCGCCCTTTTCATCGCGCATACGGAACATGCCCAGTGCACGGCAGCGAATCACGCAGCCGGGGAAAGTAGGTTCTTCTAGTAGCACTAGGGCGTCTAGCGGGTCGCCGTCCTCGCCTAGAGTGTCGTCAATAAAGCCGTAGTCGTCCGGGTAACGGGTGGACGTGAACAGCATGCGGTCCAGGCGAATACGGCCGGTCTCATGGTCAATCTCGTATTTATTACGGTTACCCTTGGGGATCTCAATGGTTACATCGAATTCCATTTTGAGCTCCTTCCTCGCCCCGCAAAGCCAGGACATGTTTTAGGCTTGCAGTGGGTGTGTTTACTCAAGCCAGCCTGCCGATGGTAGGGCCGTTTGGTCCTAGAACTGTGTATAGCACTAGTTTGACTCATTAGCGCAGGGTTTGGGCAAATCTTTGCGATTCTCTTAGGTCTAGATGGAGTTTTGCTCTTAGGGGATCTGCTCTGTTGGAGCAAATTTGGGTGTTTTAGCTAGGTTGTTGATTGCTATCCCATGCAAGCTCTTAGCGATCCCTACGCGTGTTTGGTTGACTTGTAAGTATGTGTTGATCTGCCTGCAGTTTCCTACGAAGATGTATATGAAGTAACGAAAGGAAAATTATGGTGGAAGGCGGGCACCATATGTGGGAGCCTCAAATGAGACTACGGGTATCCCTGTTTGGGCCACTGCTGAGTTCTGGATGCGAAGTATTAATCTCAGGTGATGAGATACACAAAGCGCAGTTGTTTGATGCTGAGTTAGCTTTGGTAGATAACGCTACCGCTAAACGACGACATGAATTCGTGGAAACACGGCTTTTGGCCCATGAGGCTTTACAGCGTATCGGTCGTGATGGGCCAATTTTAAGAGGCTGGGCTGGTGAACCACTGTGGCCCTCGGGCATTGTAGGCTCTTTATCTCACTGCTCATCTTTATGTGTTGCTGTGGCGGTATCTTCAGAAAGTTGTCGAGCTTTGGGGGTAGATGTGGATGATTCAGATGAGTTGTCCAACACTGTTATGAAATTTGTGTTCTCCTCAGAAGAGCTTAACTTGTTGCAATTGGCGTCCCCTGTAGAACGTAGGGCAGCATTCTGCGCGAAAGAAGCTGTCTCAAAGGCGTTATCCGCATTGGGTGAGACTGTGGATTTTCGTAAAGTGCTTGTAAACCTGACATCGGGTGGGACATTTACTGCTGTAAAGGGGGGTATTGCGTTACATGGTAATTGGAGATGTTACGGCCGACTGGTGTCTGCGATGGTTACAGTCCAATAGAGACTACTCAAAACGAGCTAAGTCCCCGAATAAGAAGTTGAAGTAAGAAAGAATAAGCTGCATCATCATCATCTACAGGTGTGTCATGTTCAGGGCGGGTCTCGAACTGTACGAAGCCGTGCACAGCAGACCAGATGGACCAAGCGATTAAGTCAGGCTCATCTTTACGGATCTTTCCGGCAACCTGGCCGTAGCGTATTAGCTCTGTCATAGAGTCCAGGCAGGCTTGGGCACTAGCGCCGGCATGCCAACGCCACAGCAGGGCATAGACTCCAGGCGATGCTTTAGCGTGCTGACGGTAGACCACTCCTGCGTCATATAGGCGTTGCAGGGGATCTGCAGTGGTGACGCGTAAAAGCTTTTCCCGTAGCTGAAGAAAGCTCTCATCTATGAGGGTGTTAATGACAGCTTGCTTGTCACCTATATGGCGGTAGATACTGGCGGGGGACACCCCGGCTTTTTCTGATAGCAGCCGGATGGTGAAAGCTTCGTATCCGTCCTCTTCGATGATCTGTTTTGAGGCGTCAAGTATGAGTCCCCTGATTTCAGCGGTGGGGGTGCGTTGGTTCTTTGTAGTTTTCTGGTTAGTCATTAGATGCTTCTCCGCATTATCTCGCCACTACTGGTGGGCAGCTACTCTTCATGTAGGCCTTTGTGTCATAGCGTGGTTGGCATATAAGAAGTAAACCACAGTTTTGAATTATCTTCCTGTTTGGAAGGTGACGAACTCAGCTACATTGAGGTTGCAGATAGAGCGAGGGCGTTAGGAACTAAAAATGACTGGGTCTGTTGTTCGCTTTTATAGTCAGGCGTAGGAGATAAACGGTGGGCACAACAATGTGCGGGGCGAATGAATTTCCATATCGCCCCGCATGCAAAGTATATCTCTTCAATTACTGGCTATGTCGTAGTGTTTTTCAAAGCCTGTAGTATGTGCTCCTTCTCTATGGGAGAATTGAAAGGTATTACAGCCCGGATGCGAGTGTCTTGTTTCATAGGTGCTACGGTCTTGCCTAACAGCATGGTAAGACAATCTGGGATAGCCTCACCCTGTATGCCAATCCAGGTGTCGTGTATCACGATATTGCTGGATGGTGTGTGCCTTGAACTAATTTCAGAATTTTTCTGTTGCTTAATCATTTGGTGTTGTAGCTGCCTGACTGATACATCTTCAAGATCCATCACTTCTACTAGCATGTTTCCTGCTTGCAGGCGAGAGGCCTGACTTTGGCTAGTTACAGCTTTTGCTAATCTGTCTGCATCAAGAAAATCATGAGGGTTTATCTCTGATGGATTGACGTAACTAATCTTGATTACAGCCTGGACTTGACTCTGATGCTTTTTTGCCCAATCCAGTGGGCGTAACATGATCAGTGTCGCTGTGGCTAGTTTAGCCGCATTTTGATCAATAAGATGGCTTGGGTTGGCGAATGAAGATCCGATTATCATGCCATCAGCTTCATGTTCTGCCAGTACGAGAGAAGCCATTTCAATAGATCTGGCGAAAGAAAATCGGCCGCCATCGATTACGCAGCTAGGTCCCTGGTAATCAAACATATTGGCTACTCGGCCTGAAACTATGTTGTCCATATAGCCAGGCAGTGCAGCTTCTACGGTGTTGCCTATTGATGTAAGCACGCGATTACTAAACCAAGTTTGTAGTTCGTAACGTAGATCGCTAGGGATTTCGGCATGGTCAATGGCGTGAAGGAGCTCGGGAAGACGTATACGTAATTCTCTACGGGCTCCTACTGCCAATCCTGAAGGCTGTCCGAGAAAGATGCCAAAAATCTCTTTAGAATCAGAGCCTAGTTCGTTCTGTAGATCCTTAGCCGCCAAAACAGCCAGTCTTTGAGCAACGTCCATGTGAGGCAAAAGTACTGGAGGGGTGCGGAAAACTTTCCAATCAGCCTCCATTGAATCCTCAAGCAGTGTACGTGGTGGATTACATTGTGTTTGAGCTACGCATTGCACTGCGAGGTATAGCACGTTTTCATCGATAGAATCTTTACGCCGTTTTTCGAGTTGGTGGTCCTCTGTGTACTGTTCAACAACTACTGACGAGTTAATACCTCCAAAACCAAAAGCGTTAATTAAAGCTCTGCGTGGATGATCTTCGGACTTTGGCCATGGAACAGGGACAGTATGCAACTGTAGAAGCTCAGGGTGCTCAGTTATTAGAGGGTGAGGTGTAGTAACTCCGTGGGTCGGCAAATATTGTTCATGCCTAAATGATTCCAACACTGAAAGCAGATTTGATGTGCCTGCCGTTGGGAAACCATGACCAATTAAATTTTTAATAGATCCTATAGACACAGGACTAGTGCGTTGTCCTGTCAACATTTTTATAATCGCCGTTAACTCGGAAGTGTCTCCGGCAGGTGTACCCGTTGCGTGGGTCTCAATATAGTCAATTCCAGCTGAGGTGATTCCTGCCTGCTCTAAAGCGCCACGCATTGCGCGTTGTTGGCCTTTAGGATTAGGGGCGTAAATTGCTTTTCCGCGCCCGTCACTTGTTGAATATGAACCTGTAATGACACCACTAACGGGGTAGCCGTGTTGTCTCGCATATGAAAGTGTGCATAGCAATACTGCTGCTGCACCTTCCGCAGGTACGAGACCACTTGCATTTGCGTCTAGCGGTCTTGCGGGCTCGTCACTCAGGCCGCCTATTTTGGCGAAACTAACGTTACCAGTAATAGACATGTTAGCCATTGCGCCAACTGCCATTACTAGCGGTTTTACGTGAGTGTGCAGATATCTGGCTGCAAGATCAACGATAAGTAATCCTGATGCACATGCACCATCAATCACTATGGGATCATTGGACATACCCAATAACTTTGCTGGAAGCTGTGCCAGGTCAGAAGGAGAATTCTTTGTTTCTGAAGCATTGTTACGAGTCAGAATCACAGAATCTATCGCGTGTTGAGTGGCGTCTAGAGTGTCTTTCCCTAATGTTTCTGTGCGCTCATTAAGGATCTCCCTACTTATTTCTGATAGAGCCTGATCTCCGAAAGCTTCATCAGCCAGCATATTGCCAACAAATAAACGACACTTAGTTAAGTCAGACTTATTGATACCGGCTTCAGTAATCGCTTGAGAAGCGGTGTCAATAATCATTTTCTGGGTACGGTTTAGGCGGGTCTCAGTCGAAGGAGAGGCATAGTTATCATAATTAGTGATAAAACCGCCAATACCGCAATAGGTCTTATCAACTGCACTACGGTCAGAATCTACGTAGTTGACGTTTGTACCCCAGCGCTCAGGTGCAGGTGGGTGTATTCCACTTTGACCTTCAACTATTGCATTCCAAAGTTCTTCAGGGGAACATGAATGCGGGGGGAGTATACATCCGCTCCCAATAATTGCAATTGGTTCAAAATCTGCCATCAGTACTCCTTTGAGGGAATGACACTGTCAGCTGACGTAATGATGTTATGCTTTTGTTCTACCGGACCTAGGAAAGTAAGTCGTACTTCGTCTGCTTGGCATAGTACATAGCCATTAGCATCAATAATTTCGATGCTAACGTTGACACCTTTCTCGTCTTCGGCCAGAAAAACCATCTTTCCATAGCATACTTCTCCAGCTGCCGGGCAACGGAACTGACGAGCACCATGGATCTGTACCGGCACTACGTGACGGCCCCAGCGTTGAAATTCTCGCATCAACGCCATTCTGCCAACGTTGTCTATCAATAATGGGCAACAGAGGAATTGTGGATTACGCACATCACTGAAAAGCCCTGGTACAGACGGTACAATAAATTCTCCTATCGCGCAGTTATCTCCAGTTAGGTTTGCCACACGCATATACCGGAAAGTCGGCCCAAAACTAATGAAATGTTCCGTCCTTGCATGGTAACGATCAATATCGATAAGTGTCCCTTTTTCAAATAGGCTGTCTGGATTCCAATCTGCCTTATATGATTCGGGGGCTTTATCCAATAATTTGAAAGTAGCCGTTGAATGAGTGCGGTGGGGGATTAGGACCCGGCCATCTGGGGCCTTGAAGGTTGAATACAGTTCAGTTGTGATGACCTGACTACCCTTCCGGTCTGTGCGAAGGGCTTCGATAGTGATAGGTACTTCGTCGTTATCACGGCATTTAAGGAACGTTTTAAGTTCCAACTCTTCGAGTTCGACACCAAGCCGTTTCACATTAGATAGGCATGAAGCGGCTTCAATCTGAGTTTCTAGATGAAGTACTCCAGGAAAAGTCGTAACTCCCTTTACCCGGTGATCAGGCAGATATAGGTCACGATCATATCGAAGCATGCGATGTGCAACAAGCGCGTTTTCTCCCCGTTTATCAACGCTATCTAGCATTGGATAGTGCGGTTTGTCTAAGACGGTTCCCGCAGAGTCGATAGGTGAGGCTAGCTCCATATCCGCATCTAGTGAATCCAACTGTCCTTGTGGTTGATTTGAGCCTAATGCCCCCATGATCAATACCTCAGGATCTGCGGTTCCTAGTGCAAGCTCATCAAGGAAGAATTCTGTTCCTACCTTAACTGGAATATACTCCATTCCACGCTCTTGTTTCTGAACAGCAATTACCTGTGGGTGAGCTGCCATGCCTACTTGGCTCCAAGCTGACCATTCCATAGTAACGAATGGGATTTTCTGGTTAGCTGGCGTATTCATTGGAATCGTATGTGAAAGTGCAGAAAGTGTGGCTGCAGCAGCAGTGTAGTCTACCTGCCCGTCCATACCGAAGCGTCCAGATACTGACCCAAAGGAAATGAATGCGGTCAGCGACGGTTCGTCTTTAGTGGCCTGGTACAAGTTAATAAAACCGCCAAGTTTTACTGCGATACTCTTTTGGGTGCGACTTAATGTTTTACCAGGTAGCCTGCCGAACGATTCCAGTCCAGCAGCATGAACTACCAATGAGAGATTTCCCCATTGTTTACGAGCCTTGCGTACCGCATTGTCAGTAGATTGAGCATCTGCGATATCACAAGGAATATAATGTAGATTGCTTCGCGTGGATATAGCGGTCTTAAGGTTATTCGCCAAAGTGCGGATATGGCTTATCCTGTTATATTCCTCAGATAGCTCAATGGCTCCGAGCGAGGGATTAGTCCTTTTAGATTCACGGAAGAAGTCAGCCTTTGCTTTATTCCATTCTTCTTCACTTAAGTGGAGCCAATCCTTCGCCTGAGGGTCATTTATGTCTGAGCGTCCAGTGATCACTACATTGATCTGTGGCTGTTCGTCAGCAAGAGCTTTTGCGCATTCCAAGGCAATACCTCGGGACCCACCGGAGAAGAAGGCTACAGTCCCTGCTGGTAGCTGCTTTCTGATAGAGTATTTCTGCCTTGTTCCCAAGGGAATTACGCGAACCACATGACGGCAGCCATGTAGGTAGCCCATTTCGCAATCCTGATCTTGATAATAATGACGTACTTCGTCCAGAATAGCTTTCGGAGTGTCAGTATAAGAATCTACATCAAGGGTTTTGACTTTTAGATTATTCAATTCCTTGCCAAGACTCTTATAGAACCCTGAGGCTAATGTATCAACAGGATCGCCACTTCCTGTGGTTCCTACTCCTGAGACACCACCTGCGCCGGTGACTGACAACCACGCGATATTTCCCTCTATCTGTTCGATAAGCGGATAAAGAGACTGGGATAATTTAAATGTTTGTGCGTATTTCTCTTGGGCTGTGTCCAACCATGCATCTGTCTGCTCTCCGAATGCTGGACTGCTGCTATTTAGAGAGTGGCAATCCAAAATCATCTGGATCGTTCCGAATTCTGCAGTGGGATAACCTCCGCCACTAATGAGCTTGTCTGCAGTAATGGTGTGCATAGTGCGGAAAATAGGTTGGAGCGTTTGTTGGATAGAAGAATCCAATACCTGGTTACCAGATTGAATGAATAAGCAGGAAGAATTAGACCAATCGGTTACTCCTAAATCGATAGAGAGCGGTTTGTCGATGATCTGAGGGATAAACCGTTTCACATTAGAAACAGATTCACCAGAATGAAATTCTTCAGTGTTAGTTTGTTCTTCCTTTTGCAGCCTAGAACTAGCAGCTGCTTGTTTAATGCAGTCGACGATCTGACGTAGCGTGTGTGCTTGGGATAGATCCAGGGACTCAGGTTGCACGCCAATCTGTTCAGCTACTGTCCCCAGTGCTTGCATTTGTTTGACTGAGTCAATACCAAGATCGGCTTCAAGGTCCAGGTCTGGGCTGATGACCTCAGCAGGATAACCAGTAACCTCACAGATTGCATCTAGAAGTACATTCCGCAAGTCACTTGCCGTCACCTTAGAGGTATGAGGGGAAGACGTAGAAGGCTCAGGTGCAGCATTTTGTCTGCTTTCTTGTGTGTCATAAAGCCACTGCAGAGCCTGAATTCGATCAATGGTTTTAGCTCCACCATTGGGTCCGTAGTCAAGACCGAATACCTTTGCTTCACCACCACGTACTTGATCTGCGATTAGGTTGGTGATTATACGTTTGGGCCCCATGTCTACGAATAGCTTCGCCCCCATAGATAGGCAGGAAGTAACAGAATCGCGAAAGTCAAAGGGAGTAACTAATTGTCCAGCAAGCAGTTGCGGCATATATTCTATATCGCTGTCTTGCAGGGGTCCCTGAGTGATTGTCGAGATGACCGGAATGTTAGGCTTACGCCATTGATAATTTTCCAACTTGCGCTTGAACTCCATTAGGACAGGCGAAAGTACAGGGCTATGAAATCCCACAGGGATTGGGAGTATAGAGCTCTCTATCGACTCGGCGGCTAAGCGTTCCGTAACACGAACGACCAAAGCTTTGACACCCGAAATAACAAGTTGTTTGTCGGAGTTGATGATTCCAATAGAAAGTGGCCCATGACAGGATAACGCGGTTACGATGGCCTTGATTCTATGCATGTCATGAGTGCTACGTGGTAATACAACCGCCATCGCTCCGCGCATACCATAGGGAATAGAATCGATGGTTTCTGCACGATCCATTACTGCTGATAACCCATCGTCGAATGTAATGGCATCAGATGCGATTAATGCGCTGTATTCTCCCAAGCTGTGTCCCATGAGCATCGAAATGGGAATGCCGGCAGATTTAAGAACAGCGAACATGGCCAGAGAAGCCGTTACGATAGCAGGCTGCATGACTGTAGGCATAGTCAGGCGGCTGTCTTTTCCAGAACTTACTGTTGTCGAAAGGGGCTCTCCGTAGCGTTCTTTGTATAGGCTATCAGCTTGAGCTATAACTTGTTGGGCTTCTGGGAAATTAGACAGGTATCCTTGAAACATGTTGATGCTTTGACTGCCATGTCCAGGAAAACAAGCTGCAATATCAATGATGGGATTGTGGGGATCTTCCACTAATGCGTTAGCTAGCAGAAGACGATTCGCCATGTCGGTACTCATGATAGATATTTCTTTCTACTGTGGAAGAATGCTTTAGCTGTGTTTGGGCAGAGTGACCCAGCACAGCAGCGCGAATGCTAAAGATAGGCAGGAAGCAATCCAGCAGGCAGCGTGTGTGGCGCTCATGAAACTAGTTTCGATAGCTTGCTGTGCGCTGTGGCGGATGGCTACTGGTAAATGCGGCAGTATT
>ERZ773014.1398-NODE-1398-length-15389-cov-14.566714_pt1 | contig 15389 bp, 24 predicted proteins | sample MGYA00580841_ERZ773014 | MGnify/ENA primary metagenome ERZ773014 (study PRJEB29015, sample SAMEA2737989) | human oral metagenome | biome: human oral; feature: human-associated habitat; material: dental | place: China | collected 2067 ...
GGCGTGCACTCGCGGAGCTTCGGATTCGTGCTGAGTGCCGTGAGCACCATGCGCGTGAATCGCTCGGGGGTGAGGACGGAGGGCAGTGCCTTGGCAATCTGCCCCTCCATCGACACGATGAGGTCTTTGATGGAGCGTGCGCCCTGCTGCACTGCCATTCTCTGTTCTTGCGCTTTTTGAATCGCGCCGCCTTTTACACTCGCCATAATGATTGTCTCCCTTCTTTATCCGTCAGCTGATCCGCAGGACGCGGATCGGCTTGCCCTGCTTCGCGTACTTGGCGTAGAGGGCAGGCTCTTTTGCCTTGAGTGCCTTGCTGTCAATGGTTGTCCGCCCCGCCTGTGACTTCCACGAGACCTTGTAATCTCCCGCGTAGCCGAGCTCGTAGTCCCCCATCATCATGCGAAGCTGGTTCTTATAGAACTCGCTGTTTTTTTCGAGGTCTTTTTTCGCATCCTCGATTTTACGGATTTGCTCGATGATACCCACTGCCATGCCTGGAAGCGTCAATGGCTCTGCGTTGCCTCCTCGGAACTCTGACGCAAGGGCTTCCTTGCAACTCTCGCTGCCGTCCACCTCGGGCATGGTGCCCGTCTCCACCTTGTGCCAGAAATCAATCTCTGCCTGAAGCAGGAGGTCGATCTCATCGTCATTGCGCGGGATCTCTTTCCAGACGAAACGGTTGCCGCCGATGAGCACCGCGATGTACCACCGCTCACAGCCCGTGACCATCATGTAGTGCTGGCATTGCACGTAGTAGGCGGAAGGCACTTCGTCATCCTCCCATTCCTTTGCCGCGAAGCCGTTGCAGGTCTTGCATTCCAGCCCTGCGTTCTCGCCGATGACCATGCGGTCGACGCTTGCGAGGATGTAGGGGTGATCGTCCATTTGGAGAAGCCCGCGCCGCTGTACCTTCTTCCCTGTCAGTTCGCAGAAGCGGTTCGCTACCGCCTCCTCGAGCACCTTCCCCCAGTAGACGTACTCGTTGTCACTGAGGTCTTCCGGTTCTGCCTTCCCTGTCTTCTCGAGCCAGAGCTGGAAGGGCGACTTCCAGCGATTCAGCCCGACGATGATGGAGGCGTCGCTGCCGCCAATGCCTTCGCGGCGGGCTTCAAGCCACTTCTTTTCGTCTGCCATCTCGGCGACCGTCATGATAAGTTTTGCCATTTTGTCCTCCTTGTGCTACAATAAGCACAGATGATTTATTCTTCTGCGCCTTGTGCGGCGGTCACCGCACAAGGCGCTTTTTCTTATGCACTGCGTCATTCCTGCTTCTCTTCTTCTTTCACCCAGTACGTCAGCGTCAGCCGATCTCCAGGATAGAGCATCCCGTGGCGTTCGAGCAGCCACGGATTGTTTTCCTCGATATCGTTCTTGTACTCGAGGATATATCTTCGAGTACCTGTGTTTTTGCGGCGATACGTCTCTGCGATGTCCCAGAGCGTATCGCCCGGCTTGACGACGTAGACTTCTTCGACCAGCACGGGAGCCGTGTTGGTCTCCTGTTGACTGCAAGCCCCCGCGAGCAGGATCGCTGCACCCGCGATGCAGCATCCCGCAATCACTCTCATGCCGCTCATGCGATCGCCTCCCTTCTCTTGCGCGGACGCCCGCGCCCGCGTTCCTCGCTCATCCGCTTTGCGTTTTCAACCATCGCCGCAGCTTTGCTCAGATCACGGTGCGACACCGCCACCTCGTCAAGCCACTGCAGGAGAGCCCGACGCGACACCTTGATCGTCTTACCTACCCAGAAGGCAGGAAAGTCGCCCATGCCATGCCGTGCCGCGCCGCGTGTGCAAGGGCGCGTATCTGCTCCACACCGATGCCCATGTAGGCGGATGCCTCCTCGACGTTGAGTACCGCCTTTTCCCATGTCGGGATAAGGTCTCGTGCCATTTGATCACCTCCTCTCGCGGTTGTTGTGCGGCTCAAGCCGACTTCTCCTTCTGCTCGCGGTACTCACTCAGCAAAGCCATGATAAGCCCCGTGAGCGTAAGTCCACGTCGCTTTGCGCCGATCTCGTAATTCACTCATGTTGGCGCGCCCCTTCTTTCCGTGATACAATGACCACGGAAAGGAAGTATCGTCATGGCATCTACAGAACACCCTTGGTCTTTTTTCCAAACTCAAACGTCAGAAGCCGTAATACGCACTGCCCAAGCGATGCACGAAGTCGCCTTGCAGACATCCTATTTCGCTCAAGCTGCGCATGAGATAGCTATGCATCAAGCCGAGACAGTCGCTGCCCTACAAAGAATCTCTCATAGTGCGCTGCATCAAGCGTTTTCTACCCATCCTGTATTAACGACAGACCTTGCGCGAAGCGTGCAGGCTTCCCTATCGGCATCCGGTATAACGGCGGCACTGGAAACAACTCAAGCCCTTAGAGACATCCCTATTTCACAAATGCAACGCTTGCTCGGTTTTTGGCAGCCGCCCTATATGCCGTCTTTTGCCGCGTATGGGCTTTCAATGAATACTTCGCCTGTGTCAGAATCTAAGCAACAAATACAACCGCGCAAGCCGGCGCGACCGCGCACCCGTCTGATTCGACGGCTCGCGAAACAGGAATTTTTGCAAGCCGCCGCAGTATCGCTCGTCCTAATACAGGCGACATCTCCCGAAATATTGGAAGCCGTGAAAGAGTTTACACGAACTCCCGCCTGCGGCGACCTGCTTTCTCTACTCAGTTCGAGCGCCTGTATCGGGGCTGAATATCTGTCACCAAAAGACAGGAAAACTCTTCTCTGGGTCGTATGGCTATTCACTGTATTATTCATCCTCGGCAAGTAGCAGAACAGACGTGCCTACCGCAACCAGATGCCGGCACAAATCAGCAAAAGCCATAACTCTCGAACGCTGTATTTCCCTCTGTACATCCGTTCCAGCCCTAAAGCGTACAGAGAACATAGCACAAAAACATCAAACATAGCGCATCCTCACTTTGCCCAGATACCGAGCGCAATAAACATCAGCCAGCTGTTCGTGCTGTTGAACTCGTCTCGGTATATCTGGATCGCCCCCGCCGCAAGGCAAAGGCAAAGGGCAACTGCCCTAAGCTCCATCGCACTTCTCTCCCCTCTACGCCGTCCCGCTGGATCGCGGGGGCGCTGCTTCGGCTTTATGCGCTCCGAGCCTCGGTGGCGAAATCCTCCGCCTCCTTGCGGCTTCCAAACCAGTCCTTGTAGATGTCCTTGCGCCGCGTCGACGTGCAGGTGTTTTTGGGCATCTGCTCCGCCTCCATGGATTCCGTAACCGCTGCCGTCATGCGGCCACGGTTGTCAACAGATGATGTGACACAATAGTAAGTTTTCATGGTGTAAGTCTCTCCTTTTCTCTGACCACACTCTCTTTTCCTCATTCCCTGCTCATGCTATACTGAACATGGATAGAAAAGGAGGTGATTGTTATGTTAGGTTTCACAAAAGACGAGATTATCCAACGCGCTAACGACTGGATAATAAAAAATCAACCATGGGCGGACAGCGTTGTCGCAGACGCTGTTGCCAAGGCGGGCCCCAATCCCGCCGCACAGATGGAAGCTGCTTCTTTAGCAAATTTCCGTATTGTTCTTCCTTCTGCCATTGCAGAAATCATGGAGGCGCAAAATATCCTCATGGAAAAACAAGTCAAGCAGCTTATTGACGATGCTTTGAAGCGTCAATAGTTTCTCTCTTATCCTCGGGCTTGAAGCGGCTATCTCCCGCTTCAAGCCTTTTCGCTTCTTCTGCTTCTTTCTTGCGCTCTTGCATCCAATTCTCTTTTTGCAGTCGCCCCATTACCTCACCCCCTCTCTCGCCGCCCCGCTGGATCGCGAGGGCGACGTTTCGTCCTCAAGCCGACTTCTCCTTCTGCTCGCGGTACTCACTCAAGAGAGCCATGATAAGCCCCGTGAGCGTAAGTCCCTTCCTTGTCGCCTCGCTCCGCAACCAATCCTTAAGCGACTTCGGCATCACCAACAAAAATGACTCCTTCTTAGAATCCACTTTTCAACCTCCCTAAAAACGTATATAATATTTATAGAGTTTCTATATACGTTTACACTCTGCCCAAGTGATAGAAGTTAAGGCGACCACAACGCTTCCACTGTACTCCCGACCGCCTTCGCAATCAGCGTCGCCGTTTGTGCATCGGGGACGCGCTTGCCATTCTCATACCGATAATATGACATCACTGAAATTTGCGCTTTCTTTGCCAACTCTGCTGGGGTCAGATTCGCACGTTCTCGACAATCTTTTAGCTTCCCCATCTCCTTTTCTCCTTTCTTGAGATAACCGTATGGTTAATCTCTGCTTGTATTATAGCTTAACCATACGGTTAAGTCAACAGTCTTTAAAGATTTTTTAGGAGTGATTTTATGGCTACCTTGATTGAGCGATTGAAAGAACTCCAAGAAGAACACAAGGCTTTGAAAAAGGACATTGCAGCGCATCTCGGCGTTTCCATCATGGGTTTTTACCGCTATGAAAAAGGGGAACGTCAACTTCCTACCGACAAACTCATCGCCCTTGCGGACTACTTCGACGTGTCGCTTGACTATCTCGTCGGAAGAAGTGATAATCCAAACATCAACCGTTGAAAGGATGTGAACATCATGACAACACTCGCAATTCATCTGAACGATTCACTTGCCGCGCATCTCTCCCGTATCGCTGCCGACCAGCAGATCACCCTTGAAGAACTCGCACGCCGCTCCCTCTTCTCGTATACCTCCGCATACAACGAGGAAACATTTGCCGCCATTGACGATGTAGAGCAGCAGCGGAATCTTGTCGGACCGTTCCACTCGGTAGAAGACTTGATGAGGGACTTGAATGCTTGACATCTACGCACGAACAGGAACACACAGTGATCTTTTCTAGAAAGGAGCTGATCTGCTATGACTGTTGCCGTACATCTAAGCCAACGCGACGCTCGTCTTTTCAAGAAGCACGCCGCTCGTTCCGGTATGTCCCTGTCCGACTTTGCCGTCCTCTCCATGCGCGAACGAATGGAGGACGAACTTGATCGGCAGGCATACGAGGAAGCGATGAAAGAGTTCCGCGCAAATCCCGTGACCTACACGCACGCCGAAGTCGCTAAAATGCTCGGGATAGAGGACAACGATGTATAAAGTCCAATACACACCGCAAGCCATTAGGCAACTAGGGAAGTTAGATCCCTTTATAACGCGAACAATCTATGCGTGGATTGGGAAAAACCTTGAAGGGTGCAGTAACCCGCGCCTTCATGGTAAAGGTCTGACCGCTAATCGCAGTGGTCAGTGGCGTTACCGCATCGGGGACTACCGCCTTATTGCCGACATTCAAGACGATATTGTTGTGATCTTGATTGTGACCGTCGGGCATCGCCGTGATGTTTATGACTAGTCCCCTGCTCGTGCAGGGGCTTTTCTTTTGCCATCCCCTCACCTCCTCTCTGCTATGCGGGCTGTTTTTCGTTTCTATGTTTCTTAAAAGAAACACCTTGATTAAAAAAAATAGAAATTATCTTTTCGTTACTAAGACCTAAAACTAAAATAATCTCATTTATCTCACTCTGCTTAAACTCTGAAACTCCATTAATCTTTTTTGACCATGTTCCCCGAAGCATTTGTATTCTCTTTAGGAACTCTCCCATGCTTAATCCTTTCAATTTTATTTCTGCAAGCAACATAGATGTATTCAATATTTTCCTCCCCTCTCCTTAATTGTTTCCTAAAAGACACTTTTACTATAAATCTTATCCACTAAGTTGTCAACCCTAAAGGAAACATTTTTATAAAAAATCATACTTTTTGTTGCAAAATAGAAACAAAAAGTATATTATAAATAAAAAAAGGAGGAATATTTCTGAAAACAGATCGTTTAATTGCTGACAGAAGAAAAGAACTTGGATTAACTCTAGAAGATATTGCTCAGTTTGTAGGGGTCAGTAGAAGCACAGTAAAAAAATGGGAATCTGGATATATAAAGAATATGAAAAGAGACAAAATGGCTCTGCTTGCTAAAATACTAGAAATATCTCCTATAGCTTTACTGGATGGAAACACTGCCCACACAAATATCTATACCCCCGATGAAATAGCACACCTAACTAAATACCGCGCATTAGATGAGAACGGGCGCGAACTTGTGGATGGTCTGCTTGACACTCTGTATACACAGCGTTTCAACAAATCGACGGAATTATCCGAAGAAACTTCCGCATCCTAACCCAATCAAAAAAGCCGCCCAAGCGGGACGGCTCGTAATAAATTTATCGAATAGGAGGTATTGCCATGCTTTCTATCTCAACCATCCGAGACCGCATTATCCCTGTATGCAAAAAGTACCCTATACGGAAAGCCTACCTGTTTGGCTCATACGCGCGTGGAAATGCGACTGAAAAAAGTGATGTTGACCTGCGCATTGAGGGAGATATTAAAAGTTTTTTTATGCTGGGCGGCATTTATTCAGATCTTGCGGATGCACTGGGTACAGAACTTGACCTTTTAAGCAAACTCCCCGACTCCGAAGCATTCAAGGAAAACATCAAAAAAGATGAGGTGTTGCTCTATGAACGATAGAGATCGACACACAAATACCTTGGTCTGAAATGCGAGGCGTGAGAAATCTATTTGCGCATGAATACGAATCAGTGGATAAGAAACTGCTATGGGAAACCCTCACAAAAGATATACCGGTACTATATGAACAACTGCAAAAAATCTACTTGTGCGATATAAGCGAGAAAAACGGGATGAATCGCCCTTCCATTCGCCCTGATGGGGATATATAGGCGAAGCTTGCCGCCTACCGTGCCGCCCTTATCGCAGAAAAAGAGGCTGCATCAGCCTCCTCCTCTACCGCCGCCGCAAAAATGGCATAAAAAAAGACCGCTCCTAGGCGGTAATAATAGATAGGAGAACCCATGAATACAAATCCACAAAGGCACAAAAAGCTACATTCCACGAATCCTCCGTCAAACGTACAGACGAGCAGGAATAACCCCGCCTTGGCACAAAAGATACAGGCTGTTTCAGCGCGTATTATGAAGGAGAATTACCAACTCTATAAGGACTTGGAGAACAAATGAGTGACATAAACTCCACCGTCCAATTTCTTCTCAGTGACATCATTGATTTTCATGAAACCTTGGAACAGGCTTTTATGATGGAAAAAGGGATTCACGACCAAGGGCTTTTGGAATCCGCCGTCAATACACCATTTCAGACATTCGGCGGAGTTGACTTATATCCGAGTGTCTTTGATAAGGCTGCCCGACTTTGTTACGGTCTCGCAAAGGATCACCCATTCCGAGACGGTAACAAGCGCACAGCGCTTCACAGCATGCTCGTCTATCTTGGAGTTCATGATATTTACTTGAATTATGATGCCGCAACGATGGAGAAAATCATTATTTCGATTGCAGATGGAAGTATGTCTGCCGATGAACTCTCGTTGTGGCTGGAAAATAATCATGTGCGTGTGTAACTGTATTGCCTCCTCTACCGCCGCCGCAAAAATGGCATAAAAAAAGACCGCCCATAGGCGGTAGGAAGGAAATTGTATGAGCATATTGGACTTTGACAGTGCAAAAGATACCGCCATACTGAAAACAATTCAAGAGCGATGTTCCACGCATAACCTCCGATGGACGAATCATATACTCACCCGACTAATGCAACGTGGCATATCCATCGACGATGTGACACGCGCACTTGAAACGGGCGAAATTATTGAACGCTATCCCGAAGACTATCCATATCCGAGCTATCTGATCTTCGGCGTGACGGTAAAGAACGCATGGCTTCATGTTGCCTGTGGCATCGGCATTGACGCTCTTCATCTCATCACCGCCTATTATCCAGACCCCGAACGTTGGGAATCCGACGGAAAGACACGAAAGGAGAAAACACAGTGAGCTGCTTTATGTGCAAAGGATCGCTTGAGGAGAAAAAACCACGTTCATGGTTGACCTCGGAGATCACATCATTATCATCAAGGACGTTCCTTCCTTCGTCTGCTCTCAGTGCGGAGATACCACCTATAGCGATGAGGTCGCCCGTGTGCTTGAACGGATTGTCGAATCTCTGCGCCATGCTCCGACGGAAATGTCTGTTGTGAGCTATGCGCATCGCCCCGCCGCCTAACCCGCTGCCAAAACGCAGCGCACCATGACGGATGATGAATTGGAAGCCGACGTTGCCGCCTATCGCGCCGCGCTCATCGCCGAAAAAGAGGCTGTATCAGCGTCCTCCTCTACCTCCGCCGCAAAAATGGCATAAAAAAAGACCGCTCATAGGCGGCGGGAAGGATTTAGCCGATGGACAATATCATCATATACAACACCGATGACAGAGCGGCAAAGGTAAATTGGCAGTTCTTGCAAAAAACGCAAGCAAATGGGGCGCCTAATCTTGATTGAGTTGCCGGGACAACATAATTGGAGGCGTATTGTATGGCTACTGTGCGCACTCGTAAGCGCGGAAAAACCTACTCGTATAACTTTGATGTAGGTATACATCCAGAGACAGGGAGGCGGCGTGTTCTTGAGCGCGGCGGTTTTGCAACACAACAAGAAGCCTATAATGCGGGTGTTGCAGCTTTTACCAATTGGAAAACCGGGAATATCGGCATTACATCAGAGCGTATCACTCTACTGGATTATATTACCTCATGGCTCGAAAATGTCGCACGTCCAAATGTATCTATTTATACATATGGAGACTATCTTTCTTGTTTTCGCTCCCGTGTTCATCCATATTTAGGTAATATCATTCTACAGGATTTACGCCCCCGTGATATTGACGCGTGGGTTCATAAGCTTGCCGCACGTGGTCTTTCCCGCAGTACCATCAGAAAAACAAAGGTCATTCTTTCTCATGCTCTTTGTTATGCAGTCTATCCTGCTGAACTCATCGCGGCCAATCCATGCAGCGGCATCCAAGTCCCCCGCTCTGCTCCTGCTGCCGTTACGCCTCGTGTTGTTATATCATCTGATATGATCGCAGAGATATTTAAGAGATACCCCGAGGGAAGCAAGTACCATATTCCCCTAATGATTGCATATCATACAGGTGCGCGTATCAGTGAAATTTTAGGGCTTACTTGGGATCATGTAGATCTTACGGTCGGAACAGTGTCCATTACACAGCAGATCAATTATGGAAAAGTACATCACGGCTTTTTCTTCGCACCGCCAAAAACAGCAGCAGGGCAACGAATCATCTATCTGGACGGCAAGCTTATCACCGCCCTGCAAAAATGGAAAGTATCACAGTCCAGGAACGCTCTTTATATGGGAGGTGCTTATCAATGTGTATACGAACTGACAAATCATAAGGTCTACACCGCCCCTAAAATTGATCCGCCCCCTACAGGTGCCATCGTACGTTCTCTTGTCTGCACAGATGACTACGGGCTTCCTATACATTATTCAGCGATACGATACGCCCTAAGATTCTTTGGATTAAATGCACACAGCTTCCGTCATACGCATGCAACTAAACTTATCGAGGCCGGAGCAAAGCCTATAGATGTCGCTGCCCGTCTAGGACACGCAGATGCCGCCACTACGCAGAATCTTTATACGCATGATACGGTAGAAATGCAAAAAGAGACAGCGGCTATTTTTTCGCATATTGTCGGCGCATAATGTAGGCAAGGAGGAAGATAGCTGTAATGTAGGCAAAATGTAGGCAAATGGATGTTTACAATATTAAAAAAGCCCTTTTTTCAAGGGGATTGATGCTAAACTTATTATTCTATGTTATAATCTTCTGTGTGTATACAATATCTTGGGAAGGATTGTAATGGAATCACCAGCAATTCTTCGAGTGTTTTTGCCTACTAAATGATTTCATAACGAAAGGATTTACCATGGCTGTTCATGTCATTAATGAAGCCAGGCGTTGCCTGCAATGTAAAAAGCCGTTATGCCGCATCAAAGGATGTCCAGTACAGACCAATGTTCCAGAGATGGTACGTTTATTTCTTGATGGAAAAATTAACGAGGCAGGTGCTATGCTCTACGACAATAACCCCATGAGTGTCTTTTGCTCACTTGTCTGTGACCATGATGCACAGTGTGAAGGGAACTGTATTCAAGGACGGCGTGGTGCACCAATCCAAATTTCAAGTATTGAGCACTATATTTCAGATACCTATCTTGATAAGCTTGTTCTTTCACGCAAATCCTACAACGGGCACAATGTTGCTGTAATTGGTGCCGGTCCTGCTGGTATCGTCGTTGGCGTAAAACTCGCACAAGAAGGATATGGCATTACAATCTTTGAGAGAATGCAGAAAATCGGTGGTATGCTCCGCTATGGAATTCCTGATTTTCGCCTCCCTCCATCGACCATTGATCGTTACGGAGAAAAACTTCATATGCTTGGCATCCATATCCGTCCCAACACAACCATCGGTGGTGCACTGAGCGTTGATGATCTTTTCCGCGACGGTTATGAAGCAATTTTTATGGGAACAGGTGCATGGCGTGCAAAAACGCTTGGCATCCACGGTGAAACCTTGGGGAACTGTCACTATGCTGTAGATTACCTCAAAAATCCAGATGTCTACCACCTTGGAGATCGTGTAGCGATCATTGGATCCGGGAATTCTGCAATGGATGCCGCACGTACTGCGGTCCGTAAGGGCAGCCGCTATGTTACAATTTATGCGCGGCGCAATGGCATTTCAGCAAGTGAACGGGAACTTGAGTACGCGCTTGCAGATGGATGCGAGATCCAATACGCCAAAGGGATCCATTCTCTCACACCAGAAGGTCCAATGATGTATGATCGCGTTTTTGATGAGGAGCAAAATCTTATCAGCGAAGGGGAGCCATACCTCATTCCTGCCGACAGTATTGTCATTGCCGCAAGTCAAGCAGCAAAAGACAAGATTGTTCGTACAACAACCGGAATAACACTTAATGAAAAAGGACTTGTCAAAGTTGATGAAAACGGTATGACAGAGCGTGAAGGTGTATTCTCTGGCGGTGATGTCGTTCTTGGTCCATGGAACGTAGTGCAGGTTGTAAAAGATGCAAAACATGTTGCGGACGCAATGATTGCATATCTAAAAAAACGCAATGAACAAAATCTCTCCTAAATAAAAGAAACGCAAAAATACATATTGTGTCTCTCCATCAAGAATAATAATTTTCTGTAATAAACAGGCTTCCATATAGAAGGGGACGAGTACATGAAGCTGACACCGAACAAAGAAGAATTTATCAAGCAAGCTCGTAAGGCAAATCTCGTCACGATTTCTACTGAACTTACGATGGATCTTGATACACCTGTATCGATCTATTATAAACTTGTCGGCGAAAAAAAAGGCTACATCATGGAGTCTGTCGATACCACACAGCAACAATTTGGACGTTATTCCTTCATTGGAGGAGATCCTTTCATTCGCATACAGATTTTTGCAAACCAAATGCTCATCAATGAAAATGGGTTAATGAAAAGCATCATAGGTCCTCCGCACGAGACAATGAAGGCATATGCTGCACGATTCACTCCAGTATACACATCTAAAGACCGTCTGCCACTTGTTGGCGGAGGTCTGGCAGGATACTTTTGCTATGAAAGTGCTGCTACTTTTGATCGCGTACGTGGTGTAAAGATTGATTCTGAACAACTCCTTGGGCAGTTTATGATGTGCCGTTTTCTGGTCGTCTATGATGCTTTGCAAAATAGCGCACAGCTACATTATCTTGCGGATATAAAAGATGATGGTGAGGATCTCAATGAACTCTATGATATGATTGTAAGACGACTGGATGACGTGCGTAAGCGTCTTTCTTCCCCCTTCACTCCGCCTGTCGCACCACCGTCAAAACGTATAACACCCATTAACTTTATGACCAGCTATGAAAGTGCACCCAAGAGTTTTCTAGATGCTGTTAGAATGGCAAAGGAACACATACTTGCAGGAGATATTTTCCAAGTTGTTCCCTCCTTTCAGTTCCGTGAGAGGATTACTCGTCCTGCCTTTCTGTTTTATCGTCGTCTGCGTCAAGTCAATCCATCTCCTTATATGTTCTACTACAATTTTGGTGCGGTAAAGCTCGTTGGAGCATCACCCGAAATGCTCGTCAAAGTTTCTGGTAATAAAGTATACACCTACCCCATTGCTGGTACACGTAAACGTGGAAAAACAGAAGAGGAAGATGCTGTTCTCGCACAGGAACTGCGTGCAGATGAAAAGGAATGTGCCGAACATGCAATGCTCGTTGATCTTGCGCGTAACGATCTTGGCCGTATCAGCATACCTGGAACAGTATGTGTTCCAAAACTTATGGCTATTGAGCGTTTTTCTCATGTCTCACACATGGTAAGCAGTGTCATCGGAGAAATAGCCCCAGATTACACACCGATGGACGTATTGCGTGCAACCTTTCCAGCAGGAACCGTCAGTGGTGCTCCGAAGCTGCGTGCAATGGAGATTATCCACGAACTCGAACCGAGTCCGCGTGGATTTTATGCGGGCACAGTCGGCTATATGGACTTCTATGGGAATATGGATATGTGCATCACACTACGTACTATGTGCATTGAAAATGATGATGTAGCAATTATCCAATCAGGTGCAGGTATTGTAAAAGATTCTATAGCGGAAAAAGAATATCTTGAAATTCTACAAAAATCTAAAGCACTTTTTGAGGTTGTCGAGGAGGTGGAAAACAATGCTGCTTTTGCTTGATAACTATGATTCTTTTACATATAATATCTACCAGCTTTTGAGCAATCTGGGCGCAAAAGTTGAAGTGGTGCGAAATGATATGACTTCTCTCGATGAGATAAGAAAACGCAAGTATGACGGTATTATCATCTCCCCTGGTCCTGGATTACCAAAGGATGCAGGAATTACCGAGGATGTCATTCGTGAACTTGGCAGAGAAATTCCAATCTTTGGTATCTGTCTTGGACACCAAGCCATCGGTGAGGTATTTGGTGGATGCATTGTTCGAGCAAATGAAATCATTCACGGGAAAGCTTCTCCTATTCACCATTGCGCCACAGGAATTTATCATGGTATTGCAGATGGTACACTGGTTGCGCGTTATCATTCTCTCATAATTGAACGTGATAGCCTTCCAATCACACTTGAAATTACAAGTGAACTAGATAATGGTATTATTATGGGAGTACGTCACCATGTATTTCCTATCGAAGGAATTCAATTCCACCCAGAGTCTATTTTGACTCCTGATGGTCAGACAATGATGATAAACTATCTGAAAGGAATTCATGCCATATGAGAAAAACTAGGTATGATGATATTCTGCTCATCAGCGATCTAGATGGAACAATAGTTCCTCTTTATGGAACGATCTCAGATGAGAACAAAGCTGCCATTAATAATTTTACTTCTGCCGGAGGAGCTTTTGCCATCGCTACAGGGCGCACACCAATGTCGGCACTCCCATATATGGATGGTATTCATCTCAATACACCGTCTATCTTTTTGAACGGAGCTATGCTAAAAGATACCTTATCCGATACTGTACTTAATATAAATACATTAGATGGAGAAATCTGGCGAAACTTCGCTGCGCGTGTACTCTATCAGTTCCCACGCGCCTGTGTAGAAGTGTATACAGAGACAAATTGTTATATTCTGAGCCCCGAGGAAAATGATGATCCTCGTCTCCTAGAGGAGTTTTACGAAATTGAACATACATCTCTCACAGCCATCGAAGATAATATATGGCTAAAATTCTTCGTAAATGATGCCCCAATCAACTTGACCTTTGTAGAGCAGCTTGCCCGTGAAATCGGTATCAATCATTGCTCCAACTCTTTCTACTCAGATACATATTATCTCGAATTCGTTGCTCCGAACACTTCAAAAGGGGCTATGACAACGCTTCTGCGTAAACTCCCCTCACTCGATGGACGTCAAGTCATTGCCTGTGGAGACTATGAAAATGATGTTGAAATGCTTCATATAGCTGATATTGGAATCGCCCCTGCAGATGCATCAGAAAGTGCTCGAAATGCAGCAAATCATATTGGTGTTGCATCCAATGAGCCTCTCATTGCTTGGATATTAAAAGAAATCTTATAATAAGTCTGTCTGCCTTAATATGATATTTACATCTCCATTTGCTGTGTGATCTTTTTACGTCATTTATTGACAAGTGCCTCCTATGCTATCCTTCATTTGTGGTTGTCAGGCCATTTTTAGGTTAGCATAGGAGGCACATTCTTTTTCTATAAGATTTTTCTCTATCCTAAGTTGAACTGGGGGGACTATGACAAAGTCAAACAGAATAAAGTTTCAGAATCTCACGCGTTAAACTTTGGGAATTGTATCTTCGGCGACCAATAAGAATACGCTTCGGCTAGAGACAGTGATTATGAGCACCGAGGTGTATTTATCTGGAAAATTTTGGAAAACTATCTTGCGCAACAGGTACCTGTCGACACACTGCAATCTTCGTTTTTATTGGTCAAACCAAGTACCTTGATAAGCTCCATGTCCTCTGCAATAGTTGTTCCTGAGGTCGTAAGCATATTTCCTGTAATGGATGCTGATGCACCCGCTAGAAACGCCGTTGCACCGTTCTCTGGTAGAAGTTTACGCCCTGCACCGAGGCGGATGTTGGCTGTCGGATTGATGAATCGGAAAATTGCAATCGTACGCAGAATATCATCACCAGAGATTGGTGCAAGATGTTCGAGTGGCGTCCCTGGAATTGCCATAAGTGAGTTTAGGGGAATCGATTCAATGCCAAGCTCCTGTAGCGCAAAAGCCATATCGATCCGATCCTCCCATGTCTCGCCCATGCCAATGATGCCACCGGAGCATACACAAAGGCCCTCTGACTGCGCCATTTTAATTGTGCGAATACGATCGGCATAAGTATGCGTCGTACAGATCTCTGGGAAGTAGCGCTCTGATGTCTCGATGTTATGATGATAACTTGTTACACCAACCTCACGCAGGCGGCGAAATTGGCTCCGTGTGAGGAGCCCATGAGATGCACAGAGATCGATGGATAATGTTCTGCGCATCTCCCTATATACATCAATTGCTCTTTCAAACTCCTGTCCACACAGTGCGCCACCTGAAGTAACGATAGAAAAACGATTTGCACCGGCGTCCTGATTCGCTCTTGCATGTGCTATGATCTCCTCTTGTGGGAGAAACTCATATATATCAACACCGGTCTTATGGCACGCTGCCTGTGCGCAGTATTTGCAGTTTTCTCCACAACGTCCGCTGCGACCGTTGACAATCGTACACAGGTCGATATGATTTCCACAGAACTGTTTCTGCAGGCGATGTGCTCCTTCCTGCAATACACTAAGTTCGGTGTCAAAAAAAATCGAGCAGTCATCTTCACGTTTGATACGATAACCTGCGATGATTTTTTGAGTGAGTTCCGTGATACGTTCATTGCCCATA
>ERZ773014.1406-NODE-1406-length-15313-cov-7.218967_pt1 | contig 15313 bp, 17 predicted proteins | sample MGYA00580841_ERZ773014 | MGnify/ENA primary metagenome ERZ773014 (study PRJEB29015, sample SAMEA2737989) | human oral metagenome | biome: human oral; feature: human-associated habitat; material: dental | place: China | collected 2067 ...
CATAGATAAATGTAATATCTGAATTAAAATCTATATTATAATCATATATTCCATATAAACTCTTAATTTCTAATTTCTTTAATTTCATAATTTATTATCCTTTCTAAATAACTTTGTCTTTACTAATTTTTTATCTTCTCTATCACATAATCATCAAACTTTCCAGCTTGCAATATCTAAATTTCTAATTTATACAATAGAACTTTCTTTATCTTTTTATCATCGCTCAAAGCTGATGTTTCCAAATTCCAAATTTTTGTATTTATCCTTTTTCGCTCGATACGTATTTTAATATCATTCAAATGAATTACTTAGATTCTATCAATTTCAACAATCTTGTCAAACTTCTTAATAATTACCCCAAATCATTCACAATATCGTACCCAGCATAAGCATGATTAATATCAAAACAGACACTCAATTTATTCTTTAATTTTACACCATCAATAATTTCCACAATTTTTTCCATACTCAAATCAAAAATCAAAGCGAGCATAGCCAATACTGTCATTTTCTAGCAAAATATAAGCTACAGCCCTATCATTTTTTACAAAAATTTTTCCATCAATATTAAACTTATAATTGGGATATTCATCTTTTACCAATGTCAATTCTTTAAAACCTAATACAAATAATTCACCTATTTTTTCTTAATTCTTCATTTTCTAAAATCGTTTTAAATAACTCATTTTGAGTATATTTTTTAATTTTTTGTAATTTTTTCTATATTGTAAAACATAAACTTTTCTATTCTAAAGATTTTCCAGTTTCTCCCTCATTTTATAAAGAAAAATCCCTGTTGCTACACTCACATTCAATGATTCTATATTCCCATAAATTGGAATAATCGCCTTTATATCAGAATTTTCTATCAGATATTCAGACACTCCGCCACCTTCGTGTCCAAAAATAAACGCATTATTTTCGCGTAATTCTATTTTTTCATAGGAAATCGAATCTTCGTGTAAAGCAGTCGCTATTTTTAAATAATTTTTATTATTCAAAAATTCCACAATTTTTTCAGGTGTTTCATAAATTATGTTTAACTTGAAAATCCCGCTCATTGTAGCACGTACTGTCTTTGGATTATAAACATCTACTGAACCCTTTGTCAGAATTAAATTCTGAAAGTTTGCAGCAATCATTGTTCTAATGATAGTTCCAGCATTTCCCGGATCCTGAATATCATCCAGAATTACAACATCACCCTGTATATCCTCAATTGTATTTAAATTTTTAGAATAAAGGAATATTATTCCCTGACTATTTTCCTGAGTTGAAACTTCATCAAACAGATTATCCTTCAAAATTGTCAAGTTATCATGTCTAGAAATTTCATATTTTTCATCAAAATATTCAAATTTCGATTCCTTTACAATAATTTTATTAAAATTAATATTCTCATTTAAAAACTTTTCCCCTTCAGCCTTAAAAATACTGTTTTCATCACGATACTTCTTTTTATCCAGCTTTTTCAACAATTTATAAAATTTGTTATCTGGACTTGCTATTACATCTCTCATTTTATATTTTCCGCTTTCTATTTATTTAAAAGTACAAAAATCCCAATCTATTCAATTCATAAAGCTCAATTTTAGAGGGATTTCTGTATAATTTAAAATATTTATGTTTAATTATTGTTCACAACTGTCTGTGTATTTATAAATTTTATTTTTATCTTTTATTATATCTTCACCATCTATAGTAAATGCTGCAAAGCTTTCAACATCTGCACCTTTAACTTCCTTAGTTCCACAATATACTTTATTTTTATCTTTTGCATAACCTGCCATATATTGTACAAATGATGGAATATCAGCATTTTCAACTTTAGATAAAATATTATTTGGAGTTAATTTAGCTAATCCATTAAAATAATAAACTCCATTTTTATCTTGAAAATAACCAGTATAATTTGAATTAATTAATTCATAAAAACCGTTATTAGAATATTTAAAGGTCTTGCTGTCAAAGTTTAAAGGCATTATTTCATATTTTTCATTTCCAATTTTCCCTTTCAAATAATAAACATTATTTTTATCTTTTATGAAAGAAACAAAATCTTCATGATTTTTAAATACAAATTTGTTTCCAACAAACTCCAATCCATCTGGACTTACACCGTTTATTTTATTTCCATAATAATAAACATTGTTTTTGTCTTTTGAAAATTCATCATTCAAAACCTTAAAACTTTTTCTGTCTGCACCTGCTATTTTTTTTAAGCCCATTTTATACAATTCATTTTCATAATATACATTATTTTTATCACGGAAATAATTTTCCCAGTAATCAAATATTTCAAAAGTTTTAGAATCTACTTTAGGATTTTTTACTGCAACTACTTTTACACTTTTCAGTTTATCAGTTTTTTCATCATATACTGTAACAAGTTTATATATATTTTTACTATCACTCAAAAAATTAAGTGGTATATTTCGTCTATTAACAAGCCTTACAACTTTAAAGCCATTTGGGCTTATATCATTTAGTTTTCTTCCTCTATAATAAACATTTTTTTTATCATATGAAAAATCTTCATCTTCTACAATAGTAAAACTATTTTTATCTACATCTTGTAATTGGATAACATCCATTCTTGTATAATAAATATTATTTTTATCTTTAGAATAATTGCTATCTTTCATTACTTCAAAAGTATCTTTATCAGCATTTTTTATTATAAGATACCCAGTTTCTTTGTATGGTGTTATGGCATATATGTTTTCATTATCTTTTCCATAAATAATCGTACTTGAATTACTTGAATTATTTTTTATTATTTCAAATTCTTCAGGATTTTTTATACCTAATTTTTCTCCAGAATAAAATATTTCATTTCCATTTTTAACCAAATCATTATCCAAAACTTTAAAATCTTTTTCATTTATTTTCCCAAGATTTTTAACATCTCCAAAGTAATAATACAGGTTATTCTTATCTCTGGCATAATTTGTTCCAGAAACTTCCTTAAAAGTTTGAGGATCTGCACCTTTTACAATTTCTAATCCAGCATACACATTTTTATCATCTTTTGAATATGATCCGTCTGAAATCACTTTAAATGTTTTTACATTCGCACCTTCTATTTTTTCTCCTGAATAATAGACTGTATTTTTGTCTTTTGCATGACTATGGTCTCCCTCTAGAACCACAAACGAATTTACATCTGCATTTAAAATTTTATCTGAATCATAAAACACATTTTTATCATCTTTTGAATAATATTCATTCAAAACTTTTATTGTTTTTGGATTCGCACCATCTATTTTGTGAATCCATTCATTAATTGGCCTATAAACATTATTTTTATCTTTTGAATAATAGTTTGGCAGCACTTCAAAAGTTTTGCTGTCTACATCTTCAAACGATTTATTTCCTGAAAAATAAACGCTTTTATCATCTTTTGCATATTTATCATTCAATGTTTTAAATGTACTCAAATCCACATTTTCAACTTTAAATCCTGTTTCATCTTCTTTAGAAAATTTATAATAAATTTCATTATCCTTTTTCACATATTCTGCCATTCCTAAATTAGCTAAAATAAATATTCCTAATACAACTTTAAAAAATTTACTTTTCATAAAAATTCCTCCAAATCCTTTCGTGAATATTTTTCAACTTATTATTCACAATTAGTTTTATAAGTTCTATTTTTATCTTTAATTATAAATCCATCACCAGCTCCAGTATCTTTCCAAATAATAGTAAAGCTTGGAGCATCTGCTCCCTTAATTTCTTTTAATTTGCAATAAACTTTATTTTTATCTTTAGAATAATTATTTCCTAATGGCTTAAATGTTGCAATATCAGCACCTTCGATTTTAAAGACAAGTTTATTTTGAATATCTTTTTCTTTTTTCATATCTAATTTCTCTATGTTTGGATAATCAAAATAATAAATTCCATTTTTATCCTTATAATACTCACCAGTTTCATTTTGAAAATAACTATCCGCAAATTGCTTATTCAGAAATTCAAATGAAGCACTGTCAAACTCAAAATTTATAGGTATTATCTCATATCCTCCCAGTTCATCCGTTTCTTTCCAGAAATACACACCATTTCTATTTTTTTCAAGATTCAGATCAACAGAGTCAAATCCTTCTGGACTGATATTTCCAAATTTTTTCCAAAGATAATAAACATTTTTGTTATCCTTCCCAAATTCACTGTCTATCTCCTCAAAGCTATCTCTATCAGCACCTTCAATTTTTATTAATTCTTCTGCTTTATCAGATGCATAATTATGAACATCATAATAATAAACATTATTTTTATCTCTATAATAAGTATCAGAGTCTTTTTTTATCACTCCAAAACTTTTAATATCCACTTTTGGAGTTTCTATGGTAACTAACTTAGTTTTTACAATTTTACCACTATCTTCATCAAAAATATTAATCAACTTATATAAATTTTTATTGTCAGTCAGGAAATAAAAAGATTCATTTTTGTTATTCAAATTTATAATTCTAAATTCATCAGAATTTATTCCGTTTATCTTTTTTCCCATAAAATATACGTTATTTTTATCATAAGAAAAGTCATTATCATTTTCTTGGATAACAAAACTGTCCTTATCAGCACCTTCCAGCTTTATAGTATTATCCCTTGTAAAATAAATATTATTTTTATCTTTTGTATACATGCTGTTTTCCATTACTTCAAAAGAATTTACGTCTGCATTTTTTATTACTTTGCTTGAATAAGTTTTATCAAATTTTGAAATTGCATATACATTTTTATCATCTTTTCCGTAAATTAAATTTGGGAAGTTATAATATTTGCTCAAAATTATTTCAAAAGTTTCTGGACTTTTTATATTCAATTTTTTCCCTTCTGCAAAAATTTTATTCCCATTTTTTATCAAGTCAACTCCATCAGAATACAAAATTTTAAGATTTTTATTATCAATTTTATCAATTTTCACTTCCTGATAGTAAAGATTATTTTTATCCTTTGAATAATAATCTGTTACAGAAAGTCTTTCAAAAGTTTTTAAATCAGCCTCTTTTATTTTCCGTCCTCCTATAAAGACACTGTTTCTATCTTTTGAATACATCTGAACAAGATTATTAGGCTCTAAAATTATTTCAAAAGATTTTGCGTCAGCTCCCTTTATTTTTTCACCAAGAAAGTAGACATTATTTTTATCTTTTCCATAAGATGTATTTTCTTCCATCACTTCAAAAGTACTCGCATCGGCATTTTTTATCTTTTGACCAAAATTCAGAAACACATTTTTATCATCTTTTAAATAAACCTGATTTAATATTTTTATCGTATCAGGATTCGCATCCTTTATTTTATCAGAGCCACTGTACACATTATTCTTGTCTTTTGCGTAATAATCAGGCATTATTATCTGAAATGTACTTTTATCAACATCATATATCGGCGTTCCAGCATAATAAATATTATACTTGTCCTTTGAATAACTTTCATCAATTGCTTCAAAACTGTCTAAATCCTGAACATATTCAACTTCAAAAAAACTTCCTCCAATATACAATTTGCCATTATTTCTGAAATACAAAAGTTTGTCCTTATTTTTATAAAGTTTGAAATCTTTCGGATTTATCTCCATTTTTTCATCATAATTATAAATATATTTTTTATCTTTCCCATTGACTTCCCCAATTACCTGAAAAGTCTTAACATCAGCATCTTCTAGCTTCTTGTCAATACAAAAAACATTTTTACTATCTTTCCCATAAATATCATTTAATTTCACAAATGTCTTAAAATCTGCGTCTTCCACTTTTCTTTCATCAGTCTGCGATATTTTATCCATATAGTAAACAGCATCATCTTTTTTTATATACTCAGCCATTCCCAAATTTGCCAAAAGAAAGACAAGCACAACAATTTTAGAAAACTTATTTACCATAAATTTCCTCCAGAATAAAAATTTTACTTCTTCTATTTTAATTTAACTGGCAATTTTTCCCCACCTAAAATATGATAATGAATATGCAAAACTTCCTGTCCGCCATTTTCTCCAATATTAGTTATAACTCTATAACCATCTTTATCTATCCCTAAAATTCTTGCCACTTTTGCCACAGTCAACTGCAGTTTTCCAAGTAACAAAGCATCTTCTTCAGTTGCTGCATCCAAACTTTTGATTTCCTTTTTTGGAATTACAAGCACGTGAACTTTCGCCGCTGGATTTATATCATGAAAAGCCAGAAACTCCTCGTCTTCATATACAATATTTGCTGGTATTTCCTTATCTATTATCTTTTTAAAAATTGTTGACATAAAAATCACTTCCTTATTTTATTTTTTAAATATTTTTTAAAATAGATGTATTCCAAAACTCAATGTTTTTTTATTTTAATAAGGGGTCAAGACCCCTTGCTTCATAATATTTGTTTTGTTTTATTAAATTCTAATAATTTCCGAACAAGTCTAATTAATATTTAGTAATAAATTTAATTAGAATTTTTTAAGATATTTTATAAATTACAATTCTATTTTTCCGACTCTTTTAGCATGTCTGCCACCTTCAAATTCTGTATTTACAAATGCTTCAACACAAGCCAGCCCTAAATCTTCACCTAAAACTCTCGCTCCTAACGCTATAATATTTGCATCATTGTGAAGTCTTGAAAGTTTTGCTGTATATTCATTGTGGCAAAGAGCCGCACGAATTCCTTTTATTTTATTTGCAGCAATAGAAATTCCTATTCCAGTTCCACAAATCAAAATTCCAAATTTTGCTTCTCCATTAAGTACTTTTTCACTAACTTTTTTCGCAATATCAGGATAATCCACCGAATCTAATGTATCAGTTCCTACATTCATAATTTCATACCCTTTGCTTCTCAATTCTTCCATAAGTTTATTTTTAAATTCTACTCCCGCATGGTCATTTCCAATTGCTATTTTCACTTGTAAAACCTCTTTTCTTTTTTATTATTTAGTAATTTTTTCCAGCAATTCATTTGAAATTCTTTTTAATTTCCCGTTTTCATCCACAAAAACATTTACAGTTTCAGCTTTTGCCTTTAAAACATTTTCCAAATTATACATTTCATACGAAAATCTGATTTTAATATTATTAATTTCTTCAATTTTCACAAAAATTTCGATTTCCTCATCATACTGTGCCGAATTAACATATTCAATATTTAAAGTTTTTACCGGCAATATAAAACCCATATCTTCCATATTTTTATATGGAAAAACATCTCTAAAATATTCAGTTCGTGCCATTTCCATCCATTTCAGATAATTTGAATGATAAACAACTCCCATTTTATCAGTATCATAATAATAAACTCTAAGTTTAAAGCTCTTCTTTTTCAAATTGGAAGTTTTCATAGATTCACTCCTTATTTTGTCAAAATTATTCTAAAAATAATAAAAATTCACCAACTTACATTTCCTTAACTTCAATTTTTACACTTTTTCTGTCTTTTTTTCCAATTGAAGACATAAGAACTCTAAGAGCAGTGATAATTCTCCCATTTTTACCAATAATTTTCCCCATATCATCTCTCATTACATTAATCGTAATGTCCACAAATTTTCCTTTTTCATTACTCTCAACTGTATAATTTTCAGTCGAATCCAACAGATTCTCAACCCAAAAATCTACTGTTTCAAAATATTTACTCATTCTAATTTTTCCCTCCATAATTTTTTGATTTCTTATACTAATTATACCATATTTCAATCTTCTTACCAAATTTTGTTTTTAAATTTTTTACACTTGACAATCCCCAAAAAACTTGATACAGTCTATAAAGATACAAATTTAAAAAGGAGTTACAAATAATGGATTTAGAAACTATCGAAAATCATTTCGATAACGATAACAAAAAAAATATCAATAATGAAACAAACATTGATACAGTCGCTTCCACTTCTCTTGGAAGTGCAGTCTGTGAAACAATTTTGCCATCTGTTCCGCTTCAATCGCTGGAGACTATTGAAAAAAGCATTCAAAAAAAATATCGTTCAGCACTTTGGACACCATTTGTAAAAGCATTAAAAGAATTTGAACTGGTTAAGGATGGGGATAGAATTGCAGTGGCTATTTCTGGGGGAAAAGATAGCCTTTTACTGTCAAAATTATTTCAGGAATTGAAAAGAGCCAGCAGAACTAATTTTGAAGTTGTATTCATTTCAATGAATCCCGGCTTTAATACTGCAAACTTAAATAATTTGAAAAAAAATCTGAAACATCTGAATATTCCATGTGAAATTTACGATGACAATATTTTTGAAGTTGCTGAAAAAATTGCAAAAGACTACCCCTGCTACATGTGTGCCAAAATGCGGCGTGGCAGCCTTTACACAAAAGCGACTTCACTTGGTTGTAACAAACTTGCACTTGGACACCATTTTGACGATGTTATCGAAACCACTCTAATGAGTATGTTTTATATGGGAAAATTTGAAACAATGTTACCAAAATTAAAGTCCGATAATTATGATATAGAATTAATCCGTCCTCTATTCTACGTTGAAGAAAAAGCCATTATAAAATGGGTACGAAACAACGGAATCCTGCCAATGAACTGCGGCTGCACTGTAGCTGCCGAAAAAACTTCCAGCAAACGCCGTGAAACTAAAGATTTAATTGCACAGCTTGTAAAAAGTAATCCAGACATAAAAAAACGTATAATTCAATCAACACAAAATGTAAATTTAGAAAAAATATTAGGCTGGAAAGATTCAGACGGAAAATATTCTTATTTGGATAAATTTTAAAAAGAAAGGCTGAAAAATATGGAAAATAATCAAAAAGAAATGAAAAGCTGGGAATACATCATTCAAACAAAAAAAGAACACATTGATTTTATTAACAAAATTATAGAAGCATACGATGGCTTAGGAAATGTGAGAACTCTTGACAATCAAAACGGATTAATAAAAATTCTCACAAATTCATATCTTTTAGATGATATGGACAAGGCAATAGAAACATTAAGACAAAAAAATATTGAAATGGAAATTCTAGAAAAAAGAGAATGGCTTGGAGTATTATAATTCCAAGCCTTTTTTGCTTATAAATTTTTTCAATAATAATTTGACTTTCCTTTTATATTAGTATATACTGTATATACAGAATGATAATTATTTTTTATAGAAAGAAGGAAAAATATGAAAGCTATAAGTTTAAGATTAGATGAAGATATGTTAGATGAAATAAGAGAAGTTTCAAAAATTTATAATATTACTGCAACAGAATTGATAAGAGAAGGAATAAAAAATATTCTTACTAATAAAAAAAATGATATTTATTTCAAATTGATTACCAATAAGACTGAATGTGATGAAAAAGAAAGTGCAGAAATAATGTCAAAAATTAATAATTTATCTGAAGAAGATTTGACAGTTACAAGAGAAGAGATATTCGAAATTTAAAATTTATAAATTAATTAGAGGAGTTTTTTTTGTGTTAAAATTAAAAATAAAATTTATTTACAGAAAAAAAGCAGATAAATTTTTTAATAAACATCAAGATATAGAAGAAAAATTTAAAAAAAATATAATCTCGGATTTAAAAGGAAATACAAATATTGATATAAAAATATTAAAAGGTTACACAAATTTATTGCGAATGAGAATAAATTCATACAGAATTATTTATCACGTATATAAAAATGAGATTATAATAATCGATGTGATTGACGCTGGTTCAAGAGGACAAATTTATAAAAATAAATAATTTTAGAAAGTAAAAGCCCTCAATATGAGAGCTTTTTCAATATTAAAAACTTAACTTTCCAAAATTCCAATAAAATCAATAAATTCCTGAACAGAAAATTCCTCAGTCCGTGCAAGACGTGTCTTTCCAACTTTTTCTAACGCATTTCCTACTACATCCTTTGAAAATCCTAATTTCATTAAATTATTAGCAATGCTTTTTCTCTTATTAGAAAAGGCTTCCTTTAAATATTTAAAATATTTTTCTTCTGAAATCTGGCTTTCGTATCTTTTATCTTTCAAAATTTTTATTCCTAAAAATGCTGAATCAACTTTTGGAACAGGATCAAATTTTTCTTTTGGAACAGTAAATAAATATTCTGTTTCAGCGTAAAATTGAACAGCGTGAGTAAGCAGGCTCATATTTTTGCTATGAGGCTGTGAGGCAATCCGCTCTGCCACTTCCTTTTGCACCATCAAATAAATTTCATCAATATTCTCACGATATTCTAGCAATTTATTAATAATTGGCGAAGTTATATAATACGGAATATTTGCCACAACTTTCACATTTTTTTTACTTTTATTTTCTTCGTTTTCAAAAAATTCTTTCAAATCCACTTCCATAAAATCCTGATGAATCAACTTAAAATTTTCCTTTTTTTGAAATTTTTTATTCAAAAACGGTATCAAATCATCATCTATCTCAAAAGCAGTCAAAAATTTAGAATTTTCAATCAATTTTTCTGTCAAAAATCCCAAACCCGGTCCAATTTCAAGTACTTCTGTTTTTTCATCAATATTTGCCACATCCAAAATGTCATCCGATAAATTGCTGTCATTTAAAAAATTTTGACCATATTTTTTCTTAGCCTTATGATTTTCATTTTCAATATTTTTCTTTTTTTTCCGATATTTTTCTTTTTTTCTTTTCAATATTTCTCCTTATTCAAACAATGATGGCTCAGCAATTCCAATATATTCAAGATTTCTGTAATTTTCATTGAAATCAAGTCCGTATCCTACAACAAATTCATTTGGAATTTCAAACCCAATATACTGAACATCAACTTCTACTTCTCTTCTTTCAGGCTTATCCAATAGTGTACATAATGACACTTTCTTAGGATTTCTGCTTCCTAAAAGCTGTAACACCTTTTTCAATGTAAATCCTGAATCAATAATATCTTCCACAACTAAAACATTTTTCCCGCTAATCGTACTTCTTAAATCTTTCAAGATTTTAACTTCTCTTGAAGTTTGAGTTCCTTCACCATAACTTGATGCCTCTAAAAAATCAATCTCAAGAGGTAATTTTATCTGCCTAATCAAATCAGCCATAAATACCATAGAACCTTTTAAAAGACCCACTACTATTAACGGCTCATTTTCATTTTTAAAATCTTCAGTAATTTTTTCCCCTAGTTCCTTTACTTTTTTTTCAAGTTCTTTCTTTGTTATTAACTGTTTTTTTATTCCAAATTCAAAATCTTTTGCCATTTTTTCTCCTTATTTTTTTATAATTTTCTCAATTTTCTAAAGTTAAAACTACTTTAATTAAGTTTCCATAAAGCTGATATTATAATTTAAAGTCGAATATTTCGATATTTTATTTAAATTAAATTTTTTAATTTTAACTATTGACTTTTTTAACTTTTATGCTATAATATTATTGTTAAAGGTTAGTTAAATTTATTTAGCAAACTTTTAGCTATATAGGGAAAATTTTTAATAAGTAAGACCATTTTATGAGATAGCCCAAAAAAACATTATTTATTTAATTTCCCTATATAACGGGGCTATCTCATAACTCAACAATTTTTCTGTTAAAAAAATTTATAAGTATAGCTTTTCTAATCAAATCTAATTAATTTATTTAGATTTTTTTTATTCAAAAATAATTTTTAATAAAATTAATACTCAAACAGTCGTTTTTTATTTAAAAATCACCATTTGAGTATTGCTTGTTATTTATTTTTATTTAACTTTTTCTACTAATTTTGTAAATTCAGCAGGGTTATTTAATGCTAAGTCTGCTAAAACTTTTCTGTCAAGTTCAATCCCAGCTTTTTTAAGTCCGTTCATTAATCTTGAATAAGAAATTCCATTTAATCTTGCAGCAGCGTTAATTCTGATAATCCATAATTCACGCATTTTTCTTTTTTTCAATTTTCTATGTTCAGTTGCGTAAGCCATAGCTTTTTTAACTGCTTCATTAGCTTTTTTATAATTTGTTTTTATGGCTCCTCTATAACCTTTTGCTTCTTTTAAAACTTTTTTATGTCTTTTTCTTCTAACTATTCCTGTTTTTACTCTTGGCATATTCTTTCCTCCTTAAATTTTAGCCGTTTTTTGTTCTTTATATTTAATATTCAGAACTAACTTCTGTCAATTTTTAATTTTGATTTTTTAAATAAAAAGCTGTTAATTCTTGTTTTAAACTGCTTTTTTTAACTTCACTTTTAAATAAAAGTCGTAAATTTTGTTAAATTGCTTCTTTAAAAATAAGTTTAAAGAAATTACTTAAACTATCTTCCTTCTTGTCCAGCCAATGCTTTTTTGATTTTTCTTTCAGCACCTTTTGGAGCGATTGCGTCTTGTCCTAGACGTTTTTTTCTTTTATGAGTCTTTTTAGTCAAGATATGGCTCTTTCCTGAGTGTCTTAAAGAAATTTTTCCACTTCCTGTAACTTTAACTCTTTTTTTTGTTCCTTTATGTGTTTTCATTTTTGGCATTTTTTTTCCTCCTAAATCACTTTTTTAAATTCACTGCCTATTTTTTAGGCGATAATAAAATAAATTTTTGAACCTGTTCTCTTCCGTATTTTTTCTCAACAGTTGCAATTTCTTCAAAATGGCTTGCAAACTCGTCTAATACTTTAATAGCAGATTCTGCGTGTAATCTTTCTCTACCTGTAAGTCTTAAGCTAACTTTTACTTTATGCTCCTTGGCTATAAATTTTTCAATTTGAGAAATTTTTGTTTCCTTGTCGTGTTCATCAATATGAGGTTTTATTCTTATTTCTTTAACAACAACATTTTTTTGTTTTTTCTTATTTTCTTTGTCTTTTTTCGTTTTCTCATACTTGAATTTTCCATAGTCCATAATTTTACATACAGGCGGTGTTGCATTTGGTGAAATTTCAACTAAATCCAATTCTTTTTCAGTCGCAAGTGCCAACGCATCTCTAGCCGACATAATTCCAAATTGTTCGCCGTCATCACCAATGACTCTTATCTCTCTTGCTCTAATTCGTCCATTTATTCTTGGTTCATTAGATTTGTTATTTCCTCTTATAAAAAACACCTCCTAATTTTTTTACAATAAAAAAACAAGATATAAGAAACCTTGCTCAATAGTTATTATATAAAAATTTTACAATGAATAAAAAAATAATTACATTATTGTAAAAATAAATAACTAATTACCTAACTCATCTTCAACAAATAGAATTAAAATATTCTATTTTACTTAAAAATTAATTCAAAATATAAATCTAACTGATGGAAAGGTGAGAAACAATGTTTCTACTTCTAATTTAATTACTAAAGTAGTTTATCATATTTTAGTATATTTTGCAAGGAAAATCTGAATTTTTTACTCCATATTAATTTTATTATGCCATTTTCTAGGTAAATCTATTAATATTTCTGGTTTTTTACCAATCCATTCCTTATAAAAATCTTCTGTATTAATTCCATTTTGTTCCAAATAATTTTCAAATTTCTCTTTGGTTTCTTCATTAAAATGTTTATAGTACAGCCAGAATGTATTTTCGATACTACTTTTAATAAATTTTATAATCAATTCATAATCAAACTCTACTTGTGCTTTTTCTAAAGCATTATAATAGTCATTTCTATTTTCATTTTTTATTATTGTTATCGGATAACCATTTTTCATCAGCTCCAAATTCATCAAAAGCCTTCCTGTCCGACCATTCCCATCATTAAATGGATGTATTTTTTCAAATTCTGCATGAAATTTAGCCACTTTTTCAATTATATTCTCTTTACTTTTTAAAAAATTATCTATAAGTTCTTGCAGTTTTTCTTCCACCTGATAAAATGGAGTTGTCTGAAATTTAGCTCCCAATATTATATTATTTTCCTGCTTAAATTTTCCCCTATTTTTAAAGTCATCATTCAGCACTAAAGCATGAAATTCACGTATAAGCCTAACCGACAATGACTCTTTTGTCTTTAAAACATCATTTAAAAAATCCAGTGCATATTCCTGCCCTTTTACTTCATTATGTTCTTTTAACGATTTTCCCTTTATTGTTACCCCATATTGAAGAATTATATCCGTTTCACGCAAAGTTAAAGTATTACCTTCTATAGCATTTGAATTATATATAAATTCTGTCTTCAAATAATTTTGAAGTTTTTTCAAAACACCTTCATTTAACGGATGTTCCTTATCTAAAAATTCTTTGAAAATTTCAATCATCTTATAATCCCTTTCCTACAAAATATTCTGCAATATTAAGTATATCAAAGATTTTTTAGAATACAATTAAAAGATTTTTATGGACAGAGCAAAAAAATTTAACTCCAAAACCTCCTCGATTCCCCTACCTATAAATTATACCCAATCTTAAAGTGCTATTCAAGAAAATATTCAAATCTTATTTCTAAAAAAATTCTTATATTTTAATTCAAATGAAAAAATATACACATATAACTTTAAAAAATAAATTTTTTGGAGTATAATAATATAAAAAATAAATTTTTAGAAAAGGAATAAATTATGAAATATATTTATAATATTGACGGGTTAAAAAATCACGATGAAAATAGTGCATTTGAAGAAAAAATTGGGAAAAAGGCTCAGAATTTATTTGAACTGGCGATTCATGGGTTTAATGTGCCTGATTTTTCAGTGATTACTAATAGATACTTTAAGGAAGTTATATTGGATGAAATAAGGGAATATTGTAAAAGTGAAATAACAGATTGGAATAGTGTTTTTGAGGGAGATAGTGAAAAAAAAATTGGAAATATAGTTGAAGTTATAAAAAATCATAAGATTAGGGAAGAATTTAAAAGGGAGATTGAAAAAATTGTAAAAGATGGGAGCTATTATGCTGTCAGGTCATCTTCGATTGAGGAAGATAGCAGCAATTTTTCATTTGCTGGACAGTTTGAAACATATCTTTATGTGAGAAAAGAAAATATGCTGGAAAAAGTAAAGGAAGTTTGGATTTCTTCGTTTTCTTCTCATGTGATGAGATATAGGAAAGAGGGAAAAATAAATAATGAGGTAAATGTTCCGGCTGTGATAATTCAGGAAATGATTAATTCTGAAAAGGCTGGAGTTGGATTTAGTGTAAATCCTGTTAATGGGGATCATGATGAAATTGTTATTTCTGGAACTTTTGGATTAGGGACAAGTATCGTGGATGGAGATGAGAATGGGGATCTGTTCATTTATAATAAGGAAACTAAGGAAATAAAAAAAGAAATAGGAATTAAGAAGGTAAAGCAAAGCCTTGATTTTAAAAATCATGGGATAAAAGTTGAAGAAATAAATGTTGAAGATGAGGTTTTAAATGATGCTGAAATTACAGAACTGGGAGAAAATATTATAAATATTGAAAAATATTATGGAAAACCTCAGGATATGGAATGGGCATTTGAAA
>ERZ773014.1407-NODE-1407-length-15313-cov-7.020776_pt1 | contig 15313 bp, 17 predicted proteins | sample MGYA00580841_ERZ773014 | MGnify/ENA primary metagenome ERZ773014 (study PRJEB29015, sample SAMEA2737989) | human oral metagenome | biome: human oral; feature: human-associated habitat; material: dental | place: China | collected 2067 ...
GAACTCGCGACCCCCACCTTGGCAAGGTGGTGCTCTACCACTGAGCTACTTCCGCTTGATTTGCCCGCCGCACACGCACGCGCTGACTGACAGAGTATATTCTAGCGGTTCTTGCCTCGTTTGTCAATACCTTTTCTGATGCTTTTCGCAATCAGTCATACCACCCCAACGATTATTCACTACTATAAATTTCTTTCAGCCGCTCATACAATGCGGGAATGTCTTTCGTAACAGTCTCCCACAGCAAGTCTTTATCCAATGACTCATACTCATGAGCAAAGAGATTTCTCATCCCCCGCATTTCAGCCCAAGGCATATTGGCATGTCTCAACCTGAAACCCTCTGACATTCGTTTGGAAAGCTCCCCAATTTGAAAAAGTGCCATGGAGCACGCGTTGCAGAACACATGGTCACTCTTAAATCTTTCTTGAGAAGACCCAAATCGCTCTACCGTCTCAAAAATCTCCTCGCAATGCCGCAGGATATGCTTTGCAATCTGCCTGTCTCTATCGTTCATAAAGCAACACTTCATCCTTCTGGAGATTCGCTCTAAATGTCTCGGAATCAGGAATCTTGCTTAAAAGGTCAAGCTTCATTCCCAGTGCATCCTCAAGTTCCGAATAGATGCCGCTCAGCATGAAAAAGCTTTTTATATCGCCCTCAATGCGCAGGTCAACATCGCTCTTTTCAGTCGCATTGCCTCTGGCATACGAACCAAAAAGATATGCTTTCCTTATGGGATACTTTTTACATACGGGCGCAATACGCTCTCGTATAATCGGAATAGACAGCATATCGGCACCTCCTCACATCAACTCTCCCGCTCATTTCGCATCGAAAAGCGGCAGCGCTTCCAAGAAGATCAAATCCTTCCTCTCTGCCGCCTTGCCCTCCGCCAGCACGCACGCTTCGCCGACGATCTTGCCGCCCGCCTTGCCTGCAAGCTCCGTCAGCGCCTTCATCGAGCCGCCCGTCGACACCACGTCGTCAAGAAGCAGCACATTCTTCCCTGCAATGCGCGCCTTGTCCACGCCGTCGAGGCAGAGCTTCTGCACGCCCTTCGTCGTAATGGAACGATCCTCGACCCAAATGGCATCCTCCATGTACGCCTTGACCGACTTGCGCGCGACGACGTAGCGCTTCATGCCGAGACAGCGCGCGAGCTCCGCCGCGAGCGGTATGCCCTTCGTCTCTGCCGTCAGGAGGACTTCCGTCTCCTTCGGTACCTTCTCAGCCAAAGCCTTTGCACAGGCATCCGTAAGCTCGACGTCGCCGAGCATGATGAAGCCCGCGATCGCCAGCTCATCCGTCACGTTCAAGATCGGCAATTCCCTGCGGACGCCCGCCACTTCCAAAGTATGAAATCTCTGTGCCATCGTTCAAAAGCCCTCCGTCCTTCTCGTATCCCAGCGCAGGGAGCGCACATATCCCGCACTCTTCTGCATCGCCTTCATTATAATGGAATTTTCTCGCAAGCGCAATTCCTTTCATTGCCCAAGCGATTCCCTCTATGATATAATAAGACCTGCTAAGACATAAACAATACAAAAGGAGCGTGGAATAATGCAGTTGAAAATTCCTTACAGCAAGGGCAAGATGACGATCGAGGTGCCGGACGAGAACTTCCTCGGCGTACTCGAATCGCACCCCGAGGGCAAGGAACAGCCGGGCACACAGGCGGAAATCGTCGAGCGCGCACTCGACAACGTGATCGGCAGTCCCAAGCTCGAAGAACTCGTCCGCGGCAAGAAGCGCATGGTCATCATCACGAGCGACCACACGCGCCCCGTGCCGAGCCGCGTGACGATGCCGATTCTCCTGCGCCGCATCCGCGAGGCGAACCCCGAGATCGACATCTCAATCCTCATCGCGACGGGCTTCCACCGCGCGACGACGCATGAAGAACTCGTCGACCGCTTCGGCGAGGACATCGTCAAGAACGAAAAGATCATCATCCACGATTCGCAGGACGACGCGGCGATGGCGGATCTCGGCTTCCTGCCGTCGGGTGGCAAGCTGCTCATCAACCGCGCGGCCATCGACACCGATCTGCTCATCGCCGAAGGTTTCATCGAGTCGCACTTCTTCGCAGGTTTCTCGGGCGGCCGCAAGGCGATCCTGCCCGGCATCGCTTCCGCCAAGACGGTCATGGCGAACCACTGCAGCAAGTTCATCAAGAGCGACAAGGCGCGCACGGGCATCCTCGACGGCAACCCCATCCATCGCGACATGCTCCACGCGGCGAAGGAAGCGAAGCTCGCCTTCATTCTGAACGTCGTCATCAATGCGGAAAAGGAAGTCATCGCCGCCTTTGCCGGCGACAGCCAGGAAGCGCACGTCACGGGCTGCGACTACGTGCGCACGCTCGCCGAAATCAAGCGCAACCCGTCCGACATCGTCGTATCGACGAACGGCGGCTACCCGCTCGACCAGAACATCTATCAGGCAGTCAAGGGCATGACGGCAGCCGAGGCGAACTGCAACGAGGGCGGCGTCATCATCATGGTCGCAGCCTGCAACGACGGTCACGGCGGCGAATCCTTCTACAAGACCTTGAAGGCCGCAAAGACGCCGCGCGAACTGCTCGACCAGATCGAAGCGACGCCGCAGGAAGACACGCTGCCCGACCAGTGGGAGATGCAGATCCTCGCGCGCATCCTCGACCGCTTCACCGTCATCATGGTCACGGATCTCTGCGATCCGCAGATGATTCGCGACATGCACATGGAGCACGCGCTGACCTTCGACGAGGCCTTGAAGCGCGCCTTCGAGATCAAAGGCAAGGACGCAAAAGTCACCGTCATCCCCGACGGCGTTTCCGTCATCGTGCGCTGAAAAGACACTTGGCAACAAAAAAGGCTGCTTGCGCAGCCTTTTTTGTTGCCTCTTTTTCATTCAAGCGAAAAGATCGTTGAACGCCTCCGTCATCGTCGGGTGCGTGTAAACGGCATCCGCCAGCGTGCCCGCTGTGATGCCCGCATCCATGGCGAGCTTTATGATATTGATCATTTCCTGCGACTCCGGGCAAAAGAGATGCGCCCCTAAGATCTTGTCCGTCTTTGCATCAATGACCGCCTTCAACATCCCCGCAGGCTTTCGAAGCACCTGTGCCTTCGGGATAGCGGCAACGGCGAGCTTTCGCACGGCGACCTCGAAGCCTGCGGCTCGCGCTTCCTCCTCCGTCATGCCCACGCGAGAAAGCGGCGGGTCGAGGAACACCGAATAAGGCACGGCGCCGCGGTTCTTCGTCGTGCGTTCGCCCTTGCCGAACAGCGTATCCTTGACGATGCGGAAATCATCGAGCGAAATGTACGTGAACTGCAAGCTGCCCGCGACGTCGCCCATCGCCCATATATGCTCTGCCGTCGTCCGCAGTTTCTCATCGACCGCAACCGCACCGCGCTCCGAAAGCTCTACGCCTGCCTTTTCCAACTGCAAAGCGGCTAGATCAGGCCGCCTGCCCGTCGCAACGAGGACGGCGTCCGCCGTGAGCCGACGCTCGCTGCCCGCCGCCTCGACCGTGAGCACAGCAGCGCCGTCCTCATCCTTGACACCGAGCACCTTCGCGCTCTTCACGATGGATATGCCGCGCTCTTCAAGCACTTTCTCCACGCAAGCAGCGATTTCCTTGTCCTCACGCGGAATGAAATCCGCCGTATCCTGCACGACCGTGACGTCAGAGCCGAAATTTGCATAATAGGATGCAAACTCCAAACCGATATAGCCGCCGCCAATGACGACAAGCTTTTCAGGCAGCTTGTCAAGCTCCATCATTCCCTCGCTCGTATAGACATGCGCACTCTCCTTAAGCCCCGGAATCGGCGGCACGAAGGGCGCCGCGCCCGTATTGATGAAGATGCGCCCAGCGCGCACGATTCTTTCTCCCGTCTCCGTCACAATGCGCACCGTATGCGCGTCGAGGAAGGAAGCCTCGCCGTCGATGACCTCCGCCCCCGCCGCCGTGACCTTCTCGTAGTTCTTCTGGCGGAGCATCGCCGTCAGACGCCGCTTTTCAGCGATTGCCGCCCGATAGCGCGCCGCCCTCGCCGCAAAATCGCCGCCCGCCGCAGCAGAAAGCCGCGCACTGTACTCAAGCGACTTCGACGGGATGCAGGCGACATTGATGCAAGTGCCGCCGTAGCGCTCCTTCGAACGCTCGACAAGCGCTACAGACTCGCCGCGCTTTGCCAGAAGCCCCGCCAAAGTCTTGCCCGCCTTGCCGAAGCCAAGGATCAAATTCTGATATTCTTTCGTTTCCTGCATAAAAAATCCTCCTTATTCATATATAAAAAATACGCATAAATGCGTAGCAAAACAGTACCATGCGCCTCATGACAAGAGAAAGAGAGCCGCACCCTTCACCTCTCCCACACCCTCGTCTCGACCGCCCCCATACCGAGTGCCGTCTTGATGCCAATACCGACGAAAGGCGCGAAGGAAAACAACATTCCCAGAATCCGCCGCATGCCGTCCGTGCCAAAAAACCGCACGCGCATCGTGCCGCAAAAGCCACGAATCGTATGACCTTCGATAGAAAAAGGAACGGAATGAAGCGCGTATTGAGAAAGCTGACAGGCCAATGCCATCCGCTCCATCAAATCCTCGCCATAGAGATAAACTTCCTTGGCGAAGCGATTCCATCGCATCAGGAGACTTTGGCAAATCAAGAAGAAATCCGGCAGCATCACATAGCGCCCCTCGCGCTTGAACGAGGTCGGCGTGCAAAAGGAAATCTCCGCTCCCTTGGGCGGCGTCTCCTGCAAGAAGAACGTATCGGCAATCTCCTCAAAAGAGCTTTCCGCCAACAACTTTCGCTCGCCCAGACGCACCTCGTACCCCTTCTGCCGCAGAAATATGCCATCTCCTTGCCGCAAGGCCTCCCCGATCGCCTCGCCGGCCTCTTCTCCCACGACGCCGATGCGCCAACGGGCGAAGCCGCCCTTCTTGTCCCACGAAACGCTCTGACTGTACGGGCGCATATCCTGTTCGTGCAGCCTCTCCACCAACTCCTTCGGCAGCCGCTCCATCAAAGCGCCGTGCAGCAACGAGCCGAAAGAAGCCGCCGCACGCTCGCCCTCGGGCAAGAAAAGCCGCACCTCAAAAAGACGCATCATCGTCCAACCTCCCGTATGCGGCAAAGCCCCAGAATCCATTCGTCGTAATCCTCACACGCCAGTTTCAGCGTGCGCGGCGAAAGTTTCGCATCGAGCAATTCATGGTCATGCGCTGGCCTGCGCCTTCCTGTCGCACGATCCCGTTTCGTAAACTTCTCGTCGAGATGACGCGCGATGAAGTGCCGCGCCTCCTCCTTCGACGGTGCGAGCGCATGGACAAGCGTCTTCGAAAGGAATCCCGTACCGCCGCCCAGAAGGCAGTCCGCCTCCCTCGCCTCTTCGAACAGCGGACGATACGCCTTGTCGCCAAACGTCCGCTCCTGCAGCCGCAAGCCATCGTTCATGTATGCGCGTATCATGCCGATGATTTCATCCAACGAAGAAATCCCCAGAGACTGCAGCATGGAACGATCCGCCGTAACGGAAAAACGCAATCTGCGCCCTGCGGGCAAACACTCGCGGAAAAGGGAAATCTTGTTCTCTCCGTCCTCGCCTTGTTTTTTCTTCGTCGTCAAATCGACCTTCTGCAGCACGATTGTTTCTTTTTCCCCCTCCGCGCAGACGGCATCGCTGACGCGAAGCCCGCGCAGGGCGCTCGTGACGGCATCACCCGCACGCGTATTCGGCAAAGAAAGCGTATGAAGAGCCTCCTGCTCAAGACGCGCCATCGTCTTGCTCCACATCTTCTGCTTTTCCCGCAGAGGCCCTCTTGCCGCGTTCACGATCTCCTGCCAGAAGCGCTGAAAACGCTGCGGTTCTCTCCCGATGATGCCATAGAGCAATCCTGTGCGCATAGCTCCCTTGATCGCGCTTCCCGGGATGTACGGCGCACCGTCCGCCAAGGCCGCCTGACAGACGATGTCGTTGAGCGTTTTCTTCCGATCACGCTCTGCCGTCAAGGTCGCTGCATGCGCCTTGCGCAGTGCCAGCGCACGCAGTTCCGCCTCTCGCACTCCCATGCCAAGAAACCATTCCCAGAGACTTTTTCGCTGAAACTCCCTGCGCTCGACATAGACGGCAAAATCATCCAGCAAAGACCGCTTTTCCAAAAAGGCGATCCACTTCGACTCATCGAGAAAGTACACCTCCTGCCGCTTACGGTCGTACAAATATTCAAACGCCATGAGCTTTTCGCCCGAACCGACATGCAGAGGGGCGATGCACTCCAATTCGTATTCCCTGCGGAAAAGCCTGTTCATCATACCTCCACCCCCACATAGAGCCCCAAGCCGTAGCGCCATACCGCATGACCGTCGCACTCACCGAGAGATCCGAGCACACCCTCGATGCGCTGTGAAAAGCACGAGCCGGCATCGAGCAGATGAACGCTCGCCTTCTTCTGCGCCTCGCGCCTCGGCGCCGTGATGAAGCCGCCGCTTCGCCGCAGGCGGTACACGCCCGCCCGTACGACATCGAGCGAAGCCTCATCCGGCAATATGGGGGAAAGAGCCATCTGGCACGGCGCCCCCTTCGCTTCCAGCATGGCGAAGAGCGCTGCATCATCCGTGTATATGCCCGCCTCATCAAGAAAAAGGACATCCTCCGCCAGGTGGAACTTTCCATAGCCGCTGCTGCGCTTGCCGCCGATTCCCGCGCAGCCGAGCCAGATGAGAAGCTCCTGCAGCCAATCCGCCGTCACTTCATTCTCAACATAGGCGAGAAGATACAGTCCTGCACCGGCACGAAAATCGAACTGCCCCACATAGTACGGCAAGGGCTCCGCCCCGCGGCAGTTCACGCGCTGGCGCAGAGACGTCTCGCCAAAATTCGCCGCATCCCCAAAGGACGCGCCGGCCTTCGCTGCCTCGATGTACGCTGCCATGCGGCTCGCTCGGATGTACCCGAGCCTCTTCTGCCTCTTGCGCTCGCTTGCAAGGCGGCAAGCCTCGCCGTATCCCCCTTTGCCCTCCTCCTTCCAAGGCATGAGGCGCAGTACGGGACGCGGCAAGAAAAACGACAGCTCCTCATCCTCCCCCCTTTGCCACGGCAAAAGGTCGGAAAAGAGCAGGCGCCGCGCCCAAACATGCTCGACGAGCCTTTCCAATGCCGCCTCTTCGCCCGCTGTCGCAAGCTCCGCACAAATGGCGCTGAAAAGCACGTCTGCCGGATACTCCATGCCCACCTGCTCAAGCCTGCCGCCGCCCGCCTGCCCGAAATGCACAGGCGTATCAAACGCCAAAGGATAAATCGCATAACTCACGCCGATCGCCCGCCCTTCGCGAGCATCTCCTTGATATGGCCAAGCGCCTCATCGTCGAGCACAGGCTCTTCTCCCAGCGAAAAGCACGACGCCGCAAAATCATGGAGCGACACGCGCCCGTAGCCGCGCGAACCATGCCCGCCGAGATAATCCATCTGCAAAAGCTCCAAACCCGCCGCCAGAAGCCCCATGTCCTCCATCAGCTCAGCCTCATTCTCGATATTGTAAACGAGACGGAAGTCGAACTCCGCGCCTGCGGGCACGCGTTCGATCTGGCGCGGATTCGCCCCCGCCGTCAGGCGGTCGATGGCGTTCTCCCACTTGATCTCGCCGATGTACGTGTCAAGCTCCATCGCATCAAAGCGTGCAAAGGAATCCTCCGTCATGCGAATATCATAGAACTGAAGACGCGCGGGCCTGCCGCCCGCACTGCCCTTCGCCGCCGAGCCGAAGAGACGGCAGATCTCCTCTCGATCATCCTCAATCTTGTTGAGGAAGTACCCGTCGGCAAAGCTGCGTGCCAGCAGCGTGCGCAATTTTCCCTTCAAAGAACTGCCCGGAATGATCGGCTGCTTCGTCAACGGATCGCGCAGGAAAGGGCTGTCCACCGCCCCGATCGGCGCAAAATCGGAAGAAGCCCCGATATGAAGCCCCGTATCGACGCGAAGCAGCGCCCGCAGATCCAGCTTGCCCCTCAATGCCTTCTGATTCGTCTCCTGCTGCCCCATCTCAGTCTCTCCCTCCGTAGAACTTATGGTATGCGACGAGCGCCTCCATGAAGTGCGCGAACTCCTCATACCTCTTCATATCCGCGCCGATTTGATCGATGCGCTCCTTGAGTTGCGCCTTTTCGGCAAGATCTCCCACCGTTCCGCGATTCCTTGCCGCCTGATAAACCAGCTTCACTTTCAAATACCTGACCTCGGAAGCAAGCGCATCGCTCAAAAGCTTCGACTGTCCACTCTGCGTACGATAGACGGCGACCTTGTTCGTCAGCGCATTGACCGCCGCCAGGAACTTTCTGATCTGGCTCTTCGTCAGCTGAATCTGCCCGTGCCCCTGCCTGTCCGGCTTGCGATTCAACGCTTTCACGACGGCCTCCGCCTCTCCTGCGATGTCACGAACCGCCTCCTGCACCCTTCTCGTTTCAGCCATCTGTCCTCGCTCCCTTTTCCCTTATGCTGTAAATGATGAACTGCAAAGCTGTCGAAAGCTCCTGCCTGTCCTTCGGCCTCTTGTACCACTCGTAAAACTGCCGCCGAACCCTCTGATACGCCGCCTGCGAATCGGCCTTTGCGCCCGGGTCGAGACGCGCGAGCACATAGGCGAAGCGCGCGAGCTGCACCGACTTCCCGTCCGCCTCCAAAAGGTCAAGCAGGCGATAAGCCGCGCTCTTGCCCAATCGCACACAGCCGGAAACCTTCGCCTCACCGAAAGAAAAATTTCGACGTAAAAACGCCAGCTTCTCACCGCAGACGCCGTCGATGAAATCGTCCCAGCCATAGACCTGCGCACGTTCCCCGCCGCGCTCCTCCGACGCCGTGCCGAAGAGCGCCACGGCATCCTTCTCCGGACGGCTCTTCGCCAGAGATTCCAATTCGCCTGCCTTGCGCGCCATCTCTGCGACAGGACTCTTATCCTTGAAAAAGCCGATGCCTGCCGAAAAATGCAGCCGTCCGCTCGTAAATCGCCGAAAGGCGCGCCACAGATCGACGGCAAGTTCCACGACGTCATCCCACGCACCGAGCAGGAAGATGTCGTCGCCGCCCGAATAGACGATGTGAATGTCGCGCTCCCTCTTCTTCTCCCTGCCAAAGAGCGAAAACTTCTCCTGCCCGCTCTCGCCCACGCCGTTGACCTCGCCACGGCACAGCATATTGATATAACGCTTGAAGAAAAGCGAAAGCTGGCGCGACAAGACCGCCGTGCGCGTCAAAGTCGCATACTTTTCCGGAAATCCCGCGCGAAACGCCGCACCAAGATTATCCACATCGGCGCGCAGCACGCCCAGGCGACGAATCCCCGCACTCTCCTGCGTCCCGCCGCTTGCGTCTGCCAGCTCGGCAAACTCCATGACCCTGCCCTCTCGGCGTGCCGTGTAGTCGCCGAGCCACAAATGCGTCGCCAGACGCTCGCCCGTATAAACCTTGTTCTTGACATAAATTCTCTCAACGGCATAAGGCAGACGCTCCACGGAATCCAAGGATTCCGCCGAGAGATAAAGCTCGCGCCCACGCCCCGGCAAAGGCAAGGCATCCTCGTGATTTTCTTCCGAAACGCAGAACACAGCCTCCGCCAAGATCCTCTGTCCGAAGAGGTAAAGATTCGCACACATCGGACAGGCGTCCGTGCCTTCTTCGCCACGATAAGGCACAAGCTGCGTCGAAGACGTATGACAGATGCTGCACTCACGCGTCGCATCAAGCGCCCGATTGCACGCGCTCTCAGGCGAAAAAAGAGAAGCGAGCTGCGCCGGCGAATAGCGTGCGAGCTTCTCCGCTTCCAACATCTCGCTCAAGCGCTGAAATGCGGCCTGCGTGCCGCACCTTTCCCCATCTTCCGCTGACCCCGCACCCTCCGCGCGAAACTCCTCCGCAGCGCACGGCGTCCATGCCATCGCCAAGTAAAGGGCGTCGCCGAAATGCCGTATCATCCAATCGTTGATCATCTCATGATATTCCGCGAGAAGCGACCGCACTTTCCGCGTATTCGGCAGCAAGAGATAGAAATGACCGCCGCCCGTATAGAGCAAGGCGCTCCGGCTCATCGAGCAGGCAGCAAGAATCTCATCGGCAATATTCTCCAGCAGGATCTCCAGATAGAAAGAGCGCCCGCGAAGGCTCTTCAAAGCTCCCTTCGAAGGAATCGCATAAATGAACGGCTGGATGCCCGAAACATCCGCCGATACGAGCAGATACATCGGCTCTCTGCGCATACGTCGCCCGCCCTCGCCCGTCGTATGCTTCTTGTAGTCCGCAATGTCATGCGCTTGGAAATACTGAAACATCGCGCCCGCATACGCCGCCGTCAGGCGCACATGATCATAAAGAGAAATATCGGCCGCCTCAGCGCGCGCCGTGCTCGAAGGCACATAGCTCAGAATCGCCTCCAGTACGCGCAAAAGCTCATTGAGCTGCATATCGCTCGGTGAGCGCCGCAGGAAATTCGCCTCCAAATGCTGATAAAGCTCCTGATACTCGCCGACCGACGCCTGCATCCCGCTCCTCTCATGCGGAAACAGCATACCGTCCTCATCCGCAAGGCCGCGCAAATAAAAAGCGTCCTTGCCTGTCTGCGATTTCACATCACCAAAAAGATTGAAGACGCTCTCCAAGTTCGCCGTCGCCGAAAAGCCGTCGCCGCCGTCCTCCAACGTGCGGCGGTCGCTTGCCGCTGCAAGATTGTCTGCTTCATATACGATGTAGCTGATATCATCCGCCCCTGCATGAAGCCCGCGCAGCTCATCCGCATGGTGATGGCGCACCGCACGCAGAATATCCGCATCCTCCTCACGCAGAAAGCGTGCGAGGAACTTCGCCCCCGCCTCCGAATGCGTCTCCTGTGCGGGATTGGCGCGCAGAACGAGCTTGCCTATATCATGAAGCAATGCCGCCCGCTCCACACGCTCGCACAAAGCCTCCACAGACTCATCTCCCCTCTTTACCGAAATCGAAATCACAAGAACCATATTGGAAATGTTCTGTTCCCAAAGGAAAATTCCTGCCCGTATCGCCCTGGAATCATGAATTTTCCTATATCCGTCAAAAGATAATGACATCCTCGATATGGCGATCTCCCACGCCCCATGAACGAACCGATGTATGGTCGGCCAACAAATAGATGCGCAAAGAATCCGTCTCCAAATCAATCAAGCGGCTCGTTTCCTCAACGAGCCGCTCGTACTTTTTCTTACTCAAAAACGCCTCGAAGGCAGACTTCTGCACACGAATCCCATAGCGCTCGACGCACTTGACCATGCGACTGCGGCGCTTGTTTTCCACGATGTCGTAGATTACAAGCACGATGTAACGGCGCTCATCGGCAGCGACAAACTCCATCTCCTCGTATTCCAAGTCCAGCTCCATGTCTGCCATGCCACCACCTCATCGCAAAAGAATCGGCTCATATATCTCCGCATTCTGTGCCATCAACGCCTGTGCGTACTGCCCCGCCTGCTGCGCGAGGCTGTGGCGGTACGAATGCTTGCCCGGCTTGTACTGATTGACCGTCCGAAGCTTCTTCTCATAGGCGCGCAGGAAGATGCCGCGCCCCTCGCGCGTCAGGAATATGCCCTCGCTGTCATCCGACGGTGCAAAATGATCGGGCTTGATCTCATGATGCTGCACGAGAGCGAGCACCATAGAATCGACGAGCACAGCGCGCCACTCCTCCATGAGATCGGATGCCAAGGCAGGATGACGGTTCTTCAACGCATGAAGAAATCCAAAGTACGGATGCAGCCCCTCGTTGCTCAAAGCCGTATAGATGTCATACATCAAAAGCGTATAGCCAAGACTCAGCATCGCATTGAACGCATCCAAAGGCGGCCGTCTGCTGCGGCGCGAGAAAGAAAACTCCTCGGGCACGAGCCGCCCCAAAGCACGGAAATACACCTTCGCAATGACGCCCTCGTAGCCCATGAGCTGCTCGCTCGTCTCGCACTGGAAGATATGCTTGCGCAGAGCGAGAATCTCCTCGATGTCCCGGCGAACCTCGCCGAGTTCCGCCCGACGATTGTAGCGACGCAAAAGCGTCAGTTGGTTGTGCACCTTCGCCGCGATCGCCTTGCGTCCCAGAGCGAGATAAAAGGACGAACCCTTGAGCAAGATCTGCTGCTCCTGCCGAAAGACATGCACATGGCGCGTCGATTCAAGACGACCGAAGAACACCCCCGACCGCGACAGCCACGTGACAGGAACGCCCAAGCGCAGAAGCTCCACCATCGCCTGTGAGGAAACCTGCACGCGGTCGATCAGAGTCAGCCCCTCCAAGACCTCCTCGGGAATCTCCATGATGCACTCACGGTTGCGACCGATAACGAAATTCCCCCCGCGCTTCTGAACATAAGCTCCCTCTTCCGTGATATAGACAAAACTCATGCTCACACCTCCAAGAACTGCCGTCCCCTTTCGAGGTTCGCGTTCTGAAATAAATCATGACCGCCGCGTATACGCTGCCGAAAGGCCACACGTTTCCGTCCCCTTTCAGGGTTCGTGTTCTGAAATGCGGCAGCAAAAACTATTACGAATAATGACCTCGGCAAGCAATTACACGCAAGACGTCTTCAATTACATCATAAACAATACGATTCGTGTCATCAATGCGACGACTCCAATAGCCTGACAAAGAGCCGTGCAGAGGTTCTGGCTTGCCAATACCATGAAACGCATCCCTTTGCATATCTTTGACAAGTTCATTGATTCTCTTCAGTGTCTTTCGATCCTGCATCTGCCAATAGAGATAGTCTGCCCAAGCGCGTTCTTCCCACAGAACCTTCATGCATCTGCCTCAATTAACGCGTGTTCCTGAAATTTCGCAGTTCCGTTTTTAACGTCAGTAACAATGCTCTCAAGATGAGCGATATTCGCAGAGGAATAGAACGGATCGACGGAAACCTCAAACGGGATCCGCCTTTCGCGACTCATCTTTTTAGCAAAGATCGTGAATGCAGTTGTCATATTCATTCCAAGATCGCGGCAGACAGCTTCCATATTCTGCTTTAATTCAGTGTCCATACGAATATTGACCAATGTTTGTGCCATATAAATCAACCCCTTTGATGCCAGTTTAGCATAAGCAAAATACACTGTAAAGACAACACATAAACAACAGGCTGCGATTTCATCAATAAGAAATCATAGCCTGTTCCGTCCCCTTTCGAGATTCGTGTTCTGAAATGCAACGGCTTTGCAGTGTTCCATCTCGCAATTTTATAAAGTTTCCGTCTCCTTTCGGGGTTCACGTTCTGAAATTTCTACAGTTTGTCTACAAATACCATGATTCGCCTTGTTTCCGTCCCCTTTCGGGGTTCGTGTTCTGAAATAGAACCCGTCCACGTCCTTATCAGCAAGGACACCGTGCGTTTCCGTCCCCTTTCGGGGTTCGTGTTCTGAAATCGCTCAATAAAGTTTAAGACAGAAAAAACATCAAGAGTTTCCGTCCCCTTTCGGGGTTCGTGTTCTGAAATTAGGAATGAATTAGATGTAATGGAGTATAAAGATTATGTTTCCGTCCCCTTTCGGGGTTCGTGTTCTGAAATCCTCGTCTTGCAATCCCTGATTTTACGCGGCTTCAAGATGCTGTTTGCGACGCGGATTGCTTTTTTGTCCCTTTCCTGCTGCGACCTCTTGAAAAAATGCGCTTCAAGCCTTGTCATTGCTGATGCGGCGCGGATTTCTCCTATAGTATAGCATGAAGCAGGAAAAAGAGCAATGGTTCTACTGCCTTTTCCCAGTATCAATATCGCTGCAAAAGTTGGGCATTTTCTAAATCGTTGTTCTGCAGACAGTAGTCAATCGCCGTATGACCCGACTTGTCTTTCCGATAAGGATCTGCTCCTGCATCGAGAAGAATCTGTAGAAGCTCGTGCCTTGCCTCGGAAGATGTATAGGTGTGAGATACATACATCAACGGCGTCGTGCCATCGTTTGAACGATAGTTGACATCTATCCCTTGTTCGACAAGGTAGCGGCAGATTGCAATACCATCTCTCCCCAATGGCATGGACAAGAGCGCATTGCGCCGATCCATAGCATAGACGTCCTGAATGGAATTGATAGGCGCACCCCAGTTGTGCAGATATTCCATCAACGGAAGATTGCCGTTTGCTGCTGCTTGCACGAAATAAGAGTGAACGCGATACTCGCGCGTACTGGTAACATACCCGCGCACATCCGCGCCGCGTTCAAGAAGGAGCTGCATAATCTCGTGCCTGCCGTTGTATATCGCGCAGGACAAAGGCGTAGCGGTCTTGAAATTGTAGTAGGCGTTGATGTCAAGACCCTTGTCGAGCATACGCCCTACGGTATCAGCATCGCCTTTTTCAATCGCCACGAAGAGCATCCTCTCATCCGTCGTCGGCTCTCGCTCGATGATGCGATTGTTGATCTCCCCATGCCGAGTCTTCTCCTCCGGTTTTTTCTCTTGTCCTTCCTGCTTCCCGCCCTTGAGGATTGAGCCGAGGACATCGCCGATAATCTTACCCCATTCGCTCGCTTCCACTTTTGCAGGATGGATGACGGCAGGGACACCCATGAACAGGAAGGCCGCAGCCACGGTTGTGGCGACAAATTTCTTCACAGCATTCGCTCCTTCATTTCGCGGCGGCTTGGTCGCCGCGCATCGCCGGTTCTATTCCAATTCCAAAGATACCAAAAAGGCGCCGCTTTCGGTCGGAGCGTCACACCCGACATCTCTTTTGCCCATTGCCGAAGCATGCGGCGCGTGAGGACGCTTTTTTCACCTCAAAAGCCAGTCGCCTTTTCTTAGTTTCAGTATAACAAGATTACTCTCGCCTGTAAAGGATAACTTTGTTTCTCAATATCTTCTTCCATGTGGCATCGCCAATTCGCCATAAAAGAAATAATGGAATGCCTGTAGTGAGATGGGTCTTTTTCTACTTTCAAACGCAAGATTGCCTTGAACCGTTCTCCATTTTCTTCTATCATTTTCAGGATCACAGCGGTATGCGGTTTCGATGCTGCAATGATGTAATCCGGCTCTTGTATGATTTGCGGAATGTACCTCATGAATCTCTCATAATCTTGAGGATGCCGTTCTTTGATATGCTCAATCCTCTCATCCGTGATAACGACATCCGAGGATTGAATCTCTCGCTCCACAAGCGAATAAATTGCCTTGTCAATCTTGCAAAGCAAATGCATCGGATCACATCCTTAAGCAAAACTGCCGCACGCGAATGCGTGCGGCAGTTTCCATTCGTACAGCTTAGCCGACGATGACCAGCGGATCGCCGGCCTTGACGCTCTGACCGGCGGCG
>ERZ773014.1408-NODE-1408-length-15298-cov-6.501804_pt1 | contig 15298 bp, 8 predicted proteins | sample MGYA00580841_ERZ773014 | MGnify/ENA primary metagenome ERZ773014 (study PRJEB29015, sample SAMEA2737989) | human oral metagenome | biome: human oral; feature: human-associated habitat; material: dental | place: China | collected 2067 ...
TTAGCGACCGTCTTCAGAATATCTGCGACGCTGTCCGGCTGGCCTTCGTGCAGGGCCGCAACGGCGGCGCGAAAACCGCGGTCCATGTTTTCACCGTGGTCGCCATCGCCGATCGCTCGGTCCAGGTCCACCAGGTAGTCGCGGTGCTCGGCGACAGTGGCCGCCGACGTCTCGATCCACCGCAGTGCCCACGCTGCATCAACGCTCATCGTCTCTACTCCTTGTTCCGCTCGGTCGTTTACTTCCAGGCCACTGTGTCCACGGGCGCGTCAAAGAGGGCGAGGAGTTCGTCGTCGGCGCGCATAAGGGTGACGGACACACCGGGCATCTCCAGGCTGGTGACGTAGTTTCCGACCATCTGGCGGGTGATGCCAATACCGTCCTTTGTTAGAAGGGCCGCGAGGGCACGGAAACAGATGTAGAGCTCAGAGATGGGAGTACCACCCATGCCGTTAACGAGGGCAACGACGCGCTCGCCTTCGCTCAGACCGAGGTCGTCGCGCACGCGCTCGTAGAGTTCAGCGATGAGGGTATCGGCGCTTTCCATAGAGCCGCGGCGGTAGCCGGGTTCACCGTGGATGCCGATACCCAACTCGATCTCGTCCTCGCCCAGGTCGAAGGAAGGCTTGCCCGCATGGGGCACGGTGCAGGGGCCGAGCGCAAGGCCCATGGAGCGGGTTTGGTCGTTGACTTTCGTCGCAATGCGGGTGACTTCTTCCAGGGAGTCGCCGCGTTCGGCGGCAGCGCCCGCGATCTTCTCCACGAAGATCGTTCCGGCGACGCCGCGGCGCCCCGCCGTGTAGAGGGAGTCCTCGACGGCGACGTCATCGTTGACGACGACCGACGAGACCTTGATGTCCTCCATGTCGGCCAGCTCGGCGGCGGTCTCGAAGTTGAGGACGTCGCCCGTGTAGTTCTTGACGATGTGCAGGACGCCCGCGCCGTGGTCGGCGGCCTTCGTGGCCTCCAGGATCGGGTCGGGGGTGGGCGACGTGAAGACCGCGCCGGGCACGGCCGCATCCAGCATGCCTTCGCCGACGAAGCCCGCGTGCAAGGGCTCGTGTCCGGATCCGCCGCCGGAGACGAGGCCGACCTTGCCCTCAGCCTTGGGAGCGCGTCGGGTCACGAAATCCGGCGAGTAGTGGACATCGACGAGGTCGGGGTGGGCCAGGGCGAAACCTTCGAGGGTTTCGCGGACGACGGCGTGGACGTCATTGACGAGCTTCTTCATGATGCCTCCTTGCACATTGCTCATCTGTACTTGTACGCATGGTCAATCGTGCCACCTTTGAGCACGAATTCCCAACCGTGGCGGCCGCCACGATGCGGCCGCCCTGGTCGGGTTCCATCCTAGCGTGGGCTATGGCCGGCGAGGGCCAGCATTTCCCCGGCCAGCATGACCGAGCCAAACACGAGGACTCCGCTGCGATCCGCGGGCTGCGCCCCGGCCTCGGCAATCTCGGCTGCACGATCGACCGCGTCGGCCAATGACTCGCGCACGTCTACCCGATCGGGACCGAAGACCTCCTCGGCGATCTCAGCCAGACGCGCAACGTCGGCCGCACGCTCGCCCGGCATCTGCGTGACGACGAGGTGATCGATGAAGGGTTCGACCTCGGACAGGACGCCCTCGACGTCCTTGTCCCCCATCGCTGCGTACACGCCTGCGATGCGCGCGAACCCAAAGGAGGATTCCACGGCCTCGCGCAAGGTGGCCGCACCCGCGGGGTTGTGCGCGGCGTCCACGATGATCGTGGGCGAATGACGCACGACCTGCATGCGGCCCGGGCTGGAGGCGTTCATGAGGCCCTGCTCGACGATGCGACCGTCCAGGCCGCGCCCGCCCATGAAGGCCTCGACGGCAACGAGGGCCGCCGCCGCGTTGTGGGCCTGATACTGCCCGAACAGCGGGACGAACACGTCCTCGTAGACCGCGGAAGGCGTGCGGATGGTGACCATCTGGCCGCCGACCCCCATCTGACGATCCACGACCTCGAAGTCGCGGCCCTCGACGCGGGCGATCGCGTCGACGGAGCGCGCCTGCTCGAGGAGGATGTCGAGGACTTCCTCCTCCTGAGCCATGATGACGACAACCTGGCCGGGCTTGATGATGCCGGCCTTTTCACGCGCGATTTCCTCGATCGTGGAGCCGAGCCACTTCGTGTGGTCCAGGGCGATCGGGGTGATAACGGAGACGCCCGCGTCGATGACGTTCGTAGCGTCCCAGCACCCGCCCATGCCGACCTCGACGACAGCGGCGTCGACCGGATAGTCGGCGAAGGCCGCATACGCCATGATCGTGAACACCTCGAAGAAGGACAGACGGGGGCCGCCCTCCTGCGAGCTGCGCTCGTCCACCATGCCGACGTAGGGCTCAATGTCCTCCCATGCGCGCACGAAGCCCTCGCGCGTGATCGGGTGGCCCTCCAGGGAGATGCGTTCGCGCACGTCGAGCAGGTGCGGGCTCGTAAAGCGGCCCGTCTTCATGCCGAAAGCAGTAAGGAGCGAGTCGATCATGCGCGACGTGGAGGTCTTGCCGTTCGTACCCGTGATGTGGATCGACGGGTAGGAGTTCTGCGGGTCGCCCAGGATGTCCAGGGCGAGCTTCACGCGGTCCAGCGTGGGGTCGATGTCGTGCTCGGGTGCGCGCGCGACGATGGACTGGTAGATCTCCTGCACGCGCGCGTCCAGGGCGACGTCGTCCTGAGCCTTCGCGAGCGCAGCCTCGTGGGAGGCGCGCTCGTCGCGTGCCTCGGCGGCGTCGTCGGCGAAGTCCTCGTCCACCTCGCCCTCGATCTCGGCGAGCACGGAGGGATCGGGGCCCAGCAGCAGCGAGTGCTCGACGAGGGCTCGCAGCGCGGCCTCGCGTTCGCTCTCCTCCGCCTGAGGGTCGACGCCCTCCCCCGCCTCGGTGTCCTCGACCTCGTCGGCTGCTTCCAGGTACGGGATCAGGTCGGCCGGGATGCCGCCGCGCTGGTCCTCGTGAGTGTTGTCTTCCCCGAAGAACGATTCGCCTGCCATGTTTCCTCCGCTGCTCGCAGTGTCTCCGCTATTTTACCGGCCCAGGCATGGAGGGCGGCTTGTTCTGCCGGTCACGGCGCGTTGGCGCGCACTGGTCGCGCGTCGTCATCGACGAGGCCGGGGCGGGATATCCCAAACCTCCACGTTCGCCGCGGGGAGCACGTCGTCACCGCGCCGACGCGGGCAGGTAGAATGAAGGCCGTCAATATGATCCCCTCAAGGAGGCAACACGTGGGTAAGTGGTTTGGCCAGGCGAGCGAAATCGAAGATCTGCGCGCCGAAAACCGCCAGTTGAAGGAACAGGTCGCGAACCTCGAGGCGCGACTGCGCGCCGCCTACGCGGACGCCGGGGTCACGGCCCTCGCCGGGGCCTCCTCCCCCACCTTCGAGGCGGCAGCCCCGCAGGCCTCAGTTCCCGCCGTTCCAGCCGGTGCGCCCAACCCGGCCACGGCCTCGTTCCAGGAGCTGAGCACGGCCGAACTCCAGATGATCGCCGAGGGCAGGACGCTCTACGCCGTCAAGTCCTACAGGGACCGCACCGGCGTCGACCTGAAGACGGCGAAGGCGGCGATCGACGCGGCCCGCTGAGCGCCAGAAACCTCGTTTCTGTCCTATCACGAGGTTTGCTCCACACCACAGTTGGTCGGAAAGCGGTTGTTTCCCCGGTCGATGTTTACTCATGCGGATAGGTTGTGCACTTCCGGATAGCTTGTGCACTTCCGGATAGGTTATGCGGATACGGATAGGTTATTAACCTATCCCAATGCTCACAACCTATCCAGATACTCATAACCTATCCAGATACTCATAACCTATCCGCGTGACGGCATCCGCCGGCCTCGGCGCGTTTTCCCAGCTGCTATACCGGGTTCATCAACGAGGTCGGGGCGGGGCGCGGGCATCGCCTCTCCTCATGCTCGGCGCCCCAACCGCTCTGATAGGATGCCGACCGCATAATCACCGTCGCCGACGACAGGACACGACATGCTACTTATCGGCATTACGGAAGAACCCGACTGGATTCGCTCCACCTTTAATCTCACCTACCGCGTCTCTTGGGAGACCCTGCTCAAGGGCGTACGCGGTGTCTACCCCTACATGCGTGGTGTCTCCCAGAACGACGACAATCCCGAGGTTCTGGTCGACAACTCAATCATCCAGATTTCCTCCCCCGACAAGATCCTCGCCATCCCCGAGGCCGGTTCCATCACCATTCGCGGCTTCGCGCCCGTCATCAAGGCGCCCGCCATGCTGGTGTTCCACAACCAGGTATCCTCCGTCAACGTCGCGGTGGGCCGCGTCGGCGAGGAATACCAAAACACTGACTACGAAAAGTTCAACAAGTCGATGTGCCAGTTCATGGACTCCATCGAGATCATGATGCATCTGCAGCCCAAGGCAGACAGCTGACGCCACTGATCCGCGTCATGCTGGAGAACACTGTGTCCTCCAGCAATCGCGGAAAGCGGCTGGGGCCGGGAGGTTTTCCTCCCGGCCCGCCCGCCTGAGCGACAGCAATCAGTGCTTGGCGACGCGAACCTGAAGCTTGTCGCCGGCCTCGACCGTCACAGACAGAGCGAGGGTCTCGGCGGCGATCATGTCGCGCCAGGCCTGAACGTCAGCCACGTGATCGGACGGAAGCGTCAGCGACAAGTCAATGCGGTCCGCGATGTGCAGGCCAGCATTCTTACGCTCGTCCTGAACCGCGCGCACGACGTCGCGGGCGTAGCCCTCGGCCTCGAGCTCGGGGGTCAGCTCCGTATCGAGCACCACGAAAGTACCCGACGCCAGCACGTCCGCGACCTGGCCCTCGGCGGCGTCCACGGAGGTGGACACGGAGAACATGTCGCCCGTGAGCACCAGCGGCGCCCCATCCAGCTCGACGGAGGCGAAACGGCACTCGCCGTCCACGACCTCCCACTCACCGGACTTCTGAGCCTTGAACAGCTGGCTCGTCAGCTTACGGACAGCCGGATCGAAGGCGCGCGGGTTCAGTGCGAGCTCGGTGCGAACGCTCAGGCCCGAGTCCTGCGGTGCGGAAAAGACCACGGACTTCACGTTCACCTCAGAGGCGATCAGGTCCGCGAAGGGCTCCAGCGCAGCGAAGTCCTCCGACACGACCAGCAGCGAGGCCAGCGGCTGGCGCACACGCAGCTGATGCGTCTTACGCAGCGCGTGTGCTGCCGACACGATCGAGCGAACCTCGTCCATCGCGGCGACCAGCTCGGGGGCGTCCACGGCCTCGTCGATGACGGGGAAGTCCGTCAGGTGCACGGACTCGCCGCCCGTCAGGCCGCGCCAGATCTCCTCGCTCAGCAGCGGCAGCAGGGGCGCCGCCAGCTCCATGAGCGTCACGAGAGCCGTGTACAGCGTGTCGAACGCCGCGCTGTCCTCATCCCAGAAGCGCTGACGCTGGGTACGCACGTACCAGTTCGTCAGAACATCGAGGTAGTCGCGAACCGCCTCGCACGCGCCGGCCACGTCGTAGCCGTCAAGCGCGCCACGCACATCCTCGGCGAGGGTACGGGTGTGGGCCAGCAGGTAACGGTCCATCTGCGCCAGCGCGGCCACGGCCTCGGGCGACGACAGATCGATGCGCTTGGCCTCGTAGCCCTCGCCCTTGTTGCAGGCGCCCGCGTACAGCGTGAAAAAGTAGTACGTGTTCCAGATCGGCAGCAGCACCTGACGGACGGTGTCGCGGATCGACTCCTCCTTGACGATCAGGTTGCCGCCGCGCACGACCGGGCTCGACATGAGGAACCAACGCATCGCGTCGGAGCCATACTTGTTGAACACCTCGGCCACGTCCGGGTAGTTACGCAGCGACTTACTCATCTTCAGGCCGTCGTCACCCAGGACGATGCCGTGGGAGACGCAGGAGCGGAACGCCGGGCGATCGAAGAGCGCGGTCGCCAGGACGTGCAGCGTGTAGAACCAGCCGCGCGTCTGACCGATGTACTCGACGATGAAGTCGCCCGGGTAGTGGTTCTCGAACCACTCCTGGTTCTCAAAGGGATAGTGCACCTGCGCGAAGGGCATCGAACCGGACTCGAACCAGCAATCGAACACGTCGGAGATGCGACGCATCGTCGACTTGCCCGTCGGGTCGTCCGGGTTCGGGCGCGTCAGGGAGTCGATGAAGGGACGATGGAAGTCCGTGACCTTCACACCGAAGTCGGCCTCGAGCTCCGCGATGGAGCCGTAGACGTCGGTGCGCGGGTACGCCGGATCGTCCGAGACCCACACGGGGATCGGCGCGCCCCAGAAGCGGTTACGCGAGATCGACCAGTCGCGGGCACCCTCCAGCCACTTGCCGAAGATGCCGTCCTTGGTGTGCGCGGGGGTCCAGGTGATCTCCTGGTTGAGCTCCACCATGCGGTCGCGGATCTCGGTGACGCGGACGAACCACGAGGACACGGCCTTGTACATGAGGGGCTTGCGGCAGCGCCAGCAGTGCGGGTAGGAGTGCACGTAGGACTTCTCGCGCACCAGCACGGCGCGGATCTCGGGGGCGCGGCGCGCGATCGGGCCACCCTGCTCGCGCAGGTCGGCGACCACGTAGCGGTTCGCGTCGAAGATCTGCATGCCCTCGTAGTCGCTCACCTCGGAGGTGAAGACGCCGCCCTCGTCGACGGGCAGGACCACGCCGATGCCGTACTCCATGCACGTCCACATGTCGTCCTCACCGAAGGCGGGAGCCTGGTGGACGAGGCCGGTGCCGTCCGTGGTCGTCACGTAGTCGGCGGCGATGATCGACCAGCCGTTGGGGCCGGGGGCACCACCCTCAGCGCGGCGCTCGGGGGTGTCGAAGTAGTCGTAGATCGGGTGGTAGTGGATGCCCACCAGCTCGCTGCCCTTGTAGGTGGCGACGACGCTCGGCTCCTCGCCCAGCTCCTTGGCGTAGGCGCCAATTAGGTCTGAAGCGATGATTACGCGCTCACCAGCCAGCTTACTGTTGTGAGCGGCGTCGACCTCTACCAGCGAGTACTCAATTTCCGGACCCACCGCAACGGCGGAGTTAGAGGGCAGAGTCCACGGCGTGGTGGTCCAGATCAGTGCCAGCTCAGGGCGCGCAGAGTCTTCACGTAGCTTCTTTTCTAGACGCAACCCAACCGTTACGGTGTTGTCGGTGCGGTCCTGGTAGACGTCGTCATCCATCTTGAGCTCATGGTTGCTCAGCGGAGTGCGGTCATTCCAGCAGTAAGGCAGCACGCGGTGGCCCTGGTAGGCCAGGCCCTTGTCATAAAGCTGCTTAAAGGCCCACAGCACCGACTCGGTGTAGTCGGGGTCTAGGGTCTTGTAGTCGTGTTCGAAGTCCACCCAGCGGGCCTGGCGGGTGACGTAGTCTTCCCATTCCTTGGTGTAGCGCAGCACCGAGGAGCGGCAGGCCTCATTGAACTTTTCGATACCGATGCCACCGGGGCGGGTGATCTCAGTGACGTCCTCAATGCCGAGCTGACGCTGGGCTTCAAGCTCTGCGGGCAGACCGTGGGTGTCCCAACCAAAGCGGCGCTCAACGCGGTGGCCTTTTTGGGTCTGGAAGCGGCCCACGGCGTCCTTAGCGTAGCCAGTGATCAGGTGACCATAGTGGGGCAGACCGTTAGCGAAAGGCGGGCCGTCATAGAAAACGAACTCGTTGTCTCCATTGCGGCCGGTCGCACGGTTTTCAACGCTGGCGCGGAAAGTGTCATCCTGCTTCCAGTAAGCCAGGATTTCTTCCTCAATGCGGGGCAGGTTCGGGGAAGCGGGAACTGCTTGGCCCGGGCGGTGAAGCGGATAGAATGCGTCGCCGTTATGCGCAAAGTTGGACATTTTGCCTCTTGAAGTCCTCGTACGATCCTTGTCACGAGGACGACCCAAGCTAACCCTAAGGCCAGCTTTTAGCCGCGGTACCACCTCGCTTGCCCAGCTAGCCAGCCACACAAAGCCCGGTGGGGCCTTGCAGCTAGCAGCCAAAGCCGCTTAATTGGCGCTATAACGTTGCGACCGTCCGGTTCTACTAGGGGGCCAGCGCGTTTTGCAACAGAGCCAACTAGAGCTAACTGCCAGTTAACGCTAACCCCGGTTCTTCCGGAAGCTCACCGGTGATATCCGCGAGTGCGGCCGGGTCAATGCTTATGCCCTAGCATTTTATGGCTAGGTTCTTATGCCTGCCACATTGTAGGGCGTGAGATTACCCGCAAAGTGCCGGCAGTTTAAGTGTGGCTGTGGGTGTTGGTTAAAGCGCTGGGGTATTTAAGGCAAGCGTTGCACGTTTAACGTGTGCCTGGTGCGCATCTGGGGCCGTGATCGTGAGAGAATCAGGTTTATGTCTGCAAATTCTTCCACTGGCAACGCACGGTTTTTTGCGTCCCAGACGCACACGCCTAACGCTCCTGCCAAGGTCAGCGCTGATGGCCTAGAGCAGCGTTGGAACGAAACCTGGTCTCAACAGGGCACCTACGACTTTGACCGCAACGCTGAGCGGCATGAAGTGTTTTCTATTGACACTCCCCCGCCCACTGTTTCTGGTTCACTGCACGTGGGACACGTCTTTTCTTACTCCCACACTGACACGGTGGCTCGTTACCAGCGTATGCGTGGTAAGGCCGTGTTCTATCCCATGGGTTGGGATGACAATGGTCTGCCTACTGAGCGTCGTGTACAGAACTACTTTGGGGTGCGCTGCGATCCTTCGCTGCCTTATGTGGAGAATTTTGAGCCCCCGCATGTGGGTGGTGAGGGTAAGTCCATTAAGGCTCGCGATCAGGTGCCCGTTTCGCGCCGTAACTTCGTGGAGCTATGTGAGCGCCTAACTCTTGAAGATGAGAAGCAGTTTGAGGATCTGTGGCGCACTCTTGGTTTGAGTGTGGATTGGTCTTCTACCTACCAGACTATTGGTGAGCGTGCCCGTAAGGTGGCGCAGGCTGCGTTCTTGCGTAACTTGGCGCGTGGTGAGGCTTACCAGGCGCAGGCTCCGGGTCTGTGGGATGTAACTTTCCAGACTGCTGTGGCCCAGGCTGAGTTGGAGAGCCGCGAGTACCCGGGTTTCTACCACCGTTTGGCTTTCCACATTACCGACGCCGAGGTTGCTGCTAAGGCTGCGGCGGCGGGCGCCCCGATTGAAAATGGGGTTGATGTTTATATTGAGACCACTCGCCCTGAGCTGCTGCCGGCTTGTGTGGCTTTGGTGGCTCACCCCGACGACGAGCGCTACCAGCCCCTGTTTGGCACCACGGTTTCTAGCCCGGTGTTTGGGGTTGAGGTGCCGGTGCTGCCTCACCCTGAGGCTGAAAAGGACAAGGGTGCCGGTATTGCTATGTGCTGTACCTTTGGTGACACCACCGATATTGACTGGTGGCGTGACCTGAAGCTGCCTTTGCGTGCGGTGCTGCGTAAGGATGGGCGCCTGGAGCTGGAGACCCCTGAGTGGATCACTAGTGAGTCGGGCCGCCAGGTTTATGAGCAGATGGCTGGTAAGACTACTTTCTCTGCCCGCGAGGTGCTGGTTAAGCAGCTGCGTGAAAGCGGTGAGATGAGTGGTGAGCCCACTAAGACGGTGCGTCAGACTAACTTCTTCGAAAAGGGCGACAAGCCTCTGGAGATTGTTACTTCGCGTCAGTGGTACATCCGCAATGGTGGTAAGCCTTGGACTAACCCTGCTAGTGGCAAGGATCTAAACGCTGAGCTGCTAGAGCGTGGCCAGGAGCTTAAGTTCCACCCTGACTTTATGCGCGTGCGCTACGAGAACTGGGTTAAGGGTCTAAACAATGACTGGCTGATTTCGCGTCAGCGTTTCTTTGGGGTGCCTTTCCCGCTGTGGTACCAGGTGGATGCTAACGGCGATGTGGACTACAACGCCATTATCACCCCTGATGAGAGCGCCTTGCCGGTCGACCCCTCTAGTGACGTGCCCGCAGGTTACAGCGCTGAGCAGCGCGGCGTTCCTGGTGGTTTCGTTGGCGAGCTAGACATTATGGACACCTGGGCTACCTCTTCTCTGTCTGCCCAGCTGGTTTCTGGCTGGCTAAACGATGAGGATTTGTTCAAGCGGGTTTACCCGATGGATATTCGTCCCCAGGGGCAGGACATTATCCGTACTTGGCTGTTCTCTTCCGTGGTACGCGCCAACCTTGAGTTTGGCGCTCTGCCTTGGAAGCACGCCGGTATTTCTGGCTGGATCTTGGACTCTGACCACAAGAAGATGAGTAAGTCTAAGGGTAATGTGGTCACCCCCAAGGGCCTGCTGGAAAAGTATGGCTCTGACGCGGTGCGTTACTGGGCTACTTCGGCGCGTCTGGGTCTAGATGCGGCCTTTGAAGAGGCCCAGATTAAGATCGGTCGCCGCCTGGCTATTAAGATCCTTAACGCCTCTAAGTTTGCCCTGTCTATGGGTCTTCTGCCTTGGGACGCCGATAAGGCCACTAAGGGTAGCGTCCCAGCCCCGAGCCTGGATGCTAGCGAGGTTAGCGAGCCGGTTGACCAGGCTGTGCTGCTGGGCTTGGCTGATGTGGTCGACGCCGCCACGGCCGCTTTTGACAACTTCGAGCACGCCCGGGCACTGGAAGTGGCTGAGTCCTTCTTCTGGACTTTCTGCGACGACTACATTGAGCTGATTAAGGACCGCGCCAACGACTTTGAGGGCAACCACCGCCCCGAGGCTGTACGTAGCGCCCGCACCACCCTAGCTATCGCGGTGGACACCTTCGTGCGCCTGTTCGCTCCGTTCATGCCGTTTGTCACTGAAGAGGTGTGGTCTTGGTACCGCACCGGCAGTGTGCACCGCGCCCCCTGGCCCACCAGTGACTGGCTGCGTGAGGCTGCTAGTGGGGCCGACGTCGAACTAGTGGGCGCCGTCGGACAGGTGCTAGCCAGCCTACGTAAGCTCAAGTCTGAAGCTAAGACCAGCCAGAAGACCCCTATTTTGGAGGTCACCTTGGAGCTGCCCGAGCAGCTAGCTAAACAGGTTGAGCTGGTGCGCGCTGACCTGATTGAAGCCGCCAAGGTAACCGGCGAGTTTACGGTCAACGCCAGCGACAGCTGTGAAAGCGCCACTGTGGTTTCTTCAACTTTGGGGCAGGCTCCGGCTAAGCAGGCCCCGACCAAGCAGGCCCCGACCAAGCAGGCTCCAGCTAAGCAGGCTCCAGCTAAGCAAGCCCCAGATAAGCAGGCCCCGACTAAGACCTGGGCCGAGATTTTATTCCCGGATGCCGATGGGAACCGCCAGTAGCCGCGCCATCTGGTAAATCACCCCGTTAAAAGCGGTTGGTGCTCGATTTTGTTCACCGAGTGCCAACCGCTTTTATTTACCACAAACAATTTGTAGAATTCCTACAAGGATAGTGGGACCCTACAATTTGTTTTTTCTGCAATAATGGGGCCGTGACTCAAAGCCCTGCTCAGATTGCTACCCAAACCTCGTCACCGCTCATTCATGAGCTAGAAGAAACCTGGAGCGTGCCATGGTTGCTGGCCGACCGGGTTAAGCGGCTACCTGACAAGCCGCTGGTGGCCAAGCGTAACGCCGCTGGTGACGGTTGGGATGAGGTAAGTGCCCGCCAGTTCCAAAGTGAAGTAGATGCGCTAGCGCGCGGCCTAGTTGGTCTAGGTCTAGAAGCTGGTCAGCGCGTGGGCATCATGGCCCACACCTCTTATGAGTGGATGCTTATCGACATGGCGATCTCCCGCGCCGGGCTGGTTAGCGTGCCGATCTATGAAACTTCCTCTTCTGAGCAGATCCAGTGGATTCTAACTAACGCACAGGTGCGCCTAGTTTTCACTGAGAACGCCAAGCTAGCTAAGTTGGTTCACCAGGCCTCCCAGGAAGCTAAGCAGCAGGTTTCGGTGTTCTCCCTGGCCGATGAGGCTATCGCCAAGGTCAACAGCGCCGGCGAAAACATTGACTTTGATGTGGTGGAGCAGCGCACCCAGGCTCTGCGCATCGACGACATTTACTCCATCGTTTACACCTCAGGCACCACTGGTCGCCCCAAGGGTGCGGTGCTAACTCACCGTAACGCTGCTGGTCTACCCCATAACGGTGTGGACTGGATTCCCCAGGTGCTGCGCGGCGAGGATGTGCGTCTGCTGCTGTTTTTGCCGCTAGCCCACGTCTATGCGCGTTTCTTGCAGCTGCTTGCTATTGCCGGCGACGGCGTGGTGGGCCACTGCGCCAATGTTAAGACCTTGCTGCCTGACCTACAGTCTTTCCACCCCACCTACCTGCTATGTGTGCCGCGCGTTTTGGAAAAGGTCTACAACGCTGCTGATGCTAAGGCCGGCTCGGGCACCAAGCTGAAGATTTTCCGTTGGGCTGCCAAAGTGGCTATCACCTATTCGCGTGCCCTGGATCAAGGTGGCCCCTCCGCTTCTTTGAAGCTCGCTCACCGCGCCGCTGACCGCCTGGTTTACTCCACTTTGCGTTCCATGCTGGGTGGAAACGTGCGCTACGTGATTTCTGGTGGCGGCCCGCTAGGTGAGCGCCTGGGCCACTTCTACCGTGGCGTGGGCATGAGCGTGCTTGAAGGCTATGGCCTGACTGAAACTATTGGTCCTGCCACCGTTAACACTGCGGTGCAGTCCAAGATTGGCACTGTTGGCCCGCCGGTTACCGGCAATAGCGTGCGCGTAACCGTAGATGGCGACATTGAAATTAAGGGTATCGGCGTTTTTGCCGGCTACCTGAACAATGATGAAGCCAACGCGGAAGCTTTCACCGCTGACGGCTGGCTGCGCACCGGCGATATTGGTTCACTCGACGAGGACGGCTACCTGCGTATCACCGGACGCCGTAAGGAACTGATTATTACTGCCGGTGGTAAGAACGTGGCTCCGGCTATTTTGGAAGACCGCCTGCGTGGTCACCCGCTGGTAAGCCAGGTGGTAGTGGTTGGTGACAACCAGCCTTTCATCTCTGCCCTGATCACGCTGGACGCCGACATGCTGCCCCAGTGGCTTAAGAATCACGGCCTAGGAGAGATGAGCGTGGAGCAGGCCGCGAAGAACCCTGAGGTGCTAGCGGCTTTAGACCGCGCCGTCGAGCGTACCAACGAGGCCGTCTCCCGGGCGGAATCTATCCGCTCTTTCCGCGTGCTCACCGATGACTTCACTGAAGCCAATGGTTTGCTTACCCCCTCGCTGAAGGTTAAGCGCGCAGCGGCACTGGCTAAGTATGCGGACGTAGTTGACTCTATCTACGCCTCCAAGGCCAGCTCCATGCCCACCGACTGATACAGGCAATTTCATCCCTTCCCTATAAAAATAACGCGTATTTTTATAGGGAAGGGATGATTTTAGGTGTAACTGTAAGGGATGATTTTAGGTGTAACTGTAAGGGATAGTTCTAGATGTAAACCTTTTGAGTTCTAGATGTAAACCTTTTGGGTATAACTAGTGGCCGGGCAGATTTTAACTGCAACGACGACGTCGCCCCACTGCCCCAGCCGGCAAGCAGCTACAGGCCGGCAAGCAGCTACATGTAGTTAGTTACCCCGGCCTTTAAGCCGCATAGTCTCACGCCTACCCCGAGTGTTATCCCGGCTAGCAGTGCGTTGAGATTGGCGTGCCAAACGGGCGTCACGGTTAAGTTCGTTTCGCTCAGACTCCCGGCGCATCCGCTGGTAGCGCTCCAACACCTCTGGGCTTAACTCGCCTTGGGTTAACGCCTGCTCAATAGCGCAGCCGGGCTCGCCCCTATGGCTACAGTCGCGATAGCGACATTGCTCAGCCAAAGCAGCGATCTGCGCGAAAGTTTGGTCTACTGCCTCAGCATTAGCAGTGGCCCCCAAAGCCCTAATTCCAGGGGTGTCAATAATATTTACCTCCCCCTGCAACAGTTGGCGTGAAGTGGTGGTGTGGCGGCCTTTACCATCCGCCGCCCGCACTTTACCGGTAGCGAGGCTAGTGCCTAAAAGCGCATTGGTAAGCGTGGATTTACCTGCACCTGAGCGGCCCACCAGCACTAAAGTGTCCCCGGGGATAAAGCTTTCTTTTAGCCTAGCTACCGCCTGGGTATCGGCGGTGTTTAACGCCGTCACCGACTCCACCAAGGGCTCGCATTGCTCAATTGCGCCCTGGATTTCTTGGCCCGCCACCAGGTCTGCTTTGGTTAGCACTACCCGAGCCCTGATGGCACTGGCGTGGGCTATTGCCACAAACCGCTCGACCCGCCCAATTGAGAAGGCCGGCTGCAATGGCTCTACGATCACTAGCTCATCTACATTGGCGGCGATGGCCTGGCTGAGCCCAAACCCGCTGGCGGCAGGGCGTTCAATGTAGCTGGTGCGCGGCATGATTTCTACGGCGTGGGCGGCAGCTTCCCCATAGTTTTGCGTTGCATCAGCTAGCGCCACCCAGTCACCTACCACCGGGGGCCATAGCGGGTGGTCCGTGCAGTTACCGGGGGTTGCCAGCGTGATAGCGACGACGCCGTCGCCCTTAGCGTCTGGGCCTTGCGTGATCTGGGCGTTAAAGGCACCCCGATGCACAGCCACTACATGCGCTAAAGAAATATTTTCACCGTAGTTCATTTGGGCTACAGCGAAATATGCCTGCACCCGCGCTGTTTTAGTGCTCATTATGTTCTCCTGCTCACACCCGGGCTAGAGGGCTTCGCGCCGTAAACCTTGACGCAACCGTTTCATGGCATGCCAAACCAAAACAACCCCAACTAACGCCCAAAACGCAGCCACCGCTAGATCAGTTAATGCAGCCACCGGATTTAACACCAATCCCGGCTGGTTAAAGCAGCGTGCTAATGGGGTCACGTAACTAAACCAAACCAGCCAGGCCGGATAATACTTAAGCGGCACAATCACGCCAGTAAGAATCGGCAGTAAAGCGGTCACCGTGTTAGCCCCAGTGTACGGGTCAGACAAATCTACCCCGATACCGCCAGCACCAACCCCTAACAACACCCCGCAAACCAGGGACAAGCCAAACAAGCCCAACAAACTAGCCAAGCTAGGATGCCCAACCTGCCCCCAAGCCACTAGCCGCACCCCTAGCAGGGCGATCAACGCCGTCGTCGTAGCAAAAATAACCGGCACTACCGCCACAGCCAACCAATAAGCAGCATCGAAACGCCTCCAAGAATGAACCTCCTGGAACACCCCCAGGTGACGGTCCGTGGCCACGCGGCTAACCATCCCAGAACAAATAGCGCTGGTAAAAGACACACAGCTAGCCACATAAGCAGTACGCAGCAGCTCAGTTGAATGCAGGTCAGCCCCGAAAAGCAGGCTATAAACAATCTCTAAAACCGGGATCACCAGCAGCGACACCAGGGCCGTACCAAGGG
>ERZ773014.1417-NODE-1417-length-15257-cov-3.857782_pt1 | contig 15257 bp, 20 predicted proteins | sample MGYA00580841_ERZ773014 | MGnify/ENA primary metagenome ERZ773014 (study PRJEB29015, sample SAMEA2737989) | human oral metagenome | biome: human oral; feature: human-associated habitat; material: dental | place: China | collected 2067 ...
GTTCCTGCCATTCGGCCACCTTGGCGCGGGGCCGTATCACGTTGAGCCATCGCCCGCACAGAAAGCCCAGGGCGCCACCGACGAGTGCACCGAGAGCAGCGACGATATTGGTAATCGCGCTCTTGCTCCCATACATACTCGCCGGTAGGGCGCCCAAGGCGAACGCGGTCAATGCAGGGAAGGCAGCCCCCAAAAGCCCCCAGCCACGGAAAATGATCATGCCCGAATGCTAGGAGGCACCCGGGTCAGACGTCGGCCGGTCCCCATCAATCGGGCAAGTCGCTAGGGCCACGACATGAAGAAGGACGCAACGAAGTAGATCAGGGCTGCCGACCCGGTCCAGATCCCTTCCCAGTGGAGCGGAACCCAGTAGAGGCTGTGTTGGTTGGTCATCTTCGGGAGAACTTCCGAGGCCTCCTGCTGCACCTTCTGCTCCACCTGCGCGTAGCCCTCCTCCGCGCTGGCGGGAAGCGGAACACCGGGGGCCAGCTGGAACTGCCCCTGATCCACCAGGGAGCACAGTTCCTTGCGCCGTTCCTCCATCCAGCGCGCGAGCTTGACGCGGGGGCGTTTCTGGTTCAGCCACTGCCCCACGAACCAGGTCCCCACCGACCCGACGACGACCCCAATCAGGGCAAATTTCAAGTACACCGCGTTGGAAGGATTGAACAATGAAGCAATCCCGCACATGAGCCCGGCGCCTAAAAGAGGCAGAAGTATGCCCAGTACGCCCCAACCTTTGTAAACGATCATGGGCAAACACTATGAGACATCACAGACATATTCCGCCCGCTGGCGCCGCTCCCCCGTCGGCACGGTCAGGACCAGTACGGGCTTCCTGGGCTGCCGACGGGGCTTGGGTTTCCTTCCGGGTCAGGCGGGACGATGCTGGTGGACGCGATACCCGGCGGCGAACATGCCCTTCATGTTGACGCCGGCCAGGGCGCGGTCGAGCTGTTGCGGGTTCGGGGAGACGAACCCGGTGATGGTGTCGACACCGTGGTCGAACAGCAGCGGGTTGAGCGGAACCGACGGGCCGACCAGCACGGTGTGGGCGTTGCGCGACAGCTCGATCAGGCGCGGCGCGGTCTTGTTGACGAACGCGGAACCGGAGATGAACACGTAGTCGCATTCGGGTAGGAGGTATTCACAGGCGGAATCGGGGTAGTCGCCGGGCTGCGGGTTGCGTTCCAGGCAGATGTATTCCCCCGCTGCCTCGAGGGCCTTCTGGGCGAAGGGGAAATGCCCGACCACCGCTACCTTCTTGCCCGCGACGTCGGTGGCGTAGGGGTCGAAGACCATGCCCCAGTTGATGCCCTGCCCGGTGGGGACGAAACCGTTCGTCTCGGCGGTTTCCGGACGGCTGTGCCAAGAGTTGATGGCGGCCTGCCCGATGGAGGCTTCGGCCAGGTTCCAGCTACGGATCAGGCCCGCGGCCTCACGCAGCGGGATGCCGTCGAGGGTGACCCCGGGGAAGATGTCGGGGCGGGTCTTGACGTTCATGGTCCACGCCATGCCGATGCCACCCGCCGAGTTGATCACCCGGGTCCACTGAGCGCCGACGTTCACCGTGGTCAGAGTCACCTCCTCCGGGATCGCGTCAGTCAGGGCGTCGTAGATCTCCCAGGGGTTTGGCATGTCGTTCTCCGTCTGGCCAAGGTTAGGCTTACTCGTTGGAGGGTACACGGCAGATTTCGTCGCCAAAACCCCTTGGCATCATCGTTGTAAACCGCTATCATCGTCTCATGACGATGAAAGAGACGGAAACTTCCGACACCGAGATGGCAGCGACGCTGTTCCGGTCCCTCGCTGATCCGAACAGACTGGCCATCGTCAAGCACCTGATGCTGTCGGAGCACCGGGTGGCCGACCTCGTCGGGCACCTGGGGCTGGCGCAGTCCACGGTGTCGGCCCACGTCCGGGGGCTGCGGGACAGCGGACTGCTGACCGCACGGGTGAGGGGCCGCGCCACTTTCTATTCCTTGGCCGAACCAGAACTGACGACGAATCTGCTGGCCGCGGCCGACGACCTCCTGGTCGCAACCGGCGAGGTCCCTGTCATCTGCGAACCGGAAGTCGAAGCACCATGAGCGAACACCACGACCACGACACCCACGAACACGAGCACCACGACGAGTCCCGCGACCACGATCATCACGGACACGGCCACGGGCATGGCCACAGCCATAATCACGCGCACGGCTCGACGAACCGGAAACGCCTTGGAATCGCACTGGGCATAACCGGTTTGATCTTCGCCGCCGAGGTGATCGGCGCAATCGTGACGGACAGCCTGGCGTTGCTCGTCGATGCCGGACACATGCTGACCGATTCTCTCGGCCTGGTGGTGGCGCTCATCGCGGCGACGTTGATGAAACGTCCCCCTTCGGAGCGTCACACCTGGGGTTGGCAGCGCGCGGAGGTGCTGTCCGCCGGGGCGCAGTCCGCGATTCTGCTGTGCGTCGGAGGGTACGCCATCTACGAGGGTGTGCTTCGCCTGTTCTCTCCCCCGGAGGTGGAGGCGGGCGGCGTGGCCGTCATCGGTGTGGTCGGCCTGCTGGGCAACGTGGCGTCGCTGCTGGTGCTGCTGGGCGGCAAGGACAGCAACTTGAACATGCGGGCCGCCTTCCTGGAGGTGTTGAATGACGCCCTCGGGTCGGTGGCGGTGATCGTCTCGGCGGTGGTGATCGCCCTGACGGGGTGGACCCGTGCTGACACCATCGCCGGTCTTCTCGTGGCTGCGCTGATCGTTCCGCGGGCCTTGAAACTGCTGCGGGAGTCGGGGTCGATCCTGTTGGAGGCCACACCGACCGAACTGGACCTGACCAAGGTGAGGCAACACCTGTTGGAAAGGCCCCACGTCAAGGAGGTGCACGACCTCCACGCCTCCGTGGTCTCCACCGAACTTCCGGTTTTGACTGCCCACGTAGTACTCGCCGACGAATGTTTCACCGATGGACATTCACAAGAGATTCTGGCCGATATCCAGGAGTGCCTGATCAAGCATCACGAGATCCGCATCGAGCACTGCACCCTGCAACTGGAATCGGAAAAGGTGGCAGAAAAGCACAAGGAGCACCTGCACGCGTAAGAAGAACAGGGCCAGCAGGTCGCGATCCCATCGCGAGAGATTTCACGAAATTTGTTCACGCCCATCCTCGAGCCCGCCTAACCAGGGGCGTCAACTGTCGATGAGCAGCCTGCGGCGAAACATCAGGGGATCACCTTCACCCACACCCGCGAACAAGATTTCATATTTCGCACAAGAATCGCCGGGGAAACCGCCAACGGAGCAAGACCGCCGTTCCGGTTTCCCCGGCAATTAGTGCACAAAAACAGTAGGCGACACCGCTCTCCCAAAGAATGTCCACCCTGATGGTAAGCAAGAAGCCACGACAGCTTCGCTTCAGCTTATCGGCGGAATCCACCCTAGAAAGCCGAAACAGCCCGCGGCGCGGAAACAAGCACCGAACATGACCGGATGGCCTCAATGGAGTCCGGCCTAGAAGGCCGGAACAATCCGCAGAGGCCCGGCAGCGGGCCGACGTGGCCGGGACAGTCTCAATGGAGTCCGGCCTAGATGGCCGGAACAATTGGTATGCCAATGAGGATTACTCAGACGGTGAGATTTGGTCTCAATGAAGTCCGGCCTAGAAGGCCGGAACAATCCCCGAGGTCCCGTATGATCTGGTACGCGGCTCGGTCGTCTCAATGAAGTCCGGCCTAGAAGGCCGGAACAATTCTTCGCGTCGGCGGTGGGGTTGCCGTGCGGGGCGATCACGTCTCAATGAAGTCCGGCCTAGAAGGCCGGAACAATGACCTGACGGCGCCGAAGCTGGCCGAAATCAAGGCCGGCACGTCTCAATGAAGTCCGGCCTAGAAGGCCGGAACAATGAGGATGCGTGCCCGGCAAGTATCCGTCCACCAACGAGTCTCAATGAAGTCCGGCCTAGAAGGCCGGAACAATTCGATCTCCCGCGGCGTCAGGGTTTCGCCGTGGAGGTTGTCTCAATGAAGTCCAGCCTAGAAGGCCGGAACAATGCAACTGCGGCGGGGTCTGTTTGGTCGTCGGCGCAGGGAGTCTCAATGAAGTCCGGCCTAGAAGGCCGGAACAATACTGGTACACCCAGCTGGACCGGTGCAAGTGGTGGTGGTCTCAATGAAGTCCGGCCTAGAAGGCCGGAACAATTCAACGGTGGAGCGATCGAGGCCTATCAAACCGCCATCGTCTCAATGAAGTCCGGCCTAGAAGGCCGGAACAATCCGCCCAGCGCGTGTTGGAAGCGCACTGGCCGGGCGTCCCGTCTCAATGAAGTCCGGCCTAGAAGGCCGGAACAATACCCCGACTCGGGCACCCCCCGAGTCGTGTTCACAATGTGTCTCAATGAAGTCCGGCCTAGAAGGCCGGAACAATTCATCTGCCGCTACTGCGCCCGCCTGTGGCCATGCGAGGTCTCAATGAAGTCCGGCCTAGAAGGCCGGAACAATCCGCTCCCGAGACGCGGGTAAGTCGATCCGTGCTATTGCGTCTCAATGAAGTCCGGCCTAGAAGGCCGGAACAATTGAGGAGCTCGTGGGTAAAGCGCGGGCCCAAATAGAGTCTCAATGAAGTCCGGCCTAGAAGGCCGGAACAATCAAGGAAGCTGAAGCCCGTCACAACAAGCACGTGCAGTCTCAATGAAGTCCGGCCTAGAAGGCCGGAACAATGCGGAAGCAGAATGGTGAGGGCACCGTCAACCAGTACCGTCTCAATGAAGTCCGGCCTAGAAGGCCGGAACAATGGATGAGTAATGCTCGAAACCTGATGCTTCAGACTTGGTCTCAATGAAGTCCGGCCTAGAAGGCCGGAACAATTCGTGTCCATGTCCGCGCCGGCCCACACCCACACGTCTCAATGAAGTCCGGCCTAGAAGGCCGGAACAATTGACGACTGTCTCCACCCACTGGTCCGACCTCGGCGCGTCTCAATGAAGTCCGGCCTAGAAGGCCGGAACAATACGCACACCAGCGTAAAGCGCTCAGGAAGTTGCTCAGTCTCAATGAAGTCCGGCCTAGAAGGCCGGAACAATCCGAACCATCACCTTCCTTCAGGATCAGTACATTGAAGTCTCAATGAAGTCCGGCCTAGAAGGCCGGAACAATCTGGATATAAGGCCTGGGAAAGAAGGGCCATTTTTTGTGACGTCTCAATGAAGTCCGGCCTAGAAGGCCGGAACAATAGTTTTGATGCAATTGATGCCAAGAACGGGACCTAGTCTCAATGAAGTCCGGCCTAGAAGGCCGGAACAATCCGTCTCCCCGCCACCATTTGGCTTGGCCAGGGCAAGGGCGTCTCAATGAAGTCCGGCCTAGAAGGCCGGAACAATACGCCCCATACGGGTACGCGTCGCGCACGGACCGTCGTCTCAATGAAGTCCGGCCTAGAAGGCCGGAACAATCTACGGGTTCATGGTCGGGGAAGGTGAGTGACATGAGGTCTCAATGAAGTCCGGCCTAGAAGGCCGGAACAATGGATCACTGTGAGTGATCTGGATGGCCGTACCGTCATCACGTCTCAATGAAGTCCGGCCTAGAAGGCCGGAACAATGAACTCATCACCGCATGGGCCAAGGAGATCCCATCAGGTCTCAATGAAGTCCGGCCTAGAAGGCCGGAACAATCAACGAGAACTCATTACGGCGCCTGACGGAGTTGAACGAGTCTCAATGAAGTCCGGCCTAGAAGGCCGGAACAATAAAGTGTGGAACATGATCACGGAGCCCTTCAACAAACTGTCTCAATGAAGTCCGGCCTAGAAGGCCGGAACAATGAGTGGAAGGGAACCGCTGATGATGGAACATGTGATTGTCTCAATGAAGTCCGGCCTAGAAGGCCGGAACAATATGGCGACGAAGATTGAGGAAACAGGGTTTGCTGACTTCGTCTCAATGAAGTCCGGCCTAGAAGGCCGGAACAATATGCGGCCGTCCGCAGCCGATATCACACGGACCGTGTGGTCTCAATGAAGTCCGGCCTAGAAGGCCGGAACAATGCCCATCATTGTGGGTTTCCCCATTGGTGACCTTCATGTCTCAATGAAGTCCGGCCTAGAAGGCCGGAACAATTTGTTTGCGGTTCTCCAGGGCGCCTACTGGCTTGTGGTCTCAATGAAGTCCGGCCTAGAAGGCCGGAACAATCCGTGACGAAGGTGGCGCCCGGGTTCCTGTACCTGCTGTCTCAATGAAGTCCGGCCTAGAAGGCCGGAACAATGTCCGCAGCTGCCGGGTATGTGCACAAGAAGCCACTGTCTCAATGAAGTCCGGCCTAGAAGGCCGGAACAATACGGATAAGTCGTACCTGCTCCGGTGGCAGGGGACGGTCTCAATGAAGTCCGGCCTAGAAGGCCGGAACAATTTTTCCCCAAACATCATACCGATTGTTCCGAGTATGTGTCTCAATGAAGTCCGGCCTAGAAGGCCGGAACAATCCGCCTCAATGGGCACATTCAATTTGACCCCAAAATGTTTGTCTCAATGAAGTCCGGCCTAGAAGGCCGGAACAATATGACGAAGAATACAACCCGTTTATTGCATGAAAGAGTCTCAATGAAGTCCGGCCTAGAAGGCCGGAACAATCCAGGAGGTGTACAGGTAGGTGCCTTCAATGTCCCGGTCTCAATGAAGTCCGGCCTAGAAGGCCGGAACAATGAACGGAGCCAATCTACTGACAACAAGAGGAGAGTTGTCTCAATGAAGTCCGGCCTAGAAGGCCGGAACAATACGGCTCCGCCCCTACCAAGCCATGCTCCACCGCTGGGTCTCAATGAAGTCCGGCCTAGAAGGCCGGAACAATTACCTCTACTACATCCCGAATCTTCGCTTCGTCGAAGGTCTCAATGAAGTCCGGCCTAGAAGGCCGGAACAATTGGTGGTCCTGCGGCGCGGGTTCGTAGCCCCACGGGTCTTCGTCTCAATGAAGTCCGGCCTAGAAGGCCGGAACAATCAACTCTTCACCCCCGAAACCGGCCAACTCACCCCCGTCTCAATGAAGTCCGGCCTAGAAGGCCGGAACAATACCAGACCGGGAACATGGATGGTATCGCCTATGACGTCTCAATGAAGTCCGGCCTAGAAGGCCGGAACAATATGTCTCACCGTGCTGCTGCCCGCAGTCGTGTTCTAGTCTCAATGAAGTCCGGCCTAGAAGGCCGGAACAATAAGGGTCTTGTCACTCTTGCCAAGAAGGGCGAGGACCCGTCTCAATGAAGTCCGGCCTAGAAGGCCGGAACAATCTTCACGTGCCGCAGCCACCGCGGTGTTCCACCGGACGGGTCTCAATGAAGTCCGGCCTAGAAGGCCGGAACAATTAAGTGAACAGCTGAAGGAGTTCGGGGAAACTCTCATGTCTCAATGAAGTCCGGCCTAGAAGGCCGGAACAATATCCGCGCAGGCAGCGCGGGCCATTGGCTATTTTGAGTCTCAATGAAGTCCGGCCTAGAAGGCCGGAACAATTCTCGCTGGTAGGCGTCGTAAGAGACGGTGATGCCGTCTCAATGAAGTCCGGCCTAGAAGGCCGGAACAATGTGTCGCAGCGCACGCCAGCCGGTTCAAAACGAATCGTCTCAATGAAGTCCGGCCTAGAAGGCCGGAACAATGTACCAGGTTGTGGTTCTTTACACCGACCCTGATTTCGTCTCAATGAAGTCCGGCCTAGAAGGCCGGAACAATCAGTCCTATATCGATAATGGGATTGCTGCTCTCAAGAAGTCTCAATGAAGTCCGGCCTAGAAGGCCGGAACAATCTCAGGATCGTGTCGAGATGGGAACATTGTTCATTGTCTCAATGAAGTCCGGCCTAGAAGGCCGGAACAATCCCAAAAAAGCCAGCGATGACCGACCACGCGATGATGTCTCAATGAAGTCCGGCCTAGAAGGCCGGAACAATCATCGATTGAGCGGCTCAATTTGTTCGGCCCGTACACAGTCTCAATGAAGTCCGGCCTAGAAGGCCGGAACAATCGGGCGAAGGGAGTTGCGCGATGCCCTTCGATCACTTTGTCTCAATGAAGTCCGGCCTAGAAGGCCGGAACAATTTGAACTGACCACATACACCGGGTCCCCGGTGATCTTGGTCTCAATGAAGTCCGGCCTAGAAGGCCGGAACAATGGAGGGCGTCGCGGCCAAAGCCCAGCAAGCCCTCGAGTCTCAATGAAGTCCGGCCTAGAAGGCCGGAACAATGCTTCGGGGCCGCATAATGGAGGATTCGTATACGATGTCTCAATGAAGTCCGGCCTAGAAGGCCGGAACAATCCGATGAAGTGCGTCTCGGCGATTACTGGGCAGGCCATGTCTCAATGAAGTCCGGCCTAGAAGGCCGGAACAATGAAGAAAACCATTGAAGCGGCTCAGGTAAATTACGTCTCAATGAAGTCCGGCCTAGAAGGCCGGAACAATCCAACAAACAGATTCTTGATACCATTCACGCCAACGCGTCTCAATGAAGTCCGGCCTAGAAGGCCGGAACAATGAGGATGAAAACGTGGTGGAGACTATTATGAAAGGAAAGGTCTCAATGAAGTCCGGCCTAGAAGGCCGGAACAATTTACCTGCCGCACTACACCAGCCTCCTAATAGCCTGAGTCTCAATGAAGTCCGGCCTAGAAGGCCGGAACAATTGATGAGCCGGTACGGCCTGTGCCGGAAGATACTCGGTCTCAATGAAGTCCGGCCTAGAAGGCCGGAACAATTCAGCCCTTATCGGGCGGATGTCCTGCTTGTAATATACGGTCTCAATGAAGTCCGGCCTAGAAGGCCGGAACAATCCGCCAAGAGGGGTGACACACCACACCCAGAAACAGCAGTCTCAATGAAGTCCGGCCTAGAAGGCCGGAACAATGAGGGAGGTCCCCTGCCCGACATCTATAACGTTACTAGTCTCAATGAAGTCCGGCCTAGAAGGCCGGAACAATGGGTGGGATACGCCGTGACCGTGGAGGATTTGATGGAGTCTCAATGAAGTCCGGCCTAGAAGGCCGGAACAATGGACAACTCCACACCATAGCTGTCCCGGGCGTAATCCCGTCTCAATGAAGTCCGGCCTAGAAGGCCGGAACAATCGTCTTGGATTGGTTGCGACTTTGAATGAAAAGTTGCTGTCTCAATGAAGTCCGGCCTAGAAGGCCGGAACAATCAAAGGGGGTGGCGGACCCAACCCCAGCGGCCCAAAACGTCTCAATGAAGTCCGGCCTAGAAGGCCGGAACAATGCGCACAGGACCAGTGCGAGATGGGAACCTTGTTTATTGTCTCAATGAAGTCCGGCCTAGAAGGCCGGAACAATCCGTCACGCAGGGTGGGGGGACGCTGTGGCGTGAAGTCTCAATGAAGTCCGGCCTAGAAGGCCGGAACAATGGTCGAGGGCGCTACACACCCAGGGGTATTCCTCATGTCTCAATGAAGTCCGGCCTAGAAGGCCGGAACAATATCAAGACTTCGCGGCCCTCCTTGGCCGGCCAGAAGCGTCTCAATGAAGTCCGGCCTAGAAGGCCGGAACAATAGCTTGGTAAAGGTAAATGGATCGAAAGGTCCAAGTGTCTCAATGAAGTCCGGCCTAGAAGGCCGGAACAATCGCGGATTCGATTTCGATGACGTAGCGCATGAGCCGGTCTCAATGAAGTCCGGCCTAGAAGGCCGGAACAATCATCACTTCGAGATCTGCGACGACCCCGAACCCGTGAGTCTCAATGAAGTCCGGCCTAGAAGGCCGGAACAATGGGGGTCATCCCCGCTCACGCGGGGTCAACACATAGGTCTCAATGAAGTCCGGCCTAGAAGGCCGGAACAATTAATGAACCATATTGGACGCGGAATCTCAAATCCAAGTCTCAATGAAGTCCGGCCTAGAAGGCCGGAACAATAGGACGGTATGATTCGTCAGGCCGACGGGCCGCGAGCGTCTCAATGAAGTCCGGCCTAGAAGGCCGGAACAATGCTCTTCCCAGCAAGGAATCCGCCGATACTGCCAAGAAGTCTCAATGAAGTCCGGCCTAGAAGGCCGGAACAATACACCGCGGTACCTAAGTACTACGGCGAGTTTCGTGAGTCTCAATGAAGTCCGGCCTAGAAGGCCGGAACAATTTTGGGAGGCAGTACTTTTATAACATTCCCCGTTATGTCTCAATGAAGTCCGGCCTAGAAGGCCGGAACAATCGGCCAAGCCGGCGTCCAAGCACTCGCGGCAGCCACCCCGTCTCAATGAAGTCCGGCCTAGAAGGCCGGAACAATACTATTGAGAATGACAACTTCGTTGAGCGTCTACTTGTCTCAATGAAGTCCGGCCTAGAAGGCCGGAACAATGGGCCGCGCAATCACTGCACGGCCCCACAGTCGAACCGTCTCAATGAAGTCCGGCCTAGAAGGCCGGAACAATTCAGCAGCGTGCCGGGACTTGTTGCACGACTTCGAAGCGTCTCAATGAAGTCCGGCCTAGAAGGCCGGAACAATGGCATTGCCCCTTCCAGTTGCCGCCACGCGTCGACCGGTCTCAATGAAGTCCGGCCTAGAAGGCCGGAACAATTTCTCCACCCTCGCCCAGGGCGTCGCCCATTACCGCGGTCTCAATGAAGTCCGGCCTAGAAGGCCGGAACAATCAACGAGAACTCATTACGGCGCCTGACGGAGTTGAACGAGTCTCAATGAAGTCCGGCCTAGAAGGCCGGAACAATAAAGTGTGGAACATGATCACGGAGCCCTTCAACAAACTGTCTCAATGAAGTCCGGCCTAGAAGGCCGGAACAATGAGTGGAAGGGAACCGCTGATGATGGAACATGTGATTGTCTCAATGAAGTCCGGCCTAGAAGGCCGGAACAATATGGCGACGAAGATTGAGGAAACAGGGTTTGCTGACTTCGTCTCAATGAAGTCCGGCCTAGAAGGCCGGAACAATATGCGGCCGTCCGCAGCCGATATCACACGGACCGTGTGGTCTCAATGAAGTCCGGCCTAGAAGGCCGGAACAATGCCCATCATTGTGGGTTTCCCCATTGGTGACCTTCATGTCTCAATGAAGTCCGGCCTAGAAGGCCGGAACAATTTGTTTGCGGTTCTCCAGGGCGCCTACTGGCTTGTGGTCTCAATGAAGTCCGGCCTAGAAGGCCGGAACAATCCGTGACGAAGGTGGCGCCCGGGTTCCTGTACCTGCTGTCTCAATGAAGTCCGGCCTAGAAGGCCGGAACAATGTCCGCAGCTGCCGGGTATGTGCACAAGAAGCCACTGTCTCAATGAAGTCCGGCCTAGAAGGCCGGAACAATACGGATAAGTCGTACCTGCTCCGGTGGCAGGGGACGGTCTCAATGAAGTCCGGCCTAGAAGGCCGGAACAATTTTTCCCCAAACATCATACCGATTGTTCCGAGTATGTGTCTCAATGAAGTCCGGCCTAGAAGGCCGGAACAATCCGCCTCAATGGGCACATTCAATTTGACCCCAAAATGTTTGTCTCAATGAAGTCCGGCCTAGAAGGCCGGAACAATATGACGAAGAATACAACCCGTTTATTGCATGAAAGAGTCTCAATGAAGTCCGGCCTAGAAGGCCGGAACAATCCAGGAGGTGTACAGGTAGGTGCCTTCAATGTCCCGGTCTCAATGAAGTCCGGCCTAGAAGGCCGGAACAATGAACGGAGCCAATCTACTGACAACAAGAGGAGAGTTGTCTCAATGAAGTCCGGCCTAGAAGGCCGGAACAATACGGCTCCGCCCCTACCAAGCCATGCTCCACCGCTGGGTCTCAATGAAGTCCGGCCTAGAAGGCCGGAACAATTACCTCTACTACATCCCGAATCTTCGCTTCGTCGAAGGTCTCAATGAAGTCCGGCCTAGAAGGCCGGAACAATTGGTGGTCCTGCGGCGCGGGTTCGTAGCCCCACGGGTCTTCGTCTCAATGAAGTCCGGCCTAGAAGGCCGGAACAATCAACTCTTCACCCCCGAAACCGGCCAACTCACCCCCGTCTCAATGAAGTCCGGCCTAGAAGGCCGGAACAATACCAGACCGGGAACATGGATGGTATCGCCTATGACGTCTCAATGAAGTCCGGCCTAGAAGGCCGGAACAATATGTCTCACCGTGCTGCTGCCCGCAGTCGTGTTCTAGTCTCAATGAAGTCCGGCCTAGAAGGCCGGAACAATAAGGGTCTTGTCACTCTTGCCAAGAAGGGCGAGGACCCGTCTCAATGAAGTCCGGCCTAGAAGGCCGGAACAATCTTCACGTGCCGCAGCCACCGCGGTGTTCCACCGGACGGGTCTCAATGAAGTCCGGCCTAGAAGGCCGGAACAATTAAGTGAACAGCTGAAGGAGTTCGGGGAAACTCTCATGTCTCAATGAAGTCCGGCCTAGAAGGCCGGAACAATATCCGCGCAGGCAGCGCGGGCCATTGGCTATTTTGAGTCTCAATGAAGTCCGGCCTAGAAGGCCGGAACAATTCTCGCTGGTAGGCGTCGTAAGAGACGGTGATGCCGTCTCAATGAAGTCCGGCCTAGAAGGCCGGAACAATGTGTCGCAGCGCACGCCAGCCGGTTCAAAACGAATCGTCTCAATGAAGTCCGGCCTAGAAGGCCGGAACAATGTACCAGGTTGTGGTTCTTTACACCGACCCTGATTTCGTCTCAATGAAGTCCGGCCTAGAAGGCCGGAACAATCAGTCCTATATCGATAATGGGATTGCTGCTCTCAAGAAGTCTCAATGAAGTCCGGCCTAGAAGGCCGGAACAATCTCAGGATCGTGTCGAGATGGGAACATTGTTCATTGTCTCAATGAAGTCCGGCCTAGAAGGCCGGAACAATCCCAAAAAAGCCAGCGATGACCGACCACGCGATGATGTCTCAATGAAGTCCGGCCTAGAAGGCCGGAACAATCATCGATTGAGCGGCTCAATTTGTTCGGCCCGTACACAGTCTCAATGAAGTCCGGCCTAGAAGGCCGGAACAATCGGGCGAAGGGAGTTGCGCGATGCCCTTCGATCACTTTGTCTCAATGAAGTCCGGCCTAGAAGGCCGGAACAATTTGAACTGACCACATACACCGGGTCCCCGGTGATCTTGGTCTCAATGAAGTCCGGCCTAGAAGGCCGGAACAATGGAGGGCGTCGCGGCCAAAGCCCAGCAAGCCCTCGAGTCTCAATGAAGTCCGGCCTAGAAGGCCGGAACAATGCTTCGGGGCCGCATAATGGAGGATTCGTATACGATGTCTCAATGAAGTCCGGCCTAGAAGGCCGGAACAATCCGATGAAGTGCGTCTCGGCGATTACTGGGCAGGCCATGTCTCAATGAAGTCCGGCCTAGAAGGCCGGAACAATGAAGAAAACCATTGAAGCGGCTCAGGTAAATTACGTCTCAATGAAGTCCGGCCTAGAAGGCCGGAACAATCCAACAAACAGATTCTTGATACCATTCACGCCAACGCGTCTCAATGAAGTCCGGCCTAGAAGGCCGGAACAATGAGGATGAAAACGTGGTGGAGACTATTATGAAAGGAAAGGTCTCAATGAAGTCCGGCCTAGAAGGCCGGAACAATTTACCTGCCGCACTACACCAGCCTCCTAATAGCCTGAGTCTCAATGAAGTCCGGCCTAGAAGGCCGGAACAATTGATGAGCCGGTACGGCCTGTGCCGGAAGATACTCGGTCTCAATGAAGTCCGGCCTAGAAGGCCGGAACAATTCAGCCCTTATCGGGCGGATGTCCTGCTTGTAATATACGGTCTCAATGAAGTCCGGCCTAGAAGGCCGGAACAATCCGCCAAGAGGGGTGACACACCACACCCAGAAACAGCAGTCTCAATGAAGTCCGGCCTAGAAGGCCGGAACAATGAGGGAGGTCCCCTGCCCGACATCTATAACGTTACTAGTCTCAATGAAGTCCGGCCTAGAAGGCCGGAACAATGGGTGGGATACGCCGTGACCGTGGAGGATTTGATGGAGTCTCAATGAAGTCCGGCCTAGAAGGCCGGAACAATGGACAACTCCACACCATAGCTGTCCCGGGCGTAATCCCGTCTCAATGAAGTCCGGCCTAGAAGGCCGGAACAATCGTCTTGGATTGGTTGCGACTTTGAATGAAAAGTTGCTGTCTCAATGAAGTCCGGCCTAGAAGGCCGGAACAATCAAAGGGGGTGGCGGACCCAACCCCAGCGGCCCAAAACGTCTCAATGAAGTCCGGCCTAGAAGGCCGGAACAATGCGCACAGGACCAGTGCGAGATGGGAACCTTGTTTATTGTCTCAATGAAGTCCGGCCTAGAAGGCCGGAACAATCCGTCACGCAGGGTGGGGGGACGCTGTGGCGTGAAGTCTCAATGAAGTCCGGCCTAGAAGGCCGGAACAATGGTCGAGGGCGCTACACACCCAGGGGTATTCCTCATGTCTCAATGAAGTCCGGCCTAGAAGGCCGGAACAATATCAAGACTTCGCGGCCCTCCTTGGCCGGCCAGAAGCGTCTCAATGAAGTCCGGCCTAGAAGGCCGGAACAATAGCTTGGTAAAGGTAAATGGATCGAAAGGTCCAAGTGTCTCAATGAAGTCCGGCCTAGAAGGCCGGAACAATCGCGGATTCGATTTCGATGACGTAGCGCATGAGCCGGTCTCAATGAAGTCCGGCCTAGAAGGCCGGAACAATCATCACTTCGAGATCTGCGACGACCCCGAACCCGTGAGTCTCAATGAAGTCCGGCCTAGAAGGCCGGAACAATGGGGGTCATCCCCGCTCACGCGGGGTCAACACATAGCAATCCCCGGAATCCCGTCGTCACAGGCACCCTAGCAACGGCCACTGACATAACAGGCCACCAATTTTCGTTTACGATATTGGTGTGCCGGTACGAATGACTGACAAACAGCTAGAAACCTGGACCCGCGAGGCCGAGGAGGGCTACGACGTCGACGCGCTCAAGCGTCGAGGGCGTGGGCGTCCGGGCAGGAGCGCCACCCCCTCCCGAGTCGTGGCGGTACGACTAACCGACCACGAGATGCGCGTGCTCGACGACCTCGCCGCCAGTCAGAGCCTGAGCCGCTCAGAGACGCTGCGCCGGGCACTCATGCGAACTACCGCATGAGAAATTGAGAGTCATCTACACCGCCCGCAAGCACGGGATCGACGACAAGGACGCCATCCGCGCCGCCACACACCCAGCATGGATCGAGCCCCTGGACGAACCGGACGAGCAGTGGCGGGAACTGCGCCTGGGCTTCGACACCAAAGCCCGCCTACTGGAAACCGTCGTGGGGTGCGCC
>ERZ773014.1418-NODE-1418-length-15249-cov-20.729498_pt1 | contig 15249 bp, 11 predicted proteins | sample MGYA00580841_ERZ773014 | MGnify/ENA primary metagenome ERZ773014 (study PRJEB29015, sample SAMEA2737989) | human oral metagenome | biome: human oral; feature: human-associated habitat; material: dental | place: China | collected 2067 ...
GGCACGACTGCTATCCCGTTGCGGCGGCGGCACTCGGGCGCACGATGACGGGCGCACTCCTCTTTGCTGCGAATCTCAAGAACAAGGAATCCGTGACGATCAAGTTCAAGGGCGACGGCCCCCTCGGCACGGTCACGGCGGACGCGACGGCAGACGGCTCGGTGCGCGGCTATGTCGATCATCCGCATGTCAATCTGCCGCTCAACGCACACGGAAAAATCGACGTCGGCGGCGGTATCGGGCGTGGCATCCTCTCGGTCACGCGCTTCACGGGGCTGAAAGAGCCGGTCACGGGCAGCGTCGACATCACAAACGGTGAGGTCGCAGAGGATCTCATCAGCTACCTCTACACCTCGGAGCAGACGCCGTCCTCGATCGGGCTAGGCGTCCTCGTCAGCCACGAGCTGAAATGTCTCGGCGCGGGCGGCTTCTTCATTCAGCCATTGCCGGGTGCATCCGATGATGTGATTGACCGTCTCGAGGAGAACCTCAAGGGCATTTCCTCTGTCTCTCATATGGTGGAGGAGGGGCTGGACGCTGCGGGCATCATCGGGAAAATCCTCGGTGGTTTCGATGATGTAAAGATTCTCTCGACCACCGATCTCGCCTTTCGCTGCAACTGCTCGAAGAACTACATCACCGACCGTCTGCTGACGCTCGGCGAAGCTGATTTGCGGGCACTGTGCGACGACGGCGAGGCAGAGGTGAAATGCCATTTCTGCAACGAGGCTTATACGTTTGACAGCGAGGATCTGAGCGTCATCTACAATGTCGCGGCAAAGATGCGTGAGATGCGCGCACAAGAGGGGAAATGAGGAAACGGGTGCGGCTTCTGCGCGAGAAATCGCTCCTCATTGACGGCATTCCGACTGAGATACGCTACAAGAATATCAAGAATCTCTACCTCCGCGTGCGTCCGCCCGACGGACACATTGAGCTGAGTGTGCCGCAGCGGACGGCGCAGCGGGAGATTGAGCACTTTGTCAGCCGCAGACGTGCATGGATCGAGGAGCGTCGGCGGCTTCTTCTTGTTCGTGCGGAGAAATCCGGGCTGCAGTATGTGGAGGGGGAGAAAATCCTCCTCTGGGGTGCGGAATATCCCATCCTCTGTCGTCCGCTCACGCGCGGTAAGGCATACGCTGAACGCACAGAGAATCAGATTTTGCTCCATGTGGCAGCGAAAGCCGATGCGGATGTGCGTCGCGCGGCAATTATGGCGCTTTACCGCACGCAGCTTGCGGCGGCAATCGTACGTGAGGCGCCCGCGTGTGAGGCAATCGTCGGCAAGCACGCCGACGTGTGGCGTATCCGCGCGATGAAGACGCGATGGGGGAGCTGCAACGTCCGCACAGCAGCGATCACTCTCAATCTCGACCTCGCCCGCTATGATGTGCGCGCCCTCCGCTACGTTATCACGCACGAGCTCACGCACCTCTGGGTGCGCGGGCATAATGCACGCTTCTACGCACATATGGATGCGTACTTTCCAGATTGGCGGGAGGTGCGTAGAGCATTGAATGAGTGGGCTCGCACAGAGGAAAATTGACAGCAAAAAAGAACGCCCCACATGGAGCGTTCTTTTTTGCTGCTTTGTTTTATTTTGCCGCCCCAATCCGTTCCGCTTCCTCGGAGACGATCAGGCGCCCCGTGTGCACGTCGTAGATGTAGCCGTGAATCGTGATCGCGGCGGGCACGAGCGGATGATGGCGCAGACGGCTGACATCGCGCACGAGATTCTCCTCGATCGTCCCGCTGATCGGCATGAAGTCGATGTAATGCGCCTCGACGGCGTCGATTCCCTGCTTTGCCGCATCCGCCGCAAAGCGTGCCCGTGCCTCCTCATTCGTGAAGCCCTGCATGCCGCAGTGCGTGTGCTGGATGATGAACCACTCATTTGTCCCCAGCATCTCGTAGGAGATGAGGAGGGAGCGGATCACATCCGCCGTGACGCGCCCGCCCGCGTTGCGGATCACATGCGCATCCCCCTCGAGGAGCCCCGCAAACTTTGCGGGATCGAGGCGGCAGTCCATGCAGGTGACGATGGCAAAGCGCCGCGCCGGATCGTGCGACAGCGCGCCCTTATCACCAAACGTGGCGGCATAGCCCTCGTTCGCCGCCAGAATCTCGTTCACATTCGACATCACATCATCCCTTTCATACTTCCAAAGAAAAAACCGCCCGAACTGCGGACGGCTTCTTCTATGCGCTGATTGTTACACGGCACGCTCGACGTTGCCGGAACGCAGGCAGCGCGTGCACACATTGACGTGTTTGACCTCACCCTTCACAAGGGCGCGGACACGCTGAATATTCGGCTTCCACTTGCGTTTCGTCTTCACATGGGAGTGGCTCACATTGTTGCCGCTCATCGGCCCCTTGCCGCAGACCTCGCATACACTTGCCATTGCTACACCTCCTCGACGCGCACTTCACTCAAGCTGCGCGCAATACCGTGCTATTATACTATGATTCCCTCCATTAGGCAAGACACTACAAAAAATTTTCTATAGAATCGCATATAGCTATGAACAGATAGAAGGATTTTATCAATGAAAGATGAAAAACATTCAAGTTTTTCTTGATATTTGGAAAAAAAGTAGTATTATGTTTATAGAAGGAAAAATGTTTTTTACGGGGTGTGGTTATTTGTTTCACAGGGCTGTGCGGACAGCCTGAGAAAAGGGGGAGGATTCAGATGATTACATTGCTGGGAAAAACGCGGCAGATCAATCGTCTGCTCCAGCGCTCGGAGAGTGTTGAGTACGATGGGATCTCGCGCGTGTTGAGCAATGTCCTTGAGGCGAATGTCTATATTACCGATGAGGGCGGAAAAATTTGCGGATATGCCCTTTTTGATGATGACGACGACCTCATGATGAACGAAGTGATCGAGCTTGGACAGTTCCCGCGGAAATATGTCGACTGGCTCAATCGACTGGAGGAGACGCATGCAAACATCCGTGTGGATACGGATGGTGCGTCCTACGAAAAGGAGATGGCGGAGCTGTTCCGCGAGCAGAACATCGTCATCACGCCGATCTACGGTCCACGACGCAGACTGGGAACCCTCGTCGTGGCAAGCGGCAAGAAAGAGTTCGGGGATCCTGACCTCCTGCTCTCAGAGTATGGCGCGACTGTCGTTGGTATGGAGATGCTGCGTGATGCGGCGCAGAAGAGCGAGGTCGAGGCGCGTCAGCGCGAAGCCGTTCGCATTGCCGTGGAGACGCTCTCGTACTCCGAGCGCAAGGCAGCGCATGCAATTCTGCAGGAACTGGCGAGCCAAGGTAAGTTCGAGGGAAGACTTATCGCATCGCGCATCGCCGACGAGGCGAAGATCACGCGCTCGGTCATCGTCAACGCACTGCGCAAGTTCGAGTCTGCAGGTGTCATCGAGTCAAAGTCACTCGGCATGAAGGGGACGTTCGTGCGCGTCACGAATTCCTATCTCATGGAGAAGCTGCCGGAACTTGAGGAATACGCTGCCGATGTCCAGTGGGCAAATCTCGGCAGCGGTGTCAATCTTTGACAAAGCGCTCATATTATAGCGCAAATAAAAGATGTTGACAAGCGGTTCAAAATCTCATATAATTGCCTTCGTGAGTGTGCGGCGGATCCCCCCGCGGGTGTTCCGCCGCCGTTCATGAGTTTGGCGCGTTGGTCAAGTGGTTAAGACACCGCCCTTTCACGGCGGCTTCACGGGTTCGAATCCCGTACGCGTCACCAAGAACGGCCCGGTAGTTTAGTTGGTTAGAATGCCGCCCTGTCACGGCGGAGGTCGTGGGTTCAAGTCCCATCCGGGTCGCCATTTTCCTCTTGCCTCGGTAGCTCAGTTGGTAGAGCAGGGGACTGAAAATCCCCGTGTCAGTGGTTCGATTCCGCTCTGAGGCACCACCTTGTCGTTTGATCTCCAGTACAGCAGTGCACTGGGGATTTTTTTGTAGAGTCATTTCACCGATCCAAAGGAGTTTTTGCCGTGGAATATTTCTCTCAGATTTTTCTCTCGTTCATTGCCTCGTGGGGGTATGTCGCCGTCGCTGTGCTCATGGCGGCAGAAAACGCCTGCATACCGATCCCTAGCGAGCTGATCCTCGGCTTTGCGGGCTATCTCGTCTTTGCGGGACACATGTCGTTCGAGGGCGCTCTGCTCGCGGGCATGGTCGGCGGACTTCTTGGCTCCATCTTTGCTTATGAAGTCGGCGCACGCGGCGGGCGCCCGTTCGTGGATCAATACGGGAAATATTTTTTCATCAAGAAATCCCACGTCGATACGGCGCAGGATTGGTTTGATCGCTATGGACTCAAGGCGGTGTTCTTCAGCCGTATGCTGCCCGTCGTACGCACGTTCATCTCGCTGCCGGCGGGGTTTGCACGCGTCGATAAGAAGCGCTTTTTCACCTACACCATCGCAGGCTCCCTCCCGTGGACGGCGATGATTCTCTATGCGGGGCTAATGCTCGGAGAGAATTGGACGGATCTCATGGAGTACGGACACGAGGCAAGCCTTATCTTTGTTGTATGTTCTGTCATCGCGATGATTTACTTCTACCTCAAGTGGAAGAAGAAAAAAAAGCGTCATTTGCGCTGAGCGAGAAAAAACAGCTGCACGAAGTGGATCGCTTCGTGCAGCTGTTTTTACGTATGTACTTCCTTCACCGGTGCGGGCGCTGCCTGAAACAGCGAGATGCCAAGCCCAGTCAGTGCACCGACCACGGCGGGACAGACCCAGCCCATCATGATTGCATAGAACGGAATATACTCCACAAGCAGCGCGTGGATTGGAGCACTGCTTAGACCCGCTGCGTGCAGACCGTCAATCAGAGAGAACACGAGCGTCAGCGCCATCGCGCCCTGATAGATGCTCCTCCGCCAACCGATCATGCGGTCGAACAGAGAGAGGACGACAAACACAATGATAAGAGGATAGATCGTCACGAGGAACGGAATCGCAAGCGCAATGATCTGTGTCAGCCCGATATTTGAGGCGGCAAAGCTAAAGAGAATCGAAAAGAGCAGCAGGCGCTCGTATGAGATGCGGCCTTTCAGCAGCTTGTTGAAGAACATCGCTGCACTCGATGTGATTCCGCAGCAGGTTGTCAGGCACGCGAGCGCGATGATCACGGCGAGCAGGAGATTGCCCGCAGAGCCAAAGAAGATGCTGACCGCCCCCGATAGAATCTGGCCGCCGTTCTCCGAGTGACTGAGCACCGATGCACTTGTCGCACCGATATATGCGAGCGAGCCGTAGACTACCGCCATCAGCGTTACCGTAATCAGCCCCGAGATGAGGCATGCAGCACCAATCGCATGGGTGTCCGTAATGCCGCGCAGACGCACCGCATTTGCCACGAGTGCGCCAATGGCGATGGAGGCGAGCAGATCCATCGTTTGATAGCCGTCCTGAAAGCCCTGTGCGAACGGTGCCGCGATGTAATTGCCCGTCGGCTCAAGCACCACGCCAAGCGGCGCGTGGAATGCCTGCACAAAGAGAATGGCAAGCACAATGAGAAGTGCGGGTGTCAGCATCTTGCCCACGCGGTCAATGATCTTGTTCGGGTTCCGTGCGAGATAGTAGGACGCACCGAAGAAGAGTGCCGTGTAGATGAGCTGACCAACCGCGAGATTGTCCTCTGCGAGGAAGGGGCGAATCCCGATCTCAAACGAAACGGCTCCCGTGCGCGGCATCGCAAACAGCGGTCCGATGATGAGATAGAGGATCACGAGCAGCACCGTTGCAAAGAGCGGCCATGTTTTACTGCGTAGGAGAGGCACATACTCGCCGCCCGCAAGTGCGATTGCCGTAATCCCGAGCAGCGGAAGCCCGATGCCCGTCGTCATAAAGCCGAGCATTGCAAGGAGCGTGTGCTCGCCTGCCGCCTGTCCGAGCGCGGTTGGGAAGATGAGATTGCCGGCGCCGAAGTAGATGGAGAACATCATAAAGCCGAGCGTCAAGAGGTCTTTCTTTTTCAATGAGTTTATGGCAGTTCCCTCCAAAATTGTTACACAGAATAACAATGAAAATACAATATCCTTCATTATTACAGAATATGAAGCCCCTGTCAAATGTTTTGGCGTGAGCGCGAAAAAAAGGTAATGAACCGGGAATTTTTTTCCGCAGGGATGGGCGGGAAAGAAGGGAAAAGACATAAAATCTTGAATTTGAGAATTACTGATACAATCTGTGTATATGGAGAAAAGCTATGAAGATGTATGGAACGGGCAGGAAGATGGAGCACCTATGGCGCGGATAAAGGATGTGGCACGGGAGGCGGGCGTTGCGGCGAGCACCGTGTCTCTCGTCCTGAACCAAAAAGGCTATGTCTCGGAGGCAACGCGCCAAAAAGTCGAGGCGGCGATGAAAAAGCTAAACTATATCCCGAGCGAGGTGGCGCGGAATCTCTCGCTCAGTCGGACGCAGACCATAGGCGTCATCCTGCCGTCACTCTCGCACCCCTTCTTTGGTGAACTCGCGGAGGAGCTGGAGGCGGCGCTCTATCATTTGGACTATAAAATGATGATCTGCTGCACGCAGGCGAAGGAGAATTCCGAGCGCGACTTTGTGGATATGCTGCGGCGGCGGACAATGGACGGCATCATCATGGGGGCGCACTCGCTCGACCTCTCCATTTACGACGGCCTCGATCAGCCGATCATCGCATTCGATCGTATCATCAATCCGCGTATCCCGATTGTCCACTGTGACCATCGGCGTGGCGGGCAGCTCGCGGCGGAGGCGTTCCTGCGCGCGGGCTGCGGGCGCATCGCGGACATCATCGGCTATCAGGGCGTACACTCGCCCGCACACGAGTATCACCGCGCATTCCGCACCATCATGGAGGAGTACGGCGTGGAGGTACACGTCATCGAACTGCCGTGGAACGCATTCGGTTATGCGGACTTTTTGCAGACGGCGGAGCGCCTCTTTGCAGAGTACCCCGCCGTTGACGGTATCCTCGGCGCGGACATGGTCGTCGCCGCCTGTCAGCACAGTGCCGTCGCGCGTGGATACCGTATCCCCGAAAAGTTGAAGCTCATCGCGTACGACGGCACAAGCTTCACGCGCACGGGGGCGCAGCCAATCACTGCGGTGCGACAGCCGATCAGGCAGCTCGCACGGCTCGCGGCGGAGAAAATCGTGCGGCGCGTCAAAGGGGAGACGGACGACCTGCCCTGCACCTGCGAACCCGAACTGATTGAAAGAGAAACCTGCTGACGGGGTTCTCTTTTTTTATTGAAAAAATGTCGCATTTTCCCCAAAATCCTATTGACATTTTATCGCAAAATAATTATGATGCATATATCGAACCGGTTCGACACTAGAAACGGACGGCATGGATGAGGGGGAACGAGCATGATGGACAAGATCAAAGAAGAAATTAGGATTACGAACGGGCGTTATCGTCTAGGCTATCATCTGATGACAAAGGGCGGATGGATGAACGACCCGAACGGTTTCTCCTATTTCAAGGGATACTATCATATGTTCTATCAATATTACCCGTACGCATCGGAGTGGGGACCGATGCACTGGGGGCACGCTCGCAGCGTGGATCTTGTGCACTGGGAAACGCTGCCGATCGCGCTCGTGCCGGGGGACATGGAGAGCGGGTGCTTTTCGGGCAGTGCCGTGGTCTTTGAGGATAAGCTCTGGCTGATCTACACAGGACATCATTACATCGAGCCGGGCGACCCCGAATCGTTCTATGAAAATCAGAATCTTGCTTACAGCGAAGATGGCATTCACTTTACGAAGTATGAGGGCAATCCTGTGCTCCGTATGCCCTCAGACAATACGAAGCACTTCCGCGACCCGAAGGTGTGGCAGGAGGGCGATGTGTTTTACATGGCTCTCGGCAGTCAGGCGGCAGACGGTCTCGGGCGCGCGCTGCTCTACCGTTCGCGTGATCTGAAATCGTGGGAGCAGGTATCCGTGCTTGCGAAGGCAAAGAATCTCAAGGAAGAGGGCTATATGTGGGAGTGCCCCGACTTCTTCCGACTGGACGGTGCGGACATCCTTCTCATGTCGCCGCAGGGACTCGAGCCGGACGGCGACCGCTACCGCAATCTCAACCAGACGGGCTATCTCATCGGCACACTGGATGAAGAGACGCATACGCTCACGCACGGCGGCTTTCGCGAGATCGACTGCGGGCACGACTTCTACGCGACGCAGACCATCCTGACACCCGACGGGCGGCGTGTCATGGTTGCATGGATGAATGCGTGGGATTCGCCGATGTACGAAAAGGCAGACGGTTGGGCGGGCGCGCTCACCGTCCCGCGTGAGCTGCGTGTCGTGGACGGTACAATCCGACAGTCTCCCGTATGGGAGCTCAAGCAGCTGCGGCAGGAAGCACTGCATGACGGGAACTTGGAATGCGGGCGCACGTATGATGTGCCGCGCACCTCAGAAGTTCTGCTCGCGGTGCAGGACATCGGAGAAGGGACGCTCCTGACGCTCACGGACGGCACGCATACGCTGACGCTGACCCCCGATCATGCATGCGGGCGGTTTGTCCTGAATCGTACGACGAAGGACGGGGAGCGTGCGGCACAGCTGCATGAGCTTACGCACATGACGCTGCGGATCTACATTGACCGCAGCTCCGTCGAAATCTTTGTGAATGACGGCGTGCTTACCTTTACCGAGCGCATCTACTTCAATGCAGATGTGCGTCTGACGGTACATACGGGCGCGGCGGTCGGGACAATTTACGCGCTCGAATCCGAGAGCAATCAATACTGAGGGGGAAGAGCCATGGCGAGTCTGAGCACAGCGATGTTTCGCAATCCGTTCTTTCGTGCAAGTTCCATTGAGATTCTGATGTTTTTTGCGGGGTGGGGGATCTGGTGGTCGTTCTTCCAGATTTGGCTCACCTCGCAGCAGGGCTTCACGGGCGCGCAGGTCGGCACGATCTATTCCTTCGGTTCGGCGGCGGCACTGGTTCTGATGTTTGTCTACGGATCGATTCAAGATAAACTCGGTATGAAAAAGACATTGATGATCTTTCAGATCGTCTGTCAGATTCTGCTTGCACCGTTCTTTACATGGGTGTACGTGCCGATGCTCGAGGCGAATTTCTATCTCGGCGCGCTTGTCGGCGCGGTCTATCTCTCGATTGCCTACCTCGCCGCCTGTCCCGTCTTTGAGGCGGTTACGGAGCGCATGAGCCGCCGCTTTAATTTCGAGTACGGACAGGCACGCGCATGGGGTTCGCTCGGTTACGCCGTCTCGGCACTGTGCGCGGGCTTCCTCTTCACCATCAATCCCTATCTCATCTTCTGGACGGGTTCCGTCGTCTCGGCACTCCTGCTCGCCGTGCTCCTGACACTCAGACCGGAAAATAATGCGGCACTGCGCGCACAGTACGAGAACCGTAGGGAGAGCGCGAAGGAGAGTCAGACACCCACGCTGCGTGACATCCTCGGAGTGTTCAGGATTTTCGATGTCTGGAAAATCATTGCGTTCATTATCATGAGCTGGACATTCTACGTTGTATTTGACCAGCAGATGTTCCCCGAGTTCTTCACGCGCTTCTTTGACACACCTGCCGAGGGGCAGCAGGCATACGGCATTCTGAACTCCATCCAGGTGTTCTTTGAGTTCATCATGATGGCGCTCGTGCCGATTCTCATGAAGAAAATCGGCGTACGTCGCACGATCCTTCTCGGCTGCTGCATCATGATCGTGCGCATCGGCGGCTGCTCCCTCGTCACGAATCCGCTCGGTGTCGCGGCGGTCAAGCTTCTCCACGCGCCCGAGTCCGCAATCTTCATTCTCGCTATCTTCCGTTACTTCACACTGCACTTCGATACGCGCATCTCCGCCACACTCTACATGGTCGGCTTTCAGATTGCCGCGCAGATCGGACAGATCATCTTCTCCACACCGATGGGGGCGTTGCGCGATCAGATCGGCTACCAGAGCACCTTCACCGTCGTCGCCGGCATCGTCGCCGTCGCAGGCATCTATGCCTTCCTCATCCTCCGCAAAGACCCTGTCGAGGAGGAACCGAAGCTTGCCGCGTGATGTATAAAAGGATCTATGATAAATGATATGGGGAGAGTCGTGGACCATGGCTGTCCGTAATTTTCGACCGTAGACCTGTATAAAATTTAGTCTTGACAGAAGATGGAGTTATGGATATAATGTCTAAGTGTCGCTCATGCGGCGCAGGAAGATTATATGCGGAAGTAGCTCAGTGGTAGAGCACCACCTTGCCAAGGTGGGGGTCGCGAGTTCGAGCCTCGTTTTCCGCTCCATCTTTCGGCGACATAGCCAAGTGGTAAGGCCGAGGTCTGCAAAACCTTTATCCCCAGTTCGATTCTGGGTGTCGCCTCCAATATGAAATGCGGTCTGGAAGGATTTCTTCCAGACTTTTTTACTATGTGTCTGTGTAAAATGAGAGGAAACGAATGCGGGGACGTTACAAGATACTTGTCTACGGCTGCCAGATGAACATCGCCGATGCAGAGCGCATGGAGGGTCAGCTGCAATCTGCGGGATACGTACGCACGGAGGAGATGGCGGACGCCGATATCATTCTCATCAATACCTGCTGCGTGCGTGAGACGGCAGAGGACAAGGTCTACGGCAAGATCGGCGAGATCAAGAAGATCAAGGAGCAGAATCCGAAGCTGATCTTCGGCATCGCGGGCTGCATGGCGCAGAAGGAGGGGGATAACCTCATGCGCCGTGCGCCGCACATCGACTTTGTGCTCGGTACGGGGAAGGTGCAGGAGCTTACACGCATCGTTGCCGAGATTGCGGCGGAGCATTCGCCTGTCGTGGACGTGACGCTCTCAGACAGTGAGATCGCGGAGAACCTGCCCGTCGCACGCGGTGGAAAGTTCTCCGCGTGGGTGCCGATCATGTACGGCTGTAACAACTACTGCACTTACTGCATTGTGCCCTACGTGCGCGGACGTGAGCGCAGCCGCGCACCGGAGGAGGTCGTCGCGGAGGTGCGCCGTGCGGTCGCGGAGGGGTATCGCGAGGTGACGCTCCTTGGGCAGAACGTCAACTCGTATGGGAAGGACCATAGGGCGGCGGACTTCGCCGATCTCCTGCGCATGGTGGATGAGGTGGAGGGCATCCGCCGCGTGCGCTTTATGACATCGCACCCGAAGGACATCAGCGACAAGCTCATTGACACGATCCAAAGCGGAACGCATATCTGTGAGCACATCCACCTGCCCGTGCAGTATGGCAGTACACGCATCCTCAAGGCGATGAACCGCGGCTATACGGTGGAGAAGTACCGCGAGCGCGCACGCCGCGTGCGCGAGGCGCTGCCGGAGGCGAGTCTGACGACCGACCTTATCGTGGGCTTCCCGGGGGAGACCGACGAGGACTTCGCCGAGATGCTCGCGTTCCTGCGTGAGATGCGTTACGACTCGGCATACACCTTCCTCTACTCGAAGCGCTCGGGTACGCCCGCCGCAAACATGGCGGATCAGGTCGCGGACGAGGTGAAGCATGTGCGTCTGAACGCGCTCATGGAGGAGCAGAATGCGATCAGCCGTGCGATCAACGACCGCCTTCTCGGCGCCCAGCTCGAGGTCATGGTCGAGGGCGCGAGCAAGAACGATCTGAACGTATGGAGCGGGCGCACGCGCACGAACAAGATCGTGCTCTTCCCGCATGGGACAGAGCAGGAGGGCGACTTCGTGCAGGTGCGCATCACGCAGCCGCAGACATGGGTGCTGAAGGGCGAGATCGTTCATTGATTACGATGTGAGCCCTACGCGAACACCTCGTTACGCAAGTGATCGCACGCTTATTCGCCTAAATACCTGCGAATTCCAAACGCGCTTCGCTTGAACGAATAAAATTCGCAGGGGGCGAAACGCGAGTTTTTCTCACTTGCTTCACTAGGGTTCGCTCAGGGCTTCACATCATGTACACACCGCACACTCACAAAGCCTCCCCTGCCAGAGCGGGGGAGGTGGCACGCGTCAGCGTGACGGTGGGGGCGCTTTGAACAATGCGCTGCTATCTTTTGTTTTTATCACATGATTTAGGAGGTTCGTTATGGACGCGCAGAACGTCACGCCGATGATGCAGCAATACCTGAGCGCGAAAGAGGCGCATCCGAACGAACTGCTCTTCTTTCGCCTCGGCGACTTCTACGAGATGTTCTTTGATGATGCAAAGATCGCCGCGAAGGAGCTCGGACTGACGCTTACGAGCCGCAGCGGCGATCTCGATAAAAGCCCCATGTGCGGCGTGCCCTACCACGCGGCGGACAGCTACATCGCGCGTCTTGTCGCAAAGGGGTTCAAGGTGGCGATTGCCGAGCAGATCGGTGATCCGAAGGCAAAGGGATTGACGCATCGTGAGGTAGTCAAGGTTGTGACGCCCGGCACAACGCTCTCGGATGACTTGCTGCGCGACGCTGCAAATAACTATATTGCACTTCTTCATGAAAAAGAGGATGGAACTTTTGTCCTTGCTGGCGCGGACATCTCGACGGGTGAGTCCTTCTATGCCTCCTATGCGGGCGAGAACGCCGCACAGCAGATGCTTGACGAGCTCTACCGCCGCATGGCGGCAGAGCTCCTTATGACGGAGGGGTTCTCCCTCGCGGATGATGTGCGTGCCTTTGCCGTGCAGCGCCTTCCGCACTGCGCCATCGGGGCGGTTGCGCCACAGACAGATGACGAACTCCTCGTGCAGCATTTTCCTGCTGCGGAGATTCCGACGGATGCGGGCACACGGACGGCGGTCGCGACACTCCTGCGCTACCTTCACGATACGGTAATGGCTGACCTCTCACAGCTGAATCATCTCTCCTTTCTCGATGCAGCGGATACGATGCAGCTTGACACCTACACGCTCCGCAATCTTGAGATCACGCGCAGCCTGCGTGACGGCGGCAAGAAGAACACGCTCTTTGACGTGCTCGATTTCACGCGCACGCCGATGGGGACGCGCCTCCTGAAATCGTGGCTTGAGCATCCGCTGCTCGTGCCACATCGCATCGACGCGCGTCTCGATGCCGTGGCGGAGCTGGTTGAGCAGTCCTCGCTGCGCACTTCCCTGCGCGAACAGCTGCGTTCGATCTATGACTTCGAGCGCCTTTTGACGCGCATTGAAACGCAAACGGCAAATGCGCGCGACCTCGTCGCCCTCCGTGTCTCGCTCGCCGCACTCCCTGCCGTACGCGACAACCTCGGCACGGCAAAGAGCAATCTCCTCATGCGCGTGCACGCAGGAATCCAGACCTTTGACGATCTGCGCGATATCTTGGAACGCGCGATTGTGGACGAGCCGGGGCTGTCCGTGCGCGACGGCGGCATCATCCGCACGGGCTACGACACGGCACTCGATGAGCTGCATGCCTTTTCCCGTGACAGCAAATCGCTCCTGCAGGAGATGGAGGAGCGCGAGCGCGCGCGTACGGGCATCAAGACGCTCAAGATCGGCTACAACAAGGTGTTCGGGTATTATATTGAGGTGCGCCACAGTGGGCGGGATCAGGTTCCCGCTGACTACATCCGCAAGCAGACGCTTGCAAATACGGAGCGCTTCATCACGGAGGAGCTGAAGGACTTCGAGGCGAAGATCCTCGGGGCAGAGGAGAAGATCACTGCACTTGAGTACCACATCTTTACGGAGCTGCGCGAGCAGGTGCGGGCGCAGCTTGTCCCCATCCAGAATGTCGCGCGTGCGATCGCACGTGTCGATGTGCTGCAGAGCCTCGCAGAGGCAGCGGCATCGTACCGTTACGTGCGGCCAACGGTGGCGGACGGTGGAGCGATCCTGATCCGCGATGGGCGGCATCCTCTGGTGGAGCGCATCTTAGAGCGCGAGATGTTTGTTCCAAATGATACCGACCTGGGTCACGGCGGTACGGAAACAATGCTGATTACGGGACCGAATATGGCGGGCAAGTCCACCTATATGCGGCAGGTCGCACTCCTCACGCTGATGGCGCAGGTCGGCAGCTTTGTCCCTGCGCGCGCGGCACAGATCGCACCTGTCGACCGTATCTTTACGCGCATCGGTGCGAGCGATGATCTCGTGAGTGGGCAGAGTACGTTCATGGTGGAGATGAACGAGGTCGCGCAGATCCTGCGCGAGGCAACACGTGACAGCCTTGTGATTCTCGATGAAATCGGGCGCGGGACGAGCACGTTTGACGGCATGAGCATTGCGCGCGCCGTGGTGGAGCACATTGATCAGCGCATTCATGCAAAGACGCTGTTTGCGACGCATTACCACGAGCTGACGGACATGGAGAATGAGCACATCCGCAACCACTGCATTGCCGTGCGCGAAAAGGGGAAGAATGTCGTATTCCTGCGCCGCATCGTCGCGGGGGCGGCGGACAAGTCCTACGGGATCCATGTTGCGCGGCTCGCGGGACTCCCGCCGAAGGTGACGGAGCGCGCGGAGGAGATTCTGCATGCGCTGGAACAAAAAGAGGCGCAGAGCGAAGGTGCAGCGCCCATCCCGGCAAGTCAGGAAACAAAGTCCGCAGACGGAATGACCTCCCTCTTTGCGGACGGGACGCTCGCCGAGCTGCGTACGCTCGACGTGATGACGATGACGCCGCTTGAGGCGATGAATACACTCTATCGTCTGCAGGAGCAGGCACGGAAGGAGGCAGGAGAAGCATGACGCAGATTCACGTGCTGGATGATGCTACCATCAACAAGATTGCGGCGGGGGAGGTCGTCGAGCGCCCCGCCTCCGTCGTGAAGGAGCTGGTTGAGAACGCGATGGATGCGGGGGCAACGGCGATTGAAATTGAAATTATGGGGGGCGGGGTCAGCTTTATCCGCGTCACAGATAACGGGCGCGGCATGACGCGCGCGGACGCAGGGGCGGCGATCCTGCGCCACGCGACAAGTAAGATTACATCCGTGTCCGATCTACAGACTGTTGCAACGCTCGGCTTTCGCGGGGAAGCACTGCCGACCATCGCCTCCGTCTCGCGCTTTTCTCTCCTCACGCGAAAAGCAACGGACGATCTCGGTACGCGTGTGGATATCCTCGGCGGAAAGCCTCCCGCAGTTGAGGAGGCGGGCTGTGAGATCGGGACGACCGTGCGCGTTGAGGATCTTTTTTTCAATACGCCGGCGCGCAAGAAATTCCTCAAGACGAATACGACCGAGGCGGGGAGGATCAGCGACTATGTGATTCGCCTCGCGCTTTCGCGTCCCGATATCGCATTCCACTTCATCAACAACAACCGGCTCACGATCATGACGGCGGGCGATGACAGCCTGCGCCGGACCATCGAG
>ERZ773014.1428-NODE-1428-length-15186-cov-24.310554_pt1 | contig 15186 bp, 14 predicted proteins | sample MGYA00580841_ERZ773014 | MGnify/ENA primary metagenome ERZ773014 (study PRJEB29015, sample SAMEA2737989) | human oral metagenome | biome: human oral; feature: human-associated habitat; material: dental | place: China | collected 2067 ...
ATGCCGAGAAACGCGCCCACCTGGATCGCGGCCTGGTCAAGGCCCTCAACATGCTGGACGAAGTCATCGCGCTGATTCGGGCCTCCCGCACCGCCGAGGAGGCCTCGCGGGGCCTCCAGAAGCTCCTCGACATCGACGAACTCCAGGCTCGTTTCATTCTCGACCAGCAGCTGCGGCGACTCGCGTCGATGGAGATCCAGCGGATCATCGACCGGCTGGCCGAGATCGAACGGCTCATCGCCGACCTCAAGGACATTCTCGCCTCCGAGGCCCGGCAGCGCGCCATCATCGGTGCCGAACTGCAGGAGATCACCGACAAGTACGGCGACGAACGGCGCACCCGCATCGTCGCGGCCGACGGCGATTTCTCCGAGGAGGACTTCATCGCCGACGAGGACGTCGTGGTCACTATCACCCACGGCGGCTACGCCAAACGCACCCGCGCTGACCAGTACCGGGTGCAGAAACGCGGCGGTAGGGGGGTCCGTGGCGCCACCCTGCGAGCCGATGACGAGGTGGCGCACCTGTTCAAGGCCACCAACCACGAGTGGCTGCTGTTTTTCACCAACCTGGGTCGAGTGTACCGGGCGAAGGTGTGGCAGCTTCCCGAGGCCGGTCGGGACGCGAAGGGCGGGCACGTCGCTGGGCTGCTCAGTTTCCTGCCGGATGAGCACATCGCGCAGGTGCTGACGCTGCGGTCCTACGACGACGCCCCCTACCTGTTGCTGGCCACCCGCAGGGGTTTCGTCAAGAAGACCGCGCTCAGCTCCTACGACTCGCCACGACAGGCGGGCGTGATCGCCATCAACTTCCGTGAGGAGGGCGACGAGCTGATCGGGGCGTCGCTGTGCTCCTCCATCGACGACGTGCTGCTGATCTCCCGGAAGGGCCAGGCCATTCGCTTCCAGGCTTCCGACGACCAGCTGCGCCCCATGGGTCGCGCGACCTCCGGGGTGACCGGGATGCGTTTCCGGGATGGCGACGAGCTGCTGTCCATGGCGGTGCTGGGCGGTGATGACGATCTCGATGGCCGGTTCGTGTTCACCGTCACCGACGGGGGTTTCGCGAAGCGCACCGCCGTCGGCGAGTACCGTCAGCAGGGCCGCGGTGGCCTCGGCATCAAGGCCATGCGTCTGTCCGACGACCGCGGATCTCTGGTCGGTGGATTGATCGTGGGTGATGGCGATGAGGTGATCTCGATCAAACAATCGGGCCAGGTCGTCCGTTCGGCTGTCGCTGATGTTCCCGTCAAAGGACGCGACACCATGGGGGTCAAATTCGTCGGTGTTAAGGGCGACGACGCCGTCGCGGCGATCGCCCTGTACCCCGAGGCCGCGGCTGAGCTGCCTGATACGAGTGCGGAAACGACTGGGGAACCGGGTACGGTGAACCAGACAGCAGTCGAGATGGCCGAGGAGGCCGAGGAGGTAAGCGGCGATGAGTGACAAGTCTCCCCATTGGCCCGGAGCGGATGGGAAACCGGGCGTGAGTTTCGGCCCCAAGTCACTGCCGGAGAACGAGGACGAGAAAACCGATGGTCCGGATGGGGCCAAGAAGGCCGGGAAGTCCACGAACAAGTCCGCGACCCCGCGTCTCGATGCTGCTGCCTCCCGTGAAAAAGCGACTGAGAAGACAGCGCAGAGCCCCACTGTGAAGGATCGTCCGAGTCAGGAGCTCGCAATTCCTGGCCAGAGCGCCAAACAGGTGAGCAAAGCCGGTGGAAAAGCAGGACAGGGCGGCAAGAACCAAGCTGGACCCAAGGGTGCCCCCCAGGCCCTTCCGGAAGCGGAACAGGGTGGCAAACCTGCCCAGAGGACCCCTCGGCCAATGCCGCACCAGGCCAGGGCTGCCCTACCCGGCTCCCACACCGGGAGATCAGCATCGCAAGGTGTGGGTGCCGGTGTGGGTGCGGGCGCTGCTGCCGCATCGGCCAAGGCCGCTCCCTGGTCCGCCGCCCCCGCGGCTGCCGCGTCAAGTAACTCGACCACCAGGGACAAGTCGCACAAACCCGAGGGAAGGCTGTCGAAGGTCGGTGAGGCGCGTCGTACCCGCAAGGCCAGGTTGCGCATCTCCCGCGTAGATCCCTGGTCGGTGATGAAGACCACGTTCTTGTTTTCCATCGCTTTCGGGATCATGCTCGTGGTCATCGTCGCTGTCCTGTGGGGTGTCGTGGCAGGTTCCGGCGCGCTTCAGTCCATCAACTCGACCATGACTCAGCTGATCGGTGACTCCGGTACCAAGTTCAACATCGAGGACTACATCAACGCCGGACGGGTCATCGGGCTCTCCGCGGTCCTGGCGGCGTTGAACGTCGTCCTTATCACTGCTGTCTCGACGTTGTTCGCCTTCCTGTACAACCTGGCGGCGGCCGTCATCGGTGGTCTTGAGGTCACTCTCGCGGAGGACTGAAAACCAACTTGTCAGGTCAACGACGGGTGTTGTAAAGTTCAGCGTCGTTGACAACGGGCCTATAGCTCAGGCGGTTAGAGCGCATCCCTGATAAGGATGAGGTCGCTGGTTCAAGTCCAGCTAGGCCCACACCGTGCCGGAAACCCGGGGTGGTGGAAGTCGTGGGTATCCTATAGATCTTCCGAATAAATCGTCGACGAAGCTGTCGCGATAGCTTGAATTTAGTCCAACATTCTATGAGCCGTGCCTTTGTTCCCCTTTTTAAGAGCGCTTCACGGCGAAGCGACTGAGGACATTCGACCTGAGGAAACCCCATGCACTGCAAGGAATGTGACGCATGCATCCCGTCGAGCAGTAGGTTTTGCTCCGAGTGCGGGAGGAGCACGTCTGGGGTTTCGCACCACAATAACGGCAACCTCTCCTCGATCCAGCAAGCAGGAACTGATTCGATGTGCGTGGGCAGCGCCATCGCAGGGGTCATCGCCTTATTGTTCCCGTTGTTTGGTATCACTGGTGTCATCGCGATCGCGTGCGGGGCCAAGGGCAGGTCGAACACAGATGAAACTGGCATGGGCGGTCGCGGTCTCGCCACCCTCGGTATGGTTCTGGGAACTTTGTCAATTGTGTGCGCGGTGATCGTACTCGCCGGCGCGAGCATGAGCTTGAGGAGATGAGGGACGTTTCCGCTCGACCTGAGGGATGGGCGGATCGCACGTCGGCGGGGACGTCACGCGGAAGAATCGATATCAATTCTCAATACAGTAGAATTGCATACTAAAGTTATGTTACGCTCACCCCGCGAACTGGTGGTGAGTGGCCCCACTCACCACGGAACCCGGTGGGACTCCGGGACTGACGCGCAGCGGTGAAGGTGACGAGGCCGGCAACAGGCCACTGGGAGAAATCCCGGGAAGGTGTCGGCGAAGGATGATCCTGAGTCCGAAGACAGCCAGTTCGCGACGTCGACGGGCTTCGCGGTCAGGCTTCGGAGCGGCGATGTCCCAGGTGCGCCCAGCGCATCTCGCGGAATCATCGTGATGGAGCAGTCGTGGCAGCACCGTCGGACAATCTGAGCACTACCAATGCCGCTACCCGACGAAAGGCTGCACCCGACAATGCTCACACGACCCGCCACGTGGCTGGCCGCGGCTCTGACCGCCGTCACCCTGTTGTTCAGCGCCTGTGGTCTTCCCTCGAACCAGGCCTCGACGGAGGGCAAAACCCTGAGGCTCATCACCGTCCTCGCCGCCGAGAGCACCGACGCCCATCAGAACCAGACCGCCTTCATCTTCAGCTCCGGAACGGTCGAGACCCTCGTGGGTGTCGATCCCCAGACCCTGCAGATCCGCCCCTGGCTGGCCGAGAAGTGGGAAAGCGCTGATGCCCAGAACTGGACCTTCACCCTCCGCAAGGGGGTCAAGTTCCACAACGGCACCGAGATGACCGCCGAGAAAGTCAAGGCCAGCCTCGAGAACTCGATAGAGGTCAACCCCGGCATCAAGAAGGCGCTGCGGGTCCAGTCCATCGAGGCGACGGATCAGTACACGTTGAAGATCGTCACTGAAACCGCCTACCCGGCCCTGCCGTCCAGCCTGGTGCACTACAACGCGGTGATCGTCGACACCTCCGCCAAGGACTCCAAGTTCCCCATCGGGACGGGCGCGTTCAAGTTCGAGAGCTTCGACATCAACGGTGAAGCCGTGCTGGTGCGCAACGACGACTACTACGACGGCAAGGCGAAGCTCGACCGCGTCGTCATGACCGCCAACAAAGATGCCAACGGCCGCAGGTCGGCCCTCCAGGCCGGGGACGCCGACGTCATCTACCGTCCCTCCCTGGACTCTCTGAGCACTCTCCAGGGCGACTCCACGCTTCAGGTCGACAGCAGGCCCGGCACCCGCGTCTACCACATGCTCTACAACTACTCCGGTTCCAATGCCGCGCTCTGGGGCAACGAGGAGTTCCGCAAGGGCATCGACGCGCTGGTGGATCGTGAATCCATCGTCAAGGATGTCATGGGTGGTCAGGCCGAGGTGGCCTACGACGTCTTCCCCGGCGACTACCCGATCTCCCCGAAGGTGGCGGCCCACCCGTTCAGCACCGAGGAGGCTCTCAAGCACTTCGAGGCGGCCGGTCTCCAGGTCAGCGACGGCAAGGTGACCCGTGACGGTCAGCCGCTCACCCTCAAGATCGTCACCTACGAGGCCCGTCCCGAACTGCCGAAGATCGCGCAGGTCGTCCAGGATCAGGCCCGCAAGGTCGGCATCGACATGCAGATCGCCAAGGCCGACAACATCGACGAGTACCTCCCGCAGAACGACTGGGACCTCGCGACCTACTCGCTGCTGACCATCACCCGTGGCGACGGGTCCTTCTTCCTCAACAGCTCCTTTGGTGAGGGAGCGGCACAGAACCACGGCAAACTCGCCGATCCCGAGCTGCTGGCCAAGCTGGAGAAGTACAACACCGAGGTCGACACCACCGCTCGCACCACGCTGGCTAAGGAGATCGCCCAGTACATCGACACCAAGTACTACAACTCCTACATCACTGCTCCCTACGAGACCAGCGCCAGTAAGAAGACCGTGACCGGCTGGGTGACCCCCGGCAATGAGTTCGAGTTCCAGATGATCACCAAGGACCTGGACATCTCCTGAGCCATGAGGAAATGGTTGATCAGACTGGTTGAGATCGCGGTCTTCCTCCTGTTGTTGACGGTGGTCAGTTTTCTGGTGGTGAAGCTGGCGCCCGGCGACGAGACCCGCTCGCTGCTGCGGATGGACACCATCGAGGTCACCCAGAGTGACATCGAAGCCCTCCGGAAGGAACGCGGCCTGGACGCCCCCATCTGGGAGCAGTACTCCGCCTACCTGATGAACCTGCTGAGGCTGAACTTCGGCACCTCCTCGATGACCGGGAAACCGGTCATCGAGGGGATCGCCAACGCCTTCCCCAGCACGCTCATCCTGGCCGGGTGGTCCCTGGTGGCCGCCTTCATCATTGCCGGCCTGCTGGGCACTCTGGCGGCCCGCAACGTCGGGAAATGGCCAGACCATCTGGCTCAGGGTTTCACCTTGATCTCCTCCTCCATGCCGACTTTCTGGCTGGGTCTGCTGTTGCTGAACGTGTTTGCAATCGGCCTCAAGCTGCTGCCTTCCCAGGCGGCGCGGCCCGGCGGCCTGGTGATGCCCATCGTCTGCATGACCATTGCCATCGTGCCGCCCTACGTGAAGGTGTTCCGCAACAGCCTCGTCGAGGCGCAGGAGGCGGATTTCGTCCGGGCATCGCGGTCACGCGGCCTGCCCGAGGCGACGGTCTTCGGCAAGCATGTGCTGCGGGCCAGCCTCATCCCCCTGGTCACCATCATGGGCATGAGTCTCGGGAGCCTCCTCGGGGGCACCGTGGTGGTGGAGAAGATTTTCGCCATCCAGGGCATCGGCATGCTGGTGCTCGACTCCCTGACCAAACGCGACTACCCCACGATCCAGGCCTTCATCCTGCTGATCGGCATCGTGGTCTTCCTCATCAACGGACTGGTGGACCTGTCCTACCGCTGGCTGGATCCCGCCATCGCGCTCAAGGGGAAGAAGGCATGAGCACCGGAAAACGAATCGTCATGATCGCGGTCGCGGTGTTCCTGGTGCTGCTGATCATCGGCCCCTGGATCGCGCCGCAGGACCCGAACCTCACTGCTACGGCCGACAAGCTCCAAGGACCGAGCACCGCCCACTGGCTCGGGACCGATGATTTGGGCCGCGACGTGTTCTCTCGCATCCTGACCGGCGGTCTCACCACGGTGGGGCTCAGCGCGATGGCGCTGGGGATCTCCATCCTGATCGGGGTTCCGCTGGGTCTGCTGTCCGGCTACCTGGGCGGACGGACCGACTGGGCCCTGATGCGGGTCGTCGATATTTTCCTGGCGTTGCCGGAGTACATCGTCGCCATGATCATCACCGGTTTGATGGGCCAGGGATTCGGGAACCTGCTGCTGGCCATCCTCATCATCAAGTGGGTGGGCTACACCCGCCTGGCCAGGAGCGTCGTCATGCAGGAGAAGGCGAAGGACTACCTGATGGTCTCCACCATCAGCGGGGCCTCCACCGTCTCGATCATGCGCCGTCACCTGCTGCCGCACATCGTCGGCCCGGTCATGGCCCTGGCGACGCTGGACATCGGCAAGGTGATCCTGCTCGTGGCATCGCTGTCCTACCTGGGGTTGGGTGTACAGCTCCCCTCCGCCGAGTGGGGTGCCATGCTCAACGAGGCCCAGATGTTCTTCACCCAGGCCCCGCACCTCATGGTGGCGCCCGGCCTGGCGATCTTCCTGGTGGTGTGCGCCGCAAACTGGCTCGGCGACCAGCTGCAGAGCCTCTACGCCATCTCCGGGGAACGGAAGGAGGAGACCGGTGTCGCTGCTTAGGATCGACGGACTGCGCGTCACGACCCGCACCAGGGAGCTGGTGCACGGCATCGACCTGCGCATCGAAACCGGTGAGTGGCTGGCCGTCGTCGGGGAGAGCGGGTCGGGTAAGTCCCTGACGGCCTTCTCCATCGCCAACCTGCTGCCGCGCGGGCTGAGACGTCACGCCAAGGCCATGCGCTTTAGCAACAAGGACCTGCTGAGCCTCTCGAAAGAGGAGATGCGACAGCTGCGCGGCAACGACATCGCCTACGTCTTCCAGGACTACCAGGCAGCGTTCTCGCCGTACTACCGAATCGGGCGGCAGCTCGACGAGGTGATGCGCAGCCACACCGACTGGGATGAGAAGCGTCGGGAGAAACGGGCCGCCGCGGTCCTCGAACAACTACAGCTTCCTGCCGAACTGCTGAAACGCTACCCGTTCCAGGTCAGCGGCGGACAGCTGCAGCGTGCCGCCCTCGCGGCTGCGATCCTGTTGAAGCCCAAGCTGATCATCGCCGACGAACCCACCACGGCCCTCGACGCGGTCAACGCGTCGCTGGTGCTCGACCAGATCGCGGAGATCCAGAAACAGGAGGGCTGCGCGGTGCTGTTCATCACCCACAACCTGCGGGTGTTGAGCCGGTTCGCCGACCGGATGGTCATCATGCAGGGTGGCGAAATCAAGGAACGGGGAGCCACGAAGGAGATCTTCGAATCCCCGAAGGAGCAGATCACCCGCAACCTGATCGCCGCCATCCCACCGCTGCGCAACATCCCGTCCCGGCTCCCCGTCTTTGCGGAAGGAGCCAGCTCATGAGCGAATCGGTCGAGGAGATCCGCGAGTCCGCAGGAAAGACCGGAACCCCCGTCCTGGAGGTCGAGGACCTGCACAAGACCTATCCCGGCGGCACCCACGCCGTCAAAGGGGTGTCGTTCACGATCAACAAGGGCGAATGCCTCGGGGTCGTCGGGGAGAGCGGATCGGGCAAATCGACGCTTGCCAAGTGCCTGCTGACCCTGGAACCGGCCTCCGCAGGTCGGGCGATGCTGGAGGGAGAACCGCTCCTCCAGCGTCGCGGCAAGGGGTTGCGTGACATTCGTCGCCGCCTTCAGGTGGTGTTCCAGAACCCGGCGAGCTCGTTCAACTCGCGACTGACGATGTACGACTCCCTCATGGAGCCGCTGCGCACCCGAGGATTCGTTTCGCCAAGTTTCGTGCAGCCGGGGACGCAACGGAAGGTCGCCGAACAGCTCGTCGATCTGGTGCGTCTGCCCGTCTCTTGCCTGGATCGCAAACCGCACGAACTCAGCGGGGGCGAGAAACAGCGGGTGGCAATCGCACGTGCCATCAGCGTGGAGCCGACTCTCCTGATCTTCGATGAACCCACGGCCAGCCTCGACGTCTCCATTCAGGCCCGGGTGCTGAACCTGCTGCAGGAGCTGAAGGAGGAACTCGGCCTGTCGTCGATGTTCATCTCCCACGACCTCAGCGCGGTGCAGTTCATGAGCGAACGCTCCATCGTGCTGCGCGGCGGGAAGATCGTCGACCGGTTCAGTCGCGACGAACTCTTCGAGGACGAGCGCGATCAGTACACTAAGGACCTCATCAAGCTCTTCGAGGGCTGAGACGGTCACGGCTGGTCGAGATGGTCTGTTCCTTTGTCGCGGCCCGGCCCAACCGGCGGTGGCGAATTCTTGTCCAACAGAAAGGACATGGGATGGGATCTTCGACAGGTGGACGACGTGACGACATCGATCCAGAACATCTGACCGCGCTGCAGGAAGGACGTGTTTCGGCGGGCACCCTCGCTGAAGCACTCGCCATTGACCATGGCGTTTTGCTGGCCAATGTCCTGCCGGAGGCCGGAGAGGAACTTCGTTCAGCCGTCGCGGATGCGCAGTCGCTGGGAATCCTCAAGCGTATGCAACGGATCGGGGCGGCGATTCGGGATTCTTACCCGGTCCTGGAACAGCTGGCTGACCTGGCCACACATCGATCGGACACCGTTCGTGGATGGGCCTGTTTCGCTGTGGCCAGTGATTCGGGGATCGGACCGGAGACACTGCTGGAACGCATCCAACCCTTCGCTGACGATCCCCATTTTGCCGTCCGGGAATGGGCCTGGATGGCTGCTCGTCCCACGCTGGTAACTGATCTGAGCGCGAGCATCGCATTGCTCGTACCGTGGACCGCGTCAACGTCGGAACGGATCAGACGTTTCGCCAGCGAGGTTCTCCGTCCCCGCGGTGTGTGGGCCACACACATCAAAGAGCTGAAATCCGACCCACAGCAGGGTTGTCCGATTCTGCATCCACTCCGGGCAGATCCGTCACGCTACGTCCAGGACTCGGTGGCCAATTGGATCAATGATGCTGCAAAAACCCGACCCGAATGGGCACGGGATCTCTGCTCATCCTGGTTGGCCGATGATCCGGCCCCGGAAACAGAGCGAATCGTGAAACGAGCCCTGAGATCACTCCCCACGACCGGTTGAGCCGGGCAGCGCGCTGATGCTCGCAACCCGGCTCAGCCAGCTTCACGGTACGGCGCTTACGCGCTGATTCAGCTGGTGCGCGGAGTCCGGAATCTCCGCCTGCCTATCGTCACTGCCACCACCGCCAGGTAGACGATCCCGTAGAAGAACGCCAGCCCCGATGAGGTGGAGGCGTCGAGGGCGTAGGCGGTCCAGAATCCCACCACCGAACAGACGACGGTGACGCCGACGGTGATGATGTACATGCCGTGGATGCTGTGGGACAGTAGCTGCGCAATGGCTGCAGGGACGATCATCAGCGCCATCACCAGCACCGCGCCCGCCGCGTTGAAGGCGGCGGTGATCGTCACCGAGACCAGCAGCATGGTCAGATGACCCAGACGTTTGACCGGGATGCCCATGGTCTGGGCCAGCTCCGGGTCGAAGGCGATCAGCTTGAGCCGGGTGTGCAGCACCGTCAGGTACGCGACGTTCAGGACCAGTACCCCCGCCATCACCCACAGGTACTGCGGGCCAAGCATGGTGCTGCCGATCTTCAACGGCAGGAAGGCGGCCAGGTTGAGGTCGCCGACAAGCACCGCCGATTCGGTGATCTGAACCCCGTTGAACCGGGTGCTGAGCAGCAGCACACCGATGCTGAACAGGGCCGGGAACACCAATCCCTGGGGGCCGTCTCCGGAGACCAGGCCCGTCGATTCGAGCAGTTCCGCCCCTAGCACCACGACGGTACCCATCACGGCTGCCCCGACGATGGACCACGGCGACTGGATGGTTCCGGTGGCCACGGCTGCGATGACGATGCCCGGCAGCACGGCGTGGCTGATGGCGTCGGCCAGCATCGACTGTTTCCGCAACACCAGCCAGATCCCGGGCAGGGCGCAGGTGACGGCGGTGACGATGGCGAGGATCATCACCCACAACGCGAAGGTCATGCCGCAACCTCCTTGCGGTGGAGACGCCTCGCCCGGATCGTGAGCAGGAGGCTGCGTTTGGGGGCGAATAGGATCGAGACGAGGGCGATGACCGTGACCACCAGCACAATCACGGGTCCAGTGGGCACGCGACCGATGGAAACCGCCAGCCACGATCCAACGAGGGCGCTGAAGGCTCCGATCAGACCCGACAGCAGCAGCATGCTGCCGACGCGTGTGGTCCACTGCCTGGCCGCGATCGGCGGGGCAATGGCCAGCGCCACCATGAGCACCAGCCCGACGGCCTTGAGCCCGATCACGATCGACAGCACCACCACCGCGTTCAACAGCAGCGACAGCAGCCGTGACGAGAATCCCAGTGTCGCCGCGTACTCCGGGTCGAAGCAGCTCAGCTTCAGTTCTTTGAACGCCAAGGCCGCCACCAGGAAGGTGGCGAGGGAAACGACGATGCTGGAGACGATGTCCTCGCTCGTCAGGTGGGAGGCGTTGCCGAACAGGTACTCGGCTAGCCCACCCTTGTTGGGGTAGGACCCGGCGAGGATGACCCGGTGCAGCACCATGCCTCCCCCGAAGAACAGCGCCAGCACGATCGCCATCGCCGCGTCCACCTTCGTCACCGAGACTGTGGGCAGCCAGTCGACCAGCTGCACCGCAACCAGGGAAACCACCGCGGAGCCGAGGATCAGCACCCAGTTGCTGCGACCGTCGATCCCAAAGGAGGCGGCGATGATGAAGGCCAGCATCACTCCCCCGATGGAGGAATGGGAGACCACATCCGCCAGAAGGGTGCGCTTCCGCAGGTATGCGAAGGTGCCGATGGCTCCGGTGGTGAACCCGATGATGACGGTGCCGAGCAGCATCATCCGGTAGGTGTGGTTGGTCAGTAGCTCGGCGGGGTTCATGTCGTCGCCAACCCGTAGGCCTGTTTCACCATCTCGTCGGTGAATACATCCTTCGTGGGGCCGAAACCCATCACGGTTCGGTTCAGCAGGCAGGTCCAGTCGCACAGCGTCGGAACGGTGGCCAGGTCGTGGTGGACGATGACGACGGTGCGTCCCTCGTCGCGCAGCCCGTGCAGCACGCGCGTGATGGTTTCCTGGCTGGCGGCGTCCACTCCGGCGAAGGGTTCGTCGAGGAGCAGCAGGTCGGGCTGCTGGGCCAGCAGCCGCGCCAGGAAGGTGCGTTGGCGCTCACCTCCGGAGAGCTGACTGATGGGCCGATGCGCCAGGTGGGGGATGCCGACCCGCTTCAGTGCGGCGGCCGCCACGTCGCGCTCCTTCGTTCCGGGCCGGCGGAACCATCCCAGGCCACCGTAGGTGCCCATGAGGACGACGTCGCTGACTGTGGTCGGGAAGTCCCAGTCCACGCTGCTGGCCTGCCGCATGTAGCCGACGCGGCGGCGCACCTTCTGCAACGGCTGTCCGAAGCAGGCGACGGTTCCCTTCGCGGGTTTCAGCAGCCCGACTACGGCCTTCAGCAGCGTCGACTTCCCTGCCCCGTTGGGCCCGATGACGCCCAGCACCACGCCCTGCGGGAGGTCGAGGGTGACCTCCCGCAGAACCAGCGAGTCGCGGTAGGCGAAACTCAGCCCGGAGACGCTCAGGGCAGTGGTCATCGGCTCAATGCCTCGACGATGGTGGTGACGTTGTGCTTCAACACCCCGAGGTAGGAGTCGACGCCGGCCTCGCTGCCGAGGGAGTCGGCGTAGAGCTCCTGATCGGAAACCTCAACCTGCCAGCCCTTGGCGGCGACGGCCTCCTTGACGGACTGGATCGCCTGGGGGTTCTTGAGGTTGTCCTGGAAGATCACGGGCAGCTTGTGTGTCGCGATCAGATCGGCCAGCTCGGCGATGTCATCGGCGGACAGGTCGGCCTCCGAGGTGACGAAGTCGGTGGCGTGGATTTCGATGCCGTAGGCACGCCCGAAGTAGTTGAAGGCGTCATGGCCCGTCACCAGCACCCGGCGCTCCTCGGGGATCTTTGCGGTCTCCTGCTTGGCCCAGGTGTCGGTTTCCACAATCTGTTTCTTGTAGGCCTCTGCGTTCTTGTCGTAGTCGGCGGACTTGTCCGGGTTGATGCTCTTGAGGTGATCGGTCATCAGGGTCACGACCTGCTGCCAGATCGTGGTGCTGTTCCAGATGTGCGGGTCGTGGAGGTCGTTGCCCTGCTCGTCCTTCTCCGGCCAGGGCAGCAGTTCGTTTTGGTCGATCTTGTCGCCGACAGCGATGTGTTTGGTACCCAGGGATTCGAGCTGGGTCAGCATCTTGGCTTCCAGGTGCACGCCGGAGGAGAAAACTGCGTCGGCGGACTGCATCTTCTCGATGTCCTGGGTGGTGGGTTCGTAGGTGTGGGGGTCGCCACCGGGCATGACCATCGTCGTGATCTCGGCGTCGGGATCGAGCACCTTGGCCGCGTCGGCCAGGTAACCGGTGGTTGCGAAGATCGCGAGCTTCTTCCCGCTGCCTGTGTTTCCGCCGCCTGCGCTCTCCGAGGCGGAGCTCTTGGAGTTGTTGGAGCATCCTGCGACGAGGGCGATGGCGGGGACCGCAGAGAGCGCAGCGATGAGGGAGCGGCGGGTGAACGTGGTGGGTCGCATGGGTTTCCTTCTATACAGCAGTAAATTAGTTTGATTCAATATAGAACTTTGAGAAACCTAACATGGGACGGATTTTCAGTACTACTTGGGGGTACCTTTGTTCCCAGGTCCATGCCGCCGGCTTTCACGAACGAATCGATCTACCCCTCCTCCCCGGCGAGAATCAGATAGATGCGGCGGCGCACATCAGTGAGTTCCTTGGCCGCCTGCTGGCGTTGGGCTTCGGTTCCGGTGCGACCGACCTGGCGCACGGCCTCGCCGAGCGAGTGCATGAGTTCTCGCAGTCGGGGGCCGTCCTCGGTCGCCAACGGGTTGGGCCACTCGGCCTGGTGCTCTTCGACATGGAGCCGACCCGCTTCCGTCAGGGAGACCTCTTTGCGGCCACCGCTGGTGTCGATGTGGACGAGGCCCTCGTCCTCGAGCTGGTTGAGCGTCGGGTAGATGGCGCCTGGGCTGGGTGACCACGCACCGTCGGTGCGCTCGGCGATGGTCTGCATCAGCTGATAGCCGTGCATCGATTCCTCGGCGAGCAGCAGGAGGACCGCGACCCGTACGGCGCCACGGCGACGTGACTGGCGGTCGTGGCGATGTCCACGATCATGCCCCTCGGGGCCTCCACGGGGGTGCCCGCCGAACGAGCCGCGACGCCTGCCTCGTGGGCCATCCGTCGGGCCGGGCCCTTCCCGGAAGTCGTCGTGGTGGTGCTCGCGGTCTGGGTGATGTGGGAGGCCGTGCGGGGTGTGATTGTGCCTGTTCATGACAGCATCCTTTCGTAGTAGATAGCTCTACGATATATCGTGATCCGTCGTTACGCAAACTGGGGCTTCGCGCCTTGTCAGAGGGGATTGCGTGCTTGCGGAAGAGTGTGTATTGTTAGCCATCGCCTCTGAAGCTGCTGGGAAGTGGTTGGCCAGGGGCTCTCCCCCATCGAAGAGCTTGCGGTGAGTGTGTGGTCGCATGGATCCCACTCAAGGCCGCGGGTTGAACGATGCGCCGAAAGACCAGGTCGGGACCTCCGATTTGCGAAACCGGACGCGAGGGAGTAGAATGGAAAAGCTGCTCTTCGGGGCAGTGACACCAGAAACGGTATAACTGAATGCAGGAACACTGAGTTTGACATTCGGTGGAAATGCAGTAAAGTTACCCGGGTTGCCAAACTTAATGGCTTCCGAATTTTGAGAACTCAACAGCGTGCTTTAAGTCAATGCCATTTTTTGGGGATGGATCAGGGATTTTTTTCTTGGTTTGTTTCTTGTTTTTTCCTTTGATTGATGGCTCCTGTGATGCATTTTGTGTGTGTTGTGGGGGTTTGTCGGTGATTGGGTTCTGTGTTGAATTTTTGGATGTGCCTGTGTCTGCATTGTTGTGTGGGTGTGGGTGTGTTTGATTTTTTCGATGGAGAGTTTGATCCTGGCTCAGGACGAACGCTGGCGGTGTGCTTAACACATGCAAGTCGAACGGTAAGGCCCTTTCGGGGGTACACGAGTGGCGAACGGGTGAGTAACACGTGAGTAACCTGCCCTCATCTCTGGGATAACAGTCGGAAACGGTTGCTAATACTGGATATGAGCCTGCAAGGCATCTTGTGGGTTGGAAAGATTTTTTGGTTGGGGATGGACTCGCGGCCTATCAGCTTGTTGGTGAGGTAGTGGCTCACCAAGGCTTCGACGGGTAGCCGGCCTGAGAGGGCGACCGGCCACATTGGGACTGAGATACGGCCCAAACTCCTACGGGAGGCAGCAGTGGGGAATATTGCACAATGGACGGAAGTCTGATGCAGCAACGCCGCGTGCGGGATGACGGCCTTCGGGTTGTAAACCGCTTTCAATTGTGACGAAGCTTTTTGTGACGGTAGCAGTAGAAGAAGCACCGGCTAACTACGTGCCAGCAGCCGCGGTGATACGTAGGGTGCGAGCGTTGTCCGGATTTATTGGGCGTAAAGAGCTTGTAGGTGGTTTGTCGCGTCGGGAGTGAAAACTCAGGGCTTAACTCTGAGCTTGCTTTCGATACGGGCTGACTTGAGGGAGGTAGGGGAGAATGGAATTCCTGGTGGAGCGGTGGAATGCGCAGATATCAGGAGGAACACCGGTGGCGAAGGCGGTTCTCTGGACCTTTCCTGACGCTGAGAAGCGAAAGCGTGGGGAGCGAACAGGCTTAGATACCCTGGTAGTCCACGCTGTAAACGGTGGGTACTAGGTGTGGGGGACATTCCACGTTCTCCGTGCCGTAGCTAACGCATTAAGTACCCCGCCTGGGGAGTACGGCCGCAAGGCTAAAACTCAAAGGAATTGACGGGGCCCCGCACAAGCGGCGGAGCATGCGGATTAATTCGATGCAACGCGAAGAACCTTAC
>ERZ773014.1430-NODE-1430-length-15171-cov-35.314567_pt1 | contig 15171 bp, 13 predicted proteins | sample MGYA00580841_ERZ773014 | MGnify/ENA primary metagenome ERZ773014 (study PRJEB29015, sample SAMEA2737989) | human oral metagenome | biome: human oral; feature: human-associated habitat; material: dental | place: China | collected 2067 ...
CGAATAATTCAGATGACCATGGCCTGCCGCCGGGCCCGACGAAACCCGCCCAGGAACCGCCAAAACCTATCGGCGCAGCCAGCCCCGCCACAAACTCGCCCCACCCTTATTCAGGGGCGGCGCTCATGTTCTCTGCATCCCCATTATGCAAATCCTCGATAATGCGTCGCACATGTTCTGCGGCACCCGGACCTTCATAAGATTCAACAATATCTGGGATCGGGCCGGCTTCCCGAACCTCGCCGTGATCTATCCACAGGGCGGTGTCGCAGAGTTGGGCGAGAAAATCATTGGAGTGGGAGGCAAACACCAAAATGCCGGAGCGTTTCACCAGCTCCTGGAGTCGAGCCCGGGCCTTGGCCATGAAGGCGGCATCCACCGCCCCGATTCCTTCGTCGAGAAGCAAAATTTCGGGCTCAATGGAGGTCACCACCCCCAGGGCCAACCTAATGCGCATGCCGGTGGAATAGGTGCGCAGCGGCATGGAAAGGTATTCGCCGAGTTCGGAAAAATCGGCGATTTCATCCATTTTTTGCTTCATTTGTTTCCGGGTCTGGCCGAGGAATAACCCGCGGATAATGATGTTCTCATACCCGGAGATCTCCGGGTCCATACCCACACCGAGATCGAACACCGGTGCGACCCGGCCGTGGATGTGTGCGGAGCCGCGGGTGGGCTCGTAAATGCCGGACAGCAGGCGCAGCAGGGTGGATTTACCGGCACCATTATGGCCGACCAGCCCCACCCGGTCACCCTCGCGGAGATGTAGATTCACATTGCGTAGGGCCTCAACTACCACGGTGTTGTCCTTATTACGGCCGATGGCGCCGCCGGCCGCCCCGAGGAAGGCCTTTTTCATGGAGCGGGATTTCGCGTCGAAAATGGGGAAGTCCACGCACGCGTTATAAGTATCAATCGAAACCATGAGTCATGTCTCCTTCAAAGTTATACCCAGTAGCTGACCCGGAACCGCCATTGCCGCATGGCGAGCAGGGCGATGATGAGTCCAGCAACGGTACACCCGAGCACAACCCACCAATGGTAGACGGGCAGGTCGGCGCCGATAAGTGGGGCGCGGACAACCTCCATGTAGTGGTAAAGCGGGTTGAGTTGGGCCAGTTTCGCCCGGTCGGAGATGGTTCCGCCCTGGTCTTTCAGGGTTTGAGTCATCCACACAATGGGCGTGACATAGAATAATAGCTGGGTGCCGGCTTCGAGGAGGGGTGCGACGTCCCGGTAGCGGGTGGCTATGATGCCGAAGAACATGGACACCCACACGCCATTGGCAATCAGGAGCATAAGCGCAGGTATGGCCAGGAGGAAATCCCACCCCAATGGCCTAGGGAAAATAACCATGAGGGCAACCCAAATAATCAAATTATGCCCAAGGAAGAGGGTTTGCTTCCATACGAGTCGGTAGACGTGGACAGAGAGCGCGGAAGGCAGTTGTTTAATTAGGCCCTCATTATCAATAAAAACTTGCGCGCCTTCCTTGATACAACCTGAGATGAACGTCCACATGATAAGCCCTACCGTCACATGGGGGAGGAATTGCGCTACCGGAATCTTAAAGAGAACTGAATATAATAGTCCAAGTGCGGCAGCCATCACACCAGTAGCAATGGTGATCCATAGCGGTCCTAGGACGGATCGGCGGTATCGTTGTTTAATGTCCTGCCAGCCCAGTTGGAGCCACAGTTCGTGTTGGTGAAAACCACGCACGAGGTCATGCCAAGCGGCGGCGAAGGTCTTTGAACCTGAGGGTTCAGGGTCGAAGTCGGTCGCATTGGTGATGCGGTTGATCTGTTCTGAAAGCGTCACGGACGCAGTAGTCTGCGGCGGTTTTGCCAGTTTTTCTTCATCTTGATGATCCTGCACAGATTTCTAGCTTAGTGGTCTCTGTGCGCACAATGGATACGGTAGGCATACTATTAAAAGGTTGATTATGGACATGCTGAAGGAGTCCCAGATGGTCTTTGACGTAGCGCGAGTGCGTGGTTTATACACGTCATTAGGCGATGGTTGGACGTATTTGTCCGCTCATGCCCAGCCGCAAATCCCCGAACGAGTGTCGTCTGCGGTGGCCCGCGGATTCCGTCAAGCGCCGGTTGTAGAATATGTGGAGCCCAATACGGGTAATCATGGTAATCATTCTGTTGCCCCCGAAATGGGGAGGCTGGGGGCTGAGTCGCAAATGAAGGCCGCGCGGCAGGCGGTCGCCGATCTTACTGGCACAACTGCTAATGCTGTGATTCTTGCGCCCAGCATTGATGTTCTCTACCAACGGTTAGATACCGCGCTTCGGCCTGTGCTGCGCCGCGGCCAGCTTTTAGCGTCGCGGGCGGATACCCATCAACTCACCAACGACGATATTGCCTATGCCGAGCCGGATTTGGGGACCGGTGAGGTGCCGGCGTGGCAATACACGAATCTTGTGACCGGTGACACGCGGCTGGTGACGTTATCGGCGGTGCATCCCCAGGTAGGCACGGTGAACGATGTGTCCCAGATTTCCGAAAACGTTCGGGAACATTCCCGGGCCTGGGTGCTTGTCGACGCCACCGCGTTGGCGGGATTCTCGCCAATCACTATAGATGACCTGGGGGTGGACATGGTGATCGTGGACTGCACAGCCATTGGTGCCCCCCAGGTGGCGGCGTTGGCGTTTCGGGACACCTCCATGTTTCCCCGCATCGACATGGCGGCGTTCCTTGAGGATGTGGCCCCAGGCCTTGTTGCTGGGCTGCCTGCCGCCGTGGATCACCTTGCCGGGTTGGTAGAGCAGGATCACGGCTCCCGGCGGCAGCGGCTGGAAACCAGCCTGTTTGAGGCTGGCCTGTATTTGCGGCGCATGGCCGACTATCTGGCGGACTCATTGAGCAGCATGACTCGGCTGCATGTGTTTGGGGTGACGGGCGAGATCGCCTACGGGTCGACGGCCACTCGGGTTCCCCGGGTGACCTTTTGCATTCCGGGGGTTCCGGCTTCGACAATCCGCCGCCGGCTCATAGATAATCGCCTGGTCACCACGGTGGCGAAGCCGGATCCATTGCTATCGGCCATGGGCTTGGAGGACACCGATGGGGCGATCACGGTGGGCCTGGGGCCATATAACACGACCCACGACGTGGATCAGCTCATCCGAGTCCTCGCATCACTCGCATAAATGTTCGATTAACCTTTTGATGCCTCGTTCGAACAAACGTTCAAAACTAGGGTTCCGGTGACGGCACCGCTGCGGAGCAGTTCGTGGGCGTGGGCGGCGTCGGCAAGCGGAAGAGTGGCGTGCAGCTGATGCGTGATGGTTCCGTCGGCCAGCAGCGGCCACACATGTTCGATGGTGTCCGCCACGATTCGGGCCTTGTCATCGTGGCTGCGGGCCCGAAGCGCCGTCGCCGAAATCGTGCCGCGTTTGGCCAGCAGCTTGCCAATGTTGAGCTCGCCCTTGACCCCACCCTGCATCCCGATGATAACCATGTGCCCGTCCGGCGCCAGCGCGGTCACGTTCTGATCCAAATATTTCGCCCCAATGATGTCGAGAATCCGGTCGCACCGGTTCTTGAGCACCTCGGCGAAGTTTTCCTCCCGATAATTGATGAGGATGTCCGCGCCTAGGCGTCGACAAGCCTCAAGCTTTTCGACGCTACCCGCGGTGACCGCCACCTGTGCCCCCAAATGCTTCGCCAATTGGATAGCAAACGTGCCAATCCCGCCCGCGCCCCCATGAATCAGGACGGTCTGACCCGCCGCCAACCCGGTGAGCATACCCAGATTCGACCACACCGTGGCCGCCACCTCAACCACCGCGGCCGCCTGTTCATAGGAATAACCTTCAGGAATGGGCAGCAGCTGGCCGGCCGGCACCGCCACATATTCGGCGTAGCCCCCGCCCGCCAGGAGACACGCAACCTTCTCGCCAACCTGACGGTCGGTGTCGCCCGTATCCACGATTTCGCCGGCGCACTCCAACCCCATGATCTCTGATTCGCCTGGTGGGGGCGGGTAATAGCCCGCTGCCTGCAATAAATCCGCCCGGTTTACCCCGGTCGCATAGACCTTGACGAGCACCTCCCCGGCCCGCAATTGTGGGGTGGGAACCTCGGCCAATTCCAGGGTTTTATCAGCCGTAACAACAATCGCTTTCATGCTTTTACAGCGTACCGACTTTTTGGTAATCTTTCCTTGTCATAGGGAAGTGTGGCAGAGCGGCCGAATGCACTGGTCTTGAAAACCAGCGATAGGAAACTATCCGGGGGTTCAAATCCCCCCGCTTCCGCCAAACATAGCCCCCAGCTCGCATCGTACGGTGTGACCTGGGGGTTTATTGTGCTATGCGCCCGCGCCGGAACCATTCAACGTGGCGATGGCTCCCTGTAATGTGTCGACCACCTTGGTGAGCCGGTCGATTTCGGCATCCTTGTCGGCGAGTTGTTGCCGCATAAATCCAAGTTCTTGTTCCGTTAGCGCTATCCTGTGCCGCAGTGAGGCGTCCCCCAGATCATTGGCCGCAATCTGACTAGAAAACTCCTGCCGGGCCCGCATGAGCTCGTGGTCTTTCTCCCGGAGTGCTTGCTCTAAATAGGCTATTTTCTCTTGGTCGGTCATGTGCGACTCCTTATACATCATGAATGGATCGGAGTTTGCCTGGTGTTGATGGGTTTTCTTATTATAGCCTAGTTTCATGCAGAACATTGCTTAGGTTTTTACTATTCAACGGTTCGTCATTTGTAGGGTTTTGTTTTAGTGGGGAAACTCATGGTGTATATGAAGTGTAAAATATGAGAATAATATATGTAAATTATGGAAAATTTGTAGTAGTGTCTCTATTTGTCCGTTTTTGACGCTAAAAAAGCCTGACCTGCACCAATGCCGATTTTCTTTTTTGAAGCTGTCGAGAATTGACACCTTCTGCAAAAAAGTTTGACCAGCAGAAATGGGGTTTATTTTGGCAAAAATGGGGTGAATTTAGCTGAAACTAGCCAGAAATCATCCCATTTTTCAAAAAAGCCTGACCTGCACTGATTTAAGAGTTGTCCGTAAGAACCCATTGGGGGCTTCGGCGTGATCCAATGTTTTTGATTTTCTCATCTCGTCTAAGCTTGGTTAAAAGTGAACTAACCTTATTGGATTTTTCTTCTTCCGTCAGCACATCACTTAACTTTGTATAGATAAAATCATCAATCTCTTTGCGTGTCGCACTTTGGAATTCGCTTAAATATTCGATAATGAGCTTTCGATAATGCTCATCATCAAGTTGTTTGTTTTGGATGTATCGTGCCTTATCATTGGTTGCCTGTGCTATAGCGGCACTGACATGGATATGTGGTTTCCGCCCCTCAATTAATCCTTTCTTACGTAGCCGAGCAATCTCTTTGCGTGGAATAAGCAGGCCTTTTTGCACTCGGTCTAGCAGCAAAACTTCCTGTAATGAAAGGTTACTGTTATTCATAAGTAATTGACTGTAGTTTTGATCGATTTCACCACCGTAAATTTTCATAAGGACAGTTTCTGGGTCCTCTTCAAAATTATAATCAGGTAGGGGCAAATAGCGTTCGCGCTGTCTTTCGTGCATTCTTTTGATTCCATAACCCATTCGATCTATCATATGGAGTTCGGTCATGGCGCGTACAAGCATGGGGTTACGGTATATTCTGGGTGTCTTATTGTGGAGAATATAGTCATCAAGTGGACCATCTATAAATGCGCCATCATTGATGAGTACAAGATGGTTTTGATGCTCTTCGATGACTATTCGGGCCCCACGGCTTGCATAGTTTGAGTGTGCGACGCAGTTATGAATGGCCTCTAAAATAACTCCCTTGTCATATTTTTCTATTTCTATCTGGATCAAAGTTCCGGGTGGCAGCATCCGAACCTTATAGTTCCTGATCCTCTCATATACTTTTGTGGTGTTGAGTAAAAAAGGCAGGCCAAAGTGTTCATATGCTTCTTCCTCACCACCTACTAGTTTCCAGGTAATTTCTGGAGGCGCGGGAGAAATAAGATGGCTTGCTCCTGGGCTACCTAGCAGTAAAAGAGCGGCGTGTGTTAGCTCATCATGGATCATAAGATTCGCTTTATTCAAGAAGGTAGGCACATCCCAGCTGTCTAGTTCTTCTTGTGATATGTCTTTTTGATGATGGTTGCCAAACGCGACTTTGGCTATTGCTAATGCTTCTTCATCAAGATCGTCAATGGTTGCATCAGGGACAGTAATAGCAGACCAATCTGCGACGGAGGGCTTTTGAGTTCGAATTCGATCGGACTTATCGTAGCTTAATGCGCCAATGCTTTCACCATTACGTCCATAAGCAAATTGTTTCCACAACACCGGCATTCCCTTAGGCGCTGCAGGAACCTCTAACAAGAGTACACGCCCACTAGGGTGCTCTAGCTCGTAAATATTCTGAAACGACGAACCCGTTCCAGTATTTTGCGCGATTTTTTGCTGTAACTGATTTAAATCACCGGGTTTGCTTCGGTAGTCTGTGCCGACTACCTGGCGTGTTCTATCGCTAACTCCAAGGATGATCCATGCTGAATCAACTTCTTTGAGGTTGGCCTCATTTGAGAGAGCAGAAAAATATTTCCCAAGATCATCATCTTTAGCACTCGTTTCCTTGAACTCAACTGTCTCATTTTCCCATTCGGATATTAGTTCGTCGAGTAATTTGCGTAACTCATCTTGTGTTCTTGACATGAGTATGATTGTATCTCTTGAAGCTTATTTAGTTGCTGGGAAACATGATTTGACTTCCCAAGATTATGATGGCTGATGTTGCTTCTTGTCTAGCTGCAACAGCAAGGTAGATGGCAAATTTTAGTGATTCGTTACTTACCATTGCAATCACTTATCACCAATACTTTTTAAGAAACCTCTTCCTCCGAATAGTCTTTCAACGATTGAATCATTCATTGTTAAAACAGGGCGCATAGCACACATGTTTGACTAAGTATGCTACGCGCCCCGTGTGCAGGTTTGAGCACCCTCCCAATACCCTCCTTGGATTTTGTGCCCCCAATCCGGCGAGTGCCACACCCACCAAGACTGCCGCGAATAATCGGGGCAGGCGGACACGGGGCAGCAAGAAAGAGGATTGACATCCCTAGGGTGAGGATAAATTGTGTACTACTGTAATGATGGATGTGTCATGCGGATCCATCAGAGGCAGCGTTCAAAGTGAGGGTGTTACCGAATCAGCCTAACGTATTGGTAGAATTTTGAAAAACACCCCCAGATTAATATGATGGCGATCACAGATTGCTATTAATGGTAATAAAGTTCATTTAAGAAATTATATAAGACGACCGCCATATAAGGGTGGTATTAAATAAACTTATCCTATGGATTATTGGGTCGATTATCCGTCGGAATCCTCCGTGGTTTCTCGCATTGTGGGGCTGTGGATGTGGGGGCTTTAAGGGCTTCATTATGCCTTTCGGTTGGCGTCGAGTTTTGCTTCTGCAAGGATAAGAACTTCTTTTACAGATATTGATAATGTGGCGCAGATTGCTTCAAGTTCATCAAGGTTAATTGCCCGAATTCCACGTAATTGCTTTGATAGCTGGGATTGGGAAATACCTGTGGATTCTTGAAGTTGAAGTTGCGAAACATTGTGGTTTAATCGTGCGTCGTTCAGGATCTCGGCGACGATTTTTCCAAACGCTCCAACATCATTTCTTGATCTACTTCCCATGATGTTGAGCATGTCAGTCGCGCTATATGGATGTCAAAGAGATTAATAGATAAAGTTTATTTGGACTGGATTAAATATCGCCAATTGAACTAATGACTTGTAAGTCGCATAAAAATAGTAGAGCAGAGATTTTGATTGCGACACAGAACACATTCCCTCACTAGGGGGTGCTACTCATATTGAGGGCATGAATGTCAAGAATCGTCATGCGGCAAGCATGTGTGGCGGCCATTCAAAAATCGCAAAAATAGCTGATATTCCATAAGTTCCCGAACCTTTGGGCGTCGATAAGCACACACATGCTTGTCGACGACCTTACGGCGGAAAACCAGGCCACCCACCATCGACTAGCGAAACCTATTGCTGCCCCCGGGCCAACTCCGCTTCCTCCAGGAGCGACGTAATCACCTTCGTCTCCCTCGGTAACGCCGCATGCGCCACCGAACCATCCAACACTATAACCTCCCCAAACTGGGAAAACTTCGGATTTACCGTTTTATCCGCCGTGGAAATCACCGAATACACCTTCGTAGCAGGATCCACGTCATCCACCTCAAACGGGCCTCGTAAATCCTCATACGCCTGCCCAAACAACTTCACCATATGCTTCCCTTTCGTCGGCAACCCCCGCCACGGCGTGCCCAAACCAATGATCGTCGACACCTTTCCCACAAACTCCGGCTGCCGCAACAACTGGAGTCCTACAATGCCACCAAACGAATGACCCACTATGTCAAACGACCGGAATCCCTCACAAATGGCCGTCACGTCCCGAAGCCCGTCGACAAACGCGCCCGTACCATAATGCGCATAATCGGGAGCTATAAACGGCCGCCCTATCTCATTCAACGCCACCGCCAACGCCCCAAACGCCTTCGGGGTGCTATATGCGCCATGCAGCAACACCACAGGCGTACCACTAGCACCAGTTGATGACGGTAACGCCTTACGCGGATCAAACCGCGGAATCCAGTCGAACAAAGCCATTATTCCTCCTTGCGGGCGGCAAGTAATTGTCGGGCAGCACGCTGCATATCTGCGATCGAAAAGTCTGGCACATATGCAGCACTCACCGCTAATCCTATCGCTGGAAGAGTCGCAGGGTCGGTATACACCAGGAACCACGGCGCATATTCTGGCAAAAATTTTCGCTTAAACGACGCCAAACTACGGAACCCATACAGCGGCTCCAATGTGCGGCCCAACACATCCGTCACAATATTCAACGGATTTTCTTCACCAGACGCTTCATGCGCCAACGGCGCACCCGACAAAGAAATCCAGCCTAAACCATCCTCATGGGCCTGCACCAAAGTTTCCGCAATCAAAAACTCCACCACCGGCCTAAACCCAGCTGGATCCCGCCGCATGAAATCCAACATCCACCCGGCAAGCGCCCCATCCTCATACACCGGTAACCAACTCGTCACCCCGTGTAAATTATCGTGCTCATCCAATGCCAACATCAACCGCACTTCCGGGTCATGCAATGTGGAAAGATTCCCCAACGTGAACCCCATCTCCGGCAGTGACTTATCCGATACCCACTCTTCCGATAACGCCCGAATCTGGCTACGAATCATCGTGCCGGCATCATTCCACGTGGTCCACACCGCCCGAATCCCTTCCTTACCGGCACGATTCCGGGCAGTCCGCACATCCTGAAACTTCTTCCCTCGAAACGTCACTAACTCCGTCGAAACAATCGACTCCTCAGCCACCTGCAACTTTGACGTACCCGGCCGGCCCGCGGCAAACTCTGCCCCCACCGAATACCACGCCAACGTCCACCCCTGCTGCTCTGCAAACTTCCCAAACTCATCGGCAAGTGACTGGGCTGTGGCATCACCCGAATTCACCACCGGCTCACCCAACGTAAGCACTGTCGACGAATGCAGCCGATATGCCACATAACCAGCGCCATCCTTGGCTTCCCACACCAAATTGCCCGGCCACAATGTCATCCACGACAAATGATCCCCACCCCGACCGGTCGTCAAAATCTGGTGCATCCGCTGATGCTTTGCATCATCCCCCAACTCCACATGCGTCGACCGGCACGCAATATACAAGAAAACCGCAACCGCGATCCCCAACACCGGGCCCGGCCACAACCCCAGCCACCAGCCCAACTGGTCCGCCGGATGAATATCCGCCGTAAACACCCTCGACAACACCGGCGGCAACAACACCACCCGCAGGGCCTTTATCGTCCCCAACAGCGACACATGCGGCTCAAAATGATCCCGCAACGCCATGACGCTCCCAACCCACAAACAACACACCAACACCGAAAACGACGAAATGCGCAATACCAGCAGCTTTGTTGTGCCATGCTCCGCCGGCGCCCGGAAATCCCGCCAATATACAAGCAACACCACAATGAGTACCAACCACGGCAACACCGTCAGCAACCCATACGAAGCCATGAGATTAATAGGAATATCTGTTTCCAGCTTCGTAATCCGAAACGCCTCAAACAGCAATCCTGCAATTGTCGCCCACAAAAACACCTGGGCACCCCACCAGGCAATCCGCCGGCCCCGGGCCAATCCAATCGCCAACACCACCGCAATAATCAACGGCACCAGATTAAAAATCGCGCCCAACACCCCGGCCTCACGCACCGTTACCGGGCTCTCCTCCCACGTGAGCAGATAAATCCGCGACAACGGTGCATCAGAATCCGGATTCACCGACGTCATCAACGGGCCTGCGGCAATCATCACAAACGCCGCGGCAATGAGCAGCCGAAACTCCTGAAGCGAACTCCGCCGCAACGAACCCCGCACCGGCGTCCGTGACATCACCGCCCCAGCAACCACAGCCATCAGCCGCGCCACATCCGCGGCAGAACCCGAATACAACACCATCGACCCGGTAATCACCAACAACACCACCAACAGGCGGCGGCGCCACAACCTACCAAAATGCGACGACGCTACCGTCGCCACCCCAAACCCCCACGGAATCTGCGACAAAAACGGCTCGGTCAACCATGCCTTCGCCCACGACGACCGGCACACCACCATCACATCCCGGGTCACCAGCATGCCAATCACCGAAAACACCTGCAACACCAGGCCAAACCCCAAATACTGGCGGCTCCCCAACATGTATTCGGCGGCGCTCCCCAACACCGCCAACACCACCGTGGCAATCAACAATGCTGGGAAAGTCTTCTCCGTCAACCCGGAAGTGAAAAACCGCCACGACTGGCCCGCCATATCCGACGTCAACCCATAGGCCCGCTGCGGCGACGTGTTGCGGGCCAATAGCCACATCACCCACGCCACCACAATCAATACCGATGTGATTGGCACCCGGCGCGCCACCTGAATAATCCACGTCACATGCCGCAGGTATGCGAGTAGTTTCGCTCGGGCGGTGCCGGGGGCAGCGGTTGCGTTGCCGGTGTTATTGGCGTTGTTGGGCGCCTTGGCGGCTGCGGCGTCCGCGGAGGCACCCTGATCCTGCGACCTCTTGGTTTTCCGAAGCGACTGCATTAATGATTTCATGCTGCCCGCCCCCTGGTGCTAGCGGCCGTGGTGTTGGTGCTGGTGGCTTCGGCGCCGCTGTCGGTGCCCTTGTCGGCCACGGCAGTGAGCCCACCCCGCGCCGCCGCAAACGGCAATGTTTGGCCAAACCCCGTCCGCCACACGCGGGCCGTATGGGAACCGGGAATCTCCGTGTACCGCGAATCAATCCCAGCATTCTGGGCAATCTCGTGAAGCTGACGAAGCGCCTGCTGCGAATGCTCATCGGCAGTGCCGGCAATAAACCAGCCGGCCAACCGCCGATATTCGGCCCGGCGCTCTGGAGTGGGATGTTGTAACAAATTCATAGGATTCACGGCCTGAAACGCTGCCTCGTCATTATTGAAGAACATTTTTAGAGTAGTCGTATGGTCCTTATATATGGGCTCGCCCTGACCAGCATAACTAATGAAAGTACCGTACGAGCTAGGCGAATTTGTCACCACTTGAAGCGCACAAGTACCCCCATACGATAGCCCCCCAATGGTCCAGTGATTCTGGTCACTGTCCACGGTGAACATGCGTTTGATGCCAGTTGGCACGTCGTCGGCAAGCCAGGTGTGCACCTTATATTCCGGGCCATCAATGCATAACGGGTTGCCGTTGGTCGAACCGGTGGCGTCAATGGAAAACACGATCGGCGCCACCCCATGGTGCGCGGCCTGGAAACTCTGCAACGCTGCCTGAGCATTCAGCGGCCCAAACCATTGCCCTGGTGAACCGGGATTGCCCGCCATCATCACCACCACCGGCAGGTGCGCCCCCGACCAATACGCTGGCGGGATGTAGGCGAGCGAGGTGCGCGCCGGGAATCCGCTTTTCGACGCCGGGATGTCCACGCTCACCAGCGCCCCGACCGGATTGCCGTCGATGGTGGGGGCGGCCTGTTGGTGTTGAAATTCCTGGTAGGTGAGGGGCACGACGTTGCGGCTGGGGAGCAGGTCGGCCAGGGTGGCGTATTGGTCGTAGGCGGCATTGGTGAGGCCCATGGCTGGGAGGATGGTGGCGGCGATGGCGACGATGCCGCGCTTGTTGATGCTCAGCGGGATGATGAATGCCAGGAGGGCGATGCCCGGGTAGAGGATGGGCATCAGTTTTTCCATGTATGGGATGATGATGACGTCGTAAAGCAGCCAAAAAGCGCAGGTAAACAGTGTACTTATCAGTGCGGCTCGAACGAGTATGCGATAAGGTTTGCGCCAGCCCACCCAGATGGCGAGGGCCACGAGTGCGGCGAGAAACAGCGTGACCGCGGCCAGGTTAGTGATGGGAATGCTGAGCCATTGATAAACGTGTGCCATAAATTAGTCGGTGATTACGCCTACAATCGCTGTCACAATGCTGATGATGACGCTGCTTATCACGGCGTCCCAAAACGAATCCACGGTGAGCCCAATGCCGAAATGGTGGGCAACTTCGGACGCAACCAGCAGCGTGACAGCATTGACCACCAGGAGAAACAGCCCGAGGGTGAGGATTGTGAAGGGGAGGCTGATGATCCGCAGCACCTTCCCCACGGTGGCTTGGACCACATATAGTACGGCCCCGGCGAGGAGGAAGACGACGTAATAATCGTAGTGCCCGTCACCGACCAGCGTGTGTGGGGGCATGGCCAGATTGATGCCCGGCACAAAATAGATGGCGCACCACAGCGCGAGGGCGAGCGTGATGATTCGGATTGCTAATCGTCCTAGAGTTCCCAGCATTATTATCTCCTAAGCTATTGCGTGATTGAGTTCCATGCTGCCAGAAATCGGTCGGCCTCCGCGTGGTCGGTGACGGTGATGCGTATGCCCTCGGGGAACGCCCGGATGATAACCCCCTGGTCGGCAAGCTGTTGTGCTAATGTGGCGGCGGTTTCGGCGGTTTTAGTAGGGAGCCATACGAAATTGGCTTCAGACGGTATGGCGCCAATGGCTCGGGCCACCCGGTCGCGTTCGCTCACGGTTTCGTTCGTGCGTTCGAGAAGCTGCGCCGCCCCCGCCAGGCTGGCAATCGCCCCGGCCTGCGCGACAGCACTCACCCCAAACGGGATCGCCACCTTATTGAGCGCCGTAATGATCGCCGGATTGCCGAAAGCGTACCCAACCCGCACTCCCGCCAGGCCGTAGGCCTTGGAAAACGTTCGCAGCGCCACCACATTTTCATGCTTGACGATGACTTCCGTCCCCATTGGCGTGTTCTGGGTGCGCACAAATTCAAAATAGGCCTCATCCAAAGCCACTAAGGTGGTGGGCGGTACCACCGCCATAAACTCTTCGAACTCCCGTTTGGTGATGGTGGTGCCGGTGGGATTATTCGGATTACACACAAACACCAGCCGTGTGGCCGGCGTGATCGCTGCCGCCAGGGCCGGAAGATCCACGCGATGATCCGCCGTGAGCGGCACCGGCCTTGGGGTGGCTCCCGCCACCCGGGCAAAAATCGGGTACGCCTCAAAGCTCCGCCAGGGAAACACCACTTCATCCCTAGTTTTGCAGGTAATCTGCACCAACTGTTGACACAAAGCCGACGACCCGCACCCCACCGCAACCTGTTCGGGGCGCAGCTTCAGGTGCTTGGCGATGGCATGAATAAGATCCGTGGCCCCCATGTCGGGATAACGATTCGCCGCGGCGGCCGCCTCCGCCATGGCGGCCACCGCGGCCGGCAGTGGGGGATGGGTTACTTCATTGCTGGAAAGCTTGAGTGCATCGGCCAGTCGCTTTCCCGGAACATATGAGGGAATCTCCGATATGTCAGCACGTACTATCATGCAGCACATCATAATCCGCCCACCAGCCTGACGAGATCAGATGAGTTCAGATGAGGCGGGGGTATATACATAACCAGCCTGTTTGTAACTAAAACGTCCGTTGAGTAACATTACTCAAGATTCAAAAATTTGAATTGGAGACGTGCCAGAGCGGCCGAATGGGGCTCACTGCTAATGAGTTGTCCTCTTAACGGAGGACCGGAGGTTCAAATCCTCTCGTCTCCGCCACGCGCCCGTAGCTCAACGGATAGAGCATCTGACTACGGATCAGAAGGTTGGGGGTTCGAATCCCTCCGGGCGCACAAAGGAAAACCCCGGTTAATATTATGCATTGGCCGGGGTTTTGGTATGGGTGGGGGTTGGAAGCCGGATATATAATTCTGGCTACAAATCTTCAAGCTTGTAGCCTTGAAGCATGTATTTGGCATATTTTGATGAGACTTATTCGAAGAAAAACGATGAAAACTCAACTGGTGAGCATGCAATCATTGCTCTTGTCATTCCGGCCGACAAAATGAGTGATTTGGAATCCGCACTTGATGGTGTAGTGGCAAAGGCAAGAAAACAGCATCCAGAGATTCCTCTTTATGCGGAACTGCATGCTTATGAATTGAATTCTGGAGTGGGTTCGTGGAAAGCATTGAAGAGGAAACCTCGTCCGCGCGTGAGAATCTATCAGGATGCCATTTCGGCAATTGCACGTATTGATGGATTATTCGTATGTCGAGGAAGCGTTGATCTTACAAAACGTTTTTGTGAAGATCCTCATCGATGGGCATTGACTTTTGCTTTGGAACATGTCAATTACTGTGTTCGTGGGAAAAAAGACAATGTTATTGGAATTTGCGATGATATTCCGAACAAACTTATCTATCAGCGATATTTCCAACAATTTCGAACAGAAGGAACTCAAAATCGATTTTCACCAGACGACAAACTTGAGAGCTTTGTTGATGCCCTACATTTTAGTCCATCAAAATTTAGTCGCCCCATTCAGGCAGTAGATCTATTAGCGTATGTCTATCGACGTGTTCATCTAGAACCTCCCAAAGACGAACGGGCTCGTCTTGTATACGATAATTTGTGGGAAGAAATAGAGCCATTATTTAGAAGAGGCAGTTCCCGCACATGGTAGTCGGTTGTAGAAGCACGTCAACCTCGCATTGAGCGAGGTTGCGGCGGG
>ERZ773014.1436-NODE-1436-length-15123-cov-7.053491_pt1 | contig 15123 bp, 9 predicted proteins | sample MGYA00580841_ERZ773014 | MGnify/ENA primary metagenome ERZ773014 (study PRJEB29015, sample SAMEA2737989) | human oral metagenome | biome: human oral; feature: human-associated habitat; material: dental | place: China | collected 2067 ...
TACCGAAATCGGCTCGTCTTCATAATTGACACGCTTTGCTTTGCTCCGAGACAAAACGATCGGCATTTCAAATTCCGCATCGATAGTTTCCGTACCGAACCCGTCATCGATATTTCCGGGGACGGTTTCGTCAAGTCCGGCCGCCGGCCCCGTTCGTCCGTCGAAAACGTCGTCGCCTTTGACGGCAGCAGAAGCCGCATCTTTGTCGATCGGCCGGTCGAACGGAACGAGCATATCCAATTCGTCTTTTTCAAAATCCCCGACATCCTCTTCCCTATCCGCCGACGTAAACGGATCGATTTCATCGTCGGCTTTTAAAAGACTTTCGCCCATCAAATCGAAATCGAACGGAGAATCCTGTACGGGATCGGGTTCGTACACGGCGGCTTCGAGAGCCTTCGTTTCGGGAGAATCCATAACGATTTCCGCGCCGTTTTTTTCATCGCTTTCATCGGCAGCATAATCGTTTTTTGCGGCTTCCGCTTCGGCGAGCAATTCGGCGATGCGTTTTACTTCGCTTTTTGCCAAAACATTGCCGTCGTCTACGGCGAGAACGGCTCGGTACGTATCGAGCGCGGACGAAAGCTTTTCTTCCGCCGTATCGATCGCAGCCGACAGCACGAGGGCTTCTTCGTCGTGCGGATATTTTGCAAGATAGCGCCCAATAAAATTTCGCGCCGTATCGAATCGCCCCGTTTGCAGGGATCGAAGAGCCGCCGATTTTTCATAGGCGAAGTACTGCGCGTCGATCGAATTTATTTTTTTATAACAGGCATCGGCTTTTTCGCCCTCGCCTTTGCAGATGCAATATTGTCCGTAGAGATCGAGGGTTTGTACGTCGTTTTGATTTTTTGCGTAAAGCGCTTTGAGTTTTGTCAACGCGGCGTCATAATCACGGGCAGAAAGAAGCGTGCGCACATACTGAAGCGCGACGGCGTCATCCGACGGAAAATTCTTTTCCGCTTGACGCATGAGCGCGGCGGCGTTTTCAAGCGCACCGTTTTTTTCATAGGCATCAGCAAGGCGACAGATAAGGCTCGTATTTTCAGGATCAAGCGCCGAAGCTTTTTTGAACGCGCGGACGGCGGCTTCATAATCGAAGCGTTTTCGTTCTATGCGGCCGAGGAGCGAAAAAAGATGCGCATCGGACGGATGGAGCGCGATCGCTTTTTCGACGACGGAAGCGGCGGCGGCCGTTTTATGAAGACGGAGCAAAAGAGCCGTATATCTTTGCACGGCTTCCGTCCAGCCGGGCTTTGCGCGGAGGGCGGCTTCGTATGCGATTGCCGCTTCCCCGTATGCGTGCAGCGCTTCATAGGTTTCGGCAAGGTTCAGCTGCAGCACCGGATGATTCGGATCGACTTGGAGCCCCCGCTTATACGCCGTCGCGGCTTTTTGATATTCTTTTCGGTGCGCATAAATCGCACCCAGATGATTGTACGCAAGCGTATCGGCGGGATCCGAAGCGATAACCGATTCGAAGCACTCGATCGCATGATCGTAGTCGCCCATCGAACGATACGTAAATCCCAAATTATAACGGACTGCCGCCGTATCGCCGCCAGAGGCGAGCGCTTTACCGAGCACGCGGAGCGAATCGTCCGGACGGCCGAGTCTCCGGTAAATGGCTCCGATCGCAGTGAGAGAAGCGGTATCGTTCGGATTGTTTTTATTAATTTTTTCGTAATACGCGAGCGCGCGCGCATCGTCGCCCGATTTGACGTACACGTCGCCGAGCGCCGAAAGCAGGGTACGGTTATCGGGATCGTTTTTTAATAATCCCGCATACAAACGCGCGGCGAGCTCGAAATCGCGTGAAGAGAGAGCGGCCGCAGCGCGACGCACAGCGAATTTGTATTTTTCGTCGCTTTCACTTGCCATAAGCGCTTTCCGCCTCGGGCCTCGCATAGGTTTCACGCGAAAGGGAACCCGTTATCCGATTGTCGAGTTTCGAATACGATGCGACTGCAAAATAATAAATCGTTCCGTTTCGAAGCCCCGTAAGCGTGATCGACTGCGCAAAGCCTGCGTCGATCGGAGAAGCGCCTTCGCGCGCAAGCCGGCCGAGGTATTCGCCCGGCCGCGTGCCGTAGTAAACGTAATAGCCGCCCGCGTTTTCATCGACCGAATGCGCCCACGACAGGGTTACGCTTCCGTCATCGGGCGTCGCTTTTACGGTAAAAGGCGGAAGCGGCAAAGGCGGCACCGTATAATCAATTTCGATCTGTGTGATCGACGGCGTGCGCGATCCGTTTCCGTCGGGATAGAGATCGGCGGCTATTTGAAAATACAAACCGCGTATATCCGAAAGCGCTTCGCCGCTTCGCACCGGACGCCAAGCCGGATACGAATCCGTCCAGCCGAAAATGTTGTCGCCGCTTCGCACATAGAGATGAAGTGCAGTTTGGTCCGGTTCGCTCATCACCGCCGTCACCGAATTGAGCGCGGAGCCGGCCGACGTCAAAAGCGGCTGCGTTTCGATCCGCCCGCCCGAAGATCGGTACTTCGCATATCCGAGAGCCGACGCATCTTCAGATTTTTGCCGCATCGCATCGTCGTAGGTTCCTTTTTGAATGCGGAAATCGTCGATGCCGCCCGTATACTTTCCGCACAGCTCGATGTCCGAAGGCACGCCCAAGCAGACGGGGTACACCGAACCCGACGCACGGCCGGTCGACGTAACGTAGGCGATCGCTTCAAGCATGCCGTTTACGCGATATTCGATACATCCGCTCTCTTCGTCGAAGGCGATCGAGTGGTGCGCCCACGTTCCCGGGATCAGCGTCGTAATGCCCGAAAGCGTCACGTCTCCTTTTTCGTAACCGTCGAAGAGATTTGAAAACGTCCACGAAAGATGATTTTGATAAAAAGAAGCCGTGATCATCTGATATATGATGCTTCGGCCGATACTCCTCGACGAGCGCCAGTTGAACACGACTTCGCCGTTTTCAGCGACTGCGGGCGAAAGCCAAAACTCGATATAAAACGACGGGGCGGGGCCTTCGCTGCCGAAAAGGGAACCCGGCTTTCCGCGAAGCGATATGCCTCCCGTACCGCGCGCGAGAGCAGCCCCCTTTCCCATAATCGATTTTTCCGAAAGCAAAAGTTCGTTTTTGACTGCCGTATAATTACGCGCCGCATCCGTAAACGGTTTTTTTTCAAAATCGAAAAGACAATCCGTCATCGCATCCGGAACACGGCTGTCGGTCGCAAGTTCGATGCACGGGTAGCCGAAACTCCCCGTACCTTCGGCCACTCCGCGCTTTACCGAAAGCTTCGACCAGCCCTCTTTTCCGCCGATCGTCATCGAATCGGCAAAGAGCGATCGAACGCACAACGCGGCGGAAAGCGCGCACAATACGGCGCGGGCAAAAAGCGAACGAAATACGAACGATACAGCCGAAACGTGTGCGAGCCGAAGCGCGCACAAAAGGGCGGACGCACGTACTGGACGAAGCGCGGACAAAATCGTTATTTTCTTATTATACGGGAAACACATAATCACTATGGCAAAAGCGGTGCGGGAAATATTACACGAAACGGCATTACAAGCCCCCTCTTCAAGCGGCGTCTACCTGTGGCGGAACCGGCAGGGAGATGTCATCTATGTCGGCAAAGCGAAAAATCTGAAAAATCGCCTCACCTCGTATTTTTCCGGCAGCAAAGACATCAAAACGAAACTCCTCGTCGCGCACGCCGAGTCAATCGAGTATATCACAACGGCAAACGAATATGAAGCCTTTCTGCTCGAAAACAATCTTATTAAAAAACACAATCCGCGCTACAACATCGATCTGAAAGACGGCAAATCCTATCCCGTTTTGCGCATCACGAACGAAGAGTTTCCGCGCGTCGTCAAAACGCGGCGCGTCATCGAAGACGGCTCGACCTATTTCGGCCCCTACCCCGACGCGGGCGCGCTCGACACGTTTATCGACACGCTCTACCGCATCTACCCCGTGCGCCGGTGCAAAACGCTCAAAAAGCGCGACGCCCCCTGCCTCTACTATCACATCGGCAGATGCGACGCCCCCTGCTGCAAAAAAATTTCCCGCGAAGCCTATACCGAATACATCGGCGAAATCGCAAGCCTTCTTGAGGGAAAAGGAGAAGACACCGTAAAAAAAATAAGGGCCGAAATGCGGCGCGCATCGGAAAATCTCAACTTTGAAAAAGCCGCGCGCCTCAGAGACGGACTGAAAGCGCTTTCGATCATGCAAAAGCAGAACATCGTCCAAACCTTCGACGGAGACGACCGCGACTACATCGCCTATTGGAGAGAAGGAGAGCTCGTAAGCTTTACCGTTTTGAAACTCCGCGGAGGAAAACTCGAAGGACGCGGCAACTACCGCACCGTAAGCTTAAACGAAGATGCCGAACTCATCGGAGAGTTTTTCAACGCATACTATACCGACAAAGCAGAAGTTCCCCCGCACATCTATATACCGAATTTATTAATTAATAATTCCGTCGACGATTATAAAGCCGATACCGGTTCGGGGGAGAGCACTCCCCCGCGCTCGCACACGGTTGCTCGCTCCCCTTCCTGCGGGGAAACCCCGCAACGCCCCCCCGATCGAAGCGTCGCCGCCCTCTCGCCCGAAGAGCTTGCACGATGGTTTTCCGAAACGCTCGATGCCGAAACCGAAATCGTTCCCGTTTCGGACGGAAGCGAAAACGCAAAATATCACACCGCAGCCCTCGCCATGGCGAAGCAAAACGCGCATGAAGATATCGTACGGCGCTTACGCGAACGGGGCGACATCCCCGCGCTCGAAGAACTCAAAACGCTCCTTTCCCTCGACTCGCTTCCAGTGCGCATCGAAGGATTCGACATCGCGCACATCGCGGGAAAATTCCCCGTCGCAAGCTTGATCAGCTTTTACAACGGCAACCCCGACAAAAAAAATTACCGCTACTTCCGCCTCAAAACGACCGACGGCATCATCGACGACTTCGCGTCGATGCGGGAAGCGACGAGCAGACGTTATACGAGACTTTTGAACGAAGGACGGGAACTGCCCGACCTCCTGCTCATAGACGGCGGCATCGGACAGGTGAATGCGGTGCAGAGCGTACTTACATCGCTCGGCATCGACATCCCCATCGCGGGACTTGCCGAAAAAAACGAAGAAATCTACCGGCCCGGCAACAGCACGCCCGTCGTGCTCCCGCGCAGAAGCGACGCGCTCCGCCTGCTCCAGCGCGTAAGAGACGAAACGCACCGCTTTGCGACAAGTAAAAACCAGCGCCTCCGCACCAAAGAAAATACCGTAAGCATTTTTCTCGAACTTCCGGGCATCGGCGAAAAGCGAGCACGCACATTGATAAAAACATTTACGACGCTCGAAAACCTCGCAAATGCCGATAAAGAGCGCATCGCGGACGCGCTCGGCGTGAGTGCCGACGAAGCGGAAAAAATTATGCGGGAAGCGAAAAAGCTCAACGATGCACGGAAAGAAAAAAAAGCGAAACAGATCGAATCGCTCGAAAATGCCGGCACGACTGCACAAAAAGCCGCAGCAGCGCACTATATCGACAGTCTTGCCCGCGCCGCCCTCAACGGAAGCGGTACCGAATAAAGGCAGTCTATTGCCGAAAGTCCGGCCGACTTTTTACAGCACGCATTGTTTTCCGCCAATATAATTTCAGCTGCCCTTGCCCCGTCCCGCCCGATTGTAGAAAATACGATTTTCTTTATAATGTATACGGTCGATATATGACCGCATAAAAATTATTCAAGGAAATTGCAAATGGAATACATTTTCGATAAAGAGGGAAACCCGCTCGGCGTCGTACAAGGCGCATACATCCGCGACATGGAAGGAAATCCCGTCGGACAGCTCAAGGGCGAACACGTCCACAAACTGAGCGGACGCTAAGATCGGCGAGCTTCCCTTCCCCGAATCGACGGCCTACGTGGCGGTCCCAACAAGCCACGCGAGACCGGATGCGATCACGGCTCGCTACGTCGTGGAGACTCCTCACGATCCGCACCTCGAAGGCTCCGCGGCGTCCGCCGCTTCTGCGGCATCGGCGTCGGCCGCATCCGACTCTGCCGTTTCCGCGGCGTCCGCCAACGAGAGCGGCGATTTCCCAGACGATGCGCCCAACGTTCAAGTCGCGGGCGACGAGCCGATCGACCTTCAAGTCGCGGGCGACGAGCTGATCGATGCCGACCAAACGGGCGAAGGCCACGTCGAGCCGGCCGAAGGCGAAGTCGCCGGGTGGGGCGTCGGCGGCCCATTCGACAAGTGGGCGAACTATCGCCACGAGACTGCGAACGAGGCGGCAGCGCCTCCTCTCGGGAACGAGGGGCAGACATTCGAAGCCCAGCCCGCCAGGCCAAACGAGAGGCCGACGTTCGAAGCCCAGCCCGCCAAACAATCCCTGTGGAAGCGGATCGGCGGGGAAAAGCAACTGGGCCGCTACCTCCTGTCCCTCGCGGCCTCGCTCCTCATCCTCATGGCGGCGGCGAGCCTCGTCGCCCTGTTGTGGAACGCGGTTCCGCACTACGTGAAGATTCTCATCATCGGCGTCGTCGCTGCGGCGCTCACCGGCGTCGGCACCCGGCTGTCCCTGCGCCCGGGAGGCAACAAGGTTGCCGCCGCGACGGTCATGGGAACGGGCGGCGGCCTCGGATTCGTGGCGATCATCGGCGGCGTGCTGCTTGGCGGCACGATCCCGCCCGGGGCGGCCATACTTCTGCTGACTGCGTGGTCCGTGGTTCTCATTCTTCTAGCGGGCAAAGCGCGCACGTTCTTCGCTGCGCTCATCGTCGGTGCGGGCGGAATAGTGACGGTCATCCTGGCCAGGACATTCGCCTACGACAACCTCGCTCAGGCCCCGAAGGCCACTTGGGCGATCTTCCTCTACGTCGCGAGCCTCACGCTCGTATGCGGTTTCGTCGCGCGCAAAGAGGCCTCCTACAAGCTTCGTACCGCCTACGCGGCCATCGCCTTCGCCGTCACGGCGGCGGGGCTTGCAGCCACCCCCTACGTCGTCGCCGCGACCGTTTCGCCCGTCTCCTCCTCGGCCGCGCTTCTGGCCACGCTGGCTTGGACCCTGGGCGTGTACGCCATGGTCTCCCACTGGGCGATCGCGGCGTGGCCTATGTACTCGGATGCGCTGTGCGGCGGGTGGTTCGCCGGCTGCCTCGCGGCCGTGCAGGTCTTCTCAGCCATGCGCAACGCGCCCCTTCCGATCGACGACGACGAGCCGTGGGCGCTCCTCGCCTTGCTCGGCGCCGTCCTCGCCGCAACCCTCGCCGTCTCCATCCTTCCCCTGAACGCGCGATCGAGCGCGTACGCGGGCCTGAGCGCGAGCGCAACCGCGGTCACTTTGGGCGTCGTCGACCTTTTCAACGCCCGCTGGAGCTCGCCCGCAAGGGACGTGCACCCCGCTCTTCAGCTCATCGTGGTCGGGGCCGTGGCGCTGAGCGCCGTTCCCACCGTCAGACGCCGTTCCGCAGAGCACGCTGTGATCATGCCCGCGACTTTGCTTCTCTTCGAGATCCAGCAGCCCGGCGGGACGGCGCGCGAGGTCTTTTCGCTCCTCGCAGCTGCAATCACCGTAGGCGTCGTGCTCGTCGTCAGCCGCCGCGCCTCAAACCGCCCGGTCCTCATCGCCTCGAGCTGGGCGCTCGCAGCCGCCGTCGTCGGCGCCGTGCCCGTGCATCTGCTGCGCCTGGCGTCCGCCGCCGGATTGCAGGACGAATGGCGGCTGGTCCTCCACATTGCGCTGGTCAACCTGACCGTCGCCCTTCTCATCTACGCAGGCCTGCCGACGAGCAAGTTCACGCCCACGGAGCTTCTCTGCGGAAAAGGCCGGGGCGAACGCCCGCCCTTCACTCGCGTGGTCATGATGCAGACCATCGACCGGGGCAATCCGAAGATCGTCGTCAAACCCACCACGGTGCTGCTCCTGTCTCCGGTGGGCATCTGCTTCGGCGTGCTCTGCTACGAGTGCCTCGCCGTCCTCCTCGTCCGCGACGCAGCGAGCCCTCCGGCGAAGGCCGCCTTCCTCGCCACGCTCCTGGCGTTGAACATGGCGCTGACCTGGATGGCGTGGCCCGCGGCGGAGAACGTCGCCGGATCGGCCGTCGTCGCCGCGAACACGACCATCGGCGTCGTCGGCGGCTTCTTCCTCTTCGGCGGGGTTTCCGGCGGGTCCTCCGTCTTCGGGACGATCGCCTTCCTGACGGCGGGAACCGTGTGCGTGCTCATCGGCTTCATTGCGCGCGGCAAGGCCCTTCGAATCTACGGGCTCGGGCTGATCATGGTCATGGTCTTGCGATTCGCGATCGTGGACATGGCCGGCCAGAACTCGCTTGTGCGGATCGTCTCGCTCCTCCTGGCGGGCCTTGTGTGCTTCGGCCTTTCACTCGCCTACGCCCGCTTCAGCTCCATCTTCGACGGCGGCGACGAGGGCGACGGGAAAGCGGACGGCGGCAAGCAAGCGGACGACGGCGATCAGGCCGGCGGCTCCGCGAACGCGTATGGCTACGGCCCGTCCGCCGACGCCGCGGCCCCTGCGCCTCGCTGACCGGAAGCCGGGGAAAGCTCGCCTGCGGCGTCGAGATCGGGTGAAGCGGCCGTTCGTGCGATTGCCGCTCACACCTGCGACTGCAGGAAGGCGCGCACATCCTCCGCCGCAACAGGCCTAGCATAGGATCCGCCGTCGTGCACGACAAGGCGCCCGACGCCGTCTTGGAAGACGAAGCGGATGGCGCCGGCTTTGCCCTTCTTGTCGTGCGCCATGGCCTCCATGATCCGATCGACCGGCACGTCCTCGGGAATCTTCGTGGGAAGGCCTATCGCGCTCAGGAGCGCCTCGATCCTAGCCACGTCGGAGGGGCTGCAGTATCCCAGGCGCTCGCCGAGGCGGGACTGAAGGGCCAAGCCGATCGCCACGCACTCGCCGTGATTGAGGGTGTACCCGGCGGCAGTCTCCAGCGCCCGGCCGATCGTGTGGCCGAGGTTCAATCCCATGCGCCTGTTGCCCTCGTGGACGTCCGAGGTCACGAAATCCCGCTTGATCTCGCAGTTGCGCCTTGCCGTGAGCTCGGCCAGGGCGTCGTCGCGGACGAACTCGGCGGGGCTGAGCCCCCGCTCGACGAACGCGTCTTCGAGGGCCTCGAAGAAGCACGCGTCGGCGATGCAGGCATGCTTGACGGTCTCTCCAAGCCCCTCGCGAACCTGCCGATCGGACAGCGTGAGCCACCTGTCGAGGTCGATGAACACTGCGGCCGGCTGGTGGAATGCGCCGATGAGATTGGTGGCCGCGGGGGTGTCGACCGCCGTCTTTCCTCCGATCGCGGCGTCCGCCGCGCCCAACAGCGTCGTCGTCAGGCTGACGTAAGGGACCCCGCGAGTGAACGTCGCAGCCACGAAGCCGGCGAGGTCGGTGACGACGCCGCCCCCGAGGGCGACGATCACGGTGTCGCGCCCGAATCCTCTGGCGATGAGCTCGTCTTCGACGCATTCCTTGACCTCGCGGGTTTTCGAGGCCTCCCCGGCGGGGAAGACGACGAGGTCCGCGGGCCTCGAGCCGAATGAGGAGAGCAAACTCTTGGCGGCCAGGGAGGCGACGTTCGAGTCGGTGACCACCGCCGCCCTCCGGTCGGGGTGCTTGTCCGCGAGGAATTCCGCCACGCTCCCCTCGAGGCCCCGTCCGACGACGACGGGATACGACTCATCGACCAAACGGACCAACTCAACGCGAAACTCCGTGTTCTCCATGAACACAAGTCTACGTCGGGCGTTTGCGGGGCAAGCCATTTCGGCCCCGCCCTTGCTTTTACGCACGGCAGAGCCAAAAAGTGGCCCGTGACACTTGTCATCGGCAGTTCGTGACTGCCGATGGTTTCGCATAGATTTCATCATCGGGAAAATAGAAGCATGAGTACGACATCATCGCCCGCGCGACGAACGCCGCGCGATCACGCTTCCGGCGTCGAACCCGCCCTCGTCGTCGAGGACGTTCACAAGTCTTTCGGCAAGGTCCACGCGGTCGACGGCGTGTCTTTCACCGTCGACCGCGGCGAGATCGTCGCGCTTCTTGGCCCCAACGGCGCGGGCAAGACCACGACGCTCGACATGGTCCTCGACCTCTCGCGGCCCGACTCCGGGTCGATCTCTGTTTTCGGCGGCAATCCGCGCAAGGCCATAGACAGCGGCAGGCTGTCGGCCCTTTTGCAAAGCGGCGGCCTCCTTCGCGAGTACACGGTCTACGAAATCGTCGCCATGGTCTCCGGGATGCTGACGGCAAGCCGCCCGATCGGGGAAATCTTGGAGCGCACGAATCTCACGGAAATCGCCAAACGCCAGATCGGCAAGTGCTCGGGGGGAGAACAACAGCGGGTGCGATTCGCCCTGGCCTTGCTTTCCAACCCCGAGTTCATCATCCTCGACGAGCCGACCGCCGGCATGGACGTCAACGCCCGCCGCCACTTTTGGGAGGCGATGCACGCCGAGGCCGAGGGCGGCACGACGATCATCTTCGCCACCCACTACCTCGCCGAGGCCGAGGCCTTCGCCCCCCGAACGATCATCATGAACAAGGGAAAGATCGTCGCCGACGGCGGCACCGCGCAGATACGCCACAATTTCGGAACGCAGCACATCAAGCTGACCTTCGACACGCAGGAGAACCTCTCCGCCGCGAGCGCACACATGGCCCGCCGCGCAACGGTGTCGCGATCGGCCGATACCCTCTCCGTTTCCGGGCCGGACACAGTCGCCCTCGTACGGGAAGTCATCGCATTCCCTGGAATCTCGTCCATTTCGATCACCGATCAGTCGCTCGAGGAAGCGTTCGAGCAGCTGACCGACGTCGGCGACGAAGCCGCCGTTTCCCCTAAGGAGTCTTGACATGTCAGCAAAGAAACCCAGCCAAGAGGCGAGTGCGGCCCGCCCGGAGACGAAAAGGACGGCGGGCCAGCCGATTCGAGCCGTCCGCCCAGCGCCGTCGCGCCGCCCTCTCCACGGCCTCTGGCCGCTCCTGCGATACCAGTTCCGACACACCGTCCTCTATCCGTCGAATCTGGGCTTCGCCCTTTTGCTGCCCGTCATCATGTACTTCATGTTCGGGGCCTTTCAGAGCTACTCCTCGATTTGGCGCGGACACAGCAACGTCTCGGCACAGGTCATGTTCTCCATGGGCGCCTACGGTGCGACGATGGCGGCGGCCAGCATAGCCGCCGGAGTCGGAATCGAGCGCGCGTCGGGGTGGAGCAGACAGCTGGCCCTCACCCCGACGACGTCCGCCACCTACCTCGCCAACAAGATCCTTTTGGCGCTGGCCTCGGCGCTCCTGTCCCTCCTCGGCTTGATGGCTGTGGGGTTCCTTTGCACCGCGAAGGCGGAAGGCCCGATGTGGGTCGCTGTTCCCGGCCTCATCCTCTTCGGCAGCCTCGTCACGGCGAACATGGGGCTTGCCCTCGGCTATCTTTTCCGATCCGACGCCGCATACGCGATCATCGGCGGCGGCAGCGCGATCTTCGCGTTCCTCGCGGGCGTGTGGATGCCGCTCGACAACATGCCCGAGTTCTTCCGCGACTTCGCCCCATACACGCCAATGTACGGCCTTTTCCATTTCAGTCAGTGGCCCCTCAAGGACAGTCCCTTCAACTGGGCGTGGATCGTGAACATCGCAGCGTGGACGGCGTTCTTCGCGGCCATCGCAATTCGCAGAATTCGCAAGGACACGGCGCGATAGGGACGGCAATCCGGCGTTTTCCCCGGACGCGGGCGGCGATATGGAGGAGCTGATTGAGGTGAATCCGGAGGGAAGGGAGTCGGAGAGCGGAGAGGAGAAGGGGGAGAGCGGGGAAGAAACGGTCTCTCCCTCGGAGCAGGCGGAGAGCATCCTCGCGGAACAGGAGGACAGGGAGAGGAAAAAGGAGAGTGAAGAAGCGGCGGAGCTCTCCCCCGCGCAGAGTGAGGGCAGGGGGGAAGCGCCTTCGAGAGCGCAGTCAGCGCTTCGCGTCGGAATCATATGCTCAAGGAGCCAGTTTCTGCGGGCGGAAAGCTTTGCGAAGCGCTACGGGCTCAGCGGTCTTGAGCTCATACCCGCACAGACCGAGGAGCTCCTGATTCCGCACACTCTCGTGAGGGAGGCCGCAGAGTTCTTCAAGGACCGCCTGATCGGGAATATCTGATCCTGAATTTTTGATCTAAAATACCGGATCAAATACCGGATCTGAAATATCCGGACGGAAATATGCGGGCCGGGATCATAAACGGGCGCTCTATGCCGAAGACAGAAAGGAATACAGAAGAGTGAAAGAATATCAGAGGCTTGAGAGAAAGAGGATTTCGGAGCTGGACATGGAGGCGGTCGTATATCGCCACAAGAAGTCCGGCGCGAGGGTGCTGACACTTCAAAATCAGGACAAAAACAAGGTTTTTTCCATCAGCTTCCGGACTCCGGCGGAGGATTCGACCGGGGTTTCGCATATTACGGAGCATTCCGTGCTCTGCGGCTCGGAGAAATTCCCGCTGAAGGATCCCTTTATCGAGCTCGTAAAGGGCTCTCTGAATACCTATCTGAACGCGATGACCTATCCGGACAAGACGGTCTACCCGGTCGCCTCCACAAACGACAAGGACTTCGACAATCTCATGGACGTCTACCTGGATGCGGTCTTTCACCCGAACTGCCGGAAGAACCGCTTTACCTTCCTGCAGGAGGGCTGGCACTATGAGACTGTGAATGAGGGTGCGGAGCTTCGATACAGCGGCGTCGTCTACAATGAGATGCGGGGCGCCTTCTCCAATCCGGAGTCTGTGCTGGAGCGGCGCATCATGCATTCTCTCTTTCCGAAGAGCTGCTACGGGAATGAGAGCGGCGGGGATCCGGTGGCGATTCCGGATTTAAGCTATGAGAATTTCTGCGCCTTCCACAAGCGCTTCTATCATCCCTCGAATTCCTACATCATCCTCTACGGGGATCTCGACATGGAGGCGAAGCTTCGCTTTTTGGACCGGGAGTATCTCTCCGGCTTTGACGTCATCGATCCCCTCTCGGAGGTCCGGATGCAGGAGGCCTTCCCGAGGAAGAGGAGGGAGGAGGACTGCTATCCGATCGGGAAAGAGGAGAAGACGGAGGGGAGAAGCTATCTGGCCTACAGCATGGTCCTTAAGGATGCGTTGGACCCGAAGCGCTCCATGGCTTATTCGATCCTGGACTATGCGCTTCTCTCCGCACCGGGCGCAGCGCTCAAGCAGGCTCTCCTGGACGCCGGAATCGGAGAGGATATCCTCGGGGGCTACGCCGGCGGAATTCTGCAGCCCTACTTCTCCGTCATCGCAAAGAATACGGATCCCAAAAAGGAGCGGAGATTTCAGGAGATCATCCGGGGGACGCTCAGAAAGCTCGCGGAGGAGGGCATCGACAAAAAGACGCTGCTCTCCGCGATCAATCACGATGAGTTCCTCTACCGGGAGGCGGACTACGGGCGCACGCCGAAGGGGTTGGTCTACAGCTTGAGCGCGCTGGACAGCTGGCTCTACGGAGGAGAGCCCTGGCGCTTCCTGGACTGCGGAAAGCTCTACGGGGAGCTCCGCTCCCTGGTGGAGAAGGGCTATTTTGAGTCGCTGCTTCGGGAGAGCTTTCTCGATCAAAAGCACGCAAGTCTCGTTCTGCTCCGCCCGGAGGCGGGGCTTTCTGAGAAGAGGGAGGCGGAGCTCTCCGCGAAGCTCCGCGCCTTCCGGGAGGGGCTCTCCGAGGCAGAGCTTAGGAAGATCCGATCGGATGAGGAGGCTCTTCTTCGCTATCAGGAGGAGAAAAATACGGAGGAGGCGCTTCGAAGCCTGCCGCTTCTCTCGAGGGAGGACATCGGGAGAGAGGCGGAGCGAAGCTCGTTCCGGCGGGAGGAAATTTCCGGGAGGAGCATCCTGCTGACGGAGCTTCCGAGCTGCGGCATCCTCTATCTCAGACTGAACTACCGCCTGTCTCACGGAGGAGGAGCTCCCCTATGCGGGATTTTTGAAGAGCGCCCTCGCCTATATGGACACGGAAAAGCATGCCTTCCGGGACCTCGCTTCAGAGCTCTATCTGAATACCGGGGACTACGGCTTCGACATGGAGGTCTATCCGGATCTCGAGGATCCCCTCCGCTATCGGGGCTTCTTCGCCGCGGAGTGCAGGATACTGCCCGATCAGATCGAAAAGGCGCTCTCCCTCCTCGAGGAGATCCTGCACACGACGAAGCTGGAGGATCCGAAGCGCATGCTGGAGATCCTAAATGAGTGCCGCTCCAGGGAGAGGATGAGCCTTGAGAATGCGAGCCACAGCTATGCGGTTCGCCGCGCCTCCTCCGGCTTCTCCGCTGCGGGACGCTACCGTGAGCTTAGCGCGGGGATCGAATATTACCGCTTCCTGGAGAGAAGTCTCGCGGATTTCGAAGAGAAGGGAGGGGACTTTATGAGGAAGCTCTCCCTCGTCGCGGAAAAGCTCTTTGAGACGAAGAATCTCTTCCTCTCCGCCGCCTCGGAGAAGGGAGAGCTGGAGAAGCTCCTCGGCCTCCTTCCGGACTGGCTCTCGGAGTATGAGAGGAGAGAGCGGGAGCAGAGCCTACTCGAAAAGATTCTGAGCCCCGGGATAGAGAGAGAGGAGAAGAGCGGGGAGAGCGCCCAGCTTTCCCTGCGGGGAGCAAAGAGAGAGGGCTTCTGCGACACGGCACAGGTGAACTTCGTCTCGCAGTGCGGGAGATTTGATCGGAAGAGGCATCCCTATTCCGGTGCGCTCCGCGTCTTAAAGAATATCCTTAACTTTGAGTATCTTTGGAAGAGACTGCGGGAGAGAGGAAACGCCTATGGCTGCATGTCCGGCTTTTCCCTATCCGGAGAGGGATATCTTGTCTCCTACCGGGATCCGCATATCAGAAGTACAATGCAGGTCTACGCGGAGCTCCCGGATTATCTTCGCTCCTTCCGAAGCGATGAGAGGGGGATGATGAAATATATCATCGGTGCGGTCTCGGAGCTGGATGCACCAAAGACAAATTATGCGAGAGCGATGTGGAATCTCAGCTGCTTTTTGAGTCATATCACAGACGAGATGCTGCAAAGAGAGAGGGAGGAGCTTCTGGACACTACGGAAGAGAGGATCCGCAGCTTC
>ERZ773014.1438-NODE-1438-length-15120-cov-21.148955_pt1 | contig 15120 bp, 9 predicted proteins | sample MGYA00580841_ERZ773014 | MGnify/ENA primary metagenome ERZ773014 (study PRJEB29015, sample SAMEA2737989) | human oral metagenome | biome: human oral; feature: human-associated habitat; material: dental | place: China | collected 2067 ...
CATCATATCTTCACTTTCAGTCCCAACCCATAGTAAAAGGCGGGCACATACGAGCTGCCATAGAGCGAAGTTTCTTGCCCTGTGCGCGTGGAACGCACTCGGCTCATGGTGTGCCAGAAGTTATTGGCATAGAACATCAGCTGTACGCGGTCGCCAATCTCCTTCGTTACGCTGAAATTGGCCGAGTAATAGGCCGACAAACGTTCTGGATTCATCACGAAGGCATAGTTGGTTCGTTGCACCAGCTTAGCCAAATCGTTGAACAAAGTGGGGTCGTTGTCTTTGGCCCAAGCAAACTTTTCGGTGAAAGGGATAAGCTTATCGGGTTCTTCCCACGTGCTGTAATATTCGGGATAAACCACCATGTGCTTGTCGCGAACATCCCGCGTGTAGGGCTTTCCAAAGAAATCGTCGCCCTTCTCCAAAGCATATCCGCGCGTTCCGTTTGGCAATTCGCTTAACGGACGGTTGTATTGATAGAGCGAACACTCCACGCGTAGCGACATGATGATACGTATGCGCGGCACGTGGGTTGTGAGGGTGACGTTGAGATTGGACTCGTGCGTGAGCGAACCGTTGCTTACCGAGGGCGACGCCGTATTGTCGGTAGAGGTTGTTCCGCTGCCGCGATAATGGCCAATATAGGTGTAAGGCTTGCCTTGTGCATTGAGCGTGCCAGTCTCCGAAGGCAACGCGGCGAAGAGCAAATCGTCTAATCCCTTGTAGTAATAGTAGTTTCCGTCTAGCCTAAGCGAAGTGCGTAGCGCCTTGATTGGGGCGAAATCCACAATCCATTCTATGCCGAAACGTTCGGTGGGCGACCCATTTACGTATTTGCGGTTGCTTAGATAGCCTTCCCTTTCCTTGTAAGGCAGCTGTATGGGGGCGTTGGCACCCGTGATGTCCCTCACGGTTACGATGCCTGTTTGTTGGTCGATGTGATATTCGCGGTTAGCCGATGGGATGGCGCAATGCTCTAATGCGGCTTGCGAAGTGTACTTATAGGTGTAGGGTTTGTACACCACTACGGCCGTATATGGGTTAAACGTTTTGTGATAAAAGGCCGAAACGTTAACGCGTGTGTGGCCAATGTTGGCCTGTAAGCCAAGGTCAAGCTGGTTGGTGTACTGCCATTGCAGTTGCGGATTGTGCACCGCCTGCGACGGAAAGGTGTGATAGGCATAGTAAGCCTTGTTGTCGGCCGTGCTACCAGGCGTAAATGCCAGTCGGTCTATATAGCTGGTGCGGGGGTAGAGCACTTGAAACGAGGGTAATTTAACCGATTTTCCCCAGCCCACATGTGCCGAAAGATTTCGCACCCAGGTATCTCTGCCATGCCAAAACACATAACGAAGGTTGGCGCGTGGCGAGAGGGTTGAGGCCGTTCCGTAGGCCGAACCGGCGATGTGACTGATGTCGTTGCGGATGCCCACGGTCAGTTCCATGTTCGAAAGCTCGCCTGTTGGCATGTTCAGGCGTTCTTCGGCATAGACGGCAAGGTTGTTCAGCGTGGGCAGTTCGTGGTAATGGTAGGGTCGCCATGTGGGTGTTAGGCGCGCCTTCTCGTAGTAAGTGCCGCGGCCGAGGTTGCGACTGCCGGTGTAATCTGCCCCAACCGACACCTTATTATATATGCGCGCGAACCGCTTTACCCAATCGGCCTTCAACTTAAAGGCGTAACTTAGGGGGCGACTATCGTTGAAACTGCGCACATACCAATAGCCCGTAGGCCCCAGAATGATGTCTGCCGAGGGGTGTTTGTCATAGTCGTAGGCCACGAAATAGCCCGCTTTCATGGTGTGGATGTAAGGCAGCGTAGTGGCTGAACTTGTGTGGCTGTAATTCTCGTATAGCTGATCGGCATACGAAAGCGACGATTTCAGTACCACGCTGGTGAGCCATTTGCGGTTGAGTAGCCACTCGGTCGAGAGGTTTGCGGTAAATCTGTTGTCGCGTTCTTTCTTATAACTGTCTAGCTCGCCATCGGGATCGGCCTTCGAATTATATCCGCCCACGTTGCCCGTAACACCAAGTTTCAGCGTTAGGGGCATGTTTTGGCGCATCAACACATTCATATACTGGGCTGAAAGCACGTTGCGTTGGTAGGCGGTGAAGGGCGAAGTGATGTCGCCGAACGTGCGCGCGTGTTCCATTGAGAAGTTAAACAGTCCCATTTTGCCGCCAAGGTCAACGCCTTTGCTTAGTGCCAGCTGGCGTGTGTTTTGGTTTAGCTTGGATTCTACGATGAAAGGCGACTTTCCGCTGCGCGTGTTCACCTTTACAATGCCGTTGCTTAGGTCGCCATATTCCACCGACGGCACCCCCGTAACCACCTCAACGCTCTCGATATTGGCCGTGCTAAGGGTGCGCGTACCTGCTCCGAGCGTTTCGCCAGGCGTGGCGTTGTTGTCCAGTCGCACGCCATCCACCTCGATGGCCGTACCAAACGAGGCGTTACCCATCTCTCCGCTGCTGCTGCGAAGGGCAATGCGGGTGTTGCGCAGCAACGAACTGTTCCATGTTTTGCCGCCAGGAAGAAGGCTCATGATGTCGCCAAGGTTCAAAGCTTGTCGGTTGTCAAGGGCCAAGCGGTCGATGGTGTAGCTTGTTGTTGTGGCATCGCCCTTGCGTTTGGCCACCACTTCCACCTCGTTCAGTTTCAGGTTGTCGTCGTTTAGGCCGATGTCTACATGTGGCATGCCTGCCCTTACGTTCACCTTCGTGGTAAACGTGGCAAAGCCTAGGCAACGCACGGTGAGCGTTACGTTGCCCATAGGCACGTTTTTAATGGCGAAACGCCCCTTATTGTCGGTGATAGCCCACAGCTCGCACTCTTTTAGCGTAACGGTGGCATATTCTATTGGCCGCCCATCGCCTTTGCTTTTGATGGTGCCGTTCAGCAAAACGCCCTGCGCTTTGAGCGTTGTGGCCGCACCCACGACAAACAAGAGGATTGCAAAACATATTTTGAACATTCGCATTTAAAGGTTTGTTAATGCCGATGTACAGCAATGCTTTGCAAAGATAGCTATTATATGGAAAGCATACAATACCTAAAAAAGGGGATAAGCGGGGGCGTAGGGGCTGTCGGACTAGTCTGACCTGTCGGACTGGTCTGACCAGTCTGACCAGTCTGATTAGTAGAATTACCCTGATTAACCAAACACTCCCAGCTCCTACAACTGCCCGGCCTCCACCTGCAACACAACCCTTTCGGTTAGCCTATCCACGCCATTAGGCTGATATTCCTTTTTAAGACTAGCCCCGAAAAACCAAGCGAAAGCCTGATAAAAGCCTGCGCGGATGGGTCCAAGAAAGGCTTGGATGAGCTGATACGAAGACGAACTGGTTTCGCGATACACCAACTTGATGAGCAACTTGCCCTGCGCGTAGGTTAGTTTCTTCATTCGCGGCGTGTATTCGCGTTTGATGTCGGCCTCAACACGTTTCATGTGCTCGTCGCGCGACTTCTTATCGGGCAGCGTTTGCAAGTATTCGTAGGTCTCGATAATAATCTTGTTCACCTCTTTGGCAATGGGCAGCACCTTCTTTACGTTATACACAAGGCGGTTGTACTCCATTCGTTGGCGTTCGTTTTCAAACGTCAGCGGCGGGTAAACATATATCTTGTTCAGCTCCACATATTGTATGCTGTCGCCCTTATCCAGTACCCTACCCACCTTTACCATCGGCACAAAGGTGGGATTATCCATGTCTACCTCCTTCTCTTCGGGGTTTACACGGAGCTGACCGTCCTTTTGCGCCCACGAGTTGGCGACACAGAACAACACAAAGAGCATGGCCATATAAAAGCGTTTCATTTCTTTTACGATTTATGTGCAAGTACAAAAATAAGTATTTTCTGCTTAAATATATGCCAACTACACATCTTATTTTCAGATTTTGCCTTGATTTACGCATTTTTTGTGTAAGTTTGTGCCTGATGAACGAAGACAAGAACATTATCGTGGGCTTTGATGCCAAACGCATAGTGCGTAACGGAACAGGCTTGGGAGCGTATGGAAGAAACCTAGTTAACGACCTTGCTGCCCTCTATCCCAACGCACAACTGCTGCTTTATGCACCCGATGCGGGCCGAGAAGACTTGGCCCGACAGGTGAAAAGTGCGCCAAACCTGCGCATGGTGTACCCCAAGAACGCGAAAAACGCGCTGAAAAAGGCGGCGTGGAGAAGTGGCGGCATGGTGAAAGACCTGCTGCGCGATGGCGTACAGGTGTTTCATGGCTTGTCGGGCGAACTGCCCAAGGGCGTTAAACGCGCAGGCATCGACGCCGTTGTCACCATTCACGACCTTATTTTTATGCGCCATCCCGAGTTCTACCATTGGTGGGACGCGCTGATTTACCGTTGGAAGTTCCACCAAACGCTGAAAGAGGCCAACCGCATTATCGCCATTAGCCAATGCACCAAGCGCGACATCGTGAAGTATGGCCATTATCCCGAAGAGCGCATCAGCGTGATATATCAAAGTTGCGACACGCGTTTTCGCGAGCGAGCAACGCCCGAAAAGCTGAACGAAGTGCGCCAACGCTATGCACTGCCATCACGATTTGTGCTGAATGTGGGTACCATCGAGGCGCGAAAAAACGTGCTGCTTGCGGTCAAGGCCATGAAGAACGTGGACAGGGAAGTGCATTTGGTGGTGCTAGGGCGGCCCACGCCTTATATCAATAAGGTGAAATCGTGGGCGGCGCACAATGGTTTGTCGGCGCGCGTGCATTTCTTGCACAATGTTCCCAACCACGACTTGCCGGCCATCTACCAACAGGCCGAAGTGTTTGCCTATCCCTCGCGCTACGAAGGCTTTGGCATTCCTATCATCGAGGCCATACAAAGCGCACTGCCCGTGGTAGCTTGTACGGGGTCGTGTCTTGAAGAGGCGGGCGGCCCACATAGCCTATATGTTGCCCCAAACGACCATAAGGGCATGGCGCAAGCCATCAATGCCAGACTGAAAGGGCAAGCAGGGCGCGACGAATCTATCAGTCGGAGCATGGAATACGTGCAAAGATTTGAGAACAAGAACGTGGCGCAGCAGGTGGCGCAGTGCCTGTTTGAGAATAAGTAAGCCTAGAAAGCCAACAGCCACAGCAAGCCTAGAAAAGCTAACATCCATAGAAAACGGGCGTCGATACATGCCCAACCACCAACAATAAATGAAAAAGTGCATCATCATTGGTAGCGGACTTGGCGGCCTTTCGTGCGGACACATACTCGCACGAAACGGCTATGAGGTTACCGTACTCGAACAAGAAACGCAAGCAGGCGGCTGTTTGCAGAGCTTTGTGCGCAAAGGTGCGAAGTTCGAAACGGGCATGCACTTCATCGGAAGTGCCGAAGAGGGGCAAACTTTGTACCCCCTTTTGCGCTATCTGGAACTAGAAAACCTGCCGCTTAGCCGACTAGATACCACTGGTTACGACGTCATTTCGATGCCGCAAGGTAGGTTTGCCTTTGCCAATGGGCGCGAGGCTTTTGTAGAAACGCTTGCCGCACACTTCCCCAAAGAACGGGATGGGCTGCACCGCTACCTCAATTTGGTGGAACGCTTGGCGCAGGCGTCGCCCATAAACGGGCATCGGCCAACGCCCGAACAAATGCACTTGAAGACCGAATACCAAATGCGCGCCGTAGACGAGGTGATAAATGGATTTACCAACGATGCCCTTTTGCGCAACGTGTTGGTAGGAAATCTGCCGCTCTATGCCGGCGAACGCGGCCAAACGCCTTTCTCTACCCACGCGTTCATCACCAATTTCTACAACCAAAGCGCGTTTCGACTAGCTGGTGGAAGTGACATCATTGCCAAACGACTTATCGAAGGCATCGCACGAAGGGGCGGAAGGGTGCTCACGCGCAAACGCGTTGAACACATAACCTGCAACAACAGCAAGGCAACGGGCGTGACAACGGCCGACGGCGAACACTTTGAAGCCGACCTTGTGATAGCCGCCATACACCCAACGCTGGTGATGCACATGCTGAACGATACCAATCTTATACGTCCCGCCTTTCGTCAGCGCATGCTAAACCTGCCCAATACCAAGGGCGTGTTTACCGTTTACATCAAGTTTAAGCCGCAAGCCATGCCCTATCGCAACCACAACTTGTATGGCTATGCCGCCGACACGCCTTGGCAATGCGAACAATACACCTCCGACAACTGGCCTTGCGGTTTTCTTTATGTGCATCTTAGCGATGCGCTTGCAGCCGATGCACAGCCCAACACACACCAGCAGTGGGCCACTTGCGGCGAGATAATGAGCTACATGCGTTACGAAGAAGTGCAACAATGGGCAAACACGCGCATCATGCACCGCGGCGAGGCGTACGAAGACTTTAAACGCGACAGGGCCGAAAGGCTTATCGACGCCGTTGAAAGGCATGCGCCAGGCTTGCGGAAGGCCATAGACTGCTACTTCACTTCCACCCCCCTCACCTACGAACAATATACTTCTACCCTGCAAGGCAGCATGTATGGCGTGGCCAAAGATGTTAGGCTGGGGTCGGCTTGCCACGTTCCAAGTCGCACACGCATACCCAACCTTTTCTTTGCAGGTCAAAACGTAAACTCGCATGGCATGTTGGGCACGCTGGTTGGTACGCTGCTAACTTGCGGCGAAGTGCTGGGAGAGAAACTAAAATTATGAACAACAACCACATTATCATCATAGGCGGCGGACTAGGCGGCCTTACCACCGGTGCGCTTTTGGCCAAAGAAGGCTGGCAAGTAACGGTGTTGGAGAAGAACCACATCGTGGGCGGAGGGCTGCAAAACTTCTCCCGTCACGGCATACACTTCGATACGGGCATGCACATACTGGGTGGATTTCGCCCAGGACAAACGCTCCACCGCATTTGCAAGCACCTAGGCATCGTGCAAAAACTTCGCCTACAACCCGTAGACAAGCTTTGCATGGACGAGATTTACTACGCTGCCACCAACACCACTTATCGTGTGGCCGAAGGAAAAGAAGGTTTTGTGGAGAGTTTCGCCAAGCATTTTCCACATCAGCGCACGCAGTTGCAACGCTATGTGGCGGCCCTTTACCAGCTGGCCAACGAGATAGACCTCTTTAATCTGCGCCCAACGGGCGACAGCATTCCGCAACTTAGCGAGCGTTTCCTGTGGTCGGCCGACAAGTTTATCGCCCATTACATCGACGACGAGCGGCTTTGCGACGTGTTGGCCTACATGAATCCCATGTATGGAGGCGTTTCGGGCAAAACGCCGGCCTACGTTCACGCCCTTATCAGCGTGCTGTATATCGAGGGTACCGACCGCTTTGTGGGCGGTTCGCAGCAGTTGGCCACGGCTTTAACCGAGGTAATAGAAGATGCGGGGGGACAAGTGGTGGCCGATGCAGAGGCGGTTCGCATTGCCGTAGACAACCGAACGGCAACCGCAGTGCAAACCAAAGACGGGCGAACCTTTACCGCTCCTTATTATATAGCGGCCACACACATGGCCGAAACGCTGCGTATCGTAGACAAGGGCGCGTTTACCCCTGCCTACACCAAACGCCTGAACGCCATCGACAACACCTATTCGATATTCAGTCTGTTTGTAGAACTGAAACCGCAGACCTTTCCTTACATCAACCACACTTGCTATTACCAGCACGATTACCACCACGTGTGGCACTTGGGCAATTACGATCGCGAGCAGTGGCCCTACGGAATGATGTACATGACGCCACCCTCGGCAGAACAGACGGAATGGGCTACGCACCTCATCATTAACTGCGTAATGCCTTTTTCGGCGGTGGAGCAATGGCAAGATACGCTTACGGGTAGGCGCGGAAAGGAGTACGAGGCGTGGAAAACGTGGCACCAACAGCGCATCTTGCAACGGATGGAGGAGGTTAGGCCCGGCTTTGGGCAATGCGTTAAGAGCCTGTGGAGTGCCTCGCCACTAACCGTGCGCGACTATTACCACGCCCCTATGGGTGCCATATACGGCTTTGCCAAAGACTGCCACAACCCCTTAGCCACACAAGTGCCTGTGGCTACGAAGGTAAGTAACCTTTTGCTTACAGGCCAATGCGTAGGCTTGCACGGCATTTGCGGCGTTCCGCTGTCGGCCATCACCACGGCAGAGGCACTAGTGGGTAGGAATAAGATAATAGAAAAGCTGCAAAACATTTAACCCAAATCGGTTGTTAGAGCCTGTGCAGATTTTGTTTGGTTGTTGAGCATATTGCCTGTCTTGTTCTTGAAGGCGTAGCGGACTACGCCGAGAGAATAAGACAGGCAAGATGCCGACAAGCAAACGAAAGATGGACAGGAAGCGATGAAAACAACCTAAAAAAATAGGTAAGCGGTCTAACGACCGATTGGGGTTTAAGACAGCACAACCAACAATGTTAAAGATGAACATGAGAAAAGTACTTATCATGCTGCTGGCTTTCATGGCATATCTAGGCCATGCCCAACAGCATAAGGCTTTAAAAATATGGCAAGGCACGCCCGAACGCGCCGCCAGCGTAACCCTTACACCTTATATTCCGCAAGGTGCAGGGCGCGATTGCCCTGCCGTCATCGTTTGTCCTGGCGGCAGTTACCATTGGCTAGACACCCGAACCGAGGGCGACGGTGTGGCGCGATGGCTCAACAGTCAGGGCATTGCAGCCTTTGTGCTCCGCTATCGCGTGGCAGGCGTGCTGGCTTTTGTCACCCATTACCGCCTGCTTATTCGCGGACGACGGCAACCCGACATGCTACGCGATGTGCAACGCAGCGTGCAACTGGTGCGCGAAGGGGCGTCGGCATGGGGCATCAACCCCACGGAGGTGGGCGTTATGGGCTTTTCGGCAGGCGGACATCTTGCAGTGGCCTCGGCTGCATTTGCCACAACCAACTATCTTGCACCGCTAGGCATCAAGCCAAAGGTGAGTGTTCGCCCCGACTTTGTGGCCGCACTCTACCCCGTTGTTACGCTTGCCGACGAGCGTTACGTGCATCGCCGTTCGCGAAAAGGTATCTTGGGCGAATGGAAAAAGACCGACAACAGGCTGAAAGACTCGCTCTCGGTGGAGCGAAAAATACCTTTCGACTGTCCGCCCGTGTTCCTTGTGCACTGCGATGACGACCCCATTGTGCATCCAGGCAACAGCCAGCTGCTCGACTCTGCCCTCACGTCAAAAGGCATTCCCCACCAATTCGTGCGTTATGCCACAGGTGGTCACGGCTTTGGCGCAAGCGATGTGAAGGGTTCGAAGGAAAGTAGGCAATGGCGAGAGGCCTTTGTGAGCTGGCTTAAAGGTACTGCATTGCCCTTGGCTAGAAACAACATCAAGGGTAAAAAACCACAGGGAAAAGAGATAATGTAGTGGCCTCACCCCCAACTGGCCTCACCCCCAACCCCTCTCCAAGGGGAGAGGGGAGTGATATGCCTTGTGGGTTGTCTGCTTGTTAACTTGTAAACTCATCAACTCACAACCTCACCAACTCACAAACTTACCAACTCACAACCTCACCAACTCACCAACTCACCAACTCACCAACTCACCAACTCACCAACTCACCAACTCAAGTACTCAACAACTTAAATTGTTGTTTTTTTACAAAACTTCTCTTTCTTTCGACCCGTTATAGCGAAAATATAGGTTAAAAAGTAGGTAAATAACCTCTGTTTTTCGTCTTTCATGCCTTTTGTCTTGTCTGTTTTTAAGAACATAACCTGCATTTTGCACCATTTAGCCTTTCTATTTGGCCGCCCACTCGCCATTTTTTCGCTCCCAAATACCCGCATTTAGACCCTAAAATCCCACCTTTTAATGTCCATTTTGCCCTTTTCAGTCATGTTTTTAATGGCTCGAACAGGTTTTGTTTATACCATTTCGGTGGATATTTATGCTTTTCGTCTTGCGTTTAGCGGCAAAAAGTACTGCATTTAGCACCATTTTAGCTTGCGTTTAGCACCAGAACGCACTGCATTTAGCACCAAAACGCACTGCGTTTAGCGGCATATTGCACTACATTTAGCACCAAATTGCACTGCATTTTGCTGCAAATAGCCCAAAAATGGGTGCAAGTGGCGTTTTTATTAAATAAATATTCATCTTGCCGCATTCACATACTCTCCCCTTTTTGTACAAAACAAACCTCCGCGAGAATCGATTTTTTGCGCCTTGGTGGACGATTGGTGGAAAAAATCGCAGCCATAATGTTAAAACTTTTGCTGAAAAGTAGACAGAAGAAGGTTGGCTAACGGGTTGACGGCTTGGCGTGAAATTGATTAGTTAACGAGTTAACAAGTTGATGGGTTGACGTGAAATTGAGTAGTTAACGAGTTAACCAGTTGATGGGTTGATGTGAAATTGAATAATTAGCGAGTTAACCAGTTGATGGGTTGATGTGAGATTGAGTAGCTAACGAGTTAACCAGTTGACGGGTTGATGTGAAATTGAGTAGTTAACGAGTTAACCATTTGACGAGTTAACCCGTAACAGGCGTACAACAAGCAAGGCATTTCACTCCCCTCTCCCCTTGGAGAGGGGCCAGGGGTGAGGCCGGTAGAGGCCGGGGGTGAGGCCAAGAGGAGTTGGCTGGGGGCGAGGCTGGTAGATAACAAGTTGACTAGTTAGCCAGTAACAAGCGGTCAATCAACAAGGCATACCACTCCCCTCTCCCCTTGGAGAGGGGCTGGGGGTGAGGCCGGTTGTTGGTGAGTCTTTATCAATAACTGAACGAGCTACCGCCCAAAAACTCGCGTAACAGCGACGTTGGCGGCAGCTGATGGAAGGGCATGGGCGCGAAATAGCGAAGGAACTTGCGCAGACGGTAGGCCTCGGAATACTCATTGCAGTTCTCAGGCACCTGTTCGAGCAAGGGCTCGGCCTGCGTTTTGATGATGGCCAACTCGAAAAGCATGGCCGTATTAAACATGGCATCGGCCTCTTCTTGATAGGGGAATATCCACTTTGTTTCGCCAGCACGTACGCTGGGCCAACGTTTAATGGTTTCGGCCGCCGACACACCGCGATACTTATGGTCGCGAACGATGCGGCGAAGTAGGCGATTGTCGGTGGTGGGGATGTAGTTGTGGTTGTCTAGCAAGATGGTTGTTAGTGCCGAGGCATACACCTTGTACTTCTGTTCGGCTGGGATGAGGGCCGTTAGTTCGGGGTTAAGGGCATGAATGCCTTCAACCACCAAGATACTGTCTTTGGGCAGATGCAAACGTTTGCCTGTTGGCTCGCTCCTCCCTTCAACGAAGTTGTATTTGGGCATCTGAACTTCTTCTCCGCGGAACAACGCAGCCAGGTGTTCGTTAAGCAGCGGTATGTTTAACGCGTAAAGGCTCTCGTAATCGTATTCCCCATTGGCATCTTTGGGCGTATGTTCGCGATTGACGAAGTAGTCGTCTAACGAAATTTGCACGGGCCTTATGCCATTTGCCAGCAGTTGCACCGAGAGTCGTTTGCAGGTTGTGGTCTTTCCCGACGACGACGGACCAGCCAATAGCACCATACGCACTTCGGGCCGCGCGGCAATCTCGTCGGCAATGCGGGCAATCTTCTTTTCTTGCAAAGCCTCAGACACGTGCACGAGGTCGGCACTGAACCCATTGGCCACCGCCTTGTTGAAATCGCCCACGGTGCGTATGCCTAATATCTGTTGCCAACGGTGGTGCTCCTTAAATATCTCGAACATCTTGTCTTGGCGCACCAGTTCGCCTAGCTGTGCGGGGTTTTGTATGGAGGGCACGCGCAGCAAAAGACCATCGTAATAGGGCTCAAGCCCGAAAAGGCGCAGCTCGCGTGTGTTGGTGAGTAGCGAACCATAATAGTAGTCCACGTAGTGGTCTAGCTCATAATAAGTGGTGTAGAGCGTACCCACGGTTTCTAGTAGGCGCACTTTCGACTCGTCGCCCACCTTTTTAAACATGGCGATGGCAGCATCAGTTGTTGTTTCGTGCCGCGATATGGGCAAGCGCGCGGCGATAATCTCTTGCATGCGGCGGCGAATATCGTCGGCATCTTGCGGCGTTATGGGACGTTGAATGTCGAGATCTACATAATATCCGTTGCTCACAGGGATGTCTATCACCACGTTGCTGTGCGGATAAAGGTCGTGAACGGCCTTGCACAGCACAAAGAAAAGCGTGCGCGTGTAGGCCCGCAAAGCCGAGGGCGAATGCAAATCGAGAAACTCCACGTCCTTGTTGTGATACAGGCGATAGTGCATTCCCTCGATTTTGTTATTCACCTTGGCGTTAACAGGGCCGTAAGGCATATTGAGCTTTAATTCGTGAAAAACATCATAAAGTGTGCTGCCGATTTCTACCTTTGCGGTTTTTTTATTATTTTTGCATCGTATTTGTATGGATTGTTTCATGCTCAGCGACATTAAGAATTTAGCGAGTGTAAAGTTAAAGAATATATTTCAAAGTCACAACAATAAGGCACCACAATAAAGTTAATTTATGGATACAAGCAATTATCTGGTTTTTGGTTTTAAGATTGCAGGATCGTTGGCCTTGCTCATCTATGGCATGAAGATTATGAGCGAGGCGTTGCAGAAGATGGCTGGTCCGCAATTGCGGCACGTGCTTGCAGCGATGACCACCAACCGCTTTACGGGAATGCTCACGGGAGCGTTCATTACTTGTGCCGTTCAATCGTCGTCGGCCACCACCGTGATGACCGTTTCGTTTGTTAATGCAGGCTTACTAACCTTGGCTCAGGCCATATCGGTAATTATGGGCGCCAACATTGGCACCACACTTACAGCCTGGATTATGTCGCTAGGCTACTCGATAGACCTTACCGACTTTGTTTTCCCCGCCTTTCTAGTAGGAATTGCGCTTATCTACTCGCGCAGACACCGCTACAAAGGCGATTTTCTTTTTGGTATATCCTTCCTCTTTTTCAGTCTTGTTCTGCTGAGCGACACAGGCAAACAGCTAGACTTGCAGCATAACCAGAGCGTTATCGACTTTTTTAGCTCGTTCGATGTGAACAGCTATTTCACGATATTGATATTCTTGTTGATTGGTACGGTTATCACCACCCTCGTGCAATCGTCGGCTGCAGTGATGGCCATCACCATCCTTTTATGTTCAACGGGCGTGCTGCCCATCCACTTGGGTATCGCCTTGGTGATGGGCGAAAACATCGGAACTACTGCAACAGCCAACCTCGCTGCCTTGGGAGCCAACACGCAAGCACGCCGAACAGCAATGGCACACTTGGTGTTTAACGTCATTGGCGTGGTGTGGGTGCTCATCGTTTTCTATCCGTTTGTGAACATGATTTGCGACATTGTGGGCTATAATCCCGAAGGACCGAAACTTACGCAAGCCGAATTGGCCGTTAAATTGCCAGTTGTGCTGGCGGCTTTCCACACATGTTTCAACCTATTTAACACGGGCATACTTATCTGGTTCATACCGCAGATAGAGAAATTGGTGTGCATCATCATCAAGTCGGGTAAGAAAGACGAGGAGGAAGAGTTCCGCCTTCGTTTCATTCAGGCGGGCATTATGAAGACGCCCGAGCTGTCGGTGCTAGAAGCGCATAAGGAGATTAGCAGCTTTGCAGAACGTATGCAGCGCATGTTCGGCATGGTGCGCGAGTTGCTCGGCACACGTGACGACTCGAATTTTGCCAAGCTTTACTCGCGCATAGAAAAGTATGAGAACATATCCGACAACATGGAGCAAGAGATTGCCAAGTATCTGAGTGCGGTGAGCGATGCGCACCTGAGTGACGATACGAAGGGAAAAATACGCGACATGATGCGCGAGATTACCGAATTGGAAAGTATCGGCGACAGTTGCTATAACCTTGCGCGAACGATTAGCCGACTGGTGAACTCGAAGGAGGACTTTACCGAAAAGCAATACGAGCGCATCCACCAGATGTTCGAGCTTACCGACGATAGCCTTTCGCAGATGAACATCATCATCCGCGGACGTAAGGAGTACTTGGACACTACCCGTTCGTTTAACATCGAAACCGAGATTAACAACTATCGCAAACAACTTCGTAACCAAAACATTAACGACATCAACAACCACGAGTACACCTATAATGTGGGAACGATGTATATGGACATCATCAACGAATGCGAAAAGCTGGCCGACTATGTGGTGAATGTGGTTGAGGCTCGCATGGGTACACGCAGGGTTGAGGCTTAAAGCAAGGGCGTTGGCGATGGTTATGGTGTAAGAAAGGATAAGCTTTGTAGGCATAACCATCAGGCAACGAACAGCCCTATGCGGCCTACGTGCATCGGTACAAGCGGCTTTTAGTGGCAACAGGAAGTGCATACGAACCAATACAAGGCCGCTTGTACTAGGGCTACAAGGCTCTTGTACTAGCACTACAAGCCGCTTGTACTGGCACTACAAGATGCTTGTAGCCCCACTACAAAGGGCATTGTACAGATATATTGCAGGCAACTTGTTGGCAGACGAACGTCTAAAAAACAAACCATTTTGCCATAACGGGCAAAGATAAGGTTACTGAAAATATCGAGAACGCCAACGTTTAGTCCTAGAAAACAGTTTCGCCCCTTTATCTCTTTTTGAGAATTTCGCATTTGGCTTTTCAGCCTTGCGAATGTCCCAACCGAGATAAAGGGGCGAAACTTTATATGGCGGTATGCGCAAAAGCGCAACGCATCATTTCACGATAAGCAAATAATAGTTTTTCTTTCCGCGCTGAACAAGCAGGTATTTGCCGTCGATAAGGTCGTCGGCAGTAACGGGGCGGTCGGCAGCGGCAAGCTTTTCCTTGTTCAGCGACACGCCTCCGCCTTGCACCAGCTTACGCATTTCGCCCTTGCTGGCGAATACTGGCACGTCTTCGCGCGTGAAAAGGTCGATGGCAGGCTGGCCAAGCAGTGCCTTATCTAGTTCGTAATGCGGCACGCCTTCGAATACATCAAGCAGCGTTTGCTCGTCTAGTTTAAGCAGATTTTCTTTTGTGGCCTTGCCAAAAAGAATGTTGCTGGCCTCCATTGCCTGGTCGAGTGCGGCTTGCGAATGAACCATAACGGTAACCTCTTCGGCCAATCGCTTTTGCAAAGGGCGCCTTCCTGGGTCTTCGTTTTGTTCGGCCACCAGCGCGTCTATCGTCTCTTTATCCA
>ERZ773014.1439-NODE-1439-length-15114-cov-11.300020_pt1 | contig 15114 bp, 14 predicted proteins | sample MGYA00580841_ERZ773014 | MGnify/ENA primary metagenome ERZ773014 (study PRJEB29015, sample SAMEA2737989) | human oral metagenome | biome: human oral; feature: human-associated habitat; material: dental | place: China | collected 2067 ...
GGTGCGGGACGGCAGTGTGCAGGCGTTTGCCCCGCTGCCGATCGCGGGCATCCTCTCCGATCGCCCGCTGCCCGTCCTCGGCGAACAGATCGCCGGCGTCCGCCGCGCTCTCACGGACTGTGGCTACCGCCACGACAACGTCATCATGTCTCTCAGCACCCTCTCCCTGCCCGTCAGCCCGTATTTCAAACTGACCGACAAGGGGATCATCGACGTAAAAAAAGGCGCCGTCGCGCCGCTGATTCTGGAGGTGAGGGGCTGACGTTGACTGCCTTCCGTGATCGCCGCTTCTACGTGTCCCGCGCACAGGCTCTGCATTGGCGGGAGAAGCTAATCTGCCGTTATCCAAGCACAGCCCCCTGCATAAGCAGGCGGGCTGTTTTCGATTGGAAAAACAAATTGATAAAGCGCACACCGCGTTATATAATGCAGTCACTTGTCACGAGGAGGGAAGGATTTTATGGACAGCAGCAGGAGGAGCATCTCGTTTCTCGTTATTCTGAGCGCATTTATGGCGTTTGCCTCGCTCGCAACGGACATCTACCTGCCGGCGATGCCCGTCATGCAGGACGATCTCGGCGGGTCTGCGGCGCTCACCATCACGAGCTTCCTCGTCGGCTTTGCCATCGCGCAGCTCCTGCGGATGAGACCCTTTATGACGAATACGCTGTGCGTGACCTTTTTCTACGTTGCGGCGTACGCCTTTATCACCGAGACTCCCATCATCTACATCCGACACTTCGGCGTCGATCCGCAGTACTACGGCTTCCTCTTCGGCGTGAATGTGCTCGGACTAATGACCGTGAGCTTCTTCAACCGCGGCCTCGTAAATCGTTTCCCGCTCTCCACCCTGCTCAAGGCGGCGACAGTGATTGCCAGCATCGCCGCGCTCTGGCTGCTCGCGGATGGTCTCACAGGGGCGCTCGGGCTCTGGGGCATTGTCGTGCCGATGTTCTTCGTCTTTAGTATGAACGGCATCATTGCGGCATCCTCCAATGCGGCGGCACTATCCAAAGCCCCCGATGAGATCACGGGCGCGGCAGCGGCGCTCATCGGCGCGCTCCAATACGGCAGCGGCAATGGCATTCCTCTCGGAACCAGATGGGGCATCAAAGAATTTTCATTCAACAACAAAAATTAGGAGCAAGTCCTAACGAAACTCGCATCCCCATCGAATACATTTCCCATGTAGGGGCGCTATTATGGCCATGTAACGGGAAGAGATTTCTCCAATCGCGAAAAGGATGTGAGTCACATGATGAATACAAAGATGATGAAGAAAACGGCGGTTGCTGCTCTCGTCGGCGTGCTCGGCTATGGTGCTGTCGGTGCGGCAGAGGTCTCCGCGAGCGCACTGAATGCGCCGCAGCGCGTCACGCAGACGGCGTTCACCACGGCGGACGGCAGCGCCGAGATGCAGCAGCTCGCATGGGGCGGCAAGCGCAAGAAGAAGGACGGCAAGAAGTACTCGCAGGGCAGTGTCAACACCGCCATCATCGCGGGTGCCGTCATCGGCGCGATCATTGCGAAGAATACCTGAGCGTTCCCTGTACGGAATGGGCGACTCTACGAAGCAGTTTTGTAGAGTCGCCCGTTTTGCGTGCATCGAATGCGCGGAAATGTGGTATAATGAAGCTACATCAGATATGGAGGTGCAGATCATGACGCGATTTGAACTGATGGTCGAGGATCATGTGAAACAGGAGGCAGATGACCTCTTTGCCAGCCTCGGACTTGATACAGCGACAGCAATCCAGATTTTTCTGCGGGCGTCCATCGCCCGCGCAGGCATTCCGTTCTCCGTGGCTCATTATGAATTACCCGAAGACTTGATGGAGGCGGTGCGTGACAGCCGCACGGGAAAGAATCTGCATGGACCATTCTCCTCCGCAGAGGCAGCAGTCGCATCTATGTTGGAGGACTAGCGTGTATCAGATTGTCTATACGAACCGCATGAAGCGAGATGTGAGGCATGCCAAAAAACACGGCAAAGACCTCACGAAACTCATTGATGTATTGGCGCTTCTGCAAAACGGGAAGTCTCTTCCTGACAAATTCCGTGACCATGCGCTTGGCGGGAATCTGCGTGATTTCCGCGAGTGTCACATCGAGCCGGATTGGCTGCTCATGTATCAGATCTTTGAGGAGCGGCTGATACTGTCTGCGGCAGCGACGGGAACGCATGCCGATCTGTTCGGGGAGTAAAGGAGGAAAACACGATGCGCAAAGCAATTGTTGTCGTAGATATGCAGAATGACTTTATCGACGGGGCGCTTGGGACGAGGGAGGCGCAGGAGATGCTGCCGCGCATGGTCGAAAAGCTGACTAACGCGCGCGCAGAGGGCACGGCGCTCATCTTCACCATGGATACGCACGGCGCGGACTACCTCGAGACGCAGGAGGGGAAGCGGCTGCCCGTCGAGCACTGCATCCGCGCCACAGCAGGGTGGGAGATCGCCCCCGCGCTGCAGCCCTTCGTGCGTGAGGCTGCAGCCGTTATCGAGAAGCCCACCTTCGGCGCGACCACGCTGCCCGCTGCCCTCGCGGACTACGACGAGATCGAACTCGTCGGCCTGTGCACCGACATCTGCGTCATCTCCAACGCCCTCCTCGTGAAGGCATTCTATCCCGAGAAACCCGTCTCCGTCGACGCCTCCTGCTGCTCGGGGGTGACGCCTGAGAGTCATGCGAATGCGCTTGTGGCGATGCGGATGTGTCAGGTGGAGGTGAGATGAAATGAGGCTGCTGTCGTTTTCATTCGATGGCAGCTTTTTTATTGGCGTATTTATGTTATAATAGAACGAAAATTACGTCATAAAGGAGAAGGACAAATGACAACATGGAAGAAATCTTTTGCACTCGGCGCTGCGGCATTCCTACTCGGCAGCGGGGCGGCATGGGCGGCGGAGCTGCCTGCCTCGGAGACGGCGGCAAGTGTCGGGGGAACGCCCGCAGCCGTGACGGGCGCATCGTATGCGGAGAATGTGCAGGATGCGCAGATGACGCTGCCGCTCACCGAGGAACAGGAGACGGAGCTGCAGCTTGCGGAGGCGCAGCGCATGGCGCTCCTCTGGATGCGTACCTCGGCAGAGTATCGAGCGCTCTGCTATCAGGGCTACAATGCAGCACTCGCAGAGATCGAACGCGCACAGGCGAATCCCAGAGGGCGCAGCGGCAAGCCACTCGCGATCGTACTTGACTGCGATGAGACTGTTGTGGACAACACGCGCGCCCTCGCCGAGGCAGCAGCAGCAGGCAACGGCCGCTACAACTCCCTCTGGTGGTGCGCCACAATTGGAGAGGCGCGCTCCGAGGCGATGCCGGGCGCAGCCGACTTCCTGAATGAGGTCGCACGGCGCGGCGTTGCCATCTTCTATGTGAGCAACCGTTGGAGCGAGGCCAACTACGAGCCGACCGTGCGCAATCTCAAGGCGCTTGGCTTCCCCTCCGTCGACGCCGAGCATATCCTCCTGCGCGAAGATCTGAAGCGCAGCGACAAGGAGCCGCGCTTTGACGCGATTGCGAAGGACTACGATGTCGTCGTTTACATGGGCGACAACATGGGCGACCTCCCGCTCTACACCAGCGGCAAGACCCGCGATGAGCGCAACACCCTCATCGACGCGGCAAAGGCGGACTTCGGCACGCGCTACATCGTCTTCCCGAACCCTGTCTACGGCGCATGGGTAAGTGCGATGTCGAAGGAATATATGACAATGACCCCCGAGGCACGCGAGGACTTCTATCGCGAAATGCTGACGGAGTGAGATTGCGATGAAACGGAGTTCGTCATTGACTTCCTCTTGCGAGAGGAAGCAGGACGGACTCTTTCTCTTTATTTGGAATATGTTATAATTGGGACGAAGGACTATCGATAAATTGAACGTAGATCTATGAGATGAAAGATGTGGAAAATATGGATCGCTTGTCTTATCAGGCATTGACGCCGACGGATTCGGCGGAACAGGTGGAAGCATATCTGAAGGCACTCACATGGGCATTTCAACAGAAGAACATTCATAATATTGCTCTTTCAGGGCCATATGGCTCAGGGAAGAGCAGTATCATAGAGACATTTCTGAGAAGGGAACGAGAGCGTCGGCGGAGTATTGCCGATTGGATTCTTGACAGAAATCATAAAATCTCAGAGCGATCACTAAAGGTCTCCATGGCAGAGTTTGAAATTTGGCAGGGAGATTCCGGAAAGAAAGGAAAGACGAATCGAGTCGGTGATGATTCGTCTCGGAATAGAATAGATGTTGAGGAATGGATTCTCAAACAGATTTTTTACAAGGTCAAATCGACGAAGATTCCACAGAGTCGGTATCATAGACTCCATTGTCGATCCTTTTGCCGTGACTATAGCAGTGCGGCTTTTGCCTTTTTTCTGATTTCGCTGCTTGTTTTTCTTTTTATTCCTTCGGTTTTTGAACGAATTGTTGACTTCGTTGATTTTATATCGTTGTGGTTCGAGGTTTCGACCATGACAGCCGCAGGAGGATTATTTGCTGTTGCGGGACTGATACTTATGCCTGCTGTTTATCAATGGCGATTCCTATTCTCCAATATTCAGCTGAAATCCCTAAAACTCCCCGCAGATACAGGAATCGAATCAGAAAGGGCATCCGATTCCGCATTCAACAAGTATTTGGACGAGATTGTTTATTTCTTTGAGGAAACGAAATATCGTATCGTGTTTTTCGAGGATATGGATCGGTTGGATGATCCAAATATTTTTGTACGCCTGCGTGAACTCAATACGTTGTTAAATAACAGTGACGCAATATCGGATCAACCGATTTTCTTTGTCTATGCGATGCGTGATGATATATTTTGTGGTGCTGATCGGACGAAGTTCTTTGACTTTATCATACCGGTGATTCCAGTCATTAATCCAACGAACTCTGGAGAGGTATTACTGGAATGGCTTAGAACAGCAAAGAAAAATTATCATTATGGCTACCATATCTCTAGTGAGTTTATGAGAGACATTGCACCATACATTGAGGATATGCGTATCCTCCGAAATGTGTGCAACGAGTTTTTGATCTATAGGGGAACCTTGAAGAAAAGTGAAAAGATTACACTCGCAGATCACAAGATGTTTGCGATGATTCTCTTTAAGAACCTCTATCCGCGAGAATTTGCAGAGATTCAGGCGGATAGAGGTCTCCTCAAAGCAGTGTTTGAGGGAAAGGCGTCATACAGAAAGAAGAAAGAGACAGAGATTATTAAGGAGATAAATTCAAACGAGGGGTGGACATCTGAAGAAGATATATTGCGTAGGGAGAACGTGCTTCGTGATTTTGAATATGCCCCTCTCCATACGATTATAGACGAGGATAATATTTTGCAGGTGAGAGAAAATGCCAAGCAGAATGGGCTGCTGGTATTTCTCCTTCGTCGTGGATATATTGATGAAACCTATGCAGACTACATCAACTATTTCAAAGGTGTGAGCTATCCTGCGAGTGATCAAAACTTCGTACGGGCGCTCAAAGAACTGAAAGGGATGGACTTCTTTTATGAGCTTCATCAACCACTTGCTGTGATTCGTGAGTTAACCGCAGTTGAATTTGGGCAAAAGGAAATCTATAACCGCGATCTTGTGGATGCACTCCTAGTACAAGACGGTGAGCAGGATAAAAAGGAAGCACTTTACGAGCGATTAAAGGTTGGGGACAAGATCAGCTGGGAATTCCTTTGTTTTTATATGGAAAGCGGAAAACAGGTTAGAAAACTTATTGCAGAACTTGTAGCACGCTGGCAGCAGATCTGGTTTCGGATGGAAGATCATACGTGGATTGGGAAAGACCAACAAGATTTGTTCCTTATGCGGATTTTAGAAAGCGTTTCGGCGCAACGAATCGCTGAACTGAACGTCCGGGAAACATTGACCGATGTTTTTGAGCGAAATGCGGATATATTGCAGCGCCTCAAGTCGGTGCGTCCGAATGCAATATGCGAAGCGTTGGAAACACTCTCTGTTCAGTTTCGCCATCTTGAGATTGAGGGCGTCCCAAAGACTGTGTTGGATGATGTATTCGATCATAATCGCTATGTTCTGAATACAGATATGGTGCGCAATGTGATTGCTCATAAAGCCCCGCATTTGACGGAAGAGTTCTCCACAAAGAAGTACACGGTCATCCGTAAATCGGGATATGATCCGCTCATAGAATACGTGCAGGATAATCTGGCTGAATATGTAAAGGAAGTTGTCCTGTTGCAGGAGCGTCCTAACGATGATGTGGATGATGTTTTGACATTGTTGGATACCCTCTTTGATGAGGAAGAACTCTGTGAAAAGCTGATTGAACAAGAGGACTTCTGCGTCTCCCGTTTGAAGGATTGCTGTTTCTCCCACCTCCAAACATCTGCGGATCGTGTGCACGGGATATGGGACTTGCTCCTGTTGCATCGGAAAGTAGAACCCACATGGGAAAATATCTATGAATACTGGAAGTCGTTCCAGTTCACGACGGAATTGCGGGCGTTCATCGAGGGCAATGTCGATCCTATTCGTGGAGCCAATATGCCATATCTGGATGATACCTTCATCCACGCGTTTGTAAATGAAAAATTTGATATGCCAATTTTGCGCATTTTGCTGCCTCTGTTACGAGAGGAACATATTGATGCGGATACAGTCGATGGGAGATTTCTGGAGAAGGTTCTCTTTGCCCCAGAGACAAAACCCGCACTCAAAGAAGCACTTTTTCAAAAATATGCGGAGATGTATATCACAGAGAAGCTTGCAAAGAATCTTTGCGATCTGAAACTGCCGATGACGCAGAGCATCTTCTTTGCCGCATGGGGGTATCTCGACGATACAGAACGGATCAGGCTGATGGAGGTCAATGCGGATATTCTAGAGGATGATGATTTTCAGAATTGTTTTGACGATATGGATGAGCCATATCGGGGCTTTTCTGACCGTAGTAAACACAAGGTTCGCATTCCGAAGACGGATGCTAGTATAAGGATTGTTCAGCGGCTATGTGAGGTGGGATATCTTACTAGCTTTGAGGACGAGTCGATCTCCCCATCAAGACGGAATGAAGGCGATCCAGTGGAGATTGCATGTTGGGTGAAAGCCGTTACGTAAGTCCTCAGGAATATGAAGATGTCGAAGCACATAAAGCGGCAGAGGAGTTTTCTTCGTATAGGAAATAGGAGTTGCACAAAAATAGGGCACATGTACGATGCTTTCTTCGTGTATGTGCCCTATACTTTTGTCTATTCCGTTACGCCGCTTCCCTCTCCTCCTCCATCTCACTCAGAAATGGCGGCTGTGCCTCCATCAGGTTCACGATGCGGTCGGGGAGCTTGTACTGGATGCCGCCGCCCAGGCGACCGAACCACGGCGCGATCTTCCCTTTCTGCACACCGTCGATGGGACGCTCAACACAGTAGACGTGAAAATCGCCCTCGTTCGTCGTACTCGGCAGAGCCCGCTGCTCGAACGTCATGCCGTCGGGCGAGACATAGCGGCCCGTCGGCTTCCCGTAGCGCGTCAGCACATCGCCCGAGGGGAGCGTAACCGTCACAATCACACCAACCGCGCCGTCGTTGCTCGGGTAGATCGGGCGGCCGTCATCGGCGTAAAAACGTGCCTCACCCTTCTTGCCCGGGGTATAGGCGACACCCTGCTCGGTGGCGAGCCCTGCGATGAATTCATCCGTCGGCGGGGCGAAGTTGTAGTACATCTGCCAGAATGCGGGCTGCTTCTGCTCGCGCACCTCTGCGGCGGCAGCGGGCTGTCCGATGGAGGCGGTGTCCGTGCCGATCTGCGGCGTGACGAGCGTGGTGAGGACGAAGAGTGCAGCGCTGACAGCGCGCAGGATGGAGCGGCGCATTTGCCCTCCTGCGTCACGCGCCGTCATGGGGAGGAGGCGGTCGATGAGTTTCATGAAAATGCTCCTTTCTGGAAATTCTCATAATTTAATACCTATATCATATAGTAGAATGCGAAAAAATACAATACGAAAGACCTTCTAGTCAAAACAATCCATTTATATTATTCTTTTTGTGGAAATATATATTCAAACTCATCGTATAAGGAGGCATTATCATGGCATTTTGTGAAAACTGCGGCAATCAGCTCGGCGTGGGAGAACGCTTTTGCACTAACTGTGGCACGCAGATCGCAGCACCTCTGCAATATCCGCGTCGATCACGATGCTCTGCGCCGCGATCTCTTCGGGGGTGTTGTCTGCGTCGATGTGGTAGCGCGTCCTGATTGTTGATAGCCCGACCTTCGCCGCGGGGTTCTTCCCCCGGAACCCGTCCGGGTCGAACACCCCGTCCACCTCGACCCGCACGTGGCGCAGCCGGACGCCGTTCGGCTTGGCAAAAGCCCTCGCAACGACGCACTTGCAGGCGCCGAGGGCCGACAGGACGGCTTCGAGCGGGTTCATCCCCTCGTCCTTGCCACCGAGCGAAGGCGGCTCGTCCAGGACGAAACTCATACCCCGGGATGTGCAGCGCGTCGCCATGCCCTCCAGGGATTCGGCGACCGCGGAAAAGACAGCCTCAGCCATGATGCTCCCTTCACATATGTTTCTTTCAGGCTAACCGGTGACCCAATCGCCAGATCCGGGGAGCGACGGCGCCACCGAGCGCGGCTGCTGTGGGCGCTCGGGTGGCCCGGCCGCCAGTTCTGTCTGGGGAGAGGTTCCGCCGAGCGGCTGCGTGAATTGAGAAATGGCTACGATCCAGGTCCCGAGGATGAGCACGATCTCGAAGTCCTCAGCCGCTTGCGCGACGGTGGGGCTGGACAACAGTCAGGATGAGCCAGGGTCGGCATCTACGAGGAAGCCGGTCTCATTGAAAGTGGAGTGCTACACGTTTCGTGGACAGTGATGAAAAACAGGTTTAATCGAACATGTGAGGTAAAATCTGTATTATCTCCGCAGCTAAGTACAGCGAAGAGTTCAAACAGCAGGTCGTGTTGGAGGTCGTTGAGAAGTCCCGCACGATCAGCTAGGTGACAAAATCCTACGGTCTGGTCCCACAAACCGTGAGGATGCTGGGTGAACAAATGGAGAAAAACCCATTCCGGAACCAAGGGTGAGGAAATGACGGCGGCCCAACTTGCCGAGTACAAGAAAATCAAAGCCGAGCTGCGTGGGGCCCGATTGGAGATCGATTTCAGAAATAAAGCTGCGGCCTTCCTTCGCGGCGGGAGTCCCGGCGAAGAACACGATATGCTTACACCCCTCCGCCAAGGAAGGCAACCACCTTGGAACCTGTGTGATGTGCCACTGTCCGGGTGGTGTCGCGTTCAGGGCTGCTACACCCTGGCGCAACAGAGGCATGTCAGACATCCCGCAAAGCACCGTAGAGGAACTCGCCAATTTTTGTGACGTGTCTTCCTCGCGCGAGCTCCGAACAAACCCACCTGTTGTAGACGTGTCCGCAAAGTCTTGGAGCGCGGGTGGTGTTGCAACCAGTCCCGAGGGACGGTGCGCCGGCTCATGCAGCCTGGAGGGCCTGCCGACCTGGCAGGGCGTCCCAACCTGATCGAAAGGGGCTTCACGGCTGATGCTTCAGTTCCGGACGTCCGCACCAGGGTCAAGGCTCCGGGCCATGACGGCGTCCGAGAACGGGCCTTTGAGTCCTTGAACTACGAGCGGCTCTACCGCGAACAGAACGACGACGCCCTCGACCTGGTTCGACAGGCGGTCTTCGCGTCTAGTGCGTCCGGGACGGCGCGCGTCCCCAGTATCACGGTGCTGTTGGCTGAGTGGGTGTAGGTGGTCCAGGGGCACAGCAACGAAGCGCCGATGGCGCACCGCTGCCGACCTCCTCGCCGCTGAACCGGGTAGCAGTCCTCCAGTTGGTGGAGGTTTGAACAGCTGATACAGTTGTTTCAGATATTGCATCTATGCGAGTGAAGGTCTGTCTCATGTCCACGACGCTGACTGCCGACAAGGTTTCTGCTGACGAGCTGGCTCAAACAGAAGAGTTTGCTCAGAGTCTGCCTCAGGGCTCGCCTCTCGCGATCATGCTCGAAGGCCTGCTTGATGCGGTGCGACGCGGTGCGGACGTGACGCTGCTCGCCTCTGACAAAGAACTGACCCCCAATCAGGCGGCCCAACTGTTGGGAGTGAGCCGTCCACATCTGGTGAAGATCATGGATCGCGGGTTGTTGGCCTACCGGCTGGTCGGGTCGAACCGCCGGATCGCGAAGGCCGACCTGCTTGACTACATCGAACGCCACGAACGCGCGAACGCCCATGTCAACCAGCTCTTGGGGACGCGCGCCCACGCGCAACTTCAGGCAATGGACGAAGCGGCTCCACTCACCGACGAAGACCTAACTGCCTTGGACGCCCTGATCGCGGAGTGACTCGATCAGGGCCGCGGCCGCCTGGGCTACGGGCTTGCGACGCTCACACTCAGGACAAAGCGGCAGGTCAGCGCTCTCGTCTCGTGTCGGGACGAACCACAGCCCGCACACAGCTCGAGTTGCTGCTCCTATCACCAAAGCCTCGCTGAGGTAATGGCAACCGACGTAGTGCAGATGGCTCAGGGGAGTGCAGGGCGGATTCGGATCAATCTCGCCGTCGGAGATCCCTACCGCAGCCAGAAGCTGAAACAGCTTGGCTTGAGAAACGCTGACCCACAGTTCTAAGTCACCGTTCTGCGTGTACGTGGAGTCGATCAAGCTGATGTCGGGCTGGAGCACGGGCAAGACCAACTGGACGAAGCTGTCACAGGAACCGCCCAGCCGTAGCTGAAGTGTGACGAGCGATGAGTCCGTTTCAGGTGCCCCAGTGGGAGCGTCATGTTCCAAGGTGATGGACAAGGTTAGGTGGGTGTTGTGGTCATAACCGGGGAAGGAGAAGGTGTCCTTTTCAGTATTCACAGCTTCAGCCACCGCCTGACAGAAGAAGGCGATTGTCTCCTTATGCCAGACGGAGAGTCTGTTGGCCTCGGCGTCGCGGTCGCGCAGCTTGTACTCCGCAGCTGTTGGCATCCAACGGTCCAGGTTCTTGAGCACGTCGCAGACTTGGGCATGGAACTTGTCATGGGGTGCCGCCCACACCAGCCACGGGTCACCGTGCTCGTCAAGAACGGCAGCACCTCGCCACGCCGCTCCCGTCCTTGAGCGAACCTCAAATACCGCCCGACCGAGCTGTTTTGATGCCTCCTGGTGCCGGTCCGGGAGCCCCTTAGCGAATCGTCGTATCGCGTCGGCAATCAGAGGATGCTCAATAGAGTCAATACGCACCTGGGACCATTCCCGGTTCTCGATGGCCTGCAGAGCACCGGGCTCGGGGAAGGACTCCCGAGGAAGGAGCCGGAGAAACCGTAGCGTTGGCCGGGGCGGGCGCCGCCCAGAAAGGTCAGTCATGATGCCCGGGGCTTTCGGTTGGTGCGGCACCCAACCCGAGGAAGCGGTCGAAGAAGGCGCTCAGCCTGGCAATCACCCGACGTTTCTTCTCGTCGTGACCGCCGCTCGGAGCGAAACGCGAAATCGGCGGCAAGATCTTGGTGATGGCCGTCCCGGTGGTGCGCAACTCGCCGTTGCGGAAGGCGTTCTGGATGAACTCCTGGGCGGCTTCCGGCTTGAGGTTCTCGTCCGCGATGATCCTGGCGAGCTCGGTCTTGCGCTCGGCCTCGATGAAGGCCACCCATTCATCATCGATGTGCCCGTCAACGGAAACCGAGTCGACGAAGGCCTCGATGAGGTCCCTCTTGTTGCGCAGTGTTGGGCTGGCGTTGACTGCCCGGGTGATCTCGGAGCGGATCTCTTTGTCGTCGCCGTCGCCGTGCTCGTCCCGGTACTTCTGCACCAGCATGAGGATGTAATCGACGTTGATTTCCACCTGTTTGATGAGTTCGATCTCGAAGACCACATCGTCGTTGATGACTTCCTTCTCGGCGTCCTGGCCTTGACGGAACTGGGTGTAGAGGTCGAGGTAGAGGCTGCGGTAGTCCTGTCCCTGGCGTTCGCTGAGGATTTCGTTCCCGGCGAAGTCGTCGAATGAGGAAAGGATGTTTTGTAGCCGCAGGATTGCGCCAAACAGCGTGATGAAGGCCTTCTGTGCTGCCTCTCCGATGATCGACTGCTCGAGCGGGAATCTTTCCAGCAACTCGGAGACCTTGTCGGCGTATTCACGGTAGTAGTCCTGGTAGGGCTTGAGCAGGACGACGCCGCGGGCCTCCCGGTTGCCGAACAGTTCCAGTGCGGCGTTGGTTTCGTCCTCCAGGTTGCGGAAGGCGACGATATTGCCGTAGGTCTTCACCGAGTTCAGGATCCGGTTGGTGCGGGAATAGGCTTGGATGAGGCCGTGGGCGCGCAGGTTCTTGTCGACGAAGAGGGTGTTGAGGGTGGTGGCGTCGAAGCCGGTGAGGAACATGTTGACGACGATGACCAGGTCGATTTCCCGGTTCTTGATCCGCTGTGAGAGGTCCTTGTAGTAGTTCTGGAACTTCTCGGCGCTGGTGTCGTAGCTGGTGCCGAACAGGTCGTTGTAATCCTGGATCGCGTCCTCCAGGAAGCTGCGGGCGTCGGCGGGCAGGTCGTCGGTGTCGAAGGCCTCGTCGTCGATGATCCCGTCGCTGGCGGCCTCGTTGGCCCCGTAGGAGTAGATCAGACCGATCTTCAGCCTGCGTCCGGGCGGCAGTTTTTCCTGCAGCAGCGCAAAGTGGTTGTAGTAGATCCGGGCGGCCTCAATGGATGCGGTCGCGAACAGCGCATTGAAACCACGCACGCGGCGACGTCCCCGAAGCGCTTCGGCGCGGCGAGAGGTGCGGCTGGATTCGGCCACATTGGTGACGACCGAATGGTCGTAACTGGAGGCACGTTTCGTTTTCTGGTCGAAATGCTCAAGCACATAGGAAACGATCTTGCTGATGCGTTCCGGGTCGAGCAGCGCCCGCTCGGTGTCGATGGCCGACACCTGTTTGTCGGTGACGCTGCCCACCTGCACGGTGCTGACGTAGTCGATGCGGAACGGCAACACGTTCTTGTCGGTGATGGCGTCCACGATCGTGTAGGTGTGGAGTTTCTCCCCAAAGGCCTGTTCGGTGGTTTTCAGCCGGGGGTTTCCGCCGCTGGCCGCGTTGACCGCGAAGATCGGTGTGCCCGTGAAACCGAACAGGTTGTACCGCTTGAACGCCTTGGTGATCGCGGTGTGCATGTCCCCGAACTGGGAGCGGTGGCATTCGTCGAAGATGATGACGACATGCTGGCGATAGACGTCGTGGCTGGGGTTGGCCTTGATGAAGGTCGAGAGTTTCTGGATCGTCGTGATGATGATCTTGGCGTCCCGGCTTTCCAGCTGGCGTTTGAGCACCGCAGTGGATGTATTGGAATTGGCCGCACCCTTCTGGAAACGGTCGTATTCGCGCATGGTCTGGTAGTCCAGGTCCTTGCGGTCCACCACGAACAGCACCTTGTCAACGCTGTCCATCTGGGTGGCGAGCTGGGCTGCCTTGAAACTGGTCAGGGTCTTGCCCGAGCCGGTGGTGTGCCAGACGTAGCCGCCGGCGTCGATGGTGCCGAGTTTCTTGTAATTGGTGGCGATCTCGATGCGCTGCAGCATTTTTTCGGCGGCGACGATCTGGTAGGGGCGCATCACCAGCAGCATCGTGTCGACGGTGAGGACGCAGTACCGGGTGAGGATGTTGAGTAGCGTGTGCCGGGCGAAGAAGGTTTTGGCGAACGCGATCAGGTCGCGGATCGGCTGGTTCTTCGCATCCGCCCACCACGAGGTGAACTCGAATGAATTGGAGGTTTTGCGTCTGCGGCTGGCCTGCTGCCCCTCCTTCAGGTGCTGGCTGCGGGTGGTGTTGGAGTAGTACTTGGTGAGCGTGCCGTTGGAGATGACGAACAGCTGAACGTAGTCGAACAGGCCGCTGCCCGCCCAGAAGCTGTCCCGCTGATACCGGTCGATCTGGTTGAACGCTTCACGGATGTCCACGCCCCGGCGTTTGAGTTCGATGTGGACCAGCGGCAACCCGTTGACGAGGATCGTCACGTCGTACCGGTTGGAATACCTGGCGCCGCCCTCACCCTGGCCGATCTCGTACTGGTTGATGACCTGGAGCCGGTTGTTGTGGACGCGCCGCTGGTCGATCAGCAGCACATTCTTGGTGGTGCCGTCGTCCCGGCGAAGCAGCTGCACGGTGTCTTCGTGGATGCGAACCATCTTTTCGGCAATGCCGTCGTTCTTCCCGGCAATGCAGGTGGTGAAGAACCGGTCCCATTCGGCATCCGAGAACTGAAATCCGTTCAACAGTTCCAGCTGGGTTCGCAGGTTGCCGATCAGGTCGGCCTCCGAACGGATCGGAAGGTACTCGTAGGCCTGTGACTGCAGCACCCGGATGAGTTCGGCCTCCAGGGCCGCCTCCGACTGGTAGGTGGTCTCCTCGTGCGGGTCAGGGGTGTACTCCGCGACGACGGTGGACTCCACCGAAACCGCAATCGGGTCGTAGGAGATGGCTGCGGTCTGGATGTGGTCGTTCGGTTTCATCGTGTGGCTCACAGGGCGTCGAAGAAGTCTTCGTCCAGACGGACAAGGCTGGGGGTGGGTTCTGACTGCACTCCCACCCCGTAGTGGACGAGTAGTTGGGCGAGACGCTGTCCGTCGATCAGTTCGATGCGGGCGTTGATGCGTTCGGCCTCGTCGCGGGCGCCGCGGGTGAAGGCCGCGGTGGTGATGTAGACACCCCGGTCACCTTGTTTGCTGAGCAGGGCACCGGCGAATCGCTGAATCTCGGGCCGGTCGACGCTGCGATGCAACGCCCAGCACTTTGCCTGCACGTAGATGCGGTCCAGACCGAGCGGGTCTTGGCTGATGATCCCGTCGATGCCGCCGTCGTTGCTGAGCGGGGTGTGTTCGAGGGAGCCACGCTGGCCGTAACCCATCGCGGCAAGCAGTTGGATCACCAGGTGCTCGAACCCCGCGGGGGAGACATTCACCGCCGCGGTGAGGACCTCGGCCTCAACCACCGCCCGGTTCTCTTTGATGGCCTGCTGGATCAGGTCGGAGGGGGTGGAGGCTGCCGGGGGTTCCGCTGCTGCCGCTTGCTCTGGCGAGCCGCCCGAGGTGCCGGTGCGCTGGAGGAACTCCCGGAAGGGCGGGTATGACTCCAACG